>Ga0153916_10004172_pt1 | contig 10881 bp, 8 predicted proteins | sample Opewatmetagenome_FD_109642 | JGI IMG/M metagenome (GOLD analysis project Ga0153916, IMG submission 109642) | Freshwater wetland microbial communities from Ohio, USA - Open water 3 Core 3 Depth 4 metaG | ecosystem: Environmental > Aquatic > Freshwater > Wetlands | place: USA: Ohio, Lake Erie, Old...
AAGATCCCGATTATCCAGACGGGTGTCATGCTGTAGACGGCCAGCTTCATGGCCAGCGGAAGGCTCTGCGAGGAAGAGAAATTCGGCGCCAGGGCGTTGATGATAAACCCGAGCGCGTAGACGACGACCAGGCTGAGGATATAGGAAAAGATGGCATAGAGGAGCGCCCGAGTCATCCAGCTCCCACCCGCATAGGGGATGCGGAATCCACCGATCACGGCCCAACCCAGGAACTGGGCCACGGCCGGGATGGCGGCCAGGATGACCGCGTACGGAACGAAGAGCTGTTTGATGGTGGTCGGTTCATCCTTGATCTTGACCCATTCTTCCTTGGGTTTGAGAAGAATTCCCTGAACTCTAGCAACTAGATTCATGTAGAGCCTCCTATCTTAGTCTAGCCGCAACTATAATATGTATGGGGGTGTCGAGTCAATGGAAAATTTGCAAAGGGCAGTGGCTTTAAGAAGGGGTGGAGGCGCGGGGCGGACTCGAACCGCCGAATCGAGGTTTTGCAGACCTCTCCCTTAGCCTCTTGGGTACCGCGCCTTTGTGTTCATGAGGACGCTTCTGGAGCGGGCGATGGGATTTGAACCCACGACCTTCTGCATGGCAAGCAGACGTTCTACCCCTGAACTACGCCCGCTTCGGGGTCATCCGGATTGAGCTCTGTAAAACTAACAGAAAGCAGGAATTGTGTCAATACAAGAGGAGGGCAAAGGGAGTCGGAGGCTATTTGACCTGGACCGTCTGTCCCTTGATGATGGAGTCCCAACAGGAAAGTACCTTGACGGTCGCCGTCCTCTTGCCCACATCGATGACGACCGAGTTGCCCACGCCGATCTGCGGAAGGTCCTCCCGGACCGCGAGCGTCCGGGGGTTCCGGATTCTCTTGTAGATCGTCAGCTGCTGACCGACCTGGATCCCCGCCTCTTCGCCGATGTCGATGATGGCCCAGCTTCCGGAGCCGAGCTGGTTATAATCTCTCTCCAAGTAGAGGATGGTGCCGGTAGGCCCGGTCACCCCTTCGGCATAGGCCTCAAATCCTATGTCTTTCCCCAGCAGAGTCTCTTTCTCTTCAAAGGGCACAAGATGGTTCCCCACCGCGATCCGTCCGCACGACTTCTCGATCCTTGCTATGGCCCGATTTTCTTCCAGGAAAATGATATGGACACGGCCTCGTCTGTTGGCGAGATGCCCGTAATCGCCGATTTGGCTGCCAATCTCGACAACCATGAACACCTGGCCGATCTCAAGTCCGTCCGATCTTCCCTGGTTCAGGAAGACGATATCCGCATCCGAGAACATGGACTTCTCGTAGCCCTTTTCGGCCGCTGTGATCATCAGGTTCGGAACATCCCCTTCATATATAAAGAGCGAGCAATAAAGGTCGACTTCGGCGATGATGGGATAGGCTTCCCGGAAAATTTTGGCCCGTTCGATCTGGTGCTGGACCTGCTCTTGGTCATCGGAAACGACTTGAGCGGGCGCCGGCACAACGAAGGCCGCCAGCAGAGTCACCATCAAGGCCGCGAAAAGAGCCCTGTTTCGGGGTATGTGCTTCATCTTGGCTCCTTTACCTCTGGGTATCCGAATCGGCTTTTTTCATTATAGGCAGCGCTTTATGGGCTGTCAACAAATTAATTTCAAACGACTTGACAGCCCTCTCCGTTCTCTTTAACATAAAAGCCAGCCGTCCCAACGATTTAGTCGCATGAGGGAGAAGGAGGTTCGAAATGAATAAGAAGGAAACCATCATCCGGATGTCCAAGGATGCGGGGATCACGGCCCTCCAGGCTGCCAAGGCGTTCTCGTCGCTGCTCGAAGGGATCAAGGGCACGCTGAAAAAGGGAGGGAAGGTCACGTTCTCCGGGTTTGGGAGCTTCGAGGTCAAGCAGAGACGGGCCCGCAAAGGCCGGAACCCCAAGACCGGCGCCGAAGTCGCCATCCCGCCCAAGAACAGGATCAAGTTCAACCCGAGCAAGAGCCTAAAGAACACCCTCTGACCCGCCGCCTGTCCCATTGGACAAGCGGGCGCAAATCCTCTAGAATAGCCTCTTTCTGAGACCGTTGAAGCGCCACAAAGTCAGAATCGCCCTGCTCTTCGGCGGCCGCTCGGCCGAACACGAAGTCTCCTTGGCCTCGGCCTCCGCCATCTACAAGAACATCGATAAGACCCGGTACACGGTAACCTCCATCTTCATCGACAAGACGGGCCGATGGCGGCGCATCGCCTCGCCGCTCTTGCCGCCGGGAGGGCTCCGGAGCGGGCCCTCGTCTTCGTTCCTTCCCTGGGAAGCGCTTTCCTCGCTGCCACGGCGAGTCCGGGCCGATATCTATTTCCCTGTCCTGCACGGGCCTTATGGAGAGGACGGGACCATCCAGGGCCTTCTCGAGCTGGCCGACGTCCCTTATGTGGGAGCGGGTGTCCTCAGCTCGGCGGCGGGGATGGATAAGGCCGTAATGAAAGTCCTCTTCGCCGACCGGCACCTGCCCATCGTCCGGCACCGGGTTTTCGGGGAGGTCGAGTGGAAGAAATCCCGGAAGGCCATCCTCGGCCTGATCGGGAAGGAATTCCCGCTTCCTTTCTTTGTCAAACCGGCCAACCTCGGGTCGAGCGTCGGCATCAGCAAGGTGAAAAAGCGCGGCCAGACGGAACGGGCCCTTGCCGGCGCGTTCCGCTACGATCGCAAGGTCGTTGTCGAGGAAGGGATCAAAGGCCGGGAGATCGAATGCAGCGTCCTCGGGAACGACCGGCCGCGCGCTTCACTCCCCGGCGAAGTTATTCCCTACCGGGACTTTTACGACTACCGCGATAAGTACCTGGACAACAAAACGCGGTTCCGCATCCCGGCCGACCTTCCCGCATCCCTCGTCAGGGAGGTCCAGCGGCTGGCTGTCGAAGCCTTCTTGGCCGTGGAATGCTCGGGGATGGCCCGGCTCGACTTTTTCCTTGAGGACGGCACGGGAAAGCTTTACGTCAACGAGATCAACACGATTCCCGGTTTCACCGAGATCAGCATGTACCCCAAGCTCTGGGGAGTGAGCGGGATCCCCTTCGGCCGGCTCATCGAGGAGCTCGTCCGCCTGGGACTGGAAAGACATCGCCGGAAGAAGCGCTGCCTGGAGAGGCTCGCCCGATGAGGATACTGGGCGTTGATTTCGGCGATGTCCACATCGGCCTAGCCTTGAGCGACCCATTGGAGTTCACCGCCCAACCTCTGGCCATGTACCATCTCCGCGGGGAGGCCGAGAACAAAGCCTACTTCGGCGAACTCATCCGCCGTCAAGAGGTGGGCATGATCGTGATCGGGCTCCCGCTGCGAATGGACGGAAGCGCGGGGACGAGGGCGGAAAAGACGCGCGCATTTGCGGCTTGGCTGGAGAAGTCCTCCGGGCTTCCGGTCGTTCTCTGGGACGAGCGACTGACGACCAAGCAGGCCATCGGCATAATGCACGAGCAAAAGATTCGGACGAGGATCAAACGGACGGTCGAGCACCAGATCTCCGCCGCCTTGATCCTCCAGGCCTACCTGGATTCGCGCCGCCCCCACCGCCATGTTTCTCAAGATCGCTAAGACCGGGCTTGCCTTCGCCTTGATCTTCCTCTTTGCCCTGATCGTCTGGCTCGCAATCTCTCTCTATCTTCCGCATGCCTTTGCACCCGGGGATGTAATCGTGGAAGTCGAGAAAGGGATGGGCGTAAGCGCCGTGGCTCGACTTCTTGAGGCAAGGGGGATCATCGGTTCCCGGCATTCTTTCGTTGTGAATTACCGGCTCTTCTATCATCCCAGAAAGATCAGGGCTGGCGAGTATGCCTTGACTTCTCCGCTGACGGCCAAGGAGGTTTTGGACGCCCTGGTCAAAGGAAAAGTTTATCTCCATTCCGTAACAATCCCTGAAGGGTTGACGGCCCGGGAGATCGCCCCGATGATGGCTCCTTTTCTGGACAACGGCCGGGACGGTTTCATGGAAGCGGTCCGCGACGTCAGGATCATCGGCTCGATCGACCGCGAGGCGAACGACCTGGAGGGGTATCTTTTCCCCGAAACGTATTCCTTCCCCAAGGGCATTTCCTCGGGTGAGGCCGTTGCGGCCATGGTCGGCCAGTTCCGGGCAACGTTTGGCAATCCCTGGACAGCGCGGGCCGAATCCCTCAGGATGAGCGTCCGACAGATCGTAACCCTGGCCTCACTCATCGAAAAAGAGAGTTCGGTCGCCGAGGAAAACAGGCTGGTCTCGGCCGTTTTCCATAACCGTCTGCGGATCGGAATGAAGCTCGACTGCGACCCGACCATTATCTACGCACTCAAGGAGAAGGACCTTTTCGACGGGAACCTGACAAAAAAGGACATGTCCCTCGATTCACTCTACAACACGTACCGGTACCCCGGGCTTCCGCCCGGCCCGATCTGCAACCCCGGCCGGGAGGCGATCGAGGCGGCCCTTTACCCGGCCGAGGAGTCCTACCTCTATTTTGTATCCAGGAACGACGGCAGCCATCAATTCAGCCGGACCTTCGCCGAGCACCAAAACGCAGTCCACCGCTTTCAGAAGAAACGGTAGCTGTCTCGGGATTATTCCCCTTTCCGAAACGCCTCCAAGACTCTGCTCTAAAACCATTAACCTCCCCTTCCCCTCCTGACCAATCAGGCGGGGTTTGAATATGGTCGGCGTCACGGGAAAAGGCCTGATGATGCGAAGCGAGTTTGCTGATTTGCGGCAGCAAAGCAGCGGGGGTTCCAAGGGGGATGGCCCCTTTGGTCGCAGGGCATAAGCCCGCGAAGGGGAGGCAGGGAGCGAAGCGACTGTTGGAAGGGGGAAGGCGCCGCCTTCTCCCTCCAAAGGGACGTTGTGGGAAACGAGCGGGCCGACGAGCCTGGATCCGAGCCTATACTTGCAAAAAAAATAGATTCTGCTATATTAATTCATCGTATTTTTTTATAGAAGTTGGCATCCTTTTTGCATGTTTTTAACGGCGGATAGCAAGGTGCTTTCCAGAGGAGGAATCATGAAAGCGAAAGGAACTCTTGTCCGTGTTCTTCTCATCGCTCTGGCGCTCAGCTTGATGACAAGCCTGAACGTTGCGGCCCAGCAAAAGGACAAGGACAATAAAAAAGAACAGCCCAAGCAGGAAAAGATTTTCATCCCCAAGGAAGTGAAGTCGCTCCTTCAGGAAGGGCTGGCTGCGCGGCAGGGACGACAGGATTTTCCTGTCAATATCTTCCAGAGCCTATACCTCCCGGCCAAAGAGAATTTTCACGTAATTTTCTTGATGAACATTAAAAACTCGGCCCTCGGCTTCGCGCCTGTGACGACCGCTCCGGCCGAGCCCAAGACCGAGCAGAAAGGGCCGCAGGAAATCCCTGCCCAAGAAGCCGTCGAGAACCTGAAAGCCGGTTTCAACGTTTTCCTTCAGCTCAACCGTCTAAACGACACCGTTGAGCCCGAGCTTTTCAGAGAGGTCTACGTTCCCGCCAGCATCGAGATTCCGGCCGCCGGGTTTGATCCCGAGAAAGAAGACGTCTACAGCGTCGGCTATCCAGTTCCCTTCGGGCACTATCTCCTGGCGCTTGCCGTGACCTCCCTCGACCTCCAGAGCATCGGGATCGCCTACCATGAGTTCACCATCCCCGACCCTGCCCAGTTCTCAAAGTCCCTGGACATAACTCCGGTCTTCTTCGTCAAGCAGATGGACCAGATGGAGACGGTGGAGCAGCACACGGTTTTCCACAAGGGCTTTTTCACCTATTCCGTCCTCAAGGTTGTCCCCAACATCGAGAAGGTCTTCCTGCCGGGAGAAAACCTGGATATCTTCTTCTTCATCTTCGGCGCCAAGCCCAACCAATCCCAGCAGTATGAAATCGAAATCGGCTTCGAGGTCATGCAGGGAGAGACATCCGCCCTCAAGTGGTCGCCGCAATCCTATAACTCCCCCTTGATCAGCCAGCCGCTGCCGATGAAGCAGACGGTCAAGATCAAGAAAGGAGAGGAGCCGGAGCGGATCGAGCAGCGCGACCTCCCGGCCGGCAGCTACACCCTGGTCATCAGCATTCTCGACAAGGTTTCTCAGAACAGCGTGGCTAAGAAGGTCGATATCACGGTAAAATAGGGATTTCTACCGGGCTCAGCCCGTCTCGACCTGTTTCTTTAAATAATCCAGGAGCTGTTTGGCCACGCCGGCCTTCTCGTGGCCGGGGGCGAGGGCAAGGAATTTTTCCAGATTCTCCACGGCTTCCTTGACTTTGTTCTGCCCGATATAGATCGTCCCAAGTTGATAATAGGCGTCGGCATAGTCCGGCTTAAGGGCGATGCACTTGGCGAAGGAATCGAGCGCCGCCTCGCCTTCTCCCGTACTGACCTGACAAAGGCCCAGGTTGTAGAAAACGTCCGGTTCATCGGCGCTGATCTCCAACGCCTTCCTGTATAGAGCCTTGGCTTCTTCGTAGTTCCCGGCCTTGGCCAAGCTCTCCGCCAGCTCCTTGCCGGCGCTGTAGCTCCCGGGGTTAAGCTCCAGCGCCTTGGCAAAGGCGGCCCTCGCTTCTTCGCCCTTTTCCATTTTTTTATAAGTCAGGCCAAGGTTGAAATAATAGGCCCACTGGGCCGGGCTGAGCTTAATCGCCTCCTCATAGGAAACCGCCGCCTCGGCAAACTTGTTTCCGGCGTAAAGCTTGTTCCCCTGGAGGAAGAGCTTGTCCGATTCCGACATCGCCCGCAGCGCCTCCGCTCCCGCGAGCTCCAGTTTGACTTCCATCGCGGTGGACTCGGCGATGCTGACCTTGACCTCGACCGAGCGCGGCGTGAACCCCTCGGCCTTGAAATTGACCAGGTAAAAGCCGGGAGAGAGGCCGATCTGAGTAAACCGGCCTTCCCGGTCGGTTTTGAGGTCAAATTTCTGGGAGCCCAGTTTCGACGAGACAATCGACACCTCGACCTTGTCCAAAGGGCTTCCCGCGGCATCCGTAACCTTGCCTTCGATCCGGCCTTGATACTGGCCCCATCCCAAAGCGGCCAGCAGCACCAGGAGAGACAATAAAGCTAACTTTCTCGAAACCATCTTGAATCTCCTTTCACTTGACCCCGGCGCGGGCTTTCTCAAGAAGCGCCTTGACCGAGGGTTGGTTGGGGTCGAGCTCGAGCGACTTCTGGAGGAGGGGCAATGCCTGTCCGGGCCGGCCGAGGTTGAGATGGCATTCTCCGGCCAGGTTCAGCACGCTCACTTCGGTCGCTTCTGCCAGGAGCTTCTCAAGATAGGCTAGGGCCGAGGCCCAATCCTTGAGCGCGGCGTGGTCGGCCGCCATGACTTTGGCCGCCTCGCGCGACAGACCTGCCTCTTCGACAGCCTTGAGGACGTTCATGGAATCCTGGTAGCGGCCGAGAGCATAAAGGACCTTGCCCAGGAGAAGTCGCGTGGCCGCGTCATCCCTGAGCTTGAGAGCCTGCTCGGCCAGCGGCAGGGCCTTCTCGTACTGGCGGGTCAAGAAATACTGGGTGCCGAGTGAGGCGAGGTCCTGGGAATTCGGGAAAGCCGGGCTCCCCTTGGCATAAACCCAGGGAAGAACCGGAGCGGCCCGGGCAAGGAGGACGAGGTTTTCCCGGGCCGTCAGGACCTTCTGCCCTTTCTCATCGAGGAGAGAAAGCTCCGCCGAATAATAGCCGGGCTTGAGCGCCGCAAGAGAGAAGGCTCCCGTATCCAAGCCTTCTCCGTCCCCGGTCTGGACCTCAGAGAGGCTTTTTTTCTGGCTGAGGGCGACGGCCTGCGAATCGGCCTCCCGGACTTCTAGGATGACCGACGACTGCGCGGGAAGGCTTATCCTGCCGGCCGAGAAAATCTGGACGTAGGCCCCCATCTCAGACTGGGGTGGGAACTCGTTCCCGGCGCTGACGAGATAATGGGATCCGCCAAAGGTGAAGGCCCGCAGGATTCCGGATGCCCGCTCGCCCAGTTTCTCCCGGCTATGATAGAGGACCAGGGGGCCGGGCCGAACCCCGGTCCCTGCTTCAGACACCTCGATCGCGGCGTTGAAGGAAGTGAAATCCTGGGCCGATTTGTTCTTGAGCAGACCGAAGAGCCGGAAGCTCCCCGGTATCACCGGGAGGATATCCTGGAAAGCAAAGACTTGGCGCTCGTGCGACTTGTACTGTTCGGGCGTCACGGTCAGGGGGATCTCCTCGGTCTTTTCCAAGACCAGATTTCCCTGCCTATCTTCGAGCCTTAGGACCAGCTCGAAGGACGCCTGGTAACGCCCGCCGCGGTCGACGAAGTTAATCTTTTTGGGTTCGAGGGTCCAGTGCACAAACGGCTGGCCGGAGTGCCGGAAGACCCCGGCGGAAAAGCGGCAATCGATAAAATTATCGGAGTATTCGGTCTCCACGTAGTCTTTATAGCTCAGGTAAGACCGGGCATAGGCATCGGAGAACTTCTTCTCGGGGACGGCGTGGATGCTGGCGATAATGCTGGTCGAAGAAAAGGCCCCGGCCTCAAGTCTCTGTTCACCGGGAAGATAGCTGAGAGAGGCCCCGGCCAGCTCAGCCGAAATCTCCTTGATCACCTGGTAGGCGCGGGCGCGGGTGAGTGCCCGGGTGGCCATGGAAGGAACGATCAATTTTTCCGGCCCTTCGACACCGGGAGAGTAGAGTCGGTAATCTCCGATTCCCTGGGGCTGGTAAAAGACCAGATAAAAATAGGGGGGAAGGCCGTACTCGACCGCCCCCTGGTAGTACCAGAGTTCGGCCGGCCAGACCTGAGAGAGGGTTGTGAAAAACTGCCTTTCCAAAGGTTTCCCGAGGAGAAGATAAAAATAGCCGCGCTCGGTCTGGCTGCCGCGCTTGGGAGAGTCGTGGCCGAAGTTCTGGTCGGCAAAGCGGACCCTTTCCATGTATTCCTTATAGAATTCATTTTCAGTCGTATCGGGGTAAGGATCACGCTGCCGCCAAAAGAAACGGATGAACTTGTCGCGGTCGGCATCGGCTGTGAGCTTGGTGAAGATCTCCCGCTCCGTACTCGTGATGATGGGCGAGACGTCCTCGAGCCACTCCCGATGGCGCGGCGGAAGCTTGTTCTGTGAATAAAAGGAAGAGGCCACGGCAAGAACAAGAAGTATCAAGAAAAGAGTTTTCTTCATCAATATCCTCGTCCTGTCAAGTTAACACAAGGTTGACCTGGTTTCAATTTTCCTCCGGCTCCTTGTTCAGATTCTATCATTCATGTACACTGCATTTTTCATGCCGCAGGCTCTGTTCAGTGAAAACAACGATCCTGGATCAAGGCCATCCCTTCCTTCCCTGCGCGGGACCTTTTGTCATATTGGAGTGAAGGCGCACAGATCAGGCGGAGGCCGTAAAACAATTTTACGCCCGGCGCTAGAAATTTCACAACCCGCTTTGGCGTCCGGGGCTGACCTTCCGATCGGATAAGGGGGAATTGAATGGGGCCGATAAAATCACTGTCGATTGGCACGAAAGGTGCTAGTTATTAGGGCAGACAGTGGAATTGTTCAGGAGGTGCGGATCGGTGACGACAGAAAAAGAGCCATCAAGGGTTAATCGGGACAGGATGTTTCTGGCTGCTTCACTTGAAAAGGAGGCATAAATGAAGAAACTCATGCTGCTCATCATTGTCGTTTTCTTGTTTGTCTTTGCTTCGCTCGCCTTCTCCCAATCCAAGGAGACCGGCGCCATCATCGGCGCGGTCATGGACCAGCAGGGAGCGCCCCTCCCCGGTGTCACGGTCACCGTGTCCAGCCCGAACTTGATGGGCACCCGGACCGCGATCACCGAGGCCGACGGCGCCTACCGGTTCCCGGCCCTCCCGCCCGGGGACTACACGGTCAAGGCCGAGCTCGACGGCTTCAAGACGGTCGTCCGCGAAAACATCCGGCTGACCACGACCACCCGGCTGACGGTCGATATCAGCATGGAGCAAACCGCGATCAAAGAAGAGGTGACCGTTGTCGCTCAGGCGCCCACGGTGGACGTTAAATCCACAGAATCCGCTTCGGTCACTCTCTCCAGCGAGATCTTGCGGAATATCCCCTACAGCCAGTTCACCGCGGATATCGTCACGCTGGCCCCCGGAGTCTCGGCTGACAACGTCGCCTACGGCGCCTCCTCAAACACCGGGATCGCCTACTCCATGGACGGCGTCAACGTCGCCGACCCGGAAGCCGGATCGGCCTGGGTATTCCTCGATCACAACATCATCGAGGAGGCCAAGGTCATGGGCATCGGGCTTCCCGCCGAATACGGGAACTTCACCGGCGTCATCTTCAACATCGTCACCAAGTCCGGCGGAAACCAGCTGTCCGGGCATTTCGAGGTCGATTTCCAGGGCAAAAAGGACGCCTGGCCCAGCAACTTCTGGCAGTCGGACAACAACAGCGCCTACGTCAAAGACTTCCCGGGCATGACGTCCCCGCTTCAGGAACTGCTCGATGCCAGCGGCCATCTCGGCGGACCCATCAAGAAAGACAGACTCTGGTTCTATGCCGGGCTCCAGTGGTACCGCGACAAGACCTACCCGACGGGTTTCGCCGAGCCGCTCGACTACAAGGAGCCGCACAGCTTCTTCAAGCTGACCTCCCAGATTTCGCCGAGCACGAACATGACCGCCTCGGTCGAGGTCGACGCCTACAACGGGATCAACCGGTCGGTCTTCGGCTTCGACCACGCCGAGCTGAGCCCGAACACCACCTTGACCCAAAAGTCTCCGGAGGTGGTCGGGAATTTCACCCTGACCCAGGTCATGGGCTCCAAGTCGTTCTTCGACCTCAAGGCCGCCTTTTTCTGGGGCTACTACTATCTTGACCCCGAGATGGGCATGGATACCCCGGCCCATTTCCTGCTGGACCGGAACAAATGGGTGGACAACGCCTATCACTACGG
>Ga0153916_10004173_pt1 | contig 10880 bp, 10 predicted proteins | sample Opewatmetagenome_FD_109642 | JGI IMG/M metagenome (GOLD analysis project Ga0153916, IMG submission 109642) | Freshwater wetland microbial communities from Ohio, USA - Open water 3 Core 3 Depth 4 metaG | ecosystem: Environmental > Aquatic > Freshwater > Wetlands | place: USA: Ohio, Lake Erie...
ATGATCACCTCGACATAAATGGTCGAGAAGCTGCGGACCGAGCCCCAGAACCAGTTGCCCTGCTGCTCGATCGAGATGTCGCCGGAACGGGCGTCGAGACGGATCTTCGGGCGCGCGATGATGGAGCTGCCGCTGTAAAGGTCCTCGAGCGTCGCGATCGATACGCGCTTGCTGCCGTCGATATTGTCCGTGGTGACGATCTCGGCGAACTCGCCGTCGCGGCGCAGCAGCACGCAGGCCTGCCTGTCCTTCAGCAGCAGGACGCAAGGCAGCGCCAGATCGGGAATCGATGGCAGAGCGCGCTTGGAAATATTCGCGGCGAGGCCCATGCGCTCGGCTGCGCGCAGAAACAATGGCGGCGTCAATCCGTCGGCCGCTACGGGCAGGCCGGCCGCCAATGCTGCCGGTGACCGCGGGGCGCCGTAAAGGCGCGAGAGAATCACCAGGGTCTGAAGAAGTGGATCGTCGCGTTCAACCGGGCCCGAATACTCGACAGGCACGGCCGCTTCTGGGGCCTTCTGAACCGCCGAATCCATCTGATCTTCCCTTGTATTACCAGTCGCCCCAATCTGACGGTCGCGTCTTAGATTATCGTTAATTGTGACCGCTCTGTGGCCGACGAGAGCGCAGCCTTATAACGGAGTTGCCATCAAGGCGGAAGGGCGATCGGCCCCCTCGGGGAAATTCTGCAATCGTCTAAGGGTATTACAGTAGAATCATGACGGTCTCAGGGACCGCTGTTTTTGCGCCAGGCAACATCGCGCTCGCGAAAGAATGACAAGATTACATTCTTGTTATTCGGGAGAGGCGTCTCAATGGAAATGGCCCCCGGCGCGATCCGCCCGGCGCTTCGGCACCAGCCGCGAAGGAATGAGCCGCCGCGGGCCCATTCCCTTCCGCGGGCATATCAGCACTGATAGAGCAAAACGCCCGGCGCTCCCGTCATCGGGAGCCGCTTGAGATCAAGCGACGTGCGGTGCGATCGTGATCTCGACTTCCGGCGAATAGTACAGCCGCATCCCGCCTTCGAAAGCGTAGAAGGAAAGACCATTCACATCGGTGCCGTCAGCCGTGAAGTGGCTGTCCGAGATGCCGCTCTCGGAGATCTGGAGATCGGTCACGATGTTAAGGTGCAAATGACCCTGCGGGCTTACCACCACGATCTCGCCGTTCGAATCCGGGAGGAGATCATTGAGGGATAGCGTGATGTGGTCGGCGTCGGAATTCGCTGCCGGCGCCGGGGGCGCCGCCGTGAATTTCAAGTCACCGCCGTCATCAACGATACTCATAGTCATCGGCTCCTGATCCCTACCGCCGCCCCGGCGCAGAAGATTCCCAAGGGGCAGTTAGGGTTTACACGCTGTTAAATCCTAAGGAGAGCGGGGCCGAATTTCAACAGAATTTAGGGCAAATTTGCCGCATCTCGCAACCTTGTCCGGCATTTAGCTGTCGGCGCAAGGACCTAGTGAAGCGCGTTAACCGGGGCCGCGATCGACCAGCAACAAAAAGGAAGATCCCCCGACCGGATCGATCACACCGGGACAGATATTGGCTCGAGCGGTCACGACGCGGCCCGGACGCAAATAGACAATGCGACCGTGGTAGACATGATGCGCCCCATTTTCGAATTCCTGCAATATTTTATCCAATGGAATCTGAGATTTAATCTGAATGTAGTGGCCGATCATGCGTCCCATGAGCGCAGCAGCATCGACCCCCAGCCACTGCACGGCGGCCTGGTTGGCGCGCTGAATCGATTGGTTGTGGGAGACCATCAAGGTCGGGCTCGGGCAAGCATCGACAATCAGCCCCAAGGGCACGCCCTGATTGGTCAAGCTCCGCTCTTCGAGCTCTCCCTCAACCCGATTGAGTTGCTCTAAGGTTTTGGAAAGACAATAGGATCTGATAGCTGCCGTGAGATTGATTTCTTCGGTCGCGCCGCGCGCGATATGGCCGATGAGTTGATTGAGCCGCAACCCTTGCTGTTGCGACAGATCCTCGAGTCGCTCCCACCAAATCGGCTCGAGCTTCACGGAATAGCGCCGACTTTCGAACTGCACAATTCGGTGCCGCATGGCCCCCTCGACAAGGCCCACAACATAGTGTGCGGTGCCGCGCCTGTCAGTCAAAAAGCTAGGGTTTGCGAAATGTTAACGACAGGGTCCTGTTAATATGGGCGGCATTGGTAAGGAGATCGCCGCTCATGAAGAAAGCCGACAAAGGTCATTCCATCGTCAAACTGACGGGCGTCGCCCCAGAGGCGTCGGCGCAAACGGTGCGCGGAGATTTCGACCGCTCCGATCTGGAGATGATCCGTGTTTATGAAGACCTCATCGATATTCTGATGGCCAAACGGATCATCCTGTTGACCGACTTCCCCCAGGCCGCCCAGGAAAAGATCGTGAAGCGCAAGAAGCTTCGCGCTTCGCTGGCGCCGATCACGGGCATGTTCTCGGCCGACGAGGAAGGGATTGGGCTGATCTAGAAGCCCGGTCTAGCGATAGCCCGACGCGATCCGCCCGAGATCGGAGCCGCCGGCGATACGATGCAAGGAGGCCACGATATGATCCTGCGTGGCTGCGTCGAGATAAGCATGCATCGGCAGGCTTAGCACTTCTCCCGCCAGTCTCTCGCTTCGAGCGAGACCGTTTGCGGCGATCGGCTGCTCCGCATAGGCAGGTTGATGGTGCAACGGCCGCGGATAGTGGATCGCGGTCGGAATCCCGTCCGCTTTCAGCGCCGCAGCCACGCGATCGCGGTCGGGAATGCGGATCGTATATTGAGCCCAGACCGACAACACGCCGGGCCGCAGATTCGGAACCCCCACATGCGACGCCAGGGCGCGGCGATACCGCCCGGCGATCTCCTGGCGGGCGGCGATCTCCTGCTCGAACAGCTCCAATTTTGCCAACAACACCGCCGCTTGAATACTGTCGAGCCGGCCATTGAGACCCACCCGCTGATGGTCGTAGCGGTCGGCACCCTGCCCGTGCTGGCGCAGGCTGCGCATGGTCGTTGCCAGTTCGTCGTCATCGGTAAACAGGGCACCGCCATCGCCATAGCAACCGAGGGGCTTGGACGGAAAAAAGCTGGTCGCCGTCACATGCCCAAAACGGCCCACACGCTTTCCGTCGATTGCGGCGCCGAAACTCTGCGCGGCATCCGCGACCAGATATAGGCCCTGCTCAGCTGCAATCGTCTCGAGCCGCTCATAGTCGGCCGGCTGACCGAACAGATCCACGGCAATGATGCCGGCCGGCCGCAACCCCCTGGCCCGGGCCGCCGCAAGCGCCGGTGCGATGCTCAGCGGATCGAGATTGAAATCTTCTTCCCGCACGTCGGCGAAGACCGGCGTCGCGCCGACCAGCGAAACGGCTTCAGCCGCGGCGACGAAGGTAAAGGCCGGCACGATGACCGCATCCCCGGGCCCAATCTCGCGGGCTCGCAACGCCATCTGCAAGCCATCGGTGCCGTTTGCGCAGGTGACGCAATGGCGCACCCCGGCGAAGTTTGCGAGCTGCTGTTCGAGCTCGACCACCTCAGGGCCCATGACGAAGGCACCATGCGCGAACACACGCTCAATGCGCTCCTCGACACGACGGCCAAGCCGGGCGCGCTGCGCCTGAAGATCAATGAAAGGGATAGGGCGAAGCGATTGGGTCACGAAAACCGAAGGGAACATGCGGCTCGCTTCAGCCAGCTGGCCGAAGCGACCGGCGGTTGCAGCGATGGTCGATGATAGCCTGCACCGCGGTCACAGGGGCACAACAAATCATGTTTCCAGCTGATACAATTTGGCGCTCCGGTCGTTGATCACGGCCTCATGGGTCGCCTCTATTCCACCTGGAACGAGATAGATCGGGCCGGCGGGATGTCTCCCGCGCGCGCGAGGATCGAGGCGCGCGGCGGGAGGCTCGGCTGCGCCCCTGCCACCATGCAAGCGAGCCCGCCGGCGGCACTGGCCCAGGCCAAGGCATGGGGCAGGCAAAGGCCCGAATCGAGCGCGGCGGCAAAGGCGCCGACGAAGGCGTCGCCGGCGCCGGTCGTGTCCACGGGGCGAACCGGCAAGGCGTCAATTTGCCAAGCCTCCCCTTTCAGAAAAGCGACGGCACCTTTGGCGCCCAGCGTGACCAGAGTCGCGGTGCCGGAACGCGCCAAGAGCGCCCCCGCCTTGTGCGGATCCCGGGTCTGATGACCTGCGGCGGCGGCAATCGCGAGTATCTCGATCTCGTTGACGATGAGCCAGTCGATCAAGGGCAGCACCGAATGGGGGACCGGACGCGCCGGCGCGACATTGAGCAGTGTCGAGAGACCGGCGGCGCGCGCGCGCCTCAATACGGCCCAATTCTCTGTTTCCGGCACTTCCATCTGCAGCAGCAGCAATCCTGGTGGCCGCAACCATGCGTCCTGCACTTGGTCGGCCCGGGCCAACCGGTTCGCGCCGGATGCCACGATGATCTGGTTCTGGCCGCCCTGATCGACCCCGATGAAGGCCGCACCCGTCGGTGCATCGACCCGGGCGACGCCCTCGATATCGACGCCGGCTTCGGCCAGATCATGCAATGCGATCGATGCGAAGGCATCTCGGCCGACCGCTCCGACCATCCGAACCTCGGCGCCGGCACGTCGCGCCGCCAGCGCCTGATTGGCCCCCTTCCCGCCCGCCATCACCCGATAGCTCTCGCCGAGCACCGTTTCGCCGGCCACCGGCAGCTGCGGCACCGGCACCACCAGATCGACATTGAGCGATCCGAAGACCAGGATCACGCGAAGCGTACCTCCAGGCGATTGGTGGCCCGCGTTGGCAACAGCACGATACGGGAGCCCGCTGCCGCGACCCGATGCCCGTCGATGGTCGCCGCGGCGATCTCGCGGCTGGGAAACTCGATCCAAGACCCCTCATGCAGGATCGGGGGCAAGGTCAGGTTGATCCGCCCGGGCTCGATCTCGATCTCTGCGACGCGCCCCTGCAGATTGGTTTCGAAGCTTGGCGCGCCGCTCAGCGATAATGCCAGAATCCCGTCCCGGCTCGAGAGCGTCGCGGGGCCAGCCGGCGATTGAAACGGCCCCTGCTGGAATGCGTGGCCGTCATGCGCGATCTCCCAACCATGCCAAGGATTGAAATCGGTGATCTCTGCCGCGGCCAGCCAGGGCATCAACGCGCCCCAGCCATAAAAGGAATCCGTGTCGGGCTGATCCAGAGCGGCTCCCGTGACGGAATTGAAATTTTCCGGGCAGCGGCGATGGCGACGCCATTCGCCCTGGAACAGGCGCCAGCCATTGTCGGCGAGCATCCTCGACTCGCGATCGAAGCCATAGCGGCGCAATCCGTGCCAGACCAGGAAGTTCAGGGGTGGCCAGATGCGCCCGCGCCAATAGACATTGTCGTCGAATGCCGGATCGTCGCGCGTGACGGACGGCAGAAGCCAAGCGCCGCCAAATTTGCGCACATCCTGCAGCAAGCCGACCATTGCCGCCGCCTGCTCCGGCCGCGCCGCGCCCGCGATCATCGGATAGAAGCTGGTGGGAGCCAGGCTCTTCACGAACCGGCCCGACCATAGCCGGTTGGCGAAGACATGACGGCTCTCATCCCAGAGCCGGTCGGCAATGCGCTCGCGCAAATCGGCGGCGCGCCGATCGAGTCTCTCGGCTTCGGCGGCCTCGCCCAGCTCGCGGGCCATCAGGGCCAGCATTTCGCCATCGAGCGCCAGCAGGCTGTTGAGCCCCACATCGGCGCAATCGAGAGTTCCCGTGTCCGGCACCAGCCGCGCCTCGTCATGGACAGGGGAATTGTCCATGCTCGACTCATCCTTCGCCGCCAGTTTGGTGCCGCGATAGAGCCCGCCGCCGATCGGCGAGGTGCCATATTCCACCAGCCCGTCGCCGTTGCCGTCGCGCAGACGCCACCACCATTCGTGATTGGCGAGAAGCCGCCGGTAGGCGAGCGTCAGCAAGCCGCGATCGCGCAGGCGCAAATACAGCATCCAGACAATGAAGGCGCCGATCGGTGGCTGCGATCGGTCCACCCAGGCATCGTTGCCGGTCAGGAGGCAGGGCAAATTGCCGGCGGGCTGCGCTCCCGCGAGCACCGCCTCCAGGTTTTCCCGCGCCACATGGCCGTCGAAAGCGCCCGCCATCAGCGCGTGATAGAGAATATCGTCAAGCCACACGCCGAAGCCGCCGAACTTCTGCGCCACCCAATTGCGGCTGAGGCTGGTGTAGGGCCTGCGGTTGATGGGATCCCAGACGGTGTTCCAGCCGATCACATCGCGCACCGCGTCCAATGCGCCCGCGCAGCCGCTCTCCTGCGCCGCGCTCAGCGATCCTTGCCGAGACGGATCGGTGATCGTATCGCGCAATTGACGGGCCAGCGCCGAGGGATCGGCGCCGATGCCGACGGCAAAACCGCATTGCGGCATCTCCTCGAGATTGAACCGCATAACCGCGAATCTGCCGCCACTGCCTTGCGAGGCCAGATAGAAATAGCCGTGGGTCTCCAACTCGCGTGCCAGCGCCGCAAATCCGTTGCCGGCCTCCTCGCCGGCCGGATCGTGGAACGTCGTCATCAAGGGCAGCCTCTCGGCCAGCGCCATGGCATGGGTGGCGCCGCGCTCGGCGACGAGATGGCCCGTCTGCGGCAGATAGCGCCAAGGTACCGCGTCCAACTCTCCCGGCGGCTCCCAACGCAGACAGAGCAGCAGCCAGAACCGCAACCCCCATTCCCCGAACTTGGCCGCGCGCCAGCCGCCGCGCAGCAGATGATCGGCCGGCTTATCGATCGAAAGCTCAATCTCGGTCCCGGCGTGGCGCAGCGTCAGCGCCATGCGGCTGCCATCGATCCGGCGCGGACCCAGCGTGACGCCGGCCCCGGGCGGAAACCGCGTGAACGAATTGCGGCTGCCGGCATAGGCGGCCACGCCGAGCTTCACGCCGCTCGAGAGATGCCAGAATTCCGCCGGGTATACGCTGTCCCAGCTGTTCCAGTCGCGCGCCGGCGCGACCGATCGCTCAACGGCAAGCCTGTCGGTCATGTCTTGCCTTCCGCAGGCGACCAGGCGGCAATGATTTCGGCGACGGTGGCCAGCTCGATCTGGCCTAGGAACCGCGGATAGACATGGGCGAGCGTCGCGTCATGCGCCGTGTCAACCGTGCTGGCCACGGCATCGGTCGCGATGACCACGCGATAGCCGCGATCGACCGCATCCAGGGCCGAGAGCAGAACGCAGACATCGGTCTCGACGCCGCTGAAGATCAGGGTATCCGTCCGGCGGCGTAGCAGCCGATCGCTAAAATCGCCGTCGGCAAAGGCCGAATAGGTGATCTTGTCCGAGATCTCGGCCGGCGGCACGAAGCCGGCGAACTCCGGCAGGAGATCCAGGAGTGCCGGGTCCATGTTTTCGAGCAGCACGGTCGGCCAATGCCCATAGAAATGGCGCCAGGCCCCGGGCGCGTCCTCTTTGCGATGCGGTGTGATGAAACGCGTGAAGATCGCGGCCGAAGGCCGATGGCGCAGCAGCCTCAAGATCGGCGTGACGAGGGCCTGCGTATTGCGCGAGCCCCAGGCCGTCCCCTCCAGAAACAACCGCTGCATGTCGATCACAGCGTGAACGGTCGATGGCCCCAGGGGCCGTGTCAATTGAGTCATGCCGCGACCAGCACGCTGTGGACCGGCAGCCAGCCGACATTCACAGCGGTCCCGACCGGCAAGGGATGAGCGGCGCGGTTCTGCTCGAATACGGTCACGAGATGCGCGCCGACCTCGATCTTGTAGGTCAGGTTCGTGCCGGCATAGACCGCGCGCTGCACCCTGCCCTTGAAGCGGTTGAGATCGGCGCCCGGCGTCGCCAGCCCCTCGACCCAGACCTGGATCTTCTCCGGCCGCACCGCCAAGCTCACATGGGTGCCCGGTGCCGGCAGCGTGTCGGCGGTGCGCAGGATCCCGAGGCCCCCGATCTCGACGCCGCGGGCGTCCAGCACCGCGCCCTGGAACAGATTCGCGTCGCCGAGGAATCCGGCCGCGAAGGCCGAGCGCGGCCGCTCGTAGACCTCCCCCGGGGCGCCGATCTGCACCACCTTGCCTTCGTTGAAGATCGCGATGCGGTCGGAGAGCGTCAGCGCCTCCTCCTGGTCATGCGTGACGAAGATGGTGGTGATCCCGACCTCGCGCTGGATCAAACGCAGCTCGATCTGCATCTCCTGCCGCAGGCGCTTGTCGAGCGCCCCCAAGGGCTCGTCCAACAGCAAAACGCGGGGGCGCGTTACCAGGGCCCGGGCCAGGGCCACGCGCTGCTGCTGCCCGCCGGAAAGCTGGCGCGGCTTGCGCGCCTCGAAGCCCGACAGCCGGACCAGATCGAGCATCGCGCCGACATCCTTGCGCATCGTCTCCTTCGGGCGTCCTCGGACCGAGAGCCCGAACGCCACGTTCTCGAACACGGTCAGATGCGGGAACAGCGCGTAATTCTGAAACACCATGCCGATGTCGCGCTTGTGGGGCGGGCGATCCCCGACCGGCTGCTTGTCGATGCGAATCTCGCCCGCATCGAGGTCGGCGAAGCCCGCGATGGCTCGCAGCAACGTCGTCTTGCCGCTGCCCGAGGGGCCGATCAAGCCGAAGAACTCGCCATCGCCGAAGCAGATCGAAACCTCGTCGAGAGCGGCGACCCGACCATAGCGCTTGACCGCGCCGATCACATCCACGGTACTCACGAACGGCACCTCATCGTTCGCCGCCGAAACGATAGAGCCTGGCGAACAGCAGCATCAGGCCCATGGAAAACAGGATGATGATGGTCGAGATGGCGTTGATCTCCGGTGTGAAGCCCTTGCGGATGGCCGCATAGATCTCGACCGGCAAGGTCGAGACACCCGGCGGCGCGAGGAAGTAGGAGATGACGAACTGATCGAAGCTGACGGCAAAGGCGAAGAGCGAGGCCGCCACCACTCCCGGCGCCATCACCGGCAGCGACACCCGCCAGAACGCCTGCCAGGGCGAGGCGCCCAGGGTCGCAGCCGCCTCTTCCAGCGCCGACCCGTGGCCCTTCAGCCGGGCGCCGACGACCATGATGACATAAGGCATGGACAAGGCGACATGGCCGAGCAGCATCGCATGCAAACCACGCCCGATCCCGATCCAGAAGAAGAAAATCAGCATCGAGGTCCCGATGATCAGCCAGGGAATCGTGATCGGCGGGAACAGCATGAGCTCCAGCAGCGCCTTGCCGCGGAAGCTGTAGCGCGCGAAAGCGATCGCCGTCATGGTGCCGAGGACCGTGGCGATCAACGTGTTGGCAAGGGCGAGGCCGACGCTGTTGAGGCCGGCGCGGATCAATCGGTCATTATGGACCAGGGACTGGAACCAGACCGTGTCCCATACGATCGGCAGCTCGTAGAGCGGCGACTGGTTGAAGGCCAGCAGCACCATCACCACGATCGGCAGATAGAGGAACAGGAGCAGCAGCGCCAGATAGAAGCGAATGGCCCAGATACCGAAACCGCGCATGGCCATCCTCACAGACCCTTGAGGCGGCCGCGCAGCAGCGGCGCGCTGGCGGCGAAGATCAGCAGAACGATGCCCAGCATGATGAAGGACAGCGCCGCGCCCCGCGGCCAGTTGAAAACGGTCGTGAACTGATCCTCGATCACCGTCCCGAGCATGATGCCCGCGCGACCGCCCAGGATTCTCGGCTCCATGAAGGAGCCGATCACGGGAATGAATGTCAAAATCACGCCGGCAAAGAGTCCGGGCAGACTCAAGGGCAGCATCACCCGCAAGAACATCTGCAAGGCATTGGCGCCCAGACTGCGTGCCGCCTCGAGCAGGCTGTCATCGATCGCCTCGAGCGAGATGTAGCAGGTCAGGATCACATAGGGCAGGAAGCTATGCACCAGCCCGAGCACGATCGCGGGATAGGTAAAGAGCATGCTGAAGGGCGGTGCGTCCGGCGAGAACCAGTGAATGGCACGGTCGAGGAAGCCGCCTTCGCGCAGCACCATGGTCCAGGAGAAGGTGCGGACCAGCGCGTTGCTCCAGAAAGGCAGCACGATCAGCAGGAAGATCGCCTCGCGCCAGCGGCCGCGAACATATTTGGCCAGGGCCAGGGCTGCGGGATAGCCGATCAGGACGCATGCCAAGGTGACGTCGAACCCCAGCCGGAGCGAGCGCCAGGTGAGCGTGCGGTAGAATTCCTTGTCGACGAAGGTGAGGTAATGCTCGGGCGTGAACTGCGCCTCGCGCCCGCCGATCGGCGCCACGGTGAGGAAGCTGAAGAACAACATCGCCGACAGGGGCAGCAGCACCGTCACCGTCAGCCAGACATAGGCCGGTGCCGTCAGGAAGCCGATAGCGACGCGTCGGCGTGCTTCCTGCATCATGCGATAGCCGCCCCCGGAAAAGCGAAAGGCGCAGGCGCGCCGGTGGCGCACCCACGCCTTTCTGGTAATACAGCTTATTGCGCCAACTCGGTCTTCACTTCCGACCAGAGATCGCCATAGGCCTGCCGTTCCTGATCGCTCAAAGGCGCCATATAGGTCAGCCGTTTGACCGCTTCGGCATCGCCATGGATCGCCTTGCCGACATCGCCGTCGGGCAAGGTCGCGTTCGCCTTCACGTTGGCCGAGGCCGGGGCGCCGATCTTGGTCGCCCATTCGTAGTAGAATTCGGGGCTCACCATATAGTCGATGAACGCCGCAGCCCCATCCGCGTTGGGCGCGCCCTTCGCGACGGAAAGCCCGTCGAACCAGCCGATGCCGCCCTCCTTCGGGATCATGAAGCCCACCGGCAGCTTCGAGTTGGTCTTGCTGCGGGCGGCGGAGCCGCTCCAATAGGTCGAGACGTCGAACTGCTTGGCCGCGAAGAACTTGTTCCACTCGTCTTCCGACGA
>Ga0153916_10004174_pt1 | contig 10880 bp, 12 predicted proteins | sample Opewatmetagenome_FD_109642 | JGI IMG/M metagenome (GOLD analysis project Ga0153916, IMG submission 109642) | Freshwater wetland microbial communities from Ohio, USA - Open water 3 Core 3 Depth 4 metaG | ecosystem: Environmental > Aquatic > Freshwater > Wetlands | place: USA: Ohio, Lake Erie...
ACGTCGCCCGGCTTCGAGGCGCCGCCGCCCGGCATGTTCTCGCAGGTCGGCACCAGCGCGATGACGTTGACCGGCGCCTTCATGCCCGCCAGCGCGCGCATCGCGCCCAGCACGCTCGCCGCGCCCGACATGTCGAACTTCATCTCGTCCATCTCGCCGGCGGACTTGAGCGAGATGCCGCCGGTGTCGAACGTGATGCCCTTGCCGACCAGGACCACGGGCTTTATCGACTTCGCCGCGCCGGCGTAGCGCAGCACGATCAGCTTGGGTGGCTGATGCGAGCCCTTGGTCACCGACAGCAGCGCGCCCATGCCGAGCTTCTCCATGTCGCGCCGCTCGAGCACCTCGAGCTTGAGCTTGTAGTGGCGCGCCAGCTTTTTCGCCTCCTCGGCGAGGTAGCTCGGCGTGCAGATGTTGGACGGCAGGTTGCCAAGGGTGCGCGCGAGCGCCGCGCCCTCGGCGGTGGCGACCGCTTCCTTGAGCGCGCCTTGCGCCTGCTGGGTCACCGGCCCGGCGCTCACCGCGAGCGTCACGGCGCCGAGCGCCGGCGCCGGAGGCTTCTTCTGCGTCTTGAGCTGGTCGAAGCGGTAAAACGCGTCGCTCACGGCGAGCACCGCATGGCGCACGCCCCACGCCGCGCTGCGGTGCGCGACTTTCTCCTCGGCCAGGTAGAGCGTCGCGTCCTTGGCGCCGATCTCCTTGAGCGCGTTCGCCGCGCCGCGCATGGCGTCCCGGTACGCGGGCTCGGCGAAGTCCTTGCGCTCGCCCAGGCCCACCAGCAGCACGCGCTCGGCGGCGAGCCCCGGCACGCGGCGCAACAGCAGCGTCGAGCCTGCCTTGCCCGATAGGTCGCCCTGCGCGAGCGCCTCGTGCAGCGCGCCGCGGGCGCCGCGGTCGGCGAGCCGCGTGGCGCGCGTCAGCTCGCCACCGGTGTGCACGCCGAGCACCAGACACCCGGTCCTGGCGAGCACGGGCGAGACACTTTTTATGCTAAATTCCAACGCTTTCTCCAGTCTCAACGGTCGGCGCAAATGATCGCATGTTTTGCGACCCGCTGTGAATCGCCGGAGGCGGTCCAGAGAAGATGATCTTTCAGCGCGCGCTGCTCAGGGAATTCGCCAACCTCGCGGTGGCCGTGTTCTTGAGCTTGTTTGCGATCGCGCTGACCACGCGGCTGATTCGACTGCTCGGCGAGGCCGCCGGCGGGAAGATCCCGTCGGACGCGGTGTTCGCCTATCTCGGCTTCTTCTCGCTCGGTGCCCTGCCGGTGCTGCTCTCGCTCACGCTGTTCATCAGCGTGCTGCTGACGCTCGCGCGCAGCTACCGCGACTCGGAGATGGTCATCTGGTTCAACGCGGGCCTTTCGCTGGCCGCGTGGCTCAGGCCGGTGCTGACCTTCACGCTGCCGATCGTGGCGCTGATCGCCGCGCTGTCGCTGTTCATCTCGCCCTGGGCGGTGGAGATCAGCGCGCAGTACGCGAGCCGCATCAGCGCGCGTGACGACGTGTCGCGCGTCGACCCGGGCACGTTCGGGGAGTCCGCGAGCCGGGACCGGGTGTTCTTCGTCGAGTCGGTCTCCGGCAACAAGACGAGCGTGCAGAACGTGTTCGTCAACTCGGTGCAGCAGCAGCGCGACGGCGTGATTTTCAGCCGCACGGGGCGCGCCGAGACCGCAGCCAACGGCGACCGGTTCCTGGTGCTCGAGGCCGGGCGGCGCTACGAGGGGCGTCCGGGCCACGCGGACTACCGGCTGATGGAGTTCGAGCGCTACGCGACGCGCATCGAGGAGAAGGCGGGCCGCGAACCCGCCCAGTCGCGCCAGAACCTGCCCACCATCGCGCTTATCAGGAACCCGACTGACGAAAACCTGGGCGAGCTGGTGTGGCGCTTCGGTATTCCGATCTCGGCACTGATACTGTCGCTGCTCGCGATCCCGATGAGCTTCGTCAACCCGCGCGCGGGGCGCTCGGTGAACCTGGTGTTCGCGCTGCTCACCTACGTCGTTTACTCGAACCTGCTGTCGGTGACCCAGGCGCGGGTGGCGACCGGCAGGCTGGACTTCTCGATCGGCATCTGGCTGATGCACGGCGTGATGCTTGCGGCGCTGCTGCTGATGTTCGCCTACCGCATGCAGCCGCTGCGCCTGCGGCTGAAGTTCCCGGGGAAGCGCGGCGCGTGAAAATCCCCACCATCGAGCGCTACCTCGCGCGCCAGGTCTACGGCGCGACGAGCTTCGTGCTGCTGGGATTTCTCGCGCTGTTCGCGTTCTTCGACCTGATCCACGAGCTGAACGACATCGGCAAGGGCGCGTACGGCCTGCGCCAGGCGTTCGGCTTCGTGCTGCTGTCGGTGCCGGGGCACGCCTACGAGCTGTTCCCGGTGGGCGTTCTGATCGGCACGCTCTACGTGCTGGCGCACCTCGCGAGCAACTCGGAGTTCACCGTGATGCGGGGCTCCGGGCTGTCGCCGTGGCGCGCCGGCGCGGTGCTCGCGAAGGCCGGGCTGGTACTGGCCGCCATCACCTTCGTGATCGGCGAATGGGGCGTACCGAGCGCCGAGGAGGCGGCGCAGAAGCTGCGCATGCGCGCGATGAGCTCGCTGACCGGCCAGGAGATGCGCTCGGGCCTGTGGTTCAAGGACGAGCGCGCCTTCATCAACGTGCGCGAGGCGCGCCAGGCCAACGCGCTGGACGGCGTACGCATCTACGAATTCGATCCGCAGTACCGCCTCGCCCTGGTGCGCGCCGCGGCGCACGGCGAGTACCTCGGAGGCGGAAACTGGAAGCTGCTCGACGTCGCGCAGACCGAGTTCACGCCGCAGGGGCCGCGCGTCGAGCGCCTGGGGCAGATGGAATGGCACTCGGCGCTCACCCCGGACCTGCTGGAGGTGCTGATCGTCGCGCCCGAGCGCATGTCGACCTGGAAGCTGTACCGCTATACCCAGCACCTGGCGGGCAACCGGCAGAAGACCGAGCGCTACGAGATCGCGATGTGGAAGAAGCTGTTCTACCCGGTCGCGGTGATGGTGATGATGGCGTTGGCGCTGCCGTTCGCCTACATGCAGGCGCGCGCGGGCATGGTCGGCGTGAAGGTGTTCTTCGGCATCATGCTGGGGGTGTTCTTCCATCTGATGAACAGCCTGTTCTCGCACATCGGGCTGCTGCAGAACTGGCCGCCGTTCGCCGCCGCCGCGGTGCCGAGCGCCGCATTCTTCCTCGCGGCGCTGACGGTGATGTGGGCCGTCGAGCGCAGGTAGGGCGCTCTCAGGCCGCAGTGCGGGGCTCCGGCGGCACCAGCACCAGGCGCGTGCCGGCGAGGCGGTCGTGCAGGAACTGCCGCTGGGGATCGAACACTGCCCACAGCAGCGAGATGCCCGTCGGAACGAGCACCGCGGCGAGCAGGAAGCGCAGCAGCGCCGTGGCCGGCGGCACGCCCGCGCGCCCCGGGACGATGAGCCGGATGCGCCAGGCCTTCATCGCCAGCGTCTGGCCGCCGCGCAGCCAACACCACAGGAAGTAGGCGGCGAACACCGCGCCGAGGTACAGTTGCAGCGCGTGGCGCAGCCAGCCGGTCGCCGGCAACGCGCCGCTCGCAAGGTAGAACAGCCCGGTGGAGGCGAAGCCCACCGCGAACAGCAGCAGGCTCTCGTACAGCATGCTGGCGAGCCGCCTGGCGATGCTCGGCGTCGCCGGGTCGTCCCGGCCCGCGCTGCTCACTTCTTGTCTTCGGCCGAAGGCCCGGGCTTGCCGAGCGGCTCCTTGGCGAGCCGGCGGCCGCGCGACTTCTCGTCCTCAGGAACCAGGCTCTGGCGCACTTGCGGCGGCAGCGACTGGTATTCGGCCCACTCCTTGCTGAGGTCCTTGTTCTTCTTGCGGGAGGCCTTCTGCATCTCGCGGTACTTCTTGCGCGCTTCCTCGCGCTGCGCGGGGGTGAGCTCGGCCCATTTGCGCATGCGCGTCTGCACCCGCTTCTTTCCGGTCGGCGTCATCTTCGGATAGCGCTTGGCGACGCCCAGCCACTGCTTCTTGTGATCGGCGTCCAGCTTGTCCCACTCGCCCGCGAGCGGCGCGAGGATTTCCTGCTGTTGCGGATTGAGCTCGGCCCAGGACGGGTTGGGCTTCTGCGGCTGCGCTGGCGCGGCCAGCGCGGCACCGCACAGGGCGAGGGCGGCGATGGCAACCGCCCATCGTCGCGATGCGGAGCGAAGCGTGGAGAGCATGGCCCGTACGCTGCCTGTCAGCGCGCGCCGCGCTTCTTGAGCCAGACTTCGAAGCCCTTGTCGAGATAGGCGTCGATCGGCAGGTCGTCGCTCAGCAGTTGCGCGTCGAGCTCCTCGAGCTCGGCCACTCGCTGCTGGTGCTGCCAGGCATAGACCCCGACGGCGCCAAGCACCAGGAGCGCGGCGGGCAGCACCAGCCGCGTCCAGAAATCGACCGTGCCGCTTCTGCCACCCACGCTGCCGGCCCAGGCGAGCGCGGGCGCGCGCTCGGGCCGCTTGTGCGCCAGTGCCTGCTCGCGCGCGGCGCGCAGCCGCTCGAGCGCATGCGCATCGAGGCGCGTTCCCCGGTTCAGGATCTGCCGGACCTTGTCGCCGAATTGGTGCTCGTTCATGGCCAGTTTTTTTCCAGGACGTTGCCGCGGTTCACAGGGTGATGCCGCGCGCTTTGAGCGCGTCGGCGAGAGCATGAGCCGCCCTGGAGCAGTGCGTTTTCACGCTGCCCTCGGAGCAGCCCATAGCGAGCGCGGTCTCGGCGACGTCCAATTCGTCCCAGTAACGCATGATGAACGCCTCACGTTGACGGGCCGGCAGGCGCGCGATCTCTTGTTCCAATATTTCAAGCACTTGCGACCTCTCCAGCTGGTCCGGCGGCGAAGGTGCCACCGGCTGGCCATCGGCCGGCTGCAGCGTGTCGAGCGCGTCCTCCTCCTCGCCTTCGGAACGCGCCCCGAGCAGCGCCGCGAACGGCGTCACCCACAGCGCCCGCACCTTCTGCCGGCGGTACCAGTCCCGGATCGCGTTCTGCATGATGCGATGGAACAGCAGCGGAAACTCCTCCGCCGGCCGGTCGCCGTACTTCTCCGCCAACCGCAGCATGGCGTCCTGAACGATGTCGAGCGCCGCCTCGTCGTCGCGCACCGCGTACACGGCCTGCTTGAAGGCCCGCCGCTCGACGCTCTCCAGGAACGTCGAAAGCTCGCTAGGTGATGCCAGGGTGGACCCTCTTTTTCTCTCGGCGCAGCCGTCTCGTCGTGTGCTTGGCGGATGTTACCAAAACCGCTCCGTGACGCCTCCCGCGCTCCCTTGACCGCATCGCAACAAGTCTTTAATGTTCAAAGTTTTCCGCCACTTTCAGCTGCCCGGAAGGCCAACATGGATCGAGTCAAGGGGATTGAGCTAACCGGCGCCGAGATCGTCGTGCGCTGCCTGCAGGAGGAAGGCGTCGAGTACGTCTTCGGCTATCCGGGCGGCGCCGTGCTGTTCATCTACGACGAGCTGTTCAAGCAGGACAAGGTCAAGCACGTGCTGGTGCGCCACGAGCAGGGCGCGGCGCATGCCGCCGACGGCTACTCGCGCGCCTCGCAGAAGGTGGGCGTGTGCCTCGTGACCTCGGGGCCCGGCGTGACCAATGCGGTCACGGGCATCGCGACGGCCTACATGGACTCGATCCCGATGGTGATCATCTCCGGTCAGGTGCCTACGTACGCCATCGGCCTCGATGCCTTCCAGGAGGTCGACGCGGTCGGGGTCACGCGGCCCTGCGTCAAGCACAACATCCTGGTGAAGGACGTCAAGGATCTCGCGGTCGCCCTCAAGCGCGCGTTCTACCTCGCGCGCACCGGCCGTCCGGGGCCGGTACTGGTCGACATCCCGAAGGACGTCACCATGCACAGCTGCGAGTTCCATTACCCGGAAACGGTCGCCATGCGCTCGTACAACCCGGTGAAGAAGGGGCACGCGGGCCAGATCAAGAAGGCGGTGCAGCTGCTGCTCGAGGCGAAGCGCCCGATGATCTACACCGGCGGAGGCGTGATCCTGTCGGACGCCGCGCCGCAGCTCGGCGAGCTGGTGCGCCAGCTCGGCTTTCCCTGCACCAGCACGCTGATGGGGCTGGGGGGCTTCCCGGCGAGCGACCGCCAGTTCCTCGGTATGCTCGGCATGCACGGCACCTATGAAGCGAACATGGCGATGCAGAACTGCGACGTGCTGCTCGCGATCGGCGCGCGCTTCGACGACCGGGTGATCGGCAACCCGGCGCACTTCGCGCAGAACCCGCGCAAGATCATCCACATCGACATCGACCCGTCGTCGATCTCCAAGCGCGTCAAGGTCGACGTGCCGATCGTCGGCCACGTCCCCGACGTGCTCGAGGAGATCCTGAAGATCATCAAGTCCGCGGCGCAGCGGCCCGACCCCGCATCGCTCGGCGCCTGGTGGGGGCAGATCGAGCAGTGGAAGGCGAGGAACTGCCTGCGCTACGACCGCAACTCGAAGATCATCAAGCCGCAGTTCGTCATCGAGAAGCTCTTCGAGGTGACGGGAGGCGATGCGATCGTCACCTCCGACGTCGGCCAGCACCAGATGTGGGCGGCGCAGTTCTACAAGTTCGACAAGCCGCGGCGCTGGATCAACTCCGGGGGCCTGGGCACCATGGGCTTCGGCCTTCCCGCGGCGATGGGCGCGCTGCTCGCCAATCCGGGCGCCACGGTGGCCTGCGTCACCGGCGAGTCGAGCATCCAGATGTGCCTGCAGGAGCTCTCGACCTGCAAGCAGTACCGCCTGCCGATCAAGATCGTCAACCTGAACAACAAGTACATGGGCATGGTGCGCCAGTGGCAGCAGTTCTTCCACGGCAACCGCTACTCCGAGTCGTACATGGACGCGCTGCCCGACTTCGTCAAGCTCGCCGAGGGCTACGGGCACCGCGGCGTGCTGATCGACAAGCCGGCCGACGTCGAGCCGGCGCTGCGCGATGCCTTCAGGCGCAAGGACGAGCTGGTGTTCATGGACTTCATCACCGACCAGACCGAGAACGTCTACCCGATGGTGCCCGGGGGCAAGGGCATCTCGGAGATGATCCTGGCGGAAGACTTGTGAGCCAGCGTCACATCATCTCGATCCTCGTCGAGAACGAGGCGGGAGCGCTGTCGCGCATCGCGGGGCTGTTCTCGGCGCGCGCCTACAACATCGAGTCGCTCACCGTGGCGCCCACCGAGGACCCGTCGATGTCGCGCATGACGATCGTCACCTCGGGCTCGGAGGACGTCATCGAGCAGATCACCAAGCAGCTCAACAAGCTGGTCGAGATCGTGAAGGTGGTGGATCTTTCGGAAGCCGAGCACATCGAGCGCGAGCTGATGCTGATCAAGGTGCGCGCCGGCGCCAAGGAGCGCGAGGACATGAAGCGCATGGCCGACATCTTCCGCGGCCGCGTGATCGACGTCTCGGACAACACCTACACTATCGAGCTCACCGGCAACGGCACCAAGCTCGACGCGTTCATCCAGGCGCTCGACCAGGGCGCGATCCTCGAGACGGTGCGCACCGGCGCCTCGGGGATCGGGCGCGGCAACCGGATACTGCGAGTCTGACTGCATTAATGGGGTCAGAGTCGCTTTTTCCCGAAAAGCGACTCTGACCCCGTATTTTCAAACAGGGGAAAAAGCATGAAAGTTTATTACGACAAGGACGCCGACCTGTCGCTCGTGAAGGGCAAGAAGGTCACCATTCTCGGCTACGGCTCGCAGGGCCACGCGCACGCGCTCAACCTGCACGACTCGGGGGTCAAGGTCACGGTCGGGCTGCGCAAGGGCGGCGCGTCCTGGGAAAAGGCGAAGAAGGCCGGCCTCAAGGTCGCCGAGATCGCCGAAGCGGTCAAGGGCGCGGACATCGTCATGATGCTGATGCCGGACGAGCACATTGCAGCGGTGTACAAGTCCGAGGTCGAGCCGAACGTCAAGAAGGGCGCGGCGCTCGCCTTCGCGCACGGCTTCAACATCCACTACGGTCAGGTGCAGCCGCGCGGCGACCTCGACGTGTGGATGGTGGCGCCCAAGGCGCCGGGCCACACGGTGCGCTCGACGTACGCAGGCGGCGGCGGCGTGCCGATGCTGATCGCCGTGCACCGCAACGCTTCGAAGAAGGCGCGCGACATGGCGCTTTCCTACGCAGCGGCGATCGGCGGCGGCAAGGCCGGCGTCATCGAGACCTCGTTCAAGGAGGAGACCGAGACCGACCTGTTCGGCGAGCAGACCGTGCTGTGCGGCGGCTGCGTCGAGCTGGTGAAGAACGGCTTCGAGGTTCTGGTCGAGGCGGGCTACGCGCCGGAGATGGCCTACTTCGAGTGCCTGCACGAGCTGAAGCTGATCGTCGACCTGATGTACGAGGGCGGCATCGGCACCATGAACTACTCGATCTCCAACAACGCCGAGTACGGCGAGTACGTCACCGGCCCGAAGATCATCGACGCGCGCGTCAAGGAAGCAATGCGCGAGGCGCTCGCGCGCATCCAGTCGGGCGAGTACGCGAAGGATTTCGTGCTCGAGAACCGGGCCGGCGCTCCGATGCTGCTCAGCCGGCGCCGCATGACCGCGCAGCACCAGATCGAGCAGGTCGGCGGCAAGCTGCGCGACATGATGCCGTGGATCCGCAAGAACCGCCTCGTCGACCAGTCGAAGAACTAGCCATGAAACGACTCTTCCTTCCGGTGATGGCGGTCGCGCTGCTCGCGGCCTGCGGCGACAAGGTCCCCGAGTCCGAGGCCGCGAAGAAGCTCGGCAACATGCCCAAGCAGACCATCGACAAGGCGCGGGACGACGTCAACAAGGCGCTCGAGCAGGGCGCCCAGCGCACGCGCGAGGCGGACAAGTCCAACTGACGCATGCGGCCCAGCTATCCGCACCCCCTGATCGCGCGCGAGGGCTGGCCATACCTGGGCGTCGCGCTCGGCGCCGCGCTGCTGGTGACGCTCGCTGCGGGCGGCTGGTGGGCCGCGCCGCTGTGGCTCGCGGCGCTGTTCGTGCTGCAGTTCTTCCGCGACCCGCAGCGCCTGGTGCCGGACGACCCGCGGGCGGTCGTCTCGCCGGCCGATGGCCGCATCGTCGCCGTGCACAAGGCGCGCGACCCGTGGCTCGAGCGCGACGCGCTCAAGGTCTCGGTCTTCATGAACGTGTTCAACGTGCACTCGAACCGCGCGCCGGTCGACGCCACAGTGAAGAAGCGCTGGTACCACGCGGGAGGCTTCGTCAACGCCGCGCTGGACAAGGCCTCGACGGAAAACGAGAGGAACGCGCTGTGGTTGCGCACCGCCGACGGCCAGGACGTCACCTGCGTGCAGATCGCGGGGCTGATCGCGCGCCGCATCCTGTGCTACGTTGACGAGGGCGGCGAGCTCAGGCGTGGCGAGCGTTACGGCTTCATCCGCTTCGGCTCGCGGGTCGACGTCTACCTGCCGCTCGATGCCGAGGTGAGCGCGGCGCTGGGCGAGAAGGTGTACGCTGCCGAGAGCGTACTGGCGAGGCTTGCGCGACATGGATGAGCATTCCGAGCACGAACCGGGCATTCGCCCGCCGATCGGAGGGTTCCGCCGGCGAGGCATCTACCTGCTGCCCAACCTGTTCACCACGGCGGCGCTGTTCGCCGGCTTCTACGCCATCGTGCAGGCGATGAACCTGAAATTCGAGGTGGCCGCCGTTGCGATCTACATCGCCATGGTGCTCGACGGTCTCGATGGTCGGATCGCGCGCCTCACGCGCACGCAGAGCGAGTTCGGCGCCGAGTACGATAGCCTGTCTGACATGGTGTCCTTCGGCGCCGCCCCGGCGCTGGTGATCTACGAGTGGGCGCTGAGGGGCTTGGGCAAGCTCGGCTGGGTCGCGGCGTTCGTCTACTGTGCGGGCGCGGCGCTGCGCCTGGCGCGCTTCAACACCAACATCGAAGTGGTCGACAAGCGCTGGTTCCAGGGATTGCCGAGCCCCGCCGCGGCGGCCCTGGTCGCGGGGCTGGTGTGGGTGATGAACGACCTGGGCTTCGGCGGCGAGGCCTGGCTCGCGTGGCTCGCCTGGTCGGTCACGATGTTCTCCGGCATCACCATGGTGACCAACGTGCCGTTCTACAGCTTCAAGGACATCAACCTGAAGAAGAGCGTGCCGTTCTGGGCGGCACTCGCGATCGTCGCGGCGATGACGGTGATTGCCACCAAGCCCGCGGTGATGCTGTTCCTGCTGGTGGTCGGCTACGCGATCTCGGGTTACGTTCAATGGGCGCTCGGCCGGCGCCCGCGCAGGATCGTCTGAGCGTGCCGCCGGCGCTGTTCAACCTCGGCTTTCGCCCCTTCTATCTGCTCGCTGCGCTGTTCGCCGCGCTCGCGGTGCCCGCCTGGGTCGCCGAGCTCTCGGGCCACGGCTGGCCCGCGGGCTACCTCGAAGGCCTTATCTGGCACCAGCACGAGATGGTGTTCGGCTTCGCGCTGGCAGTGGTCACGGGCTTCCTGCTCACCGCGGGGCGCTTGTGGACCGGCCTGCCGACTCCCGCGGGGCTGCCGCTCGCGCTGCTCGCGGGGCACTGGCTTGCGGCGCGCGTGCTGGTGGTGACCGGCCCCGGCTGGCTCGGCGCGCTGGTCGACGGCGCGTTCCCGTTCGTCGTCGCGGCGGTGCTGGGGCGGGTGATCGTCGCTTCCCGCAACGTGCGCAACTACTTTGTGCCGCTGCTGCTCGCGGCGCTCGGGCTGGTCAATGTCTGCTTCCACCTGTCGGCGCTCGGGCTGATCGAGGCGCCGGCCTCGGCTGCGACGCAGGGCGGCCTGTATCTCGTGGTGCTGCTGCTCATCGTGATGACGGGCAGGGTGGTGCCTTCGTTCACCGCGAGCGCGCTGCCGCTGGCGA
>Ga0153916_10004175_pt1 | contig 10880 bp, 5 predicted proteins | sample Opewatmetagenome_FD_109642 | JGI IMG/M metagenome (GOLD analysis project Ga0153916, IMG submission 109642) | Freshwater wetland microbial communities from Ohio, USA - Open water 3 Core 3 Depth 4 metaG | ecosystem: Environmental > Aquatic > Freshwater > Wetlands | place: USA: Ohio, Lake Erie, Old...
CAGGCCGACCGCAACGTCGTGGAAGATGGGCGCCGCGATCTGGGACCCGTAGTAGCTCTGGCCGCGGGGGTTCTGTACGACGACGTACACGATGTACTGCGGGTCGTCCGTGGGGAAGATCCCTATCAGGGAGGCGATGAAGTCACTCTCCGAGTAGGTGCCGGTCTTCGCGCTGGACACCTGGGCGGTGCCGGTCTTCGCGGAGATCCGCACCCCGTCCACCGCCGCGAGGCGGGCCGTGCCCGGGGGAACGGTCGCCGTCTCCATCCACGAGAGCATGGTGCGCGCCGAGTCCGGGGAGATGACTTCCCACAACGGCTCGCGGCTGAACTCCTTCACCACGGTGCCCTGCGGGGAGACGATCTTCTTCACGATCAGGGGCTTCAGCAGCACCCCGCCGTTGGCGATCGCGGAGCAGGCGGCCATGATCTGCAGGGCGGAGACCGAGATCTCCTGGCCGAAGGTGATCGTCGGCTTGGAACGGGCCGACCACTGGGAGACGGGACGGAGCAGGCCGGCCGTCTCGCCCTGGAGGGGAATCCCCGTGGGCTTGCCGAAGCCGAAGCGCGTGAGCATTCGGTAGAAGGAGTCGCTGTCCATGCGCTCCGACGCGTAGGCGGCGCCGACGTTGGAGGAGAACTGGATGATCTGCTGGGGGACCAGCTCGCCGTGGCCCATGATGTCGCGGATGCGGACGGTTTCTCCGCTGGGGAACCTCTTCTCGTAGAAGCCGCTGGGGAACCGGTCTGTCGCGCTGATGGCGCGCAGGTCCAGCATCGAGGAGAGGGAAAAGATCTTGAACACCGATCCGGGCTCGTAGGCGGCGGTGACCGGCCGGTTGACCAGGGAGGCGGGATCGATGCGGGGGGACGGCTGCTGGAACTCGTTGGGATCGAAGTCCGGCAGGGCGGTGTACGCGAGGATCTCGCCCGTGTGCGCCGCCATGACCAGGATCATGATGGAGTCCGCCTTGTTCGCCTCCATGGCGGCCCGCGCCACTTTGTCCACGGCGTACTGCACGTCGAGGTCGATCGTGAGGAACACCTGGTCACCGTAGACGGTCTGCGAGTCCGTTCCCACGGGCTGGGGCGCCAGCTCGTCGTTGAACGTGTACTCCACCCCGTCCAGCGGGACGTTGTCCGCGCCCACGTAGCCCACGATGTGCGAGGCGAGCCGGCCCTGGGGATAGAACCTGCTGAAATCGTTCTCCACGCTCACCCCCGCGAGCCTGCCGTCGGACTTGAGCTTCTGGATGGCCTCGGCCGCCTCCGGCGTGATGCGGCGCTTGATCACCGCGTAGCCGTCGCGCCTGCGGATCGTGTCCAGGACGGCGGCGGGCTCCATCTCCAGGATGCGCCCGAGATCGGCGGCGGTCTCCTGCGCCGCGGTGACGGCCGGCGTCCAGACCGACACCCGCCTCATCCGGGTGGTGACGGCGAGGATCCGCCCCTGGCGGTCGAGGATGCTCCCGCGCTGCACCTCGGGGAGAACGAGCTGGTCCCCCCCTTCCCTGGAAGGGAGAATGACCGCGAGGCGGACGAGCTGGACGACAAGGCCGATCGCGACGAGTCCCAGCAGGGACGCAAAGATGAAGAGCCGCCGGTGCGGACGCGCCGGCTCCCCTCGATCTGACATCGGTGAGCGTTCCCCTCCCACGGGTGGTTTCAGTGTAATACGGGGGGCGGCAAATGTCGATAGAGTGGTAAGAGTGCCTATGATCACCGTCCTCCAGCGCCAGAACGTCAGCCGGCGTACAGTGCCACCCGTTGCGGCCCGCGCACGCTCGAACGGCGTTCGCTGGAGCAACCGCGACCTCGCGCGCTCTCCGCGTGAGGGTGCCGGCGGAGGGATCGCAGCCGGCCCCGCCGATGAGTTCGGCATATCGACCTGGTCCGCGCCGGTCCGCGCGCAGTCGCCCCGTTCGGCCGTGGTCCGCGCCCAGCCGGCCCGCTGGGAGCGCGGGCGCCCCCCGGCCACGCACAGCTTCCTCCAGAAGCAGATCGTCCGCGTCAAGCGGAGGCGGGAGAAGCGGGAAGGGGAGAGGCGCTGGGCCAGGATCATCCAGCGTGCCGCGGCGCCGAAAGCCCATGGCCGTCCCGTGGTTTCGCTGCGAGAGCAGGTCCAGCGCAGCCGCGACACGCGGGCGGGCCGTCTCGGCGGCACCCTCCGCCGCATCGCGCGCAGCCCCTGGCTGTACGCGGCCCTTGCCTGCCTCGCCGGTCTCCTCATCGCCGCGGCAAGCCTCGGCGGGATTCCCGGGATCGGAGGGATCGTTGGAACCGCAGGGATCGCCGGCACCGGCATGGGGCTCGCGCCGCAGCACGGACCGGTTCTCCCCGCGCCCCTGGACGCGGATCCGGTCCTGTACGCCCTCGCGGTGCCGGACCAGCCCTCTCCCCCGGCGGAGGGGTCGCCAACGGCGATCGCCACCCTGAAGGTCACGCCCTACCGGACCCAGAGCGGGGACACGCTTTCGCGCATCGCTTCGCGCTTTCGCCTGAACGTGGATACGATCGTCAGCTGGAACGGCATCCGCGACGGAAGAAGCCTCCGGGCGGGGACGACCCTGGGCATTCCCAACGCGGACGGGCTGAAGTACGTCGTGCGCCGGGGGGACACCCTGCAGGGAATCGCCCACAGCTCGGGGGTGGATTTCAACGGGGTCCTGGACTGGAACCGGCTCGCCAGCTCCGTCATCACCCCCGGCCAGGAGCTGTTCCTGCCCGGAGCCCGGATGAACGCCAACGAGCTGAACCGGGTCCTCGGCGACCTGTTCCTCTACCCGGTCGTGGGCAGGATAAGCTCGTACTTCGGCGAGCGGTCGGACCCCTTCACCGGCGTTGCCAACTACCACAATGGGATCGACATCGTGAACCGGCCCGGCACCTCCATCCGCGCCGCCATGGCCGGCATGGTGGCGGACGTGGGGTTCAACTACAACTACGGCAACTACGTCATCCTGAAGCACTCCGGCCAGTACCAGACCCTTTATGGCCACCTCACGCGCTACCTCGTGAGGCGGGGCCAGAGAGTCCAGCAGGGGGAAACCATCGGGGAGCTGGGAACGACGGGATACAGCACCGGGCCGCACCTGCACTTCTCGATCTTCCACAACGGGCAGCCGGTTGACCCGATGCGGTTCCTCAAATAAAGTAGGCTTTCTATGAGGGGCCCCCACACCGAGCGCCTGGCCGCCACGCTCCGAACCCTGCTGTGGGACTCGCTCTTTCCGCTGCGGCGGCAGATACTCTCCTCCGTCGCCCTGCTGTTCGTCGTTGCCAGCGTCCTCCTCGTCCTGGACGCCGTGCTGCCGTTCCCGCCGCCCAGCGAGCGCATCCTCCTGGATCCCAGCGACTGGTCCCTCGTGTTCCACCGCGAGCCGCCGCCCGCCGCGCGGCCTGCGGCCGCCGGCGCACCGGGGGAGTCGGTGGGGGGCACGTCCATGGCGCAGTCGCCGCTGACCGTGCTGCTGTACCATGCGCAGCCCGGGGACACCATGAGCGGGATCGCCATCAAGCTCGGCATGGACATCGACACGATCTCCTCGATGAACCGGGTGGAGGGCAGGGGCGTTCACAACGTGACGGTGGGAGAGGTCCTCAAGGTGCCCAGCCAGAACGGAATCCCCCTGGCGGCCGCCGCGGATTTCGATGCCCAGTGCCGCAGCTACGGGGTGAGCCCAGAGGACGTCCTGGCCGCCAACTCTCTCACCCGTGACCAGCTCGCGCCTGGAATGCGGCTGTTCTTCCCCGGGGTGCAGCACACCGGCTACGCGCGATCTCTCGCCGTGGGCGTCGGGGTGGCCCTGCCCATACGCGGCTGGGAGTCCTCGCCCTTCGGCTGGCGCTCGGACCCCTTCACGGGGCAGCGCAGCCACCACTCGGGTGTGGACATCGCCGCACCCGAGGGGGCGCCGATTCGTTCGGCCACGGACGGGGTGGTGGTGGCCGCCACCTACGACAGCATGCTGGGCAACTACGTGGAGGTTCGGGCGCAGCTCGGGTACAGCTACGTGTATGGCCACATGAGCGCCATCCTGACCCGGGTCGGCTCGCGGGTGGCCACCGGCAGCGCGATCGGTCTCGTGGGCCACACGGGCTACGCCACGGGCCCCCACGTGCACTTCGAGGTGCGGCTGCACGGGGTTCCGCAGAACCCGCGGAATTATCTGCCGGGAATCCGATAATTTCGGGGGGGCACCCGAATGAGAAAGCTTGTCATCAGTATCCTCGTCCTCCTTGCGCTTTTCTCCGCGCTGCGGGCCTACACCCAGGCCGCGGTCGGCGGGGGCGCCGGCGCCCAGGCCGGCGCCATAGGGGTGGGCCTTCACCCGGGCCTCGTGGAGATCAGCGACGGTCAGACGAGCATCGGCGTGGCGTTCGGCGCCATGGAGAAGACCGGCACGGAGCCGGCCACATGGAGCCTCCTGCCGCTGCGCCTGGTCTACCGCAGCGGCGACACCGCGGTCACGATCGGGCTGAACGGGCTTTCCTTCCTCCTGCGGGGCGGCGTGAGCGTTGGACGGCCCGTTCGGGTGGATAGTCCCCGTGCCTCCGACGTGGTAAGCATCGGCGGAAAAGTGACGGTGAACTCCCGGGTGGACGGGGACGTGTGGACGCTCGGCGCCGACGTGGAGCTCACGCCCCGCGCGGAGGTCACCGGCAGCGTGGTGGCCCTGGGTGGGAAGGTGGCGGCCGCGCAGGGGGCAGTGGTGCGCGGGAGCATCAGCCAGGTCCCGCAGGTCAAGATCCCCTTCCTCGGGATCCTCGGCACCCAGTTCTCCGTGCAGGTCCTGGCGACCGGCCGGCAGCTGCTGGGCTTCATCCTCCTCGGGTTTGCAGTCTTCCTGACCTGCTTCTACCGCGAGGGGCGCGCGCGGATGCTGTACCAGTCCATTCCCGCATCGTGGCGGGAGGCGCTCATCACCCTTGCGGTGTCCCTGGTCGTGATCCCGGTGGTCACGATGCTCCTCGTGGTCTCGGTGATCGGGATCTTCTTCATCCCCGTCCTGGCCTTCGTGGTCATCCTGCTCGGCCTGGACGGCTTTCTCATGCTCTGCGTGAGGCTCGGCGGGCTGCTGCGCCGCCTGGACCTCGACCAGAGCCGCAATGTGCCGCTGTCTCTCGTGACCTCAGGGCTCCTCGGGTTGTTCATCGTGAAGCTGCCGGCGCTCGTCGGGATCTTCCTCACGCTGCTGCGGTCAGGCACCACGACCCTGCTCGGCCAGACCCTGCAGGTCATCACGCTGGCCGTCGTTACCGCGGGGATGCTCTACGGGTTCGGCGCCGCGGCGGCCTTCGCACGGAGACGCTCGACCAAGGCATAGATGCCCTGCGGGCGATGGCGGCAGGGGCCGCCCGTCTGCCGAAATGCGACCTGTCCGTCTACCCCCGGCTGGACATCTCCCACCTGCCGCTTGGTTCCGTGGATATCGCCCTTCGGGCGATGCGGGCAGGCGCGCACCATCTACCGCAGGCTGGACGTCCTCGAGGAGCGGCTTCGTTCGGTGGATATCGTGCTTCGCGCGATACGGGCTGGACCTACTGCCCGTGGCAGTACTTGTACTTCTTGCCGGAGCCGCACGGGCAGGGATCGTTCCTGCCGACCTTGGGCACCGCCCGTTTGACCTGCACTTGCTGCGGCTGCGAGCCCCCGCCCCCGTTTCCGCCTCCGAACGCTGACCCACCGCGACCGCCCGACCGCGCGGCGACCGGGACTGCTCCCTGCGCCCCTACCGCGGTCGTGGCGGACCCGCCGGCCGCGAACTGGCCCATGGCGCTGTGGGAAGCCTGCAGCTGCGCGCCGGGGCGTACGCCCGCCGGGGGCTGCGCCGGAGCCTGCTGGATGCGGACGCGGAAGATCTTGCGGGCGATGTTCGTCTTGATTTCGTACAGCATGTCGTCGAAGATCTGGAATCCCTCCAGCTTGTACTCCAGAAGCGGGTTCTTCTGGCTGTAGGCGCGCAGGTACACGGCCTCCCGCAGAGCCTCCAGGTTCTCCAGGTGGTCCTGCCAGCGCGAGTCTATGGCACGCAGGTACTCGAACTGGATGAAGCGGTTGAGGATCTCCTCCCCGATCTCCGAGGTCTTCTGGTTGATGCTGTCTCTCAGCTCCTCGCGGATCGTACGGTTCACTTCCTCGGCGGGCAGGGAGGCGATCTGTGCAGCGGTCAGTCGAGGCTCGTGGAAAAGGCTCTCCAGTATCTGGGCCAGGAGGCTCGCCGCCCGGACCTGCGGCATGTCGTTGGAGGTACGGAAACGCTCGAAGATCTCGCCGAACAGGTCTTCCCCCGTGGAGATGACGCGGTCCTTGAGGTGGGGGTCGGAGATGATCTCGTCCCGCCGGGCGTAGATGAACTTGCGCTGCTCGTTCAGCACGTCGTCGTATTCCAGCAGGTGCTTGCGCACCTCGAAGTTGCGCTCCTCCACCTTCTTCTGCGCCCGCTCGATGGCCCGGTTCAGCCAGGGGTGCACGATGGGCTCGCCCTTTTTCATGCCCATGCGCGACATCAGCCCCTTGATGTTCTCTCCGCCGAACAGCCGCATCAGGTCGTCTTCCAGCGAGATGTAGAACCGGGAGGAGCCGGGGTCGCCCTGCCGGCCCGACCGGCCGCGCAGCTGGTTGTCGATGCGCCGCGCCTCGTGCCGTTCCGTTCCCAGGACGTGCAGGCCGCCGACGCCCTTGACCTCCTCGTAGTCGGAAAGCCACTTCGGGTATTCCTCCGTCAGCGCTGCGCGAAATGCCTCCTCGTCCGCCTGGGTGCCGGCCTTCCGCCTCGCGCGGAACTCCGCGTTGCCGCCCAGCTTGATGTCCGTGCCGCGGCCGGCCATGTTGGTGGCGATGGTCACGGAGGAGCGGGCACCCGCGTCCGCGATGATCATGGCCTCGCGAGCGTGGTTCTTGGCGTTCAGGACTTCGTGCCGGATGCCGCGGGCGACGAGCATCCGCGAGAGGTGCTCCGACTTCTCGATGGAGATGGTGCCCACGAGCACCGGCTGTCCCCTGCCGTGCAGCTCGGAGATGGAGGTGCAGATCGCCTCCAGCTTCTCCTCCTCCGTGAGATAGATCTCGTCGTCCCGATCCTCGCGGACCACCGGCCGGTTGGTGGGGATGACGACCACCTCCAGGTTGTAGATCTTGCCGAACTCCTGCGCCTCGGTGTCCGCGGTTCCGGTCATGCCGGCCAGCTTGCCGTACATGCGGAAATAGTTCTGGAACGTGATGGTGGCCAGCGTGCGGTTGCGCTGGGCGATCTTGATCCGCTCCTTGGCCTCGATGGCCTGGTGCAGGCCCTCGGAGTAGCGGCGGCCGTAGAGGATGCGGCCGGTGAACTCGTCCACGATCTGCACCTTGCCGTCCTGCACCACGTAGTCCACGTCCAGCGCGTACAGCTTGTGGGCCCGCAGGGCCTGCGTGAAGTAGTGGATGTACTCGAAGTTCTCGTCCACGAACAGCGAGCCGCGGATGAGCCCGCGCTTCTGCAGCAGCTGCTCGATGTGGTTCATGCCCTGGTCGGTGAAGGTGACGCGCTTGTTCTTCTCCTCGATCTTGAAGTCACCGGCGGGCTGCGCCTCGCCCTCGGGGTACGTCCCGGTCTGGGGGTCCTTCTCGCACTCCGTCAGCTGGTCGACCAGCTTGTTCACCTCCGCGAACTTGAAGGTGTCGTCCTCCGCCATGCCCGAGATGATGAGGGGGGTACGCGCCTCGTCGATGAGGATGTTGTCTATCTCGTCCACGATGGCGTACGCGTGGCCCCTCTGGACCTTCTCCGAGGGGCTCCAGCACATGTTGTCCCTCAGGTAGTCGAAGCCGAACTCGTTGTTCGTGCCGTAGGTGATGTCCTTCGAGTACGAGACCTTGCGCACCTCGTTGTCCATCTGGCTGAGGATCACCCCGACGCTCACGCCCAGCAGCTCGTAGATCGGTCCCATCCAGCGCGCATCGCGCTCCGCCAGATAGTCGTTGACCGTGATGACGTGCACGCCCTTGCCGGTCAGGCTGTTGAGGTAGGCCGCCGGCACGCTGGCCAGGGTCTTGCCCTCGCCGGTCTTCATCTCGGTGATCCTGCCCTTGTGCAGGACCACGGCCCCCATGAGCTGCACGTCGAAGATCCGCTCGCCCAGCTTCCGCCGCGCGGCTTCCCGGACCAGCGCGTAGGCCTCGGGCACCATGCTGTCCAGGGATTCGCCTTCCGCGATGCGCCGGCGGAACTCCTCCGTCTTGCGGGGAAACTCGGCGTCGGCGTACGCCATTGCCTCGGGCTCGCGCGCGTTGATCTTCTGGACCAGGGGAACGAGCTCCTTCAGGTCCCTCTCGTGCTTGGAACCGAGGAAGAAAGTGAGGATGTTCTGGAGCAGCATACAAGTGAGTGTACCGTCCGGGAGATTGACAGGTCAAGGCAACGCCGCTACGATGGGCGCGTCCATGTCGCAGCCGTCCCGCATCGTTGCCTTCCTGTGCGCCGCCGCGGCCTGTGCCGCGGTCCTGTCACTCGCCGGATGCCAGCGGAAAGGGATCGAGGAGCTCGTGAGCACCCAGCTGTTCTCCATGTCGATGGGCAAGATGGAGGACCAGGTCGACCTGTTCCAGTTCGAAGGCGCAATGGTGGAGCAGCAGACCAGCATCACGATGCGCGACGGCTGGTTCTACGTGGCCAACGCGAGCGCGGGCAAGATCATGGTCTTCTCCTCCTACGGGGACCTGATCTTCCTCCTGTACAACCCCCGGACCAATCCCGCCCCGACGATCCTGGGCCCGGTGAACCCCGACGCTCCGGACACGCCCGCAGCAGGCCCCAAGGGCGCCGCTGCCGACCCGGCCGCCGCCGTGGTGAGCACCCGCGGCTACGTCGCATATCCCTTCCAGGACATCGGCCACGTGGTCGTGGCCAGCGACCGCACGCTGTACGTGGAGGACGCCGTCCCGGAGGCCAAGGCGGTGAAGGACGCGGACCGGGGGGTGACCCGAAGCCGGGCGATTCTCCGCTTCGATCGCAAGGGTCGTCTGCTCGCCCCGCTGGGAGAGGAGGGCATCGGCGGCTCGCCGTTCCCGTTTGTGAGCGCGCTGTACGTGACCTCGGCCGACCAGCTCGTGGTGGTCTGCCGCCTGCCCAGGTCGTGGGAAGTGTTCTGGTTCTCGCCGGACGGGACGCCGATGTACCAGGTGGAGATCTCCTCCTCGAACCTCCCCGCCAAGCGCGAGAACGGCATCACGCCCGTCCTCGTGAACCTGCTTCCGGACCTGCAGGCCCCCCTTCTGTACCTGGTCATCGATTCCTACAAGGAGTCGGCGGACACGAGGTCCGGGGTCTCCGCCCCGTCGGATGCTGTCACCTCGCGCGCGTACAAGCTGGACCTGCGGACGCAGCAGTACGCGCCCGGTTGGGTCGAGTTCCCCCAGAACCCGCCCCACCGCACGAAGCTCGGGCTGAAGACGGTGGAGATCCCCTCGCCGCCCAGCGACCTGCTGGGTGTGAGCACGGCGGGCTTCTTCTACCTGCTGGCCTATACCGACACCAACCTGTACACCCTGCAGATCGTGGATCCCCGCGGCCGCGTGCGCGCCCAGCGGCGCGTGGTCATCGAGGATTCGGAGCTCTCCTTCCGTGATATCCACCTGTCCTCTTCGGGGATCATCTACGGGCTGCTCGCCGACAAGTCGAAAGCCCGGGTCGCCTGGTGGCGGTCCGACCTGCTCTTGAAAGGGGAATAGCCGTGAAGATCGTGAGCTCGGAGGCCATGACGCGCATCGACAGCCGTTCGCAGGCCGAGTTCGCGATCCCCTCGACCATCCTCATGGAGGACGCGGGCGTGAAGGCCTGGGCCGGGCTGCGCCGCGCGGTCTGGGACGGCCTGCGGCCTCGCGGCCGGATCGTGGTGGCCGCCGGCAGGGGCAACAACGGCGGCGACGCCTTCGTGATGGCCCGGCAGGCGGCCGTCGAGGGACTGCACCCGCTCAGCATCGTGCTCGCCGGGGGCAGGCCGGAGAAGGACACGGACCCGGGCCGAAACCTCGCCTCGTGCGAGGCCCTGGGAATCGAGGTCATCGACTGGCCGGTCCAGCAGGAGCAGGTCACGAGCCGCCTGACCGACGCGGCCTGGATCCTGGACGGCATCTCGGGGACTGGCCTGCGAGGCCCGCTGAAACCGCCCGCGTCCGATCTCGTGCGCGTCATCAACCAGTGCCGCGCCAGGAAGGTGGCCCTGGACGTTCCCAGCGGCGTGGGCGACGGGTTTCGGCAGGAGTATCCCGCAGTGCGGGCGGATGTCACCCTCACCATGGGCCTGCCCAAGCTCTGCCTGTACCTGCCGCGCGCGCGCTCTCTCTGCGGGCGGATCCTGGTGATCCCCGTCGGGTTTCCGCCGTCGCTCGTGGAAGACCCTTCGATCGCGGGCGAGATCCTGGCCACTCGCGCATGGAAGAAGCTGGCGCCGATCATTCCCGCGGACGCCCACAAGAACCGGCGGGGCCACCTCGCCGTGTTCGCGGGATCCCGCGGGACTACCGGAGCTGCGCTGCTGTGCGCCACCGCGGCCGCGCGCGCGCGCGTGGGCCTGGTGACGGTGTATGCGGATGCGGAGGCATACCCGGTCGTGGCCCCCCGGCTGACTTCCGTGATGTGCCGCCCGTGGGATCCGGCCCGCCGCGGCGGCGACTGGGACCCCTCCCGCCACAACGCCCTGCTGGTGGGTCCCGGGTGGGGGTTGGGCGACGACCGGGCGGCCTGGCTGGACTCCCTGGTGACCCTTTCCATCCCCGGCGTCATTGACGCAGACGGGCTGACGCTCCTGGGGGCCCGGGCCTCGGCCGGCAAGGTCAGCCTCGGGGGGCGCTGGGTCCTCACGCCGCACCCGGGCGAGTTCTCGCGGCTGACCGGCGTC
>Ga0153916_10004176_pt1 | contig 10879 bp, 11 predicted proteins | sample Opewatmetagenome_FD_109642 | JGI IMG/M metagenome (GOLD analysis project Ga0153916, IMG submission 109642) | Freshwater wetland microbial communities from Ohio, USA - Open water 3 Core 3 Depth 4 metaG | ecosystem: Environmental > Aquatic > Freshwater > Wetlands | place: USA: Ohio, Lake Erie...
AGGTTCTTAAGCGGCTTTCCATCGACCCCGAGCAGGCCAAAGCTGCCGTGTTTTATCACGGTCGCGGCTGTAACAACTGTAGCGGCATGGGTTATCGCGGCAGATTACCTATATTTGAGTTTTTGCCCATCGATCACGAGATATCCGAAAAGATAATTGCCGGTCAGAGTGAGAGCCAGATAAGAGCGGCGGCACGCCAGAAAGGCTACGGCGGGCTGCTGGAAAGCGGTGTGAGCAAGATATGGCAGGGCTTAACCACCGCCGAAGAGGTTCTCAGCGTGGCATCCTCACGGGGATAGAAACCTGGAGCGTACAGCGTGAAGCGGATAGAAAAAAGCTGAACGCTATGCGCTATATGCTGTTTCTCATACGCTCCGTACCAGCAACAGTCCTTTTTTTCTAAACTTACCGTTTGTGGGCGCCGATTGTTTCTGTCGTGCGATTGCAACGCGCAATCGCTGATAAAAGCACTTTGACATTATAGGCAGCAAAATCAGGTCTGATAAATGAAAAGCTACAAATACATAGCTCGCGATTTCTCAGGGACGCGAAAAGAAGGGTTAACGCAGGCAGCTTGCACAAATGACGTTCTAAGCTGGCTCCGGCAGCAGAGTCTCACGCCCGTCTCAGTTAATGAAATGAGCACCGCCACCAAAGAAAAACGCGTCAGATCTGGACGAAAGCGCATCAAAGCCGCTGACCTGGCAGCTCTTTGCTCGCAACTGACAACAATGTTGGAGGGGGGCATTCCCATCACCTCGGCCTTGACTATTGTCGCCGAGGACATCGAAAACTCGCAGCTTCAGCAGGTGCTGCAGCAGGTCGCGGAAAGAATGCAGAAAGGTGAGCCTTTCTCCGAAAGTATGGCGAAGTTTCCCAGGGTCTTCAATCAGCTTACTTGCGCGATAGTCTTAGCAGGCGAGATAGGCGGTAATCTGCCCGGAGCCCTGCAAAGGCTGGCGGACTATTTTGAGAATCGCGATAAGCTGATCAGTAAGGTTCGCAGCGCCATCAGCTATCCTATCTTTATGTTCACATTTATTGTCATATTAGTGATATTCATAATGACTTTTATTATTCCGCGGTTCCGCTCCATATTCGATGAGCTCGGCAGCGATTTGCCTGCCTTTACAAAGGCATTCATGATGTTTTATGATGGGCTGCGGGATAATGTACTCTATATTATCGGCACATTTATTCTTCTGATAATTTCAGTGGTAATTATCTCAAAAACCAAGAAAGGTCATTCGGCGTTTTGCAGAGTCGCTCTTTCCTTGCCTTTGCTGGGCAAGGTGCTAAGCCAGGCATTTGTAGTGATGTTTTGCAGGACCATGGCTACGCTGTTGGCCGCCGGTGTTTCAGTTCTGGAGGTGTTTGATATCCTCTCTTCTATGACGCGCAACGACATCATAAAATCGGCGATAATACGAACCAAAGAGCATATTGTCGGAGGCTCAGATGTTTCTTTGAGTATGTCTGCGGCTGGATTCTTTCCCAACATGGTGGTCAAAATGGTGCAAGTGGGAGAAGAAAGTGGCTCGCTTTCCACGGTACTGGAAAAGACCGCCCATTATTACGAGCGCAAAGTTGATGCCACCATTACGCTCGTGATGAGCCTGCTTGAGCCTATGATGATTGTGATGGTTGGCGCGATTGTAATGGTAATAGTGCTGGCACTATATCTTCCGATATTCTCAATGTCGAACATGAAAGGAGGGTAAAGAAATTGTCAATTTACAATTGTCAATTGTCAATTGTCAATTGCTATAGTCGCTAATGTATTTGGCCGATTGATGCTTAGAAGTGTTGCCTGTCTCGGCAGGATAGTGCAATTTCAAACCTTATTTTTAGGAGCGGTTGAACATGAAGAACAGAAAAGGTTTCACACTGATTGAGCTGATGGTCGTAATTCTGATTGTGGGCATCCTGGCGGCGGTGGCGATCCCGATTATGCGAGGCCGTATCGACCAGGCAAAGTGGTCGGAAGCCAATTCGGCAGCCGGCTCCATCAGGACAGCAGTCCGGGCCTACATCGCCGAAAAAGGACCTACTTACAGCTACGCCGGACTCGTTGGCACCACCCTTGCTACGGCAGCGACTCGCCAAGCATTAGGGTTCAACGCTAACGACCTTGATGGAAAGTATTTCAATCAGGCCGATTATTCGATCACCAGTGTCACTGCTGATCCACCAAGCTGTGCCATCTCAGTTACAACGACAAAGGCCGGCGGACCGCCGGGCACGGGTACGCTGAATACGGCCGGCGATTGGGCGGTTAACTAGCTTAGACGAATCCGGGTTTGTCTAAATTCCTTAACACTCACGTCAGGACAGAGCCGCAAGTGTGCTTCACAAGCGGCTCGAGTCCGATGCCCAGGTTGGTCTCTCTGAGACGATTGCGGGTCCCGATATGATACATCGGGACCCGCTTTGTTCATTGTTCACAGTTGATCGATCAGCAACAATGAAGAATGAACAATATACGCTGCACCTGGAGCATTTTGCTTTGATGGTTTCTGGAGTATACTTTAAGTAGAAAGCTTCGGAGAGGGCAGATCCGCCTATGGCGGACCATTCACCTTGAGCCTCTCCTTGTATCAGCACAGGCCGGATTGTCATTTTATGGTTTAGCTATATGAGAGCATACAAGCCTAAATTGGCCGCAAACCTGGTCAGAAATATTCATGGCACGTTTGCAGGTTCATTTGCACCACGAAGGTGGGCAGCGGCGGTTACTCTGGTTGAGATAATGGTGACAACTGCCGTCCTAATGATAGCTGTAGTTGGAACATCCGGATACAGGTATTATGCGGCGCTGGATGCTCGAAAGGCGGCTAAGCTCAGAACAGCCGCCGACATTGCTTTGCTGCTCTGCGAGAATTGGCGCGGGGTTAAAGGCAGCGAAACCTATGACCCGGCGGCCCACCTGGCTTCATCGCTGGCCATCACAACCGTCACACACGAGTTTACCGGGCCTACTGATCCAGACTTTTCCCTGCTGGGAGTTTACCAGGTTGCAGTGCAGGGCACAAATTATTACGCGGTTCTGTCATGGAAGGATGTTGATGCAGGGTTGAGGGCCATTAGCATTGTCGTAACGTGGCCTAAACGGGATCAATTGACAACCCAAATAGCGGATGCAGATGCCTCATTCACGCTCACAACCTACACCTTGAATTAGGCCAGGTGAAAGGGTCCATAGATTATGCCAAAAGACAAAGTGACAATGTGCCAGGGGTTCATGCTTGTGGAACTAATGGTGGCCACAGTAGCTGGCGTCATCATCACGTTCGCGGTCGGCATTCTCTTGGTCAGTAGCCAGCGGGGATGGCAGACAATGTATAGTGGGATCAATTCTGGGGCCATGGCAGATAGCTACATTGCCAGGAAGACATTTGACGCAGTGGTTCGCAAAGCCAGCAGAGAGAAGTTACTGCTAGATGATAGCGGCAATTGGATTGAGGTTTATTACTACGACGATGCGGCATCTACCACTGCTGACTGCTATGCCCGTTTTTATCAGGCTGATGGAAATCTGAATCTTGAGTATGGTAAGGTCAGCCCCAGAGAGACATCGACCATTCTGACCGTTTGTAGGAACGTGTCTGATTGCGTTTTCAAGGCAAATGGTTGTTCTGTTCAGATGATACTCACACTGGAGGATGGCCGGCAGACGGCAACCGCTGTCTCTTCTGCCGTCATGCATAATGAATAACAATATGATCAATATAGGTGGGCTCGAGATGATAAAAGCGAACATGTTGCAGAAAACAAAGAGGCGCGGCTCTGTAATGGTGTTTGCATTGTGTGCGGTGGTGATTTTGTCAGTAATGGGTGGGGCATTACTGAGCCTTGGCATGAACAGTCGTATTTTCGCCACGAGGGCTGCCTCGCAGGTCGCGGCGCGCTGTGCTGCCGATGCAGGGCTGGCAAAAGCCCTCTTTGAAATGAACAAGAAACTGAGTGTCACACCGTGGGACGGCAGTACCTTACCTTCTGCCACTGCCAGCGTATTACCCGGCGCAGGTGCAACCTTCAGCTATAGTGTTACCACAAGCGATGCCGCCGCGACTTCGGCAAGCAGCAGCGGCAGTTATGTGATTGAGTCCGTCGGCCAGTTCGGCGAAGCCTCGCGAAAAGTCACAGCTACCCTGAGACTGAAGGGTACGTTTGAGTGCGCGATTTCTACAAGAGGTAGTCTCGAGTTAAAAGCTGGCACGTTAGTCGATGGGTACGATTCCAGTGATCCAATCGCTACTGATGTGACGGCACCGATTCATACTACGAGCACATTGGCCGGTAGCATGATTCTCAATGCAGGCGTGGTCGTGGATGGCGAAGTTGTCGTCGGCCCCGATGGTGATGTCGATACTGTCATAAAAGACCTCGGTGCTACCACCGGCCCGAGGTATGCTTGCCCGTATGAATGTGAATTTCCGCCTGTTACTGCTCCGCAGCTCGATGCCAAGCCTAAGATAAGTGTAAAAGGCACCACCCTGACGCTCGGTCCCGGCGACAGCGGCAAGTACCCTGAGATTGTGCTGAAGGGGGATGTTCAGCCAGGTATATTAAAAGTGAGCGGCGGCGATGTTGTTCTACACGTTACCGGGAAGATAGACCTGGGTGAAGGTTGTGAAATCATCGTAGATAGTGGGGCATCGCTGACCATTTATGTAGATGGCAATATCGATTCGGGCAACAATTCCGGATTCAACAACAAAAACAGCCCAAGCAGTTTCAAACTCTTCGGTACCGGCGCAGGGCAGACATTTAACATCAAAGCCAAAAGTGACATATTCGGGGCTGTCTACGCGCCGAACGCGGATATTACGATGATGGCATCTGGAAACATCTATGGTTCAGTCGTTAGTCAGAGTTTCGCGCTGAAAAGCGGCGGTAATTTCTACTACGATGTGGCTTTGGCTGAGACCGATGAAACACAAGAGGCCGTGCGCTTTATAGTAAGCCGTTGGCAGGAAGAATAGCCGGCTTAGGGGGGTGCCTGACCTTCTTTAACGCCAGTTTCAATTTTAATAGTGAGCAGAAACAAGCACCGATCTGCCCTTGTCCCTGCGACAGCGTAGAGGTCCTATAACTGCGAATGAAAGTTCGCAGATCAGCAGCAACGCAGTCATTCAACACATCAATCGGGGAAAAAGCCGCGGGCCAATCTGTGTGCCCTTTTTATAGGATATTGCATTCCACAATCGAGACGCATTACATGCCCAAGCAACATATTGTGTCGTAGTTTCTACATTAAGTGAGCCTCTTTCTCAACCGATAGGAAATACATGTCAGCATCTGCTGCGTCGGCCTGGGCGAGAGACGCTGCTTAGCGGGAATCCGTGTGAGAGGCCGTCGCTCGCGGTATTTGAGTATATAAGCGACAGATTAGAGGGATTACAAAGTTGAATTGGAAGCGCTCGCTTAATTTCGGACAGGACGAAGTTGTTGGTCTGGATATTGGTTCATCCGCGGTAAAAGTGGTGCGGTTACGCAGAGACAATCACGGCTACGCGGTAACCGCAGCCAGCATTGTGCAGATCGAGCCAAACCAAAATGATGGCCATCGTGCCGACGCAAACACTGCCAAAGCTATAAGCCAGTGCCTGCAGTCGGCGGGGGTTCAGACCAAACTTGCGGTTTGCAGCGTGTGTGGTCCGGAAGTTGCGATGCGGGATTTTAAGTTTCCTTCTCTACCCCCGGAAGAATTAGAGGGCGCGGTTATGCTCGAAGCCGCACAGATTTGTCCATTTGATACGGCGGATATCGCCATCGATTATCAAGTGATGTCTGACGGTGATGGTAGTATCCGCGGCGTGTTAGTAGCCGCGACAAGCGGGCTGATAAAGAAAAAGCTGCAGCTTACAAAAAAGGCCTCCGTTGACTGCGTCTTGATGGATGTCGACGGATTGGCTCTTTTGAATTGCTTGGGCGAATACGAACCGCGGGAGCCAGGACGTGCAACGGCTATTCTGAACGTAGGCCGCAATTATACAACCTTGGCAGTTATGGGTGACAATGAATTGCCGTTCATTCGCGATATAGCTTGTGCCGGTGACTACATTGTGAAGGAAATTGCAGTCCAAACGGGCCAGTCTGTAGAGACGGTCACGGCTATTTTATCCGGCCGGCAGCAGTGTCAATTTGACCTTCGTGATAACCTGGAAAGGGCCTGTGAGAGACTGATTATTGACGTTAATGAGACGCTACGCTTTTACACGGCTCAAGAAAAGTTGAGCATTGTGAGAGCACATGTTTGCGGCGGTTTTGCACTGGTCGGAGAGTTTATTGAAATACTGAACAGGCGGCTCGCGGCCAAAGCTGTGTTATGGAACCCGTTTGGTAATGCTTCGAAATTCGAAATTCGAAATTCGAAATTCATCAGTATGGATATCGTGCAAAAGAATGGACCAGCAATGGCGGTGGCTACGGGCCTGGCGATGAGGTCGATTTGAAGGTTTAACCGCCGAGAAGAAGCCACAGAGGACACGGAGTCCACAGAGGTAGAAAAATAGAATACTTGCTCCGAGTTCTTTGTGCTCTCTGTGGCAAAAAAAACGAAAGACTTGACATGTTCACCATAGACTTGTTGGACGGACAGGGCATCCCGATAAAGAGTAGGCCTGTGGGCATGGCTGTAGCTGCCATAACCATAGCCGTGCCTGCTATTGTCGCCATAGCAATGCTCAGTTGCTATCTGCATAATGCAACTACCATCTCCATAAAGAGGCAGGCCATCGCCGGCTACCAGGCGAAGATCGGCAAATTGTCGGAGGCCATAAAAATATATAAATCGCTCGAGCAGGACAAAAGCCTGTACATAAACTGTCTGTCCGAGGTTAAATCCTCCATCGTGAACCATACTCAGTGGTCTGACATCCTGACCACAGTCGTAGAAAACCTGCCTGATGCGGTGGTCCTGACCAAGCTTGACGTGACACAGCAAAATGTAAAAAAGAAAATTCCTAAAAAGGACGATCCCAAGCAGACAGTCGACATTACTGTTCCTGTTAAGAACCTAAAGATAAGCGTGGCGGCTAATCCGGGACCAAAATCTGACGAGGCAGTTAGAGATTTTCGTAATCGTCTTCTTTATTCACAGTCCCTGCAGCAGACGCTCAAGAGCATTAACGTATCTCAAACCTCCGGCACGCTCGGGGACCAGCAAGTAATTTCTTATGAGATAGATTGTATCTTTAAGTCGCAGTTTTGAAAGAGCCACAGAGGACACAGACCCGCCTGCCGGACGGGCAGGGTTCACAGAGATTTGTTCATAGTTCATCGATGAACAACGAGCAATGAGCTGGGTTCCCTGTGCTCTCCTTCGACTGCGCTCAGGACGGCGTCTGAGGCAAAAAAAGAGGTATATGAAAGCAATTTACAAAAAACATTTCACAGTGCTGGCGCCTGTTTGGGCGGGTTCTTTCATTCTGCTTATCGTTGCTCATATGCTGGTGTTGGCCCCGCAAAAAAAGAGCAAGAAGCAGATCGAGAAGGAATTCGCTGAGGCAAAGCAGACCTACGACCAGACGGTGACAGCAGCAAAGGATGAAACGAAAGCCCGGTTAACTCAAGAAATCGAGGGTCTGCAAAACCGATTGAAGCAATTTGTCATTGATTACGAGGATGCGGCAGATTTGACGTTTGACATAAGCCAGATCGCCAGTCAGATATCCGTCAGCTCGTTCAGCATCAATAGCAGAAATGACGTCGGTGCTCCAGCGATGCCTAATTGCGACCACATAAGCCAGAAGCAGATCCACGTCAGTTTTACCGCCGGGTTCAATCAGTTTGCCAGTTTCTTAAATGCTCTGGAGCGGAATCGACCGGTACTTTTTGTGGATAAATTTATGATAAACCGCGCAAGCGACGAGAGTTCCGGTCATCAGGTGGATATGGACCTGGCCGTGTTTGTAACAAAACGCCAGGATAGTGAAACGGCCCTATAACTGGTTATTGAAAGGTGTAAAATCCAAATAAAACACCAGAAATAATCAGTGGACCCAATGCCGTGAGATACAAATGAGAACGGTAGTAATAGCAAATCAAAAAGGCGGCTGTGGCAAGACAACAACTGCCGTGAACCTCGCAACAGCTTTTGCTGAAAGAGGCAAGAGAGTCCTAATGGCTGACTTGGACCCGCAGGGCCACACTACGCTCGGATTTGGTTATGAGCCCGATGCCTTGTCTAAGACCATCTATCATTGTCTTATCAATGCAGAATTTCCGCTATCGACAGTTATACTGTCCACGAAAGTCGAAAACCTAAGTATCGCGCCGAGCAATATCCTGCTTTCCGGCGCCGAGCTTGAGCTGGCCACAGTAGTTGGCAGGGAATTTGTGTTGCGAGAGCGTCTCAAGACCGTAGAGCACCAGTACGACGTGTGCGTTATTGACTGTCCACCGTCACTGGGCCTGTTGACCCTCAATGCACTTATTGCCAGCACGGATGTAATTGTTCCTGTTCAGGTAGGCTATTATGCAATGGAAGGCCTCAAACAACTGCTGGAAACTGCAAACATTATCAGGGTGAATTTCTCACCGTGTGAAGTAAGGTTCCTGGGCTTGCTGTTGACCTTTGTTGAAGATAGGCTGCTTTTCTGCAGACAGGTCCAACAACAGATGCGGCATTTCTTCGGCGACTTGGTCTTCCGTACGGTTATTCACCGAACTGTGAGGTTGGCTGAGGCGCCAAGTGCCGGTGAGTCAATTCTAACTTATGCTACCCAAAGCACTGGCGCGGCCGAGTACCGCAGCTTAGCGGACGAAATAATTAACTGCCCGGCTTGGACTGGTCAGCCACGCCAGAGCGCCATACGTCTGGCGGGCCAGAGCGAAGTTTTACCGCCGCCCCAGAGCCCGGGTGTCTGCGAAGCCTTCAGCGAGCAAATAGGTGCCAACCAGACCCCTGTTGAGCCCGATAGTTGCGGGCACCAGAGTGAGGTTTTACCCGAGTTCGCCCCCGCGTCTGCCGACGGGACGGACGACAGAGGGCAGAGGACAGAATACACAGCCGCGGGCGTAAGCGAGGGGCAGAAGCCGGAGGACGGAGGGGGCGGCGGGCAAACAGATGCCCAAAAGGTTCTCTCTGAGCAAATAACGGCCGGCCAGACTCCTGCTGAGCAGCCAGGTGGTGAGCAGGTTTTGGTCGGGGAGACCAGCGATGCCAAAACGTAGGATAGGCTTGCAAAAGGACGTTTCATCGATCTTCAAGGGCGTACCGCTGTCAGCGGATGACCAGGTTGCGACCCCTTCGACAGGCTCAGGGCAGGCTCTGCGTCGTATGCCCATACTGGAACCCCCAAGTTACACTCCTGCTCCGCAGGCGACTATCCCTGAGGTCTCGGGCAGCTCGCTCCAGCCGGCGCCGGTTGCCTCAGAACAGCGGGCTTCTGCGGAGCTGCAGCCTCAGCGGCAAAAAGAACCCACCGCAGCCGGGGCGATTCCGAAGGTCTCTGCTCGCAAACCCCCCAAAATCGCTGTGAGCATAAAAGCTCCCACGCCTGCCAAAGGCGGGATACATCAAGCTCTGCGGCAGATGAAACAGAAGCTGTTTGCGCAAAAGCCGGGTGTCAGCAAAACCAGACAGAAAGCGATGGTCGTGCTGGTGCCAGTTCTGGCGATCGTGATGATTTTCGTGCTCACTCAAGTCTTAAGCTCTCCATCACGTAGTCTGGCTAAGGGCAAACAGAAGGCCCCGGCAACCACTGTTACTGGTTCCGCTGGCGAGATCGACTGGAAGATACCGGCGCCTTATCCGGCCACCCTTCGTGACCCCATGCAGGGCGGCCCGCTTGCGCCGGTAAAGGCCGAGCCGCAGGCACCGCAAATATCCGAACCTGAGGCTGAAAAGCTGATCGTTAGGAGCATTTTACATAGCGAGAGTAAACCTTCTGCTGTGATTGGCACAGAAATAGTGCACGAGGGCGATACAATATCAGGTGCCATCATAGTAAGGATACTTAAAGATGGAGTCGAATTTGAAAAGGATGGCAAGAAGTGGACCCAAAAGATTGAGAATTTATAGTTGAAAATTGAAAAGGGACTATTATGAGAAGCTTTGCAGTAAAATTCAGTAGGTTGAAACTTGTGGCGTTCGTCGCAGTCATATTGGCAGTTCCTGCATCCTACCACGGACTGGCCGCCCAGAGCAGCGATCAGAACGCAGCGCAAAAGGAGGTCTTAACCACGCTCGAGCAGCGGATGCAAAAAACCATAAGCATCGAAGCCTCTAACTTGCCCATCGACAAGGTTATAAGACAGTTGGCTGAGCAGGCAGATGTGAACCTCATCATCAGCCCCAAAGTGACCGGACAGGTCAACGTAGGGCCGCTTACCAATGTGCCGCTGGCAGAAGCCCTGAAGAATATCCTTTCCGCACATGGTTATGACTATGTGATTGACAAGAACATGGTGCGAGTAGTGGCCGCCAGTGACATTGCGCAGGTAACAGAGAAGCTCGTCAGCAAAGTGTATCGAATCACCTATGCCGACGTCACAGAGGTCGAAAAATCGCTGCAAAAGTTCATGTCAAAGCAGGGTTCGTTGTCTTGTAATCCGGGGACCAGCAACATCATTGTTACCGACGCCGAAAGCAAAATCAAAGCTATGGACACCTTCATTGAGGAAATTGACCGTATAACGCCCCAGATACTGGTCGAGGCAAGGATCTACGACATAACCAGCAAGGACCGGCTGGACCTCGGCGTCAGATGGGAGGCAGGCACCAACACGACGTATGGTACAGATAGCCAGCCTACCGCCGGCAACCGGGACCCATTCATAGCCAGCGGCTTTACAGGTACTACCGCCAAAACCGAGAGTACCACCGCAGCCATCCGCTTCGGCTCGCTAAATCAAAAAATCGACGTGGACA
>Ga0153916_10004177_pt1 | contig 10878 bp, 10 predicted proteins | sample Opewatmetagenome_FD_109642 | JGI IMG/M metagenome (GOLD analysis project Ga0153916, IMG submission 109642) | Freshwater wetland microbial communities from Ohio, USA - Open water 3 Core 3 Depth 4 metaG | ecosystem: Environmental > Aquatic > Freshwater > Wetlands | place: USA: Ohio, Lake Erie...
CTTTACAGGATAATATTCGGCATGCCTCTAAGGTTACAGACCGATGAGTCATAAATGATTTATCAGCAGGAGCCGAGGATAGTTCATGACGGATTACAGGCGCAGACTCGACGGGCTCCAGGCCAAGATGGAGGAGAGAGGCCTCGACTTGGTGGTCTTGGGGGCGGGCCCAGACTACCAGTATCTCACAGGGTCTAAGGTTGAGTGGAGACGCGGCAGAGACCTCACGTACCCGGCAGACGCCTTGTTCGTACCCCTCAAAGGTGACCCGGTTATCCTGGCCGGCGTGGGCTCAGTTGGGAAAGCCAAGGAGGGGTGGATCGACGATATACATGGCCTCGGAATGTTCGAGGACCCGGCGCCAGCCGTCAAGCGCATAATCGCTGACCTCGTAGGCGAGCCCGTCAAGGTGGGCGTGGGTGAGTACACGTGGAGCAGCCTCACCCTGGGTCTGGCCACCGCCTGCAAGGGAGCCAAGTTCAGGAGCGCCGAGGGGCTGCTGGACGACCTCCGCATGATCAAGGAGAAGGAGGAGATCGAAAGGCTCAAGAAGGCGGCCAAGCTCACCGAGAATGTCATGGGCCGCATAATAGACCAGGTTCAGGAGGGAGAGACCATGAGGGGCTTGGGCCTCAAGATTGAGACCATGGGCAGAATGATAGGGGCCAGCGACGTCAGCTTCCCCAGCACGGCGGGGTTCTGCAGGAGCGGAAGCGAGCCAACGGAAGAGGTCTTCAACTACGAGCCTGAGGAGCCCCTGGAGCGGGGCACCAGCATAGCTTTCGACGTGGGCTTCGTCGTGGACGGCTACTGCAGCGACTGGGGCCGCAGCTTCTACTACGGTGAGCCCGAGGAAAACGTGCCCAAAGCCTACGCGGCTCTACAGACAGCGGTCTTGGAGACCATAGGCGCCGTGGGAGAGGACGTCCACAAGGTGAACGAAATCTTCCCCAGCATCGAGAAGGTCCTGGACAGGGAGGGCTTCGGCGACTACCTGAGGGCTAGGCTGCCCAACGGGATGGTGGGGCACCAGATAGGCGTCGAGGTCCACGAGGACCCGTGGCTCATGCCCGGGAACAGCCAGGAGCTCGTGGACGGCATGGTGTTCTGCGTGGAGCCTAAGCTGTGGCTCAGGGGCGAGTACTATCTACGGGTCGAGGACATGATTCTCATAAAGAACGGTGAGGCGGAGAGCCTGACCAACTACGACCGCATGAGGTTCATCCTTTAGTTCTCCCTTCATCTGCATGGCTTATATTGACCTAACCTATACATGGTTACAGCGGTTAATGTGAGCCTCCGATGAGAAATGGATGCTTTATCGTCTTCGAGGGCATAGACGGCTCAGGGAAGACTGAGCAGTACCATAGGCTCATCAAGAGCCTCGAGAAGAAGAGGTACCTCGTCGTACAGACCAAGGAGCCCACGGTGGACTCCCCGACGGGTAAACTAATCCGCTCGGTCCTTTACGGGCAGGAGAAGGTCGCGGAGGAGGCCCTGGCTCTGCTCTTCGCCGCGGACAGAGTTAACCACACCGAGAAGAAGATCAAGCCGGCCCTGGAGCAGGGGAACATAGTAGTCTCGGACAGGTACGTGCATAGCAGCCTCGCTTACCAGAGCAGGGGTATGAAGAAGGAGCTTGACCTGGAATGGGTGCGCGCGATCAACAGGTACGCCATCCAGCCGGATGTGGTCATATACCTGGACATATCTCCAGAGGTTGGGCAGAGCAGGCTGTCCAACGGCCAGGTCAGGGTTAAGGACCACACGTATTTTGAGAGCCTGAGCCAGCAAGAGAAGATAAAATCGGCCTACTACAGGGTGTTCAACTTCGATGACTCGGATCTAACCGGGTACACAGGCGAGCCGAGGGCTGTCTCCAAGGAAATAAGGGCTAGTCGGATAGGTGACATGGTGGTGCTCAGGGTAGACGGTTCTCTTCCCATGGACGACATCGAGAAGGCGTTGCTGAAGAATGTGTTAAGGATACTCAGGGACATGGGCATCAGGACCCTGGACAAGAAAACCGCTATTACCAAGCCGCTTGAGCAGTTCACATCATAGGACTAATGATGGCATCGTCACAGGTTTTGATGCTTTAGTTAGGCACCTATTTTCTTGACCTTGTCAAGGGCGTCGAGCAGGGCCATCAAAGTGGACGTGATCTCGCGGATAGCGGCGGCGTCCTGCTCCCTGTCAAGGGCGGCTTGGACCTCGCTGATCTTCTTACGCAGCGTGGCTTCAAGGCTTCCCTGCTGGGCCAACGTCTCCTCTGTAGCGTCCCCCTTGACCACCTTGACGGGTCTGTTGCAGCTGGGGCAGATGATCTCGCCGTTCTTAAGCTTGAACAGGGGTGTCCCGCACTCCGGGCACGCCTCGCTCATCATCCTAGCCCCTTTTCTGAGGAGATCAGCCATCTCCTTCATGCTGCCTTCAGACATGGGTGGTATCTTGATGGGGTTCAAAACTTATAGACTTGATCACTGGGGCAATACTCATGGAGCCCAGGTTCGTCCACGGGTGCAGCCTTGAGCGGTTCAAGGAGTACTATAGAGATATAGTGGGTGACGTCGGGGAGACCGAGCTGCGGATTATAGGGGAGGACCCGCGGCGCCTCATCGTGTGGCTCCTCGACGACGAGATCGTGGGCCATGCAATATGGCACCCCTCCAACACTGTAGCCCACCCAAACGGTGAGCCTCGTGAATGCGACGACAGAAGGATCTTAGAGAACTTGGGGGTTGCGAGGGACTTCGTTGAGCTCCACGAGGTCTGGCTCAGGGAGGATAGCCGAGGGAGGGGCTTCGGCTCCGCCTTCTTCGATTACTTCGAGTCTATGGTAAGGGAGATGGGGTATATGCGCATCGTCTACTACGCCGACCACCCGGCAGCCCTCGCCATATGCAGAGCTAGAGGCTACAGGGAGGGCTGGGGCGTGGAGCTGGACGGGATCAGTGGAGAGGGCGGACGCTTCTACGTGCTCGCTAAGGAACTGACTTAAAGAACCGACCGCAGAGATTCATGTGTGCCCATCACGGACCGGCTGAACCCCATATCTGGCCTCATTGTGGGGGCCACGGTCGGCGGGGTCGTCGGCCTGTGGCTGAATAACTTCGCGCTGTGGCTGGTGTTAGGGACCTCCCTCGGCTTGCTGGTCGGCCAGTATTGCAGAAACAGGGCTAAGGATGGGCAGAGAAAGGCGGACATGCCCCATCCGTCCTAGCGTCTCGCTTATCTAGAGCCCAGCCAATATATGGGCGATTGAATTGATCCAGCTGGAGGGACGCAACCCCGTACAGGAGGGCCTGAAAAGCGGCATCGTCACCCTAGTACGCGTCGAGAAGGGAAAGGAGAGCGACCCGAAGATAAAGGAGGTCCTTGACGATGCGAGGAGGAGGAAGATCACAGTTGAGGCCGTCCCCAAGCTCAAACTGGACGCCCTGAGCCACACGGGCCACCACCAGGGCATCATCGCCATAGCGCAGCCTAAGATCCAGTGGAGCCTGGAGAAGGTGCTTGAGGAGACGGGGCGAGACGTATGCGTCCTATTGCTAGACCAGGTTCAGGACCCCCACAACCTGGGAGCCATACTGAGGACGGCTGAAGGTGCGGGCGTGGACGGCGTAGTCATCCCGAAGAAGGAGACGGCCAACCTGGGTCCCACGGTTCACCGGGTGAGCATGGGGGGCAGCCTCTACGTCCCCGTGTGGCAGCAGAGTATCTATACTGCTTTGAAGACGCTGTCAGATGAGGGAGTAGCCATCGTGGGGTTAGATGCTTCAGGGGCGAAGGCCTACTACGAGGAGGATCTATCAGGCCCAGTGGCGCTCGTTGTGGGAGGGGAAGACAAAGGGATAACTCCCACCCTCATGGCCAAGTGCGACAAGGTGGTTAGGATACCCATGAGAGGCCACCTGGGCTCGCTGAACGTGAGCGTAGCTGCCGCCATAGTGTTGTACGAGCGTCTTAGACAGCAGGAAACAAAAGGGTCAGGTTAACGCCTTCTAAAGGCGTTGCTGACGATGAGGACACCGATGGCGATGATGAACAGAGGCCAGAGTTTGTCGAAGCTTGCCCACCAGAACGTACCCTCCAAAAGACTCGACAATCCCAGCAGTATGAGGAAGGCCCCTATGAGGATGGGCCACGTGGTCCTGCTACGTCCGCCGAAGCAGTCGTTCTCAGGGTCCCAGTCCCTCCGCCTGAACTTGTAGGCCGGGGGGTTGAGGCTAGTCCCACAGTTCTTACATGTCTCTGCGTTCTCCTCGTTCTCGGTACCACACTTTGTACAGTAAACCATTGATCACACCCTAAGACAGGATACGAACTCCCATTATAGAAACGTTACTCTAATGTGTAGCCCTGAAACCCCTGTCACACTCCTCACTGCAGGCCGAGCACACCAGAATATGTTCTTCCTGACTCACCCTTATCCTGGTTGCTACCCAGAAGACCACGAGCCCCAGGAGGTACGCCTCCAAATAGAAGCTGTCCCCCATAGCGTCCAGCGAAGAGGCCAGCATGAAGGAGCCGCAGACCAGAACAACGTTCAGTAATAGGTGGAAGTGGGGGCTGTCAAGGTCAATGAAGTGCTGGATGAGCCCAAGGGCTACTGATACCACACCTAACCAGAAGACCACCTCTGGCGTAAAGGGATGGAACCCCAGGAAGAAGTAGAGGACTGAGCCTATGATCGCTATCAAGGCGCCGAGAGCTAAGCCGCTGCAGCCCGCGCAGAGAGGATGGCCGTTGAACCAAACAACGTGACTCCTGAACCGATCGCAGTCCGGGTGGTGACCCACCGTCCTTGAGGACGACGAGCCATGGCCTGGTCCACATAGGCTGCGGGGTGAGACCGCTGCCACTAAACCAAATATACAGATGGCTATGAACAAGGTTCCCGTGATCTCTGTCTGGAACGGGAAAGTTATGTGGGGGACACCGTCGATGAAAGGTAGCCGCGCCAAGATCATCAGTCCAGCGAGAGAGATGGAAATGAAAAGCAACTGTACCCCTCTTCCGTTTAGAGAGGAGTTCACCCGTTTAGCCAACTCCGCGACTCTGACGGCGTAGAAGGCGTTGGACGTAGCCATTCCAGATGGTGCCACTACGTCGGGCATGGACTCCGAGACCCTATCTTCCAATCCCTGCCAGTCGAGGCCCTCGGCCTGTGAGCCCACCACCTCCACCTCGGCTTCAGGGCATTTCTCCTCAAGGTAAGCAGCCAAACAGAGTAAGCCGAAGGGAGGTGGAACATACTTCCCCATTATGAACCAGAAGCCCTTAGGCGGCTCTACGAGCATCAACTTCACGTCAAGGGCACCTCGAGGGAGACACTCTTATCCATGCTTCACGAAACTTAAAAAGGGCTGGTGAAGCTTCAGAAGAGGAGGACTCCCAATAGGCCAGACGGATGCGGGCATTATCAGGGTGCTTCACGTCGAGGACGAGGAAGACCACGCCAAGTTTCTCGAGATCTTTCTACGCGAGAGCGATGTGGCCCTCGAGGTGGATTCAGCGAGCTCGGCTGAGGAGGCCCTCAAGAGGCTAGAAGAGAAGCAGTACGACTGCATCGTCTCCGACTACATGATGCCCAAGGTAAACGGCATCAAGTTCGCTGAACAGGTGAAAAAGAGCCACGACATTCCCTTCATCATCTACACCGGCCACGGCAGCGAGGAAGTTGCTCAGGCGGCCTTCATAGTGGGGGTGGACGACTACGTCCGCAAAGAGATGAACCCCAGCCACTACAGGGTTCTGGCGAAGAGCATCAGACAGGCCGTGGAGAAGAAGCGCGCAGAGAAGGAGCTAAAGGAAAGCCTCCAGACCTCCAGCCACGTACTGAGGCAGCTTCCCAGCGGGGTCTTCATCTACAGGCTCGTCGCCACCGACAGGCTGGTTCTCGTCGACTGCAACCCCGAGGCCATGAGGCAGACCAACATGGACAGAGACGAGGTTATCGGGAAAGAGTTCGACGAGCTGTGGGGGCCCACCGGCGCACCGTTGAAGCAAGAGTACTTGAAGGCAGTAAATGAGGGCACACAGGTCAAGTATGATAGGCTCCTCTGGGAATCCCCCAAGATCAGAGGCTACTTCAGGTTATCTGCCTTCCCCATAACTGGAGACAGGCTGGTGGTCGCCTTCGAGAACATCAGCGAGCAGGTTAAGTCGGAGGAGAAGCTTGAGAGGCTTTACGAGAGCGCCGTCAAGATAGGCAAAGCAAACACAATAGAGGAGCTGGAGAAGGCGTCGCAGCACGCGATTCTAGACGTCGCGGGCTTCGATGGAGGCTGCATCGGCCTGATTGAGGGAGATGAGCTTGTCTTCAGGCATGCGGACGTGGAGGGAGCAGAGTTCAGTTACCCCCTCAACGGTAACTCGACTCAGGTCAAATGCGTAAAGGAAGACAGAGCGATCCTGATCCGCGACACCTGGGACGACCCGGATTACATTCACCCTCTGCCCATAGACGTGTTCAAACCACGCAGCGTCTTCATGGTGCCCTTCAGGCTTGAGGGCAGAGTGGAGGGCGTCCTGCATGTAGCCGACTCGAAGCCAAACGCCTTCAGCGACAACGACATGAGGCTACTGGAGACCCTGAGCCTCCACATCGAGACGGCCTACAACCGCATCAGGAAGAGGATAGATAGAGCCCACGAAGAACCTGATGAATGGTTTAGAAGCATCTACAGGGAATCGCCTATAGGCATAGAGCTCTACGACAGCGAAGGCACCATCATAGACGCTAACCCGACGATCCTGAGCTATTTCGGGGTAAGCAGCGTGGAGGACTTCCACTGCTGGAACATCTTCAAGGACAGCAGCCTGTCACAGGATCAGAAGGATAGACTCAGGTCGGGCGAGGAAGTACACATCGAGGCCCAGAGGGACTTCACAAGGGTAAAGTATGCCTCAAGGAAGAGGGGCGTAAGCTACTTCGAGGTCACCTTAAAGTCAGTGTCCAAGGGCAGAGGGGACCATAAGGCAGGATACATGGGGTTCGTCAGGGACGTGACCGATGTCAGGCTGTCCCAAGAAAGGTTCAGGGAGTACACCGAGCGGCTGGAGAAGACCGTGGAGGAGAGGAGCAGCGAGCTTCTTGAGGTGGAAAGGATGGCAACGGCCGGCAGAGTTGCCTCCATGGTGGGCCACGACCTCCGCAGCCCCCTGCAATCGGTGAAAAACGCGGTCTACATGATCAAACAGAAGCCGGAGCTCACAACGCGGATGCTGGGCCTCATCGAGGGCGCCGTGGACAGGTCCCTCAGGATGCTGGACGAGCTGCGCCAGAGAACCAGGGAAGAGCCCCTGATGGTGGCGCCCACAAACCTAAGGAAGCTGGTGGAGGACACAGCCAGGGAGATGCCTCACCCTCCGAAGGTGTCCATTAAGGTGGAGGCTGAGGACGCCGCCACGGTTTCCGTGGACCCCTTAAAGGTCAGGAGGGTTCTGGAGAACCTCATCAGCAACGCGGTGGAATCCATAAAGACGGAGGGGACGGTAAGCGTGACACTGAGGAACGTGAGAGATGAACTGGAGGTCAAGGTCGCTGACAATGGCCGAGGAATCCCCAGCGATGCGATTGTCAACCTCTTCAAGCCCTTCTACACCACGAAGCCAGGGGGCATGGGTATGGGATTGGCTTTCTGCAAGAGGACCGTTGAGGCCCACGGGGGCTCCATAGGCGTGGAGTCGGAGGAGGGAAAAGGCACCACGGTGACCTTCAAGCTTCCCGGGGCAAGGATCAGGGCAGATTAACGCAGGAACCTACAAGCCTAAGGCGCCTCAACAAGCCCAAGGTTTTCAGTATCCGAGGGCTGCCCCCAGCCGACGAGGGTCGGCCGCGCCTCGGAGAACCCCTTCGCTCCGCCAGGTACACTGCATGCTCCCCATGGGCCAGTGGTACTCACCTAGGGGGCGAGTCATGAAGCCCAATCTCTTCAGGTCTTCAACCACCCTTAGAGGCAGCCTGCTCTCCACCTCTATGGTCCAGTCGTCCCTAAGGGGCCAGAACCTGGGCGCATCTATGGCAGGGTACGGCTCCCACCCGTACCCCAGTACGCTGACAAGTACCTGTGGGACGGTGAAGATGCAGTCGCCTGGGCTGCCCAGGGCCATCCAGGGCTCGTCGCCGCGGGTCACGATTGTGTTGGCTATGGCGTGCTGGGTGCGTCCCCCGGGTTCCACCATGGCGTAGCGCTACCAGCCTATTCCGCTGCCGGGCACCCCGTCCACCACGACGCCTGGGATGCCTCCTCCGCTCGTCTCCATCATCTGCACCCAGTTGCCGTGCCCGTCGATTATGCTGAGCTCGCAGCTATCGTGCGGCACGTGGCCCGTTGAGGGCAGGCTGCCAGCGTGGGCCGGCTTACCATGCGTGAGGCCGAGGTAGCCGGACAGGTCCCTTTTGGGGCGGCCGCTCTTCCACAGCTGAGCCGTGGCCCTGTGGTACTCCTCTGATAGCAGGGCCTCCAACGGGTTGTCGTAGTAGTCGTCGTCGTGGATTAGGCTCCTGTCGTTGTGAGCCCTGCTTAGCGTCCAGGCCATCAAGGCGAGGGTCTCAGCGGACTCGGTGTAGTGGCCCATGGATTGGAGGTCGAAGTTTTTTAGCACGCCCAGCAGGAACCCTGTGTAGAATCCTCCCCTCTGTGGCGGAGGGATGCCTATGACCTCGTCCTCCCCGTAGCGGATCTTCACGGGGTCCACCCACACGGGCTCATACCCGGCTACGTGCTCCAAGGTGATGCCCCAGCCCAAGGTGTTGGCCTCCTCCACGAGGCGCTCCGCCCAGTGACCCGACGTAAAGTAGTCGGGCCCCTCAACGGCTGAGCGCTCCAGGGTCTCGGCCAGGTCGGGCTGCCTCCAGATGGAGCCCGCGGGTACCTGGAAGCCGCCGGGGGCGTAGTGGCTTCTGCCGCTGGGGAAGTAGGTTCGCCCCTCCAAGGTGCTGCTCCTTCCGCCTGAGCCGCCGAACAGGAGGGCGTACTCCCAGCTCGTCACCCTGTGGCCCTCCCTCGCGGCCTTTATGGCGGGCTGGATAAGCTCCCTCCACTCCATGGAGCCGAAGCGCCCCAGCATGGCCTTCAACCCGGCGGGGGAGCCGGGGATCGCTGCGGCCGTATCCTTAGAGTAGGGGTGGGGGCAGAAGGGGGGCAGCCCCTCAGGCATGGTGGGAGACGCGTCCATGAAGTAGCTGCGCCCCTTGTCGGCGTCCCAGTAGCGGAAGCTTACTGTGCCGCTGTGGGTGGTCATGTGAGGCTCGTCTACGGGCCCGGCAAGGCTCCCCGCCACGGCCGCGTCCACCGCGTTTCCGCCCGCCTTCATCACGTCCACCATGATCCTGCTCACCTCGGGGTGGCTGCTGCTCACAACCCCGTGCCTCCCTGAAACGACGCCCTTGGGTCCCTGCCTCGGCTCCATGGTTATCGGTTAATGGTTGGCGGACCACATATTTGAAAACGAGGAGGGCCCCCAAACCTTCAATTAGCAATCATCGTACGGATTACCCGTGCCTGAGAACCGGGAGCTTCCGAGCTGGGTCTACAGAGGCAGGAGACCCGCCTCCGACGACGTGTACTTCGAGAACATGAGCCGCTGCGTCTTCGAGGCGGGCCTCAGCTGGAGGCTGGTGGCGGACAAGTGGCCGAGCTTCAGGAGAGCCTTCGACGACTTTAACGTCGGTAAGGTGGCGGGCTACGGCCCAGACGACATCAGGAGGCTCAGCGAGGACGCTGGCATAATAAGGAACAGGCCCAAGATCGTGGCTACCATCGGGAACGCCAGGGAGTTCGAGAGGGTGGCGGCTGAATGCGGGAGCTTCCAGAGGTGGCTCGATGGCCTGGATAAGGCTCATAACTACGACCTGGTTGTTAAGCGCCTCAAGGCCAGGTTCAGGAGGGTGGGGCCGAGTACGGCACACATCTTCCTGTGGAGCGTGGGGGAGCCCATCGAGTACGAGCCCCAGATATTCACTAGGCGGCCCAGGGAGATTGTTTAGCTGATCACTGTTCTCTCTCATTTTTTCTTATCAGGGAACAGTATCCGTTTTACAGGGTTAGTGTAGTTAACTGGTCTCCGTAAACCACATTATTTTATTGAGGAAAGGAGATCACGAGCGCGGACGCGGGGGGTTTGTTTAAAGAAGGGGAAGGAGACCCCGCCTCCGAGCTACCTCCTTCACCCCGCGAGGGGTGACTTGAGGGAGAGGTAGTCCTCGACGACTGCCTCTCCTAGATTCTCAGGGTCCACGTAGGCTACCCTGCCCAGGTTCTCCCTAGCGACCCTCTGAGCCATCTCCTTGAGCTGGGGGTCGTCGTCCAGCATTATGACGTTGAGGACTATGCCGTGCATCCTGTACAGCCGGGCCTCATCCATGACGGCGGCCGTGGCCCTGGTGAAGCCCACGAACTCGCCGTCCAAGTAGTTGGGGGCGCTGTCGGTGATGAGGTGGCACTGCTTGTTCCCCGGCTCATAGATTACCCTGTTCCGGAAGGCTCTGAGGGCCGCCCTGATGTCGGTGAACTTCATGGGGACCGTTGCAGCCGTCAGCATCCAGGGCTCCACCTCCCGCACCTCCTCGCTGAACACTATCACCTTTAGCTTGTCCTCGGGGTATAAGCCCCTCACGAGCTCTGAGAGAGCCAGCGCGGTCTCAACTGCGGCCTCAAGCTTCCCCTTCTTCCTCATGCTGGCGCTCTGATCCACCAGCACCCCGAAGTAGAGCTCAGTGCTGTGAAGAGGCTCCCAGACCCTGAAGTCGCCTCCTGTGAAGTCGCGCATAGGCACCCCACGCTCCAAGGCTGCTAGGAGCGTTCTCTCTATGTTGATCCTGTGGTAGGGGTCCCCGGGCTCATAGGGGCGCACCGTAGTCCCTGTCCA
>Ga0153916_10004178_pt1 | contig 10877 bp, 30 predicted proteins | sample Opewatmetagenome_FD_109642 | JGI IMG/M metagenome (GOLD analysis project Ga0153916, IMG submission 109642) | Freshwater wetland microbial communities from Ohio, USA - Open water 3 Core 3 Depth 4 metaG | ecosystem: Environmental > Aquatic > Freshwater > Wetlands | place: USA: Ohio, Lake Erie...
GAATATTTCCGCCTCTCCTATATGTTTCTCTTAAGTTATATACTGCTAAAATAGTCTTTCCTGAACCTGTGGGCTGGCTCACGGACCACGCGAACCCGTTTCTATCCATAGGAAATATACGGGATGGAAGATATATTATCCTCCCATCCTTTTGTATTTCTACCCTGTCGAACCTTCTTTTGCTAAATGTCAATCCATCAATCGTATATTGAAGCTTAACTTGCATTGACCGAGAAAAGGCATTTCTGAACTTCCCGGTCAGGTCAATGAAGCTATGTGTGCCCGCAATGATTGTTAAGGTCATTTTCTCCTATTTCTTCTTTCGTTCTCCACCGAACAGAATATTCAGTGTATCATCCCAAGATCCACCAACGCCCAAGGGACTGCCCCCCGACTGGCCGACAAGGGTTTGACCATGAAGTTTAGCACGATTCGCGCCAATAGCAAGATTTGTATTAGCTATCATGTCGCGATTCATTTGTGAGATGTCTATAAGCATTGTTTTGACTACTGTAGGATCGCCATTAGCATCAAGTATTGGCATTCCTGTTTTTTCATTCATATCATATATATCAAGATATATGCCATCCCTGAGCTTACACCACTGAGCATTAAAATTGGCCATTCTGAAAAAAGCTTGCTGTGATGGTGATATGTTCCCTAATGCTCCGGTCAATTCCCATGAGTGTCCATCCCTAGCGCGACGCGGATTAATGCTGCCATCATCGTCCTGTTCATATAAGTCTATAGATCGAGTGACGGCAGGACTGATTACTTCCTCAGTCCTTGTATAGCTTTCTGACTTATCCCCGGACATGCTGAGGCTTATTTCTCGCCCGATTCTCTCCATGATGGCCAGCTTTTGTTCATCTTTCATTGAAAGAATAGGATTGGTTGGTTCTGCTATAACCAATTCGTTATGTTCGCTGTTTTCGATTTCTTTCTTTTTGAACACTTCAATTCCCCATTATTACCATATTTTCCTGCGATGCTTGGGTCATGTTATTCATAAGTTGTATCATCTGTGATACTGATGTGCCGGACTGGTATGTTATATATGCTGCGCCAAGAACACAGACAAAAGCAACAATACAAGCAATGGCTACTATGACCTGCCATTTGTTTATGCTCTTTATCAAATCCTCAAAACCTTCAGCTTTGCCCTCAGCCAATCCTTGGGCATGGGTAAATTGTGGGACATGGGCTGGCAGCATGAATCTATTTTTTAGATTCGGACTATTGACTATTGGCAACATATAATCCTCATGGAAAAATGCCACATTGCCGCTTATAGGAGTAAAATAATATCCTTTGCCTGGTATTATGAGGCGATTTTTGTTCGGGTCATATGGAAGATACAATACACGCGGGGGTCTGTTCTCGCCCACAAACACACATGATATAAATACTTTTCCATGATGGAAGGTTTTTGCCATCCATTGATCGATGGGTGTTGGCTTATATGCGCTCCATATCGGTGCATCCTCGATGAATGTCTTGAATCTTTCTGCTTCCGTTATGGTAGAATCTGGTTTAAATGATGGAGAGGGCTCTAATGACGTGGGTATCTTCCTTGCATTCTTTTCTATGATCGAAGGGTTCTGTTTACAATTTCTCTCATGAAGCCATACTGATTTATGCTCTGCCCCGCAATACTTACATGCTTGTGTGCTCATGTTACTGATCACCATTACATGTTTGACCGAGGCCATATGCCGAAAAAGCAATCCCGCTTATAGCCAGAACCATTCCTATATTCTCCCTAACAGATAATCTATGTGTCTCTATTGTAACTGTCATATATACCGCAAATACAACCATGCATCCGCCTATACACACATTCTTAAATGCATTTATATTCATTTTTTATCTCCTAAACCCTTTTAATGCTTTTACTATATTGTTCTCATAATCCTTGCTTATTACCTTAAGAGCCATCTCACTACCACCATATTCTTTATACATCTTCTCAAACCTGCTGAGATATTTCTGGACTTCTATTCCCTTCTGCGCCAGCTTGATCGGATTTATGCTCATTGGTATAATGGGACATCCATCCAACATGTTTAGTAATTCCAATTGATGCGGTTCTGATATTGTTTTATTCTCCATCACATCAATCCGCAATGCATCCAAAAGATATTCGATTTGTATCATATTATTCCAACCCAATCCAAATAACGCACGATCATGTATACTATAATCAAAATGCCACCAAATACCATAACCGGCCATTCATCTATAGTCATATTTATCTCCATTTGATTATACTGTATAAAAACAATGCAGCACATATCAATATGCCAATCTGTAAAGTTGCCACCATAAAAATAATAAACAATTCATCGATATTCATATAATCTCCTATATTGGTATAATAAGGGGCGAGTGCTGAGGAGTTGTATCAGGTCGCGCCTTATTACATGTATTATGTCACTAATAGTATATATACCTTACGTTGACTGCTCATATGCCTGGATAAGGAGAATTATTAAATCCCCATCTTCAATATAATAAATACTATCTTCTTTTATAATATTGGCAATTAACTGCCCCAATCTAAGGTCCGGGTCTTGTTCCCACACTTGTCGTATTGTGTTTAATATATAAGGTATTCTATCAGGATTTTTCATGGTATATCAGCAACATTATGTATTCAATAGTATATATAAGTATGCATCATATTAGAATGTTGTCTGGATGCTATTGGTGGGGCTTTGCTGCATCTTAGCATATTGCATCCAATATTTTCTTAAAACCCTCCTACATGCTCCAGCCTGCCCCTCAGATAGATGCTGTCCATGTCTCACTTGTTTGTATATGTCCGATATGAATGGGACATCAAACTTGCTTAATCCAATGCCGTTACTTTCTATTGCGACACCTAGCCCCATTTCATTGCGCGTTTGATTCTTCATGATACCTGGCAGCCATACCAATTCGATATCCAAAGACGAGGCATTGTCTATTCGGGATTGTAGCTGTGTTTTTGCACTCATTAAATTATTTCCAATTTATTGCGCCAGTGCATGGGGAGTATGTTGTATGGCTTGATAATATTATATGTATGATCAGAACAAACACAACGGCCGTTAATAATATTTCATATGGATGGGCGGTTATTATTTCATATATTTTCATATAATCACCTGTTATATGTACAATAATCACTAATAGTATATATATGTTATCATGATATAATGATAAGGAGTTATATTATCATTTTATAAAGAATAATATCTCGATCATAAGAGTTCACTAATCTGCGGATTAGACGATTCTACTATGATCTTCGTGCAATCCCCATCTCACCCTCTCCCCTACGTACGCTCTTTTGTTTTTGCAGTTATTTTAGCTCATTTTGAGCCTTTCGGCGCTTAAGCCATGCATCCATCGCGCACAATTGGCGCGTTATTCCTTCTTTTTGATGAATCATATTTGGTGTTTTTAAATGTCTCATGAATATATCTCCTTAGTTGTATGTTCGATTTACCCAATTCATTTCCTTTTTCTGCTTCTGCTTTGCTTGCCATGCTCGGATCATACTCATATCTATGTCCTTTCCTCCGAGCTTGGTGTAATTATTTTCTTTTCGCATAATTATAAAGACAGGAAGTTATATGGCTTCCTGCCGATCTGATGTTTCTTCCGGATATGTGACTATATGCATGCATGGTATATATAACTATGCATCATTTGCATTATATTCATATGGCATGGTTGCTTTCCATTCTGCCTGTTTCTTCCGATGATGCTTTATCTCATCGTCCTTCATATATTCGACATTGTATGATTTCACTCTGTTCTCCTGTGATGTCCGATAGTTTGTTTTTTAGAGTAAGCCAATTGGCTACCATCAGGCGCGATGCCATCTTACATCTGCAAGTATATATTATCCCATGCGCACTTATACCTTTGCATTCATGGAGTTCATTTTATGATGCCTCGTATCTATCCTAAGTTCATTGCAGCAAGTAAGGTGTCCTGTTCGGATGTTGTGATACAATATTGTGCGGGATGTTGCCCTCTTTGCCATCCGATCACATATTATTCTCCTCTTCAAATATTTTTGAGAATATCCCGATATTGCTTTGGTGTCTCTCATGATCGTCGGCTATAATATACAATCAAAGCATAGTATCCTATGGATGGCATGGACAAGGCAACATTGACCCATGACGCGCCATTGACATAAGCCATGCATAGAACAAGCATGCCCAATAATGCCGCGAATGCGCCCCACCTGGAGAAGCCACGGAGGACATGTCGGTTCTTGAGTGCTTCTTTGAGCATGGGATAAGATGCTGCCAAAAAAAGTATGTTGGATATGGTGTAATATTGGACTATTTCCATGCTGCTCGATTCCTGCGAAATTCCGCTCTGTTCTTGGCACGAATTTTGTCTTTCTCTTGTTGTCGCGCTTTTGTCCTCTCTTCACTCATCAGTGTTTCCATATAATATATTTCATCATCCGACATACACAGTTTCATGCTAATATCCAGTCCACTGCATGACTTTGTGCCATGTGGGGTTATATTCCTGGTGCTTGAGCATTCTTATGCCTTTTGATTGGGTGTGTTCTGCGGTTGATTGCCGATAAGCCCTTAAAACACTGCCGATATATGCCCCAACAAATGCGCTTATTATAATTGCGCCTATGATCATGCTCATTTATATCAGTCCTGTAATTCTCAGCGATACAACAAATCCCATCATGAGGATTGTTTCCGATAAGACAACCAATAATAATAGCTGGCCATACATTTCAGGTTTCTCTGCGATCGCTCCGACTGCTGCTGCCCCTATATGAGACTGCGCATATGCTGTAGCGAATCCTGTTAGTCCTATTGCTATTCCTGCTCCTATTGCTACCATTCCGTCCATTTAATTCACCTCATTTTTTTTTCTAATATTTTGATACGATATTCTACCATCTTCTGAGTTGGTATCCATGTTGTTCCTTGGTAGTATGGTAGATTCATTTCTCTTAATTTATTTTTTAAATATTCTAATTCGCCCATATTAATTCATCTCCATGTTTTCATATTTTATTCCTCTATTAAGGTTAAAAATTTTCTAAAAGTCATTATTGTTGATCCATATTCGCTAAATTGGGCTTCTACGGCATCACCGGAAATATTTCGTATTATTATTTCACCGAATTTATGGTGACAAACTTTTGTTCCGGGTATTGTATTTTTGGGAATCATAATTTATAACTCCTTATGCAATTCCTCTTCGATTATTGCCCTTATTTCTTCAAGATACTGTATGAATTTGATTTGTTCCATATCTGCCATGTTCATTCACACATCCGGGCGAATTTTATGTATCCAAATAGCATCCTTGATGCGAATTTTCTGTCTTCTATCGATTCCGACTTATTTTTAATGAGGACTCTTAAATAATCCATAGCATCATCCATAGACATCGCGCTTATTTCGGATTCGGTTCTCATATTTACCTGCTCCTTATTTTATGCGGCTGGTCATGCCCGCATACAATACATCTATCCATCTGTTCTCCTTCCGCGTTGTATAATCTATGCCTTATTTCATGCTTACATATTGTTTCTGTTATCATTTCATACTCCATTTATTTTATTCTTCATATTCTGTATTCTTTCCATGTGCCATATTGTCCTACAATTTTCATTGCATATTGCCATGTTTATCATGTGTCGCAATTCTTTTTTGTCTTCTGTGATCATATTGTATCATTTTCCTCATCATATTGTGCCATGATCGCATCCCATTCGGGCTGAGTTATTTCTCCGGCCTGATATTTTATCTCTTCATTTTTTATTTGTTTGTATGTTATCATATTTTTATCACTCCTTTTATTTAAATGTAATACGGACAATCGCCGCACCTGACATAAACTTCATCATTAACGATACAATTATCGTTTTCGTCCATAATAGCTTCATAACAGATGCGCTTTTTTTCTTTTATGATTTTTAGTTTTTCTCGTGAAACCATATCATATCAGTCCTTTGTTCCGATAGTAAGTAATTGATTTTTGTGTATATATAGTTATTCATATCCATGCATCATCTGATATATTAAGTCGGTTGGTCTTGATGACTCCACATGCTCGACATGTCCACTCCACAACACCGCAATCATTTACCGGGGTGGGGTTATTTAATTCAAGTATTCCGCCGCAAATATGTCCAAATTTATCCAACGAATCGCAATGATGGAAGTCTCCACACGGTGACGACCGTTCGGCATCAAGTGTACCCGGCTCTCTACCATAATTAATAACAAAATGCTCTCTACAATATGTTATATATTCCAGTAGCTTATGCCCATTCTTGCAATATGTGATCATATATCAAATCCCCTCATACTTGCTGTCATCTGCTATGAATACCTGCGGGTATCCCATCCCCCACCCATAATATTTATTAAATATAGATGATGTTGGATATATGCCTATGAGCACAGCATCACAATGCAAAGATACGCGAAAATTATTCGCCCCGACGCATCTAATTATTTTCATACAATCCCATGTCCATTATTTATATCATGGATTTCTTTCATAACTTCCCACGCATATAACCATTTATTATATTCAATTGTCTTGTTATGATATGGAATTTTATTATATTTTATGGCCATTTCGGGCAATGGAATCATATAACCACCAATCCGCTATTTAAGTCCTTCCTCATTGTATTATAATCATAGTCAAGGTATATTTGCGTCACATCAAGCCGAGAATGCCCCAGAAGTCTTCTAATGGTCTCCACCGGCACACCGTGTGTGACTAAGTATATTGCTCGCGAGTGCCTGATAGCATGGGGCTTGATGCCAAAATATTTCATGCTTAGATCATATGCTCGCCTTGATTTGATATCGAATATAAGGCCGCTCTTCTTATCTGCTGTATATAATCTAATGAGCCTCATGTGATCCTGGCTGATTGGTAGAGGTCTTTCTTGATTTGTTTTTTCTCTATATATCTTTAACACGCCCTCTTTAAAATCTATATGTTCTTTCCTTAGGTTTAATGCTTCATTGATTCTAAGGCCGAGCTCCCATAGAGTATAGAATAAAAGATAATCCCTCGGATCGGAGACATCCCTGAGTTTGTTGCTATACTCATCAGCTGTTAAGTATTTGCTTATTTTAAATGTTGCCATGTCTTATTTATTCCGCAATATAGCATTAACTAAATCACATGCGATCATTTCAACGTTAATATCAGAATAATAGTCATCCCTTCCTAATTTCTTGAATCGTTGCAGTTTCCCCATCAAGAAGTTAATGTCGATACTGTCTTTCATTTTCAAAACCAGATATTTCATTTCGAGTTCGTTTATTGTTGTTTTCTCAACCTCAAATATGCTCATGTTTTATCTCTCCTTTTGTCGTGTGTTGTTTTGTTTTTGTAATATTATTGCTTGGTTTTATATAACATCTATCGCACGATGCTCTATATACAATCCCACCATGTGCCCTATGATTGGCAGGGTGGTCTTTATGAAGATCAATACGACTTCCACACACCAAGCATACAAACACATTTGTCAGTAATTTGTTTGTAGAATCGTCGTTTATTACACGATTCAGGTATTTTTCAATCATTTCTATCATCCATTTTAAGTAATGCCTATTACTACACTATTAAGCATTCATACTATTTATAGATATGTTTTAACCAAAAAAGAAAAAAAGTAATGCTTAAAACTTACAGATTAATGCCGAATCTATGAGAAAGTGGCATTATTAAAATTGAATATAAACGACATTGCTAGTCTATTAATCTCAACCATAGTTTCGGGCTTCATGTGGTTATGCCTATACTTCTTATGAATTTCCAATGGTATGCATACAATTTGTTTATTATTAATGTGATGTTGTGCACATCCATCAAACCATTCGTTTAACATCTCATGTCCCAAACATCGATTTCTTTTATTTTTATTTCTTGCAGCCACAACCTTTCCTTTTGGCGTTTTTTGCCACAATCTACTATATGCATTTCTCCATTCCCTGTGGTCTTTAGAATATTTAGAGGTGTTGGTGTTCACTTGTTTTTTATGGGATTCATAATATTTTACACTGGCTTTTTTCCATGCATTTTTAGCATCTAAAGGATTGTTTTGTATCCATTGTCTGTTAGACATTATATGTTTTTCTGCAACCGATGGATATAATAACTTCATAATAGATACTTTATGTTGCCATTGTATAAATAGATGATCGTATAAAAAAAGAATTAAGCACTGTGTTTAATTTCATCCCAACACAGCGCGCACACATGAACATCATCTATATGGTATGTATCTGTATGGTTATCATCATATATGTTCTCACATAATGCACATTCGTATTTTGTCATATCTTATCTAACCTCATTTGTATATTAAGTGATGGGGTCTTTGCGTCATCGAAGCATAACAGAGATTGCCCCGCATCTTTGTCATTTGCCCCGCATAATGTTCTTATGTCCCTGATTATCTGCCAGGGTTGCTTCCTGAGTGTCTGGGGCGAGTATCTTAATACTTTCCACCCATCCAGAACAGCCAGATTGAGCTTCTCCATATCTTTGGTCATGCCATATCCGCTAGTATGCCCCCCTCCTTTGCCCATCCATATGCCCCCATCTATTTCTATGGCTATCTTCTGGGATGGATTGGCGCAATCAAATCGAAACTTGCGGCCGGGTATGCCATTAAATTCGGATACCCATTGCTTTGGCCATGCCTCGTTTAGTATTTCATGAAGCAAGTGCTCATTCTCGCCTTTCATGTAATCAAATGCTCCTCAATGCTTGCAGCCAGATTTGCTATTGCGCTGGTTTGCAATTCAATGCTATCCACCTGTTGCCCCACTAAACACAGTGCGCACACATCCATATTTAGACATTCCCATCTGTTCAGGTGTTCGCATTCATATGTCTGCCGTCTATATCTGCATTGTGCCATATTACTCCTCTCTGCGAATCTCGGTATACATTATTCTTTCATCCTTGCTGCATATGTTATTAATCATTTGAATTGCATCATGATATGATTCACATGCCGTGAAAAATCTAACTATTATTTCCATATTTCCTCCTTAACTTATCTTCGATTTCCTCGGCAATCGAGCATGCCTTCCACGGATTTTCATCATAAACCTTTATTTCAAAATTGTATCCTTTGCTGTTCTTTATAATCTTGACGCTCGATAAGCTATTTTCTGTTTTCTCGTTTGCTATTCCTGTTTCATGTGCTTCTTCCGGTGTCATGTCATTCCTTTGTTAATATATATCGTTCTAATGGCTTATATATGTTGTCATATGCTATACATGCTTCCTCTGTTATTCGTCTCAATAGTACGGCATGATGATATTCGTGGATGAGGGTATTTATTGTGGAGTCAATTCTCCGTGTGCTTATTTCAATTACATTCGGCCGACCTTTACGAAACCACAATATACCCCAACATCGCTGTCTATGCCATCTCCTCCGCATTGGCCGGATTAATATATCCATCAATAATCAATTCCAGTATTTGTTTATAAATATCTCGCGCGGCAGGATGGAGCGCAATCAGGATAGTCGATACATGAATCGCAATAGTTACCTTTTATATACCCGCCTGATTCATTTTTTGGTTGCTGTAGTTCAACTATTTTCTTATATTTTATTCCGTCTATTGTTATAATATCTCTAGCCATGTTTTAATTCATCTCCTTTATTGGTGTATTTTTATCGGTAATTAATAATCTACTCCAGCGTATGTTATTTTTCCATCTATTATGGGTATCTGTTCAATCAAGAATCTATTTGTCCTGTCTTTCTTGAAATATCCCACAGAGAACCCATTAATCCAATTTGGCTTCCCTATCACATATTCAGGATTCAGATCACATAAGCATCCATTCTCACACCAGACATAGTTCCCAGACATGTCGCAGCGATAATGCATACCTAATCTATGAGTATGCCCCGACAGTCCCGACATGCCTCTTTTCTCAAGCTGCGCTCTTGCCGTGTATGCGCTCTGTTGCCGCACAACATCCCCGTGTTCTATTACAAATTTATGACGCACATGAGAAACATTTTGCTTTATATACTCAATATCCATGCTCTTTAATTCGAGCATGTTTTTGACATTCAGAGCATTGAGGGAGGATATTTCGGGATGTTTCCATAAATATTTTTGCATTCTTGCTTCATGATTACCCTCTAAGTATATTATCGTTGAACCTGGGGCATCCTGACGAACATTTCTGAGAAACGCTATGCCTTGATCAAGTTCTTCCTGTAATTTTGTTATTCTTTCGGGTTCTTTATCAAATGTTGATATAGCATAGAAATCCATCACATCCCCGACAAGATATATCCGATCTGGGCTAAACTTGCGTATGAATTTATGCAGAACCAAAAGAGATGGGGTGTTCTGGAATGGTATATGTACATCCCCCAGAAACACACTCTTCTCATATTTCAAGATTATACCACCCTGTATATTCCATCCTTTTCCAGAATATATCCTTGGGTTTTCGCATGATTGATGAGGGCAAGCGCATTTCCTGGGGTGATCATATCAGCATATGCTATCATATCTTTTCCTGTAAGTCCCTTTCCTGTTACGTCGCTCATTTGAACGGTTGCTTGGAGTCTCCTTGCGAATGCATCTATTTGATTTGGTGGTTCTGGTGCATGTGTCGGTGTCTGGGTTGGTGTTTGTGTGGTCACGGCAACTGGCTGCGGTGGGTATGCCGTCCATCTCTGCCCATCAAATGCTAGAGTGAATCCCTTATAGTTTGGCAAGTCCGCAGGGAGTACCATACTGATTTTGACGATTTCCGTATTCATCAATTCCAAATCGCCCTCTATGTCGCTAGAATTGACTCGAATATAATATACATTA
>Ga0153916_10004179_pt1 | contig 10876 bp, 10 predicted proteins | sample Opewatmetagenome_FD_109642 | JGI IMG/M metagenome (GOLD analysis project Ga0153916, IMG submission 109642) | Freshwater wetland microbial communities from Ohio, USA - Open water 3 Core 3 Depth 4 metaG | ecosystem: Environmental > Aquatic > Freshwater > Wetlands | place: USA: Ohio, Lake Erie...
CTTGAGTGGCTTTCATCACTTGGCCGACGAAAAAACCAAAGAGTTTTTCTTTGCCCTTGCGGTAGGCTTCAACTTCTTTGGAGTTCGTAACAAGAACCACTTCGACAATTTCTTCTAATTTCGCCGCATCCGAAACCTGAACCCAACCTTTGGCAAGAACGATCTCCGCGGCTCGTTTCCCGCTGCGGTACATTTCTTCAAAGACACTTTTGGCGATTTTGCCGCTGATGGTTCCCTCGGCGATGAGTTTGAGCAACTCGGACAGATGCAGGGCGGGAACCGGGCATTCTTCAATTTCCCGTTCATCCTTCTTGAGCTCCCGGAGAAGCTCGGACATGATCCAATTGCTCACGATCTTGGGCTTGGGGTAGTGACGCAAACAGACTTCGTAATAGTTCGCCAAGGGTTTGGAGGTCGTAAGAACTTCGGCGTCATACTCCGGGATTCCGTATTCCCGTATGAAGCGCTCTTTTTTAGACTCCGGAAGCTCGGGTAGGCTGGCCCGGATTTCCTCGATCCATTGGGAATCAATGACCAAGGGAACCAAATCCGGGTCGGGGAAATACCGATAATCATGCGCTTCTTCTTTACTCCGCATGGAGGAAGTGACTCCTCTAGCTGTGTCCCACAAGCGTGTTTCCTGGACAATCTTTTCCCCTTGGTCCAGAAGGGCGGTTTGGCGGCGAATCTCAAAGTCCAGAGCCCGCTGGACATTGCGGAAGGAGTTCATGTTTTTCAATTCCGTTTTCACCCCGAAGGTCTGCGCACCTTTCGGGCGGAGGGAAATGTTGGCATCGCAGCGAAAACTACCTTCTTCCATGTTCCCATCGCAGATGTCCAGGAACATCAAAATGGCACGAAGTTTTCTGAGGTAAGCGCTGGCTTCCTCCGGGGAGCGGATATCCGGAGCACTCACGATCTCGATCAAGGGAACTCCGGTGCGGTTAAAATCTACGTAACTATGGGAACCTCGTTCCGAAGAAAGTTCGTGGAGAAGCTTTCCGGCGTCTTCTTCCATGTGAATCCGGATAAGGCCAATGCGCTTTTTCTGCCCCTCGATTTGAATGGCGACATAGCCGTCCGAAGCCAGCGGAAGTTCGTACTGGGAAATCTGATAGCCTTTAGGCAAGTCGGGGTAAAAATAATTTTTTCTGGCAAACTGACTGAGGGGAGCGATACGGCAATGGGTGGCTAAGGCCGCACGCAGCGTAAATTCAACCACTTCCCTATTGAGAACGGGTAAGGTTCCGGGAAGGCCTGTACATAACGGGCAAGTCAGGGTATTGGGTTCCCCGCCAAAAAGAGTAGAGCAGCTGCAGAAAATCTTACTTTTCGTCAAAAGCTGGGCGTGAACTTCCAAACCAATGACGGTTTCATATTCCATGGAAGGCTCCCTCTATAAAGTGGGCTTTCTTTGATGAAAATCGGTGTTCTGTTTGTAGGCATAGGCTACCCGCAATATTTTTTCTTCCTGAAAATGATTAGCCAGAATCTGCAGGCCAATGGGCAATCCCTGCCGACTGAACCCACAAGGCAAAGAAATACCTGGCAAGCCCGCTAAATTGCAGGGGATGGTGAAGATATCGGAGAGATACATCTGTAGCGGATCATCCACTTTCTCCCCGATTCTAAACGCAGGCGTTGGGGCTGTGGGCGTCAGAAGGACGTCACATTGAGCAAAAGCTTTTTGGAAATCTTCCCCGATCAGGGTGCGAACTTGAGAAGCTTTGCGGTAGTAAGCGTCGTAATAGCCAGCAGAAAGCGCATAGGTTCCCAACATAATGCGCCTTTTCACTTCGGGCCCGAATCCCAGCGAGCGACTCTCTTTATACATCTCCAGGAGCTCCGGAACTCCCTTGGCTCGGAATCCATATTTTACTCCATCGTAACGGGCCAGGTTCGAACTGGCTTCCGCCGGGGCAATGATGTAATAGGCGGCTACGGCATATTGGCTATGGGGCAAAGAAACTTCTATGGCCTTGGCACCCAGATCTTCCAGAGCATGGATGGCCTTTTGGAAGGCGGAGGCAACTTCTGGGTCGAGACCTTCGCTAAAAACTTCTTTCGGGACCCCCAAAACCAGGGAACGTATATCGCCGTTCAGAGCCCGGGTATAGTCGGGGATGGGAATTTCCATCGAAGTTGAATCCCGTGGTTCATGCCCGCTGATTACCTTCAAAAGAAGAGCCGTATCCCGGACATCTTTGGCGAAGGGGCCAATCTGGTCCAGAGAGGAGGCGAAAGCCACCAAGCCAAAGCGAGAAACTCGGCCATATGTGGGTTTTAATCCTACAATACCGCAGCAGGCAGCGGGCTGGCGGATAGATCCACCGGTATCTGAACCCAAAGAAACAATGCATTCATCCGCGGCTACGGCAGCCGCTGATCCTCCGCTGGAGCCTCCTGGGATTCTCTCCAGATCCCAGGGGTTACGGGTCGGGCCAAAAAAGGAGTTTTCGGTGGAGGAGCCCATGGCAAACTCATCCATGTTGGCCTTGCCGACCAAAACCGCTCCTGCCGCCTTCAACTTTTCAATGACCGTGGCATCGTAGGGCGGAATATAATTTTCTAAAATATGCGACCCACAGGTCGTCCGCACCCCCTGAGTGCAAATCAGATCCTTGATGGCTAAAGGAATTCCCGTAAGAGGGGTGGCTTCTCCTTTTTGGATGCGTTCATCGGCCAGGGCTGCCTGCTGCCTGGCTATGTCCGGCGTCAAAGTGATGAAAGAATGGATGCGATCTTCCACCTTGGCAATGCGCTTCAGAACGGACGCGGTGATTTCGCGGGAAGTTACTTCCTTGCGCATGAGCATTTCATGAAGCTGGTAAGCAGTCAGTTGGCATAATTCCATTTGAGTCCCTATGAAATCATTTTAATTCGGACACAGATTTGCACGGATATACGCAGCTATTTTCTAATGGTTGAATTTTTTCTCTCCATAAAAAATCCTGTAAATCTGGGTGAATCGGTGTCCCAAAAAATAAAATATTCTTGGCTATTCAATGATTTTAGGAACGCGAAAGAATCCGCGATCCCGGTCTGGAGCGTTGCTTAAGGAGAGATCTTGGGGTATTGAAGGGGCGACAGAATCTTCTCGGAAGACGTTCTTTCTGGCTACGGCATGGAAAGTTGGTTCGACGTTGGTTGTATCCACTTTTCCTAACTGTTCCATGTAATCCAGAATGCTGTTCAACTGGGTGGTAAAGAGTTCTTCTTCTTGGGCATTAAATTTTAAACGGGCCAGGTAAGCAACGTGTTCCACTTCTTCTTTCGTGATTTTCATTCCCGACTCCCCATTAAGGTATGCTTTTTTAAAAAAATCATAACACAGGCGCCTTCCCTTTTCAAGTTCGGCCGCCCCTTTTCGCTTCCGCTCCTTGTCCCTTTAAACCCTTGAACCCTTTAGCGCCATCCAGATATCCTTCTTGCCACAGGGAATAGGTAAAGAGGAGACCAACATTTTTTAAAAAACGGCAGAGAAACACATTTTAGCCTTGACAGGTGGGAAATCGCTTCATTATATTCATAATCATCAAAGATTGGGGCGGAGATGGGAAGAAAGGGCATGCCAATATCCCCCATCCGGTTAGGAGTTCATGTTTCGATCTCTGGGGGGATTGAAAAAGCCGTCTCCCGGGCACGGGAATTGGGCTGCTCGGCCATGCAGATTTTTTCCCGGAATCCTCGCGGGTGGAAGGCCTTACCGCTTCCCCCCCAGTCTATTGCGGCTTTTCAGGAGGCCATCACCCCCAAGGATATCGATCCGATTGTGGTGCATACTCCTTACTTGCTTAACTTGGCAACACCGGATGAGCACCTATATCAACGCTCCATTGCCGGTTTGGCCCTGGATATCAAAAGAGCGGCTCAAATCGGTGCCCGGTACGTGGTCACCCATCTGGGCAGTGCTAAGGAAAGAAGTAAGGCCTTCGGGCAGGAGCGAGTGGTAAAAGCTTTGCAAGTCGTATTGCGCCAAGAAGCTCCGGTCACTTTGTTGCTGGAAAACAGTGCTGGGGCGGGAAAGGGAATTGGAGCATACTTAGAGGAGCTCCAAAAAATTATCGCCGGCGTGGAAATAAACAAAAAACTGGGAGTCTGCTTCGATTCTTGTCACGGCTTTGCGGCTGGATATGATTTTCGCACCCCGGATAAAGCCAATTTTTTGGCGGAAGAAGTCAACCGAACCATCGGGCGGGAACGGCTGTCTCTTCTTCATTTGAATGATTGTGGGGGAGAGTTGGGTTCGCACTCGGACCGCCACGAACATATCGGCGAAGGAAAGATTGGATATTCAGGTTTCAGGAACTTGCTCGGACATCCTTCCTTTCAAGGGTTACCGATGATTCTGGAAACCCCCAAAGAAAACCCAAGGGATGATTTTAAGAATCTCTCTCGGATTCGGAGAATATGCCAAAAAATCAGCCCCAATTTATCGTGGGGAAAAAGGGAACGCGGCGATGAATGATAAAAAGTCCGACGCCCATGAGGAAGTGTTAAGTGCGGTAATGAGATCGAATTTATTTACCCAGCTGGCCGAAGCCTATCGACTGCAGGGGCGTTACGAAGAGGCCATCGATACCTGCCGGAAGGGTTTAGAAAAAATGCCGGATGCCCTCCGCGGCCGCTTGATTCTGGGGAAGTGTTATTTAGAGAAAGGGATGATTGCCGAAGCGAAACAAGAATTAGAAAAAGTTGCCGAGGGCATCGAGGAATGTCTCTCCGTTTATAAGCTGCTGAGCCAGGTCTATCTCCAGGAGAAAAATGTAGACCAAGCCTTAGAGGTGCTCAGAAAAGCCTTATATTTTCCGGCTGAAGAGGAAAGGCCGAAAAAAGGGTTAACCCCGCTGGAAATGGATTTGCTGCAGCAGAAAACAAAATTGAGATCGATTCCAGCAGGACCGGATATCCAGGAAGATCCCGCTGCGCATGGAAAAACTCTCCAAGACAATCAAGAGAAACAAGTGATTCAGACCGATACGCTGGCGGAAATTTACCTCAAGCAAGGTCACCTGGAAAAAGCTCTTTCCATCTATCAAGAAATCCTTACGCGCGAACCTGGAAACACCGATGTTCAGAAAAAATATGAAACCCTGCAGGAGCGACTGGAAGCCCAACGAAAAGCGGCTTCGTACCAGAGGACGATGCACAAACTGGAGCGCTGGTTAGCCGTGGTGGCTCCGAAAGACGAACCCCTTTCCCCCTAAAAAGAATTATGGTCGAACCACTTTTAGAAAAAATTATCAGGCGATCAAAGGTTGATGCCATTCTTTTCCTCAGTTTGGAAAATATCGGCTACCTCTGCGGTTTTACAGGAAGCGATGGGGCTTTGATCGTAACAGGCCAAGAGCGTACCTTCCTTACCGATTCAAGATACGAAGAGCAGGCGCGCGGAGAGATTCAGAAAGCTGCCGTTAAAAAATATCGGCATAAAATCGAAGGATTAACCCAATTTTTGAGGGCTTTGCGCATTAAACGTTTGGGTTTTGAGTCCAACGCCATGACGTATGAAGACTACAGAAAATTGCAGGAAAAATTAACTCGTGTAGCCTTCATTCCTTTAGCCCAGGAGATTACCAAGCTGAGATTACGCAAAGGGCCCGAAGAACTGGAAAAAATTCGCCGGGCCATCCATATCGCTTCCGTTAGTTTTACCGACACATTATCCAGGATACGGACTGGCGCGAGAGAAAGGTCGGTGGCCGATTTTTTAGAATGCCGGATGAAACGCTGGGGGGGCGATAAAATGGCCTTCGACACGATCGTGGCTTCAGGTCCGCGAGCAGCACTTCCCCACGGAGCAGCTTCTGCCAAACGTTTGCAAAAGAGAGATACCGTGGTCATAGATTTTGGTGCCCGCTATCGGGGTTATCACTCCGATGAAACCATGACTTTGATCTTGGGACAACCGGATGCAGAAAAGCGGAAAGTTTATGAAATCGTCCGGCGAGCCCAAGAGAAAGCTCTTAAAACCATCCGTCCGGGAGTAAGTTTCCGGCAGATCGACGCGGCAGCCCGCGAGGTCATTTCCCGCGCAGGGTACGGCAAGTTTTTTGGACACGGAACAGGCCATGGCGTCGGGCTGGCCATTCATGAAGCTCCCAGCATCTCCCCCCAAGGCCGAGGGGTTGCGGAAGAAGGGATGGTTTTCACGGTCGAACCGGGAATTTACATCCCCGGTTGGGGGGGAGTTCGTTTGGAAGATATGGTTTGGGTCACCGGCCGGGGATGCGAAAAGTTAACGGTCCTATCCAAGGACCTCGAAGAAAATATCCTGGCCCGCTAAATTTCCGGAAGGTGCTTTTGTGACCTCTGTGGTATAACAAATAAATTTTTAGGAGTAGGTTTTATGTATTCGACGACAGATTTTCGCAAAGGCCTGAAGGTCGAAATCGGGGGAGAACCCTTTGTCATCGTCGATTTCCAGCACGTCAAGCCGGGAAAAGGAGGGGCTTTTGTGCGGACGCGCCTGAAAAGCCTGGTGAGCGGAAATGTCATCGACCAGACATTTCGGTCCGGTGATCGGGTAGATAAACCTGACTTAGAAGAGCGAGAAATGCAGTTTCTTTACGAAACCGGTGGGGAATTCCATTTCATGGAAACTCAAACCTTCGAGCAGCTCTTCCTCACGGCTGACCAGCTAGGAGGCAGTAAAGACTTCCTTAAAGAAAACATCGTGATCAAAGCCCTTTTTCATAACAAACGCCCGATCGGCATTGAGGTACCCATGTTTGTGGAATTAAAGATAGTCAAATCGGAGCCTGGAATCCGCGGGGATACGGCCACCGGGGTAACCAAGCCTGCCACTCTGGAATCGGGAGCGATTATTCAAGTCCCCCTCTTTGTGGAAGAAGGAGATGTGGTGCGGATTGATACCCGCACCCGAGAATATATCACCCGAGTGAAATAAATGGTATCAATTTAGCGCTTGGAAAAGGACTGCAAAATTTCATTGAAAAATGAAAGTTGCCAAATGAAAAATGTAAATTTCAGGGGAAAATGCCCGTCATTTTTTCAAAGGGCTAAACTTTTGCGAAGGATTGTATATTGCCTGAAAAGCATCCGGACAGGATACCGGTAAGAAAGGAGAGTCCTTATGGAATATCCAGAAGATCTCTACTACTCTCAAGAACATAACTGGGTAAGGCTAACAGGAAATCGGGGGACGGTTGGCATTACCGATTTTGCCCAGCAAGAAATGGGAGAAATTCTTTACACGGAACTTCCGGATGAGGGTTCGCAGATCGAGCACGGGGATATTTTCGGGACCTTGGAATCCTCCAAAACTGTAGCGGAGCTATTCAGCCCGGTCAGCGGAGAGGTCATTTCCATCAATAAAGATCTGGAAGAAGAACCTTCTCTGGTCAATGACGACCCCTATGGGAAAGGTTGGTTAATGGTGTTAGAACTCGATGACCCTTCAGACTTGCAGGGATTATTTAGCGCTGTCGAATATGAAGATTTTTTGGAAAAACAAGAAGAGAACTCGAAGAAAAAAAAGAAATAAAAAGATGGCCATCGCCAAGAATGGGGGCGAAGGCTAAAGCGCGGTGCTCGTTTAAGCTGGTTGACGGAGTCCGAATGAATTTCTTGACAAAACACCCGAAGGTTGTTAGAAACTGGATAGGAAAGAAAATTCTTATTTTTAATTTTGGAAGTCGAAGTTCGCTTTCGTAACTTTAAGTATTGATATCGAATCGGAGGTTGGAATGGAATTGATTCAAAGAGCCCTGGAAAAAGGGCAGAAGTCGCTTTCCGAATACGACTCCAAGCGCCTGCTCAGCACCTACGGATTCCCGGTCGTACGGGAAAAATTGGTTACCAGCCGGTCCGGGGCTGTTAAGGCGGCAAAGGAGATTGGCTTGCCTGTAGTCCTCAAAGGCTGTTCTCCGGAGATCGCTCACAAAACCGAAAAGAAATTGATCGAGGTAGATTTGCGGAACTTCAAGGAGGTGGAACGGGCCTACGATGCCATCGTGAGCCGTGTGGGAGACACTTCTTTGGACGGGATTTTGGTGCAAGAGATGGTCAAGGGCTCCCGGGAATTGGTGATCGGCATGATCCGGGACGCTCAATTTGGCCCCTGTGTGATGTTTGGCTTAGGGGGAATTTTCACCGAAGTCCTCAAAGACGTCTCTTTCCGCATTGCCCCGTTAGAGAAGCGAGACGCCATAGAGATGGCCCAGGAAATCAAAGGAGCTTCGGTATTGGGGACGTTTCGCGGCATGCCCCCTGTGGATATGGATCTCCTGGTTTCGATGTTGATCAATGCCGGCAGGTTGGGCTTGGAACTCGAAGCCGTGAAGGAAGTGGATGTGAATCCGCTGATTATTTCTGGGAATCAACCGATTGCGGTTGACGCGCTGGTCGTACTCCAAGAAAAAGAGAAGTCCTGAGAAAGGTGGAGAAGATGACCAGTATAGCGGAGTTAGTGAGCGGGGCCCTCTCCGGATCTGTCCGGGCCTTGGCCAAGCTGATCACCCTGGTGGAAAACGAGATGCCCGGTGCAGTGGAAGCTTTGCAACAGTTATATCCCAGGACCGGCCATGCTTATATTGTGGGGATTACCGGCCCTCCGGGATCGGGGAAAAGCACGTTGACCGATAAGATCACCAAAGAACTGAGGAAAAAGGGTTATACCGTAGGAATCGTAGCCGTAGACCCCACGAGTCCTTTCAGCGGGGGAGCTCTTTTGGGGGATCGGTTGCGCATGCAAGACATCACCAATGATGAAGGGGTCTTTGTCCGCTCCATGGCCACGCGGGGAACACTGGGAGGGCTTTCCAAGGCAACCGCCGATACCGTCAAAATCCTCGATGCCTTCGGAAAAGATTTTATCCTCATCGAGACCGTGGGGGTTGGGCAGGATGAAGTAGATATTGTCAAGACGGCAGACACCACCCTGCTCATTTCCGTACCCGGGCTTGGAGACGAGATTCAAGCTTTGAAAGCCGGGATCATGGAGATCGGAGATATTTTTGTGGTCAACAAATCCGACCGGGAGGGAGCAGATCGGTTAGTCACCGAATTGAGCCTGATGCTGGACTTAAACCCAGCGATGGGCCCCTGGAGGCCTCCGATTGTTAAAATCGTAGCCACCTTAGGTGAAGGAATACTGGATCTTACCGAAAAGATTTGGAAACATCGGCAATTTCTCCAAGAGGGCAGCGGGCTGTTAAGAAAAAGGAACGAACGGGCTAAGCAGGAAATTCTGAACCTAATTGAGGGGGAAGTCTCCAAATACATTCATAAAATGCTCAAGTACGATGTGACCTTCGACGAGGTAATCGAACAGGTGGTAGCCCGCAAAAAAGACCCCTATTCCTACGCCCAAAAGGTCACGGAACCGTTTGCCAAGTATTACCAGATTTATCAGGTGGACAAGCCTAAAAATTAAGCGCGACTCTCGTCAACTGGACAGAAGAGAATCAATCTTTGATTTTTCCTAACAACTCATCGGCGATGACTTCTTTCATGATTTCATCCGTGCCGCCGCCGATTCGACTCAGGCGAATGTCCCGCCAATACCTCTGAATCGGGTACTCCATCATGTAGCCATAGCCGCCATGGATTTGCAGGGCAGCATCGGCCACCCGATTGGCAATTTGCGCAGCAAAGAGTTTGGCCATGGAGATTTCCTTGACCGGATATTCTCCGTTTTGAAAAAGCCAGGCGCAGTAATAGGTTAGATGCCTAGCCGCTTCCATCTCCGTAGCCATGTCAGCCAAGCGATGGCGGGTAACCTGAAAATGGGCCAGGGGTTTGCCAAATTGAACTCTTTCCTTAGAGTATTTCAAGGCCAATTCAAAGGCCATCTGGGCCCGGGCCACCGCATTGGCTGCGGCCATGATTCTTTCTCCTTGTAGTTCCCACATGATGTGGTAGAAACCTTTGCCTTCTTCCCCCAAGAGAGCATCCGCCGGCAGGCGGCAGTCCTCAAAGAGAAGCTCCGCGGTGTCGGAGGAACGCATGCCGAGTTTATCTAATTTGCGGGTAACCGTAAATCCAGGAGTCCCTTTGTCCACCAGGAACAGGGAGAACCCCTTATAACCTTTCTTCTCGCCGGTTCTGGCTACGAGGGTGATGAAGTCTGCCCGGACGCCATTGGTGATAAAAATCTTCCGGCCGTTGATGACCCAATGGTCGCCGTCTCTTTTGGCCGTGGTCTGAATCGAAGCTACGTCCGACCCGGCGTTGGGTTCGGTAATACCGAGGGAGGCAATCTTCTGGCCTTGGTTGGCCGGAAGGAGATATTTTGTCTTCTGTTCTTCGGTGCCGAACTTGAAAATCGGAGGGGTGGCCATCTCGCTCTGGACCGCCACAGCCATGCCGATGGAACCCACGCCACAGCGGCCAAGCTCTTCGGCCAAAATGACAGAAAAAAGGAAATCGCCATTCTGCCCCCCGTACTCTTCCGGGTAACGCAGGCCCAAAAAACCCAACTCGCCCATACGAGTGAAAACGCTGTTGGGAAATTCTTCAGCTTCCTCCCACTCTTCGGCATGGGGGGCTAACTCCTTGTCCACAAATTTGCGCACCGCATCCCGGAATAACTCGTGCTCTTCGGAAAACATCGGATGTTTCATGGTTTCCACCCCTTGGCATAGGTATCAGTTTTAAATTAATTTGGACACAGATTTCCACAGATATTTATTTTTTTGCATTTAATATCCTGAAAATCCGTGTTTATCTGTGTCCAATAAGGAAATTTCTATACAATGCACCTTGAACTTTATTTTGAGAAACGCTCGCGAAGTTCGCGTTTCAGGACTTTGCCACCAAACTTGCTCTTGGGGAGGGACTCGACGAAGGCCACGGAGGTTGGTTTCTTATAGCTCGCCAAATGCTGTTTGCAAAAATGAATGACTTCTTCTGC
>Ga0153916_10004180_pt1 | contig 10876 bp, 9 predicted proteins | sample Opewatmetagenome_FD_109642 | JGI IMG/M metagenome (GOLD analysis project Ga0153916, IMG submission 109642) | Freshwater wetland microbial communities from Ohio, USA - Open water 3 Core 3 Depth 4 metaG | ecosystem: Environmental > Aquatic > Freshwater > Wetlands | place: USA: Ohio, Lake Erie, Old...
ACAGGACTTGCGCGACTTTCTCGGCGGCTTCGGCTTCGCCGGCGAGCGCGCCCTCGATCCGGTGGCGCCATTCTCGGGCGGCGAAAAGGCGCGCCTGGTGCTGGCGCTGCTGGTCTACCAGCGGCCCAACCTGCTGCTGCTCGATGAGCCCACCAACCACCTCGACCTGGAAATGCGCCACGCCCTGACCCTTGCGCTGCAGGACTACCAGGGCGCGCTGGTCGTGGTGTCGCACGACCGTTACCTGTTGCGCAGCGTCACCGACCGCCTGGTGCTGGTTGCGGACGGACGCGCGGAAACGTTCGACGGGGACCTCGACGACTATCCGAAATGGCTGGCACAACGGCGGGCGGGTGCGGCCGGAGAAGCCGCCGGCGATGCGCGCCCCGCCAGCAACCGGCGCGAGCAGCGCCGCCTGGACGCCGAAAAACGCCGGCAGCTGCAGCCACTGCGCTCGCGCCTCAAAAGCCTGGAGGCAGACCTGGAGCGGCTCAGCGCCGAACAGACCCGGATCGGCGCGGCGCTGGCCGACCCGGCCATGTATGACGCCGCTCAAAAGGATGCGCTGACCAGCCTGTTGAAGGAGCAAGGCCGGGTCCAGCAGGCGCTGGCGCAGACTGAAAGCGCCTGGCTGGAAGCGAGCGAAACGCTCGAGGCCGCGAACCGCACCGAGCCGGTCGTCTGAACGGAGCAAACGATGGAAGAGCGCCTGATCGAAGTGGAAACCCGCCTGGCCTTTCAGGACGACGCCCTGCAGGCGCTGAATGCCGTCGTCGTGCGCCAACAGCAGGAAATCGACCTGCTGCGACGGGAAATCGAAGCACTGAAATCCCAGCTGAAGGCAGTGGCTCCGGGTCTTGTGGCCAGCCAAAGCGAGGAAACGCCGCCGCCCCATTACTGATCCCGGCAAGCGGCCAAAATTGTGCTACCGCCCGGGCCGTTTTTTGCTATGGTTATAAGTGATTCGATTCAGCGTCCGGATGCACGCGGCGGGGCAACGCCGATCGTCCAAAATCCGCGCACAAGCAACCCGACGGCCGTTACATGGCAGACAACAAGACAGCACACAAGATTCTTCGGGTCCTGATCCTGGATGATTCGCCGGACGACGCCGAACAAGCGAGCGCCGCGCTGCGCCAGGCCGGTTACATGCTCAAGAGCCAGCGCCTCGAAACCGGTGTGGCCGTGGAACAAAACCTGGAAAGCGGCAACTGGGACCTGGTGCTGTGCGCACACGGCGTGGCCAGCCTGCCGGCACGCCAGGTCGTCGAACTGGTCGCGCGCAAACAGCCGTATGTGCCGACCATTGTCCTGGCGCGGCGCGCCAGCGACGAAGAACTGAAAACACTCATGGCCGCCGGGGCACGCGACGTCGTCATCAAGGGACAGTGGGGACGACTGGCCCCGGTCGTCGAGCGCGAGTTGGCGGTCGCCACCGAACGCCGCAGCCTGCACAACCTGCGCGAAGCGATGAGCCAGCTCGAAGCCCGCTATCGCACCATGATCGAAGCCTCGCTCGAGGCCATCAGCTATGTGCAGGACGGCATGCACATGGATGCCAACGCCAACTATCTCAAGCTGTTCGGCTACGAGAACCTGGAGCAGCTCAAGGAGATCCCGCTGCTCAATCTGATCGACAAGCCGGATCAGGCGCGTTTCAAGGCCGCGCTGCGCAAGCCGGAGGGTGCGGAAAAACCGCAGGAATTCACCGTCGTCGCTGCCAGCGGCAGCCGCATTGCCATTGAGGTCGCGATGACACCGCTCACCATCAGCGGTGAGCCCTGCGTACAGGTCGTGGCGACCGATGTCTCCAAACGCAAGGCACTGGAGAACAAGCTGCAGTCAATGCGCCAACGTGATGCGCTGACTGGCCTCTATAACCGCGCGCACTTCCTCGGCGCTTTGGATGAAACCGTGAAGACGCCCGGAGGTGTACTCATCGGGCTTACGGTCAACCAACTCTCGCAACTCAACCAGGCCCTGGGTCATAGCGCCTGCGATCGCATGCTCGCGCATCTGGCACGCCAGCTGCGCGAGCTCGCCGGCGACCAGGCGCTGGTGGCGCGCGTCGCTGGCGGACAGTTCGCCCTGCTGCTCGGCCCGAAAGCCGCCGCCGGCGCCGACGATCTCAGGAAACGCATCACGGACATGCTGCACGGCTTGACCGCCGGCGAAGGCGACACCGGAATCCGGCCCGACGTCACCGTCACCCCCTTGCGGCTGGACGCGCAGTCGGGCGATCGCCAGGCGATCCTCGACCGGATCTTCAAGGCCGAGATGCCATCGACACCCGCTGTCACACGCGCCATTCCGGCCGCGGCCGCGACGGCCCCGGCGGCCAAGCCGACCGTCGCTGCCCCTGCCCCTGTCGTGGCGACGCCAGTGCCGGCAGCGGCCGCGAACGCGGCTTCCGACTGGCGCCAGGCGATCCAGCACGCGCTGGCTCATAACCAGTTGCAGCTCCGGTTCCAGCCGATCATCAACCTGCACGGCGAGTCGCGCTGCTTCTACGAGGCACAGCTAATGCTGCCGTCCGGCGACGGAACACTAGTGCCCGCCGACCAATACTTGCCCTCGGCCGAAGCCGCCGGCATCGGTGGCAAGCTCGATCGCACCATGATGCTGAACGTGATCGACGCCCTGTCGAAACATCAGGTAGAGGGTCGCGCGGGAATTGCGTTCGCGCGCCTGTCGTCCTCGGCGGTGCAGGACAGCGCCCTGCTCACGGCCATCCAGATGCACATGAAAGCCACCGGCGTAGACGCCGGCAACCTTATCCTCCAGCTCGACGAAGCGGCCGTCGCTGCGCACCTGGATGCGGCGCGCACCTTCATCCACAAGGCCCGGGCCATGGGTCTGGGCATTGCCATCGACAGCTTCAGCGGGGAATCGCTGAACGTTGAGGTACTCGCAGGCCTCGAGATCGATTTTCTCGCGCTGAACTGCGGGCCGGACGGACTGGCGGACGACGCGCTGTTCAACGCGATCGATGCGGCGCTTGCCGTGGACAAGCTGACCGTCGCGCGCCGTATCCAGGACGCCGACATCTTTACCACCTTGTTCGCCCGCGGCGTGCACTATGTGCAGGGCGACTACCTGCAGCCGGCCAGCTCCGGCCTCGACTACAGCTTCGAGGCCGAGCAGACCCTGGCCTCGGACGAGCCGCTCGCGCCCAACTGGCGCGCAGCCGGTTGAACGGGCCGCGTCAGCGGCCGAGCGCCAGATAGTACGGCGCCCAATAGGCCGCCAGGATAACCCCCAGCACCAGGTTGTAGATCACGAAACGCCGATAGCGGGCGTATTCCTCACCCTGGACACTCGTCATCTTCACCCGGCTCATAAGCGCATCCAGCATCAGCACCATGAAGATGATCGGCGCCAGGGTCGGCACGATCAGCGTCGACCACATCGCCCAGCCGGCGAAAACCGCTTCGGTTTTCGGCTCCGGGGCGCTGACGAGCATCGCGACCGTCAGCAAGCCGAGCACGATACGCATCACACCCAGCTGTCCCAGGAAGCTGGCGGATTCCGCCGGCGGGCGCCTGGAACGGTGAGGTTTGCTGGCACGGCGTTGGGTTTTTCTAGGCATTCAGGCGGTCTCCCCCTATGGCAATGAACGCGGCCGGCAGCGTAGCCGGTCCGCTGTCCAATGAGAAGCCGGGCGGCAACCTTTCTGGGTCTGCCTATACTGGTCAGACGGGCTTCGAAACGACAGGCCCGAAAAACAAACCACCACACGCTATCAAGGGGATCCGCATGCAAAACAATATCCGGGTTGAGCTGCTTGGATTGGGCGAGGTTGGGCAGACGTTTGCCGAGCACTTTCTGGTAAAGATCCAAGAGCAGGGCGCGCCGGTCAAAATCGTCGCCGTGGCCGATCGCAACACCGAATCGCCCGTCGCCCTCGGCTTCTCCCAGAACGGCGTGCCTGTGTTCAAGGACGCACTGGAAGTCACCCGGCTCGGCGACCAGGTGGATATCATTTTCGACCTCACCGGCAGCACCAAAACCCGCCAGGAACTGCGCCTGCGGTTGCTGGAAACGAAGAACAAACACACGCTGATCGCCACCGAGGTTTTTGCCAACCTGCTATGGTGCTTCTTCGACGACAAGCCGCAACGGCGGACCGGAACCAGCGGCTGACGACTTGAGAACCTGCCACGACCGGCGTCCGGACATGCCGGACGCCGGTCGGTGACATGGCCGCGCCATCGGCAAAAGCACTCGCACAGGCCACCACACTCACCCGTTCATCTGACGCGACTTTCCCGGGACTTCGCCGGGCGCCCGGTAACCTGCAATAATCTCGGCGTTATTCCCGCGACAGGATTGCATGGAAACCGCGCACAGGCTGGTCACCGTGGACGGCGCCTCGATCGCCTATCGCCGCCGGCATGCGGCGACGCCCGCCGCCGGATTGCCGCTGGTATTGATCCATGGCGCCGCCAGCAACATGACGCGCTGGTCCGAGTTCGTGGATGCAACGCGTCTGACTGCGGACCACGACATCCTGCGTCTCGACCTGCGCGGTCACAACCAGTCGGTCTGCCGGAGCCGCATCGGACTCGAAATCTGGGCCGATGACATCGCCGCCATCCTGCAACAAGAAGGCTTTTCAAAGGCGATCCTGATCGGACACTGTCTGGGCGCGAACGTGGCCGTGACCTTCGCCGCGCGCCATCCGCAAAACACCGCCGGGATCGTGCTGGTCGAACCCATGTTGCGCGATGCCCTCACCGGCGCACTACGCAAGCTCCGGCCGTACAGCTGGCTCCTGACGCTGGTCATTGGCGTGATCCATCTGGCCAATCGCCTCGGCTTGTACCGCCGGCACATCGAAACCCTCGACCTGCGCGAGCTCGACCGCGAATTCCGCCAGCGGCTCGCCCAGCCCGGCGGCGCCGAGGCGCTGGAGCGCCGCTATGCCTCGCCATTGCACGACCTCAAGATCATGCCGAGTGCCAATTTCTTTCAGGACCTGGTGGAGGTCGTCCGCCCGCTACCGCTGAACAGGGTCCAGGCGCCCTCCCTCGCCCTGCTGTCCACCGGCCGGACATTTGCCGATCCGGATATCACGCGTACGCTGCTGGCGCGTCTGCCGCAGGGCGATATTCAAACGCTGGAGTCGAAACACTGGATTCCGACCGAGCAACCCGCGGCGATGCGTAACGCCATCGACAGCTGGTGCGATAAAATCCGTTAACCATTGAATCCTCGACCCGCATGCGTCTGAACAAATATCTGAGCGAAACCGGCATGTGCTCGCGCCGCGAGGCCGACGCCTGGATTTCCCAGGGACGCGTCAGCGTGAACGGCAAGCGCGCCGAGCTCGGCACGCAGGTGGGCGACGGCGACGAGGTGCGCGTCGACAACCGCCCGGTCGGCAGCCGCAAAAAGAAAAAGCGGATCTACATCTGCCTCAACAAGCCGGTCGGCATCACCTGCACCACCGAGCGCGAGGTGCGCGACAACATCGTCGATTTCGTCGGCCACGAGGAGCGCATCTTCCCCATCGGCCGGCTGGACAAGGAATCCGAGGGCCTGATCCTGCTCACCAACAACGGCGATATCGTCAACGAAATCCTGCGCTCGGAGAACAACCACGAGAAGGAATACATCGTCACCGTCGACAAGCCGGTGACCGACGAGTTTCTCGCCGGCATGGCCGGCGGCGTGCGCATCCTCGACACCAAAACCAAACCCTGCAAGGTCAGCCGCGTGAGCAGGAGCGTGTTCCGCATCATTCTCACCCAGGGCCTCAACCGCCAGATCCGCCGCATGTGTGAAGTCTTCGGCTACAACGTGCGCCGCCTGCAACGCGTGCGCATCATCAACATCAAGCTCGGCAACCTGAAGGTCGGGCACTGGCGCAACCTGACGGAAGCGGAGCTGCACGGGCTACTGCCGGGGCGTCGAGATTGGTGACTGGCTAGTGCATTCCATAAAACAAAGCCGGTGCGCAAGCGCGCCCTACAGTCACTCTCCACAGTATTGGGGTTGGTGAAGGTCTTGTACAATGTTTGCAAGATGCCAAAGCGTACCAACCGATTCCAGCAGCTCATCACCCTAATCGAGCACTCGCTTCAGGGGCAAGGGGCGAATGTCTTTGAGTCAAGAGAGCTGATCGACCGTGTCACTGGTCAGCCGCGCGAAGTGGATATCGTGATCGAGCGGACCAGCGGGACGCACTCTCTAGTCATTGGGGTGGAATGCACAGGTATAAGCGACAAGAAAAGGGGCCGCCTGAATCCGGCGACCATCGAATGGGTAGAGCGAATGATAGCCAAACATCAGGGCCTGCCCACCGACAAGCTCGTTTTGGTTTCCGAGAAGGGATTTACGCGCCGTGCCTCAGAAAAGGCCGCCCTGCATAACGTGAGCGCTTATAGCTTGACCGACGCGGGACGGGTGGATTGGGGATCGCTGTTCGGAAAGCTCACCGAAATGCGCCTTGTGGGGATCGTCCAGCCCTATGACAGGCACATAGTGGTATTCCCGTCTGTGCCGGACGCGCCACGCGTGGACGAGGCGCAGCTCTTTAGCTTGATTGTCCACGATGCGGAAGGTAAGGCGCTTGCCGCACTGAGCGGTATCGTTAACGGTATCTTTCATTTCCCAGAGGTTCGTCAGGCGATTGAGAATCTGCCCAACCCGAATGCGACCTACACGTTGACCCTAAATTACGGATTCGCGGCAGGCGCATATCTGGCTCTGCAAGACGGACAGAAATGGCCGATTGCCTCTCTTCGTATCACGGCCAAGTGCCGCAAAGAGGTGAACACCATCAACCTGTCACATGGTCAGTATGGCGATGCAGCCGTGGCTCACGGGGAGGGTCAGTTCCTAGGCAGGCCGGTCAAGTTAGTCGTAACGCAACGTCCGCACGAAAACTCCTTGTCGGTGGTTCTTGAGCACGAAGGGCCGAAAACCAAGGCCGGCGGCGACGGTTGACAACCGGTGACAGACCGCGGTTTCTTTTGGCAATCCGGGACAGATTTATTTTTTGTGACGCGGATTCGTTAAGCATCGAACCTCCCTGTCGTGTTCTTGTTCTTGGTTGTCTGTGTTCTGAGTGTTTGATCTTCTGCCCAGCGCAACATGGCCCAGCCCTGATGGCCGTGGCGATGTCGTTATCTTGCCGATGATAGCTTCAATCTAGCTTCTACGCTTCGCCCGCGCCGTCGGCGGCGCATTCCACGGATCATCCGGCCACGGATGCTTCGGATAACGGCCCTTCAACTCTTTCTTCACTTCCGCATACGTCCGTTCCCAGAATCCTCTCAGGTCCTGGGTCACCTGGATCGGTCGGCGCGCCGGCGACAGGAGATGCAGCGTCACCGGCACGCGCCCGCGCGCGATGCGTGGCGTGTCGGCGAGGCCGAACATTTCCTGCAGCTTCACCGCAAGCACTGGCGATTCGCCCGGTTTGTACTCCAGCTTAAGGCGCGAGCCACTCGGCACCTCCAGATGGGTCGGCGCGTCGGCATCCAGCTGCTGGCCCTGTTTCCAGTCGAGTTGCGCCCGGAGGATCGAGGGCAGGTCGAGCTTCGCCAGATGCGCGCGGCGGGTGATGCCGTCGAGATATGGTCCGAGCCAGTCGGTGAGATGCTCCGCGAGCGTGCCATCCGAGAGATCCGGCCAGTTTTCTTCCGGAAACCACTGACGCATCGACAGCACCCGCGCCTGCAACGCGCGCGCCTCGTCGTTCCATGGCAGCGCGTCGATGCCGAGCACACGCACTCCGTCCAGCATCGCGGCACGCAGCTTCTCGGCATCGGCAGCGCGGATCGGTTTGGCGTCCAGCACCAGCTCGCCCAGCTTCTCGATGCGGCGCGCGACCACCGCTTCCTGGGCTTCGTCCCAGCGCACCTCGTCTTCCTTGCGGAGCTGATGGACAAACTGCGTCTCCAGCGCCTGCGCCGTGATCGTGGCAGCCAGATAGATCAGGCCTTCGCCGGCCGTGCCGGCATCCAGGCTGGCGGCGACCAGAAACGGCTGGCGCAGGCGCAACTCCCACTCCGGCAGGCGCGCGCCGCGCCCGTTGGCGAGCTGGTAGCGCGGTTCGTTGGGCACGCGCTGCATGGCGATGCGGTCCGGATAGGCGAGCGCCAGCAGCGGCCCGACCTCGTCCGGTTCGACATCCAGCGCTTCGTCTTCGCGCACGCGGATCAGGCGCCGCCACTGGCGCGCGGCCTGTTCGGCCCGCTGACAGGCGTTGGCGTCGGCGCCGCTTGCCTGCGCGGCGGCGCGGCCACCGCGCCGGAAGCCTTGCAGCGCTTCCACGCGCTCCGCCAGGTCGCAGGAGCGGCGCGCGTCTTTGCGGAAGATATCGCGCTCGGCCAGCAGCGCCGCGATATCGCAGGCGAGCGCGCCGCGCTGCGTCGCTTGCCCCGCGCGCAACATGTGCGCGAGGCGCGGGTGCAGCGGCAGCTGCGCCAGCGCCTTGCCGGTCTCGGTGATGCGCCCGCCCGCATCCAGCGCCTCCAGCTCGGTCAGCAGCTCGCGCGCCTGTGCCAACGCTGCGGCCGGCGGCGGATCGAGCCAGGCGAGCGACGTCGCGTCCGCCACACCCCAAGCCGCGAGTTCCAGCGCCAGCGGCGCCAGATCGGCGCCACGGATCTCGGGAATCGCCTGCGGAATCAGGCCGCGCTGCGTGGTCTCGCTCCACAGACGGTAACAGACGCCGGGTGCGGTGCGCCCGGCGCGGCCGGCGCGCTGTTCAGCCGAGGCGCGCGAAATGCGCTGCGTCACGAGCCGTGTCAGCCCGCTCTCCGGGTCGAACTGCGGCACGCGTACATAGCCGGAATCGACGATGATGCGCACGCCCTCGATGGTGAGACTGGTTTCGGCGATCGGCGTCGCCAACACCACGCGCCGCCGGCCGCCATTCGCAGCAATGGCTTTCTGCTGCGCCTCCCACGGCAAATCGCCATACAGCGGCAGGACGTCCGCGCTGTCGCCCAGCGCGCCCTCCAGAAGCTCCCGGGTGCGGCGAATCTCGGCTGCGCCCGGCAGGAACGCCAGTCCGTCCCCCTCCTGCTCTTCCAGTCCGCGCTGCACCGCCGCCGCCACGGTCACCGGCAGGCGGCCCTCGGGATCGCGTGGCAGATACTTCACCTCGACCGGGAAGCTGCGACCTTCGCTGGAGATGATCGGGGCGTCGCCCAGCAGTCTTGATATCGCCGCCCCATCGAGCGTCGCCGACATGACCAGCAGCTTGAGGTCATCGCGCAGCCCACGCTGGCTGTCGATGCACAGCGCCAGCGCCAGATCGGCATGCAGATGGCGTTCGTGGAATTCGTCGAAGATCACCAGACCGACGCCGTCGAGGGCCGGGTCGCCCTGCAGGCGGCGGGTGAGGATGCCTTCGGTCAGCACTTCGATGCGCGTCGCCTTCGACACCCGGCTCTCGAAGCGAATGCGGTAACCGACCGTCTCGCCGATCGCCTCGGCGCGCAACTGGCTCATGCGTGCAGCGGCGGCGCGCGCCGCCAGCCGGCGCGGTTCGAGCATGACGATACTGCGGCCGCGCAGCCACGGCTCGTCGAGCAGCGCCAGCGGCACGAGGGTCGTCTTGCCGGCGCCAGGCGGTGCCTGCAGGACCACGGATGAATGCGCAGCCAGCTTCGCGCGCAGTTCTGGCAGGACCTCCTCGATCGGGAGGCTCATGCGGCCCGGGGATTCATACCACGCGGTTGCGGCGCTCGCCGCGCAGGTAGGCCGCGATGTTCTCGACCACTTCGTCCGCGAGCGTCTGCTGGGCCTGGAGACTCGCCCAGGCGACGTGCGGGGTGATGATCAGATTGGGAAGTCTTGCCGCCAGCAGCGGATGGTCGGCCGGCGGCGGCTCATGCGCCAGCACGTCCAGGGCGGCGCCGGCGAGAAGGCCTTCGCGCAGCGCCTCGAGCAGCGCGGTCTCGTCCACCACTCCGCCGCGCGCGGTGTTGATGAGCACCGCGGTCGGCTTCATGCAAGCCAGTTCCGCGCTGCTGATCAGGTGGCGGGTCTCGGGAGTCAGCGGCACGTGCAGGCTGAGCGCGTCGGATTCGCGCAGCACCTCGTCGAAGGATGCCCGCCCGGCATGCGCCGCGGCGCCGCGTCGCTCGGCGATCAGCACGCGCATTCCGAACGCCTGCGCGATGTGCGCCACGCCCTGGCCGAGCGCGCCGCCGCCAATGATGCCGAGGGTCGAGCCGGCCAGGTCGCGGATCGGCCAGGTGTGCAGGCAGAAGGCGTCGGCGCGCGACCAGTCGCCATGGCGCACGGCGCGGTCGTAGTCGATCAGCCGGCGACGCAGGGCGAACAACAGGGCGAAGACGTGTTCCGGCACCGTGTGCACGGCGTAACCGCGCACATTGCACACGCCGATTCCGAGGCGCCGTGCCGCGCCGAGATCGACGTGATCGACGCCGGTCGCGGCCACGGCAATCAGCCTGAGGTCGGGGAGCTTCTCGAGCAAGTCCGCGGGCAGGCGCACCTTGTTGGTGACGATCACTTCGGCGCCGCTGGCGTTCGCCAGCACCTCGTCCGGGAGCGAGCGCGGGTATTCCCACCAGTGGCAGTCCGGCAGACGCGAGGCCGGAAAACGCACGGATTCGGAAAAGGTATTGCGATCAAGAAAAATGCTGCGCATGCGGCCTTCTATCGGTGTCCCCCGGCATGGTCAAAGGCCGGGGACCGGTCCGCTTATCGCGGGCCGCCGCTGACCGGCGCCTTGCGTGCTCCGTTTTTTTCTAGCTTAGCCCATGCCGGGTCGTCCCGACACTGCCGACCCGGCCTAGGTTCGCGTGGACCGTCCGGCCACCGCCCAGGGGGAGTCGCGCAGCCATTTCTCGAAACCGGACACCGGGACGGGCCGGCTGACGTAATTGCCCTG
>Ga0153916_10004181_pt1 | contig 10876 bp, 10 predicted proteins | sample Opewatmetagenome_FD_109642 | JGI IMG/M metagenome (GOLD analysis project Ga0153916, IMG submission 109642) | Freshwater wetland microbial communities from Ohio, USA - Open water 3 Core 3 Depth 4 metaG | ecosystem: Environmental > Aquatic > Freshwater > Wetlands | place: USA: Ohio, Lake Erie...
GACCAGGAGATAGCGCCGCCATCCTTTTTGCTTGAGCAGTTTTTGGATTTCGAGGGCGCTTTCAAAGGTGTCGCGCGATCGTTCTTCGCCGAGCACATCGGTCGGCGGCACGCCCCAACGGATGAGATAGTCACGGGCGATTTGGTTTTCATTTGCCGCCGGTGTGAACGGATTGACATGGCCGCCGGAAACGACGATCGGCTTGCGGCGGATGCGGTAGAGACGCCAGGCCTCGTCGAGCCGACGGAACATGGCGACGTCGATGGTCGGGAACGGAATCAACCCGCCGGCCGGAATGCTCGCGCTCGTCAGAACGACGATGGCGTCGTAGGGCTCGGCCTGGGCCGGATCGATCATCGGCGTATAGCGCGATTCGAGAGGATAACGCAGGCCATAACTAACGATTCCGCTATGGAGAATGGCGATGAGGCAGAATGTTATAACTAGAAGTTTTCTCGCCCAGCGCCGCCGCCAAAAGATCAAAACCGCTAATAAGAGCAGGAGCCACGATCCCGGCGGGAGAATGATTTGCTTCAAAAATTGCTTGAGAACGAACATGGATATTAATCGGTCAATCGAGTAGCGAGTCGCGCATACTTGGTTTCTTGTTTTAGGTTAACTCGAAACCCGAAACTCGAAGCTATTATTCCGCGTCCGGTTGTTTTTCCGGCGCGGCATCGGCGAAAGCGGGCAGCGCCAGACAATTCTGTTCGATCGCCAAGATCGTCGGATAGCGTGTCAGATCGCAGCCGTAACGCCGCGCGTTGCCGAGTTGGGGCACGAGGCAAATATCTGCCAGCGTCGGCGCGTCGCCGAAACAAAACTTGCCGCGCTTGGGCTGGGCCAGGATCATTGACTCCAGGGCCGATAGGCCGAGATCGATCCAATGCTGCGCCCAACGGTTCACCTGTTCGTCGGTTTGATTATAGGTCGCCTTGACGTAATTCAGCACGCGCAGATTTTGGATCGGATGGACTTCGCAAGCGATCACCATCGCCATGCTCCGTACCACAGCCTTGTCTGCCGGGTCGGCCGGTAGCAGCGGCGGGTTAGGATACTTCTCTTCGAGATATTCGATGATGGCGAGGGATTGAGTCAGGATTCTCCCGCCGTCTGCCAACGCCGGCACCAGCGCTTGGGGATTGATCGCCTTGTAGGCGGGGCCGAGCTGCTCGCCGCCGCCGCGGCGCAGATGAATCGGGACCTGCTCGTAACGGATGCCTTTCAAGTTGAGCGCGATGCGCACGCGGTAGGAAGCGGAGCTGCGGAAGAAGGTGTAGAGTTTCATGGCGAAAATACCTCTTGTCGGTTTCTTACGCTGCCAACTCGACGGCGGTCACGAAAGGCAGTCCGCTCACGACCTCGCGCGCGCCGGCGTCGTCGATCAGTAGCAAGCTTCCGTCCGAAGTGCCGGCGATCATGCCCTTGCCGTCCGGCGTGGGGCAGATGTGCATGACCCCGCCGTTCAAATTGTCGACGACTTTCTCCCATGTCGATCCTTTGTCGCCGCTGCGGAAAATCGCGGCGCAGGCGCCTTCTTCCCGAATCCACAAATTGGGGCGTCCTTTGGCGCAGCCCATGTAAACCACGCCCTTTTTGTCTTCGGCGACCGAGGTGCCGTAATCATGGCTTTTGGGCGAAATGTCTTGCCAATGGCCGGCGCGGTCGAAGCTGCGGAAGCAGGCTTCGCCGCAGGCGAGAAATACCGCCCCTGAATGCACTTTCGAGGCGAGAATCTCGTGGATATCCATGTCGGTCAGCCCGTTGTTGGCCGGCTGCCAATTTTTTCCGCCATCTTCGCTCACGACCATGCCGCCGACTTCGATTCCCGCGTAAATGCGATGGGGACGTTCGGGGTCGTAGGTCAGATAGCGCGTGCGCGACTGAAGCTCCGGGCTGGGCGGAAATTTCGCCCCGGCGCTATGGACGCGCACCCCCTCCAGTTCTTCCCAGCCGCCGTTTTTACTCCGAAACACCGCGGCGGGAATGGCCCCCACCATGACGCCGCCGTTCAACGCCAGCACCGAGAAAAGCATCATCTTGGGGGTATTCGGCTCGGCTCGATGCCAACGCGCGCCGGCGTTCTTGGTATAGAACAGACCGGAGTGCTCGGTGCCCGCATAAACCGTTTTCGGGTCCTGCGGGTCCACCGACATGCAGGTCAGTGTCCAGTAGGTCAAATCGCGCTTCGTCTGCCGCCACTCTTTGCCGTGCTGCTCAAAGCGATACCACCCCGAAAGGGTCGCTACATGCAGAGCTTGTTTGCCGTTTGTTTCGCTCATGATTTTCTTCCTCGGCGCTCGGCCGATTGATTTTGATCAGTATTAGCTCTTTCCGCGCGCGAATGGCAAATGTTCGCAGCGCCGCGTCGCCGCCGCGGGCCGTAGCTTCCGGCGTTGGTATTCAGTCGAGGGCGTGTTTAGAATGGGGTTATCTCATAATTCTAGAAGGAGTGAAAACCTGTCATGTCTCTTGGTCGAGTCCTGGTGGAAGAATTTCAGTCCGACGTGCTCAAATGGTTGCGCGAGCGGGTCGATCTGGTGGTGGTTAATCCCTGGGTGGAGCCGGAACGCTGGGATATCGAAGCGTCGCGGGTGGATGCGGTGCTTAGCAGGAAGGGCAAGATCACGCGCGAGCACATCGAGCGCGGCGGCGGTCGGCTTAAAATCATCGCCCGCACCGGCGTCGGCGTCGATCCGTCGCGGGTCGATCTCGAGGCGGCCAAAGAATTCAAAGTTTGGGTCACCAACATGCCGGGCAGCAACGCGGTTTCGGTCGCTGAGCTGGTGTTCGGACAGATGATCGCGTTGGTGCGCCACACGCACGAGGCCAACCGGGCGGTCAAAGGAAACCGCTGGAGTGAATATCTCAGGTTCATCGGCACGGAACTGGCGGGCAAAACCATCGGCATCGTCGGCATGGGCAACATCGGGACGCGGGTGGCCATGCGGGCGCGGGCGTTCGAGATGGCATTTCTCGTTTATGATCCCTATATCCCGGAATCCCATGTGACGGCGTTGGGAGGGCGATGGGTCGCTCTGAACGAGTTGCTCGGGGAAGCCGATTTCGTCACCCTGCATTGTCCCCTGAACGCGGCGACAAAGAAAATGATCGGCGCGGCGGAACTCGCTTTCATGCAGCGGTCCGCCTACCTGATCAACACGGCGCGCGGGGGCGTTATCGATGAACAGGCGTTATGGCGCGCGCTGAAGGAGAAGAAACTTGCCGGCGCGGCGTTGGATGTCGTCGAAAATGAGCCGCCGGAGAAAGATCACCCGCTGTTTAAACTCGACAATGTTCTTTGGACTCCCCATCTGGGCGCGGTCACGTTGGAGGCATCCGAGCGCGGCGAATGGGGCGCAGCCAAAGAAGTGGTGCGCGTCCTGGAGGGGCAACGACCGAAGAATCCGGTTTTCATGGACGACGAGGCGCGGTTGCTCATGCCGGCATAGAAAGAGCGAGAGCGGGGATGGAGACGGAGAGTTAGCCCGGATATTCACGCCGTGGAGCGAGGTTGGGGCGAGCTTTCCGACGTGAAGGCAAGGGGATATGTGCTTTATAATGTGGGTTCGGAGGATTTATTTTGCCGCGCCGTTCAGGAGCGCCTGGGAGACTTCAACTGCGCCGTTGGCCCGCATGCGGACGATATTGACCGTGCCGGCATACTCCGGCGATCCTGAATAATAAGCGGTGACCTGACCGTTGCCTACCCGGATCGCTTGGTTCCAATGGCCCAGCGCCACGTAGTCGGCGCCGGTGGCGATGATTTCTTCTCGGTGAATGAGCCACGAACCGATCAGCCGATTCGGATCCCTCGCTGCATCGACATAATGACCGTGCGCCGCGGCCAGTTGCCATCGCGTGGAACGGGGTCTCGGGTCGGCCAGCGGCGCCATGTCCGTGTAATCGACATGAGCCCGTCCCCAAATCTCCAGCTCGAATTCCGGGAAGTTTACGGCTTGATCGACGTTCAGCCCTAAAATACTGACGTTGGGGATCTGCGCCAACCCGCCGCGCCTGTAAACGGAGTCGGGGGTCAGCGGATCGTGGTTTCCAGGCAGGATGACGACGGGTCTCTGGTAGTCGCGCAGGATTTGCGCCGCCCGTTCGAGCAGCCCGATGGGTTGCCGATGATTGTCGAAGGAATCTCCGGCCAGTACAACGACATCGGCGCGCGCCTCCGACGCCGTTTGTAGAACCTTGGGGAGAACCGCCAACCGATCGGCGTCGCTGAAGCTGTCATCGGTGCCAAGGTGCAAATCCGAGCTGTGAACGATGACGACTTCCGGGCGTGATTCCATATCTCTCCATGCTCCCATGGGCGGTTTACGGAAATTACCAAATGCGCGGATGAAAGAAAAGCAGGCTTGGAAAGCTCACCACTATCGCTGGCCTCTTACGAGGATATCTAAACGGGGGAAAATCGGAACTCGGGTGGAGGATAACTGAAAATAGGAACGGTTCGATGAGGAAGGTGGGGAGGGCACCTTCCTCATCGAGTGAAGTCGAAGACTTACTTTTCGGCTTTCTTCTCGTCTTTGGCCTTGCCCTTCTCTTCGCCCTTGGCCTTGGCCTTCTCTTCGCCCTTGGCTTTGCCCTTGGCTTTCTCTTCGCCCTTGGCTTTGCCCTCGGCCTTCTTCTCTTCGGCCTTCTTCTCTTCGGCCGCATAGGCCGCAGTAGCTAGGAACATGGAAGCGATCAACACACTAAGAAAACGTTTCATTAAGCAATCCTCCTGTTGGGTAATTTATTACTTGAAGAACGCCAGCCATTATTCGCACCGCCCTCCACTCGACACGATCCTGGTTGGTCTGTCCTTGGTGGTTTAGACGCGTGATTCCACCCTTCAATTCACGCTAAGTGGGACTTATACATGAAACGGCTGGCTTTCTCAAGGAAAAAAACAAGAGCCAGGAGGGCTAAGTTGCTGATATTTAAGATGTACCCTGGAAGAGACATGTTGTCTGTCTCTTGGGACCATCGGACCTAAATCCCCACGGCCAGACCCAATGTCGTCGATGATAGTGTTTAGGGCCGTTCTATGGCATCCCGTCGAGTAACGTAACGGCAACGGCTAGTCGTAAAGAATTCTCTTTATTTTTTTCTTTAGATCCTCCGGCAATTTGAAAAACCCATTCACGCGCCGTTCCAGCTCCTCGCCGGGGATCGGCGCGATGCCGAGTTTGGCTTTTTCCGCATCCGCCAGGAACTCCCCATCCGCCAGGGTCTTGGCGAAAGCCATCTTCAAGAGTTCAGCGCGCTCTTTGGGCACGCCGGGGGGTAACAGGAAGGTTCGTTCGACAATGTTGCCGCCGTGAATCACGACGTCGATCAACTGCTTTCCATCTTGGTTCTTGCCGAAATTGATCGCCAGCGGGACTTTCGGCAGATCGGGGTGCGCTTTGGGGGCGGCTTGAATGACCACCACGCCATCCCCTGATTCCAACGCTTTGGCCCAGGTGGATTTAATCGAATCCCAGCCCCAGCATGAACCATCGATTTCACCCGATTCCATCGCCAGGCGAATCGGCGCGGTGCCTTTGTATCCGGAGATCACCTGGATAGGGAGGTTGGTTGCGGTGCTTAAAACGCGGATCGTGTTGTCCGTGAGATTGCCCGGGCCAACGGCGCCCATTTTTGCCGGTCTTTTCAAGGCGAGCCACTTGTCCGCGCTCGTGATCCCGCTTGCTTTGGTGAACGCGCAGGAGAAGTGATCCGCCGTCGGCGCGCCCAGATAATAAAATTTGCGCATATCGAACTCAACGCCGGACTGATTCAAAATCTGGCTGATGGTTTGACTGCCGGTGAAGTGGCCGATCGTAAGGCCGTCGGGCTTGGCAACTTTGTAGATATGATTCGCCGCGATCATCATGCCGGCGCCCGGCATGTTGTCAACGATGATTGTCGGACTGCCCGGTATATGTTTGGGCATATGCCGCGCGATCATGCGCGCGTAGGTGTCGAAGCCGCCGCCGGGAGGGCCGCCGACAATCATGTGCATGGTTTTACCCTTGAAGAACGACTCTTGAGCTTGGGCGGCGGTCGCCGCTAGAAACATCGTCACGGTCAGCATGGCTGCTTTGAACATAGAGTTTCTCCTCTCAGTCCATAGAGTTTTGTTCTTTGATGATGGCCTGGCTCCCTGCGGAGTCAGTCGGTCAGTTGACCTAACCATTGATAGATAACGTCGGCAACCGCCCGCGTGTGCCGGTTGTAAAAATGATTCGCCCCTTCGACGAGCTTGCACGCTGAGTTTGGTCTGGCCGCCGCCGCCATTTCTTGAGCATATTCAAGAAAAAACTTGGGCTCAGCGCTGCCGACGATGGCGAGCAGCGGGCAGCCCAGCCGCCCGGCGTAGGGACGGCAATCATTGCGATCGTCCTTGCCGTATTTGTTCACATGGGTGCGCGCGGTGAAAATTCCCGGCGTGGGGCCCACCGCCACAGACAGCAGCTCCTCGCCTTTGCCTTGCGCTATCATGCTCTCCGCCTTGGCAATAGACTCGGCAAAGCCGGGCTGCCGCGCGATGCGCTCAGAATAAAATTGCCTGGGCGCCGAGCAAGAGACGACGCCGACCACGTCGGGGCGTTGGCGCGTGCCCTGGTAAGTCAAACACTTGATGGCGCCCAGGCTGTGGCCGACCAAGACGAAGCGCCGGTAGTCATGTTGCGTAAGAAAGTTTAATGCGCCGTCCAGATCGAGTAAGCCATCTTCAACTTTTTCGTAGGCGGAGCCGCCGAATTTCGTCAGGTTGCCGGCGCGGGAAATCCAGTTGTGGCCGCGCGTATTGAGCACCAGGGAATGGTAACCGCGCTGCGCGAGTTCTTGGCCGAAGGTTGCCAGCGGCGGCAGATAAAAGTTCATGGCGACGCCGTGAACGAATATCAGCGCGAGATCCGATTCGCCGTCGGGCGGCGTGAAGAGCAGGCCGTGCAATCGTTCCTTGTCGGCGGTTTTAAAGTTGCAGAGTCGGGTTGTGATGCTCATGGGAAAACAAGCTGGGTATGACGGAATATATCTTCATTCGTTTCACCTAAGCAACAGGGGTGCCACGCATATTTATGGATGACCCGTTGAGAGGACAAGGCGGCGCGATCGGGAGTGCCGGAAGTGTTGAATTGCCGGTTCCGGGGAGAGGTTTGACAGTTTAATCTGCCCAAACGGCGGTTCTTGACATTCCTGATCGTTTTACTTAGGATCAGGCCATTCGAAAATCGGTTTCACATGAAAGTCGGCTCAAAAGGACATTACGGGCTTTTGGCCCTGGCGGAGTTGGTGGAAAACTACAAACTAAGACGCGCGGTGCAGGTCAAAGAAATCGCCAGGAATCGGCATATCCCGTCCCAGTATCTGGGCCAGATCATGGTGCTGCTCAAGCGCGGGCGGCTGGTGCATGGATCGAGAGGGCCGTCGGGCGGATATATTTTGGCGCGCCCCCCGGAGAGCATTACGGTGAAAGAGGTTCTCCATGTGCTGGAGGGGCCGCTCATCGGCTTCGATCTTAAACCGCAGAGCCATGGCCGCTCGATCTCGCCGGTGACGCAGCGGTTGATCGAAACCTGGGCGCGGGGCGTACGGGCGATGGAAGTGATTTTGGAGGAAACCACCCTTGCGGACCTGTGTAAATCTGAAGCGGGGGCGATGATGTATTACATCTAATTCAGTCCAGGGAGATACGGGAGAAAATTTTTTTAGGCTATTTCTGACTAAGTTAATCAGTTTAATTAGTTTCATTTTTTAGCGAGGAGCTGTTTATGACAAAGGTTTTGCACTGGAAAGACCAACTGGCGGGACGCGCAGCCGCGGAGTTGGCACGTGAAATCGACATCTTCGAGCAACAGATGGAACTGCGTAAGCAGGGAAAGATCGACGAGAAAGTTTTCGCCGAGACGCGCCTGCGGCGCGGCATCTACGGTCAGCGCTACGACAACGGGCAGCGGCACGACGGCAAGCGCATTCAAAAGCTCAAGCTCCCCGCGGAGGTGATCAAAGGGTCGGATACGCTGTGGGACGCGCCCGGCATGATGCGCATCAAAATTCCTTTTGGCGGCGTGACGCCTGAACAACTCGAAACCCTGGCGGACCTCTCCGAAGAATATGCCGACGGCGTGACCCATGTGACGACGCGGCAGGACTTCCAGTTTCATTTCGTCCACATCGACGACACGCCGGATTTGATGCGCCGTCTCGCCGCGGTCGGGATCACCACGCGCGAGGCCTGCGGCAATGTCGTGCGCAACGTGACCGCCTGCCCGCTGGCCGGCGTGTGCCGCGACCAAACCTTCGACGTGACGCCCTACGCCAAAGCTTGCTCAAGATTTTTAATGGGCCACCCCGACACCCAGGATTTTGGGCGGAAGGTCAAGATCGCTTTTTCCGGCTGCACGGAAAACCCCTGCGGCCTGGTGACGATGCACGACATGGGCGCCATCGCCAAGACCAAGATCGTCGATGGCGTGGAGAAGCGCGGTTTCGAGTTCTACGTCGGCGGCGGTTTGGGTTCGGTGCCGTACAAAGCGAAGCTGTTCGATACATTTCTTCCCGAGGCGGAGTTGCTGCCGACGATGCAGGCGATTTCGCGCGTCTTCGCACGTCTCGGCGAAAAGCGCAACCGCGCGCGGGCGCGGATCAAATTTTTGATCGCTCATCTCGGCATTGAGGAATTCCGCAGACTCGTGCTCGAAGAGCGGCAAAAACTTTCGCCCGATCCGCGCTGGACGGACTTCCTCTCTTCGGTCAACGAGCCATGCGAACAACCGCTCAAACCCGGCGTTACTCTCAACGGCCATCAGCGGCCGGAAGGCTTCGCGGCCTGGTATGCGACCAACGTCTACAAGCAGAGGCAGCCCGGCTACGTCGCGGCCACGGTGGCGCTGCCGCTGGGGGATGCCAGCGCCGATCAGTTGCGCGCGCTCGCCGACATGGCGCGGCGTTTCGTCAAAGACACGCTGCGCACCACGGTGGAGCAAAACATTCTTTTCCGTTGGGTGAGCGAAGCGGATCTGCCGGAATTCTATCAAGCGATCAAGGAGATCGGCCTGGGCGCGGCGGACGCGGCGACCATCGTCGACGTGACGGCTTGCCCGGGGACCGATACTTGCAAGCTGGGGATCGCTTCCTCTCGCGGACTCGCCCGGGAGCTGCGTTACCGTCTCGGTGAGAAGAGCCTGGAGCTGGATGAAGCCGTTAAGAATCTACGCATCAAAGTGAGTGGCTGCTTCAATTCTTGCGGCCAGCACCATATCGCCGACATCGGTTTTTACGGCATCAACCGCAACGTGAAGGGATTTCAGGTGCCGCACTTTCAGGTGGTTCTCGGCGGCAAGTTTCACGACAACGCCGGCGAGTATGGTGTCGCCATCGGCGCCGTGCCGTCGAAGCGGATTCCCGAAGCGGTACTGACGATTACGGATTACTACGTCCGCCAACGGCTGCAAGATGAACGCTTTCAGGACTTCGTCGCCCGGGTCGGCAAAAAAGCGGTCAAGGATCTGCTTGAAGATCTGACCAAGATACCGGCCCATGAAGTGGACCGTTCTTACTACAGCGATTGGGGCGACCCGCGCGAGTTTACCCTGGTCGACATGGGCGTCGGCGAGTGCGCCGGCGAGGTGGTGAGCCAGGCGGAATTTGCCCTTGCCGCCAGCGAGCGCGAGCTGTTCGAGGCACAGTTGCTGCTCGACGGCGGGCGCTCGCAGGACGCGACGAAGGCGGCCTACGCCTCCATGCTTCACGCCGCGCAAGGGCTGGTCAAGAGCCAAGATCCCGGCATCTCGGATGATGAAAATAAGATCATCGCGGAGTTCACCCGGCGGTTCTACGACACGCAGCTGTTCTGGGATAAGTACGCCGGCGGAAAATTCGCTGAATACTTCTTCAAGGCGAGGGAATTTATCCGGGAAGGCAAAGCGGTGGACGGTGACCGGGCGGTGCAATTGCTGCAGGAAGCGCAGCTCTTCATCGACGCCGCCCATGACTGCCATAACCGGCTGCGCGGTGCGGTTCAGAGCGCAGTCAAGATCGAAACCGCCGCTCAGCCGAGCGCATGAGCCGGGGGAGAAATGGAATTGCAAAAGATCGCCATCAAATTTTTTGCCGTGGAGCGCCAGGCTGTGCCGCTGACGGCCTTCATCGAGCTGTTCCACGGTTGGATTCAGGCGAGCGACGGTGTCTATCACGACGTGGCGGACTATAGCCACATGCACCAGGGGCCGGGTATCGTCCTGGTGGCGCATGACGCCAACGTGAGCGTCGATGAGACCGGCGGCCGCCGCGGGTTCCTTTTTCAGCAGAAAGCGCCGCTCGCGGGATTGAACCAAGAGCGGCTCGCGGGGGTGTTTAGGAGCGCGCTGGAAAAATGCCGTCGTTTGCAAGCGGAACCGGCGCTGCAAGAAAAAATCGAGTTCCGCTTCGATGAATTTGAGATCACGCTCAACGATCGGCTCCATGCGCCGAATAGCGACGAAAGCTATCAAGCGCTCAAGGCCGAGATCGAGCCGTTTGTCGGCCGGATTTTCGGCGGCGCTCCGGTTGCCCTCCAGCAAGAGAGCGATGTTCGGAGACGCGTCCGCCTCCGCATCCAAGCGACGGCGCCAGTCGATATCGCTGCCCTGCTAAGCACCCTCTCCGGTTATTCGCCGCTGCCAAAGGAAGGAACGGATAATTATGCTTAAAGAGTTGGCAACGCAGAATGGGGGGACGAGAAGCGAAGAGCTGGAGCGGCTGCCGGCCGAAGATCTCCTCCAGTGGGCGCTTGAACCCTTCCAATCGTGCATCGCTTTGGCTTCGTCATTTCAGGCCGAAGAATCGGTTTTAATCGACATGATGCACCGGCTGCGCGGCTCGGATTTTCGCATTTTCACTTTGGACACCGGGC
>Ga0153916_10004182_pt1 | contig 10875 bp, 7 predicted proteins | sample Opewatmetagenome_FD_109642 | JGI IMG/M metagenome (GOLD analysis project Ga0153916, IMG submission 109642) | Freshwater wetland microbial communities from Ohio, USA - Open water 3 Core 3 Depth 4 metaG | ecosystem: Environmental > Aquatic > Freshwater > Wetlands | place: USA: Ohio, Lake Erie, Old...
GGGATTAGGGATTGGGGATTAGGGATTGGGGAGGAAGGGCTTGGCTGTGCCACGCTGCTCAAAGCTAATCTGGGCCCTGCGGGAATTTCCCCCGCGGAGCGCAGCTCGAACCGAAAGTGAGTGGGACGGGCGTCTCGCCCGTCTGCGTAGTCTGCTGAAGTCCCCCCGGACCGGCGAGACGCCGGTCCTACTGAATTCCGGGACGGCCTCAGCTAACCCCCAATCCCCAATCCCCAATCCCTAATCCCTAATCCCCAATCCCCAACCCCTAATCCCTAATCCCCAATCCCTAATCCCTCCCCATCGCCAGCCGCTCGGCGATCGGCGGGTGGCTGTGGAAGAGGAGGACTTCCAGCCGGGGCGGGTCGGGATCGTCCTTGTTTTGCCGGGCCAGCTTGCAGAAGGCCGAGAGGTACGCCTCGCGCAGCCCGGTCCGCTCCAGCGCATAGCGGTCGCACTGCCGCTCGAAACGGCGGGTCACGGCGTTCTGGACCGGCTCCAGCACGGTGCGGAAGAGCGTCAGGATGAGCATCACCAGGGGGAAGGCGTAGACCGGCATCACGGCGTACGCGACGGGCCCTTCCCACCGCCCCACCCAGGCCGCCAGCAGCCGGTCGCAGAGCCAAAACCCCGCCGCGCTGGACACCAGCCCGGCCAGGATCAGCTTGCGGACGTGGTGGAACACGTGGTGGCCGATCTCGTGGGCGAAGATCACTTCGATCTCCTCGGGGGTGAAGTGGTCCAGCAGGGTGTCGCCCATCAGGACGCGGCGGGTGCGGCCCAGCCCGGCCAGTTGCGCGTTGGCCTTCTTGGTCTCCTCGCTCAGCGCGATGCGGTAGACCCCTTCGATCGACAGCCCGGTCCCTTCCGCCAGCCGTTTCATCCGCTCGTCGAGCTCGGGACGATCGAGCCGCTGGATGGTGTAGAACAACGGCTCGATCAGGACCGGCCAGATTGCGCTGAGGACGATGCCCACCAGGAAAAAGCCTCCGGCCCCGACCAGCCACCACCAGGGGCCCGTGATCCAGATGATCCAGAACAGCCCGAGGCTCAGCAGCAGCCCGAGAGGCACGGCCAGCGCCAGGAGCTTCGCGTAGCGCCAGAGCCAGCCGGCGAGCGTCAGCGTGCTCAGCTTGAAGCGGTGCTCCACGACGTAGCCCGAGTAGTAGGAGAGCGGCAGCGAGACCAGCACGTGCAGCCCGGTCATCACCAGGAAGAGCGCGGCCAGGCGGAGCGACCAGAATCGCTCCAGGAGCGAGTAGCTGCTGAGCCAGGCGTCGATCGGCCGCGCCAGCACCAGCGCCATCACGGCCAGGAACACGAGGTCGATCGCCCGGTCCACCAAGGTGCAGATCAGCCCGAGCCGGCCGTACTGCTTGGCCTCGGCCAGTTGCTCCGCGGTCATCCCGGCGGCCAGCTCGGGCGTCGTCTCGCCCAGCGCTTGGGGCGAAGCAGAAGCAGACGGCTGCGCTGCGTCGGACAAGATGCAGTCTCCTCACTTGGGTCGATTGGCAGGCTCGTCGGCGGCTGGCGGCTGAAAGCTGAAAGCTCAAAGCTGAAAGCTGAAAGCGGATCGCTGAAAGCCGGTAGCTCCTTCGGGCCTTCCTCCCTAGTCTACCCCTTCCTGGCCGACCAGGTCCAATGGCGGTCGCTGGTGGCTTGGGCCGTCGCGGAGCTAACGCCAAGCCGGATCACGAGTTGGCGGACCTCTTCCAGCGTGAGGGCGGCGTGGAACGAATCGTCGAACATCCGCCGCTGGTGGTCATTGGCATCCCCGGCGTAGGTGGCGACCAGCCGGCGAACCGTCTCGTCGTCCCCCGGCCGCATCAGGTCGCGGATGAGAACCAGCCCCCCGGGGGCCAAGACCCGCCACGCTTCCGCCAGCAATTGCCACGGGTCGGGGAGGTGGTGGAGCGTCCCATTCGAGATCACCACCGCAAACGCTGCATCGCGGAAGGGGAGCTCTTTGACGTCGGCACGCCCGAGCCGGATGCGGTGCGTCAGGCCGGCCTGTTCCACGTTCCGCGAAGCCAGCCGGAGCATGTGCCCGGAGCGATCGACCGCCAGGACCCGCGCGGCCGGATCGCGGCGGCACAATTCGATGGGGAGCTGGGCGGGGCCGGTCCCCAGGTCGAGGATCCACCCCGGGCCCGGCGAGGCCGCCAGCAGGTCGGCCACGAACGCGCGGTTCGCCTCGCTGTGGTCCATCGAGTCGTAGTCGACGGCCTCCGCGAGGCTGTCCATCGATTCGGTTTCGAGGATGCGAGGGATCATGCTGCGCAGGCCGGGCAAGTGCGGCAAGGCGGCCGCGTCGTGGGGAGCTCGCGGCCGGCGCCGTACCCCGCCCGTATGCTATCAGGCTTCCCTGGCAGAGTGTAGCCCGGGCTTCCCGCCGGGGAGGAAACCTTGCCCCATGCCGCTTTCTCGCCGGCTTGACAAGGGCGGGAGGGGCTCGCAAGATGGAGTGCCCGCGGATTGAGGACGAACATGCAGGAACGACGGGTGCGGCGTACGGTCGGCCTGGGCGCGATCTGCCTTGCCGTGTGCACGGCGGGGGCCCTTTCGGATGAGCCCCGGGGCGATTCGCCCGCCGCGCTCGCCAAGGACGACGGCTACCGCGGCATCTGGTACTCGAACGAGCCGCAGAAGGACGAGTACGTCTACAAGTACAGCGGCGGGCTGGGGACCTACTGCTCCAGCCACAACCCGTTTGCCGTCTACGCCAAGGAGGTCCACAAGACGTTCTTCTGCTACGGCGGCACCCGCAAGGACAAGCCCGCGCTAGTGCACATGGTCTCCTACTACGACCACGCGACCGGCACGGTGCCGCGTCCGACGATCCTCCTGGACAAGCGGACCGCCGACGCCCACGACAATCCCGTGATCTCGCTCGACGGCCGAGGACACCTCTGGATCTTCTCCAGCTCGCACGGCACCGCGCGGCCCTCCTACGTCTGGGTCAGCAAGAAGCCTTACGACGTCGAGGCGTTCGAGCGGGTGCGGGTGACCAACTTCTCCTACCCCCAGCCCTACTGGATGCCGGGCCGGGGATTCCTTTTCCTGCACACGCTCTACCAGGGCGGGCGGCGGCTGTTCCTCTCCACCAGCCCCGACGGCCGCGATTGGACCGAGCCGGTCCTCTACGCCGCGATCGACCAGGGGCATTACCAGGTCAGTTGGAGCAACGGCAAGAAGGTGGGCTCGGCCTTCAACTACCATCCTTCCCCGCAGGGCCTCAACTGGCGGACCAACCTGTACTACGTCGAGACGGCCGATTTCGGCAACACGTGGCGCAACGCGCAGGGCGAGAAGATCGAGACCCCCCTGAAAAACCCCACCAACCCCGCCCTGGTCCGCGACTACCGCGCCGAGGACCTCAAGGTCTACGTGCAGGACGTGAACTTCGATTCGGCCGGGCGGCCCGTGATCCTCTACACCACCACGCGCGGCTACCAGTCGGGCCCCGCCAACGGCCCGCGAACCTGGTGCACCGCCTCCTGGAGCGGCAGCCGGTGGGAGGTCCGCGGGTCGATCCGTGCGGACAACAACTACGACATGGGCTCGATTTACGTCGAAGGGGACGGGCGGTGGCGGATCATCGGCCCCACCGAGCCCGGCCCGCAACCCTACAACACCGGCGGCGAGATCGCGATGTGGACGAGCGCCGACCGCGGCGCCACCTGGAACCAACTCAAGCAGCTCACCCGCGGCAGCCCGTACAACCACGGCTATTGCCGCCGGCCGGTCGATGCCCACCCCGATTTCTACGCCCTCTGGGCCGACGGCCACGCGCGGCGCCCCTCCGAGTCGCGGCTCTACTTCTGCGACCGGGAAGGCAACGTCCGCATGCTGCCGCCGGTGATGACGGCGGATTCCGCCAGGCCGGAGTTGGTGCCAGTTGGCCAGTGATCGTTCCTTCTCCCCGGACGAAGAGAAGAAGGCGTCCTTGACCCGCATTCTTCACCACCGTGTGCCACTGCTTGCCGCCAGCCAAGCAGTGCTGCGGAGTTGAGAATGGCACTGCTTCTGCGAGAGGGTGTCCGGGAGTTGGGCAGTCCAGCCCCGTCAGGGGCGCAAGTCAATAGCCCAGGGCGCGAGCCCTGGGTGCTGGGAAGCCGATCTGCCCGGAAAGCCCCGCAAGGGGCGACAGAACCGCGGCAGGCGATTTCTTTCGCCCCTGCCGGGGCTCGCGGGACGTGAGCTACCGTCGTCCCAGGGCTCGCGCCCTGGGCTACAGCCTATCGCCGCTACGCGGCTGACCAGCACAGGCGCAATCCCTGGTTCTGACTCGGCCAATTCCCGGACACCCTCTCTGCGAAGCAGCGGCACATTGTCTCGGAACGTGCCGTGGCGGCGAGAAATGCGGGTTAATACTCCTCTGCTTGTAGCGCAGACACGGCGGCGGTAGAATTCTCGCATGGCAAAAACAGCGAGAGCGTCAGTGGGCGGCGTGTGCCATAATCCTTTCCTCTCCGTGCTCTTGGCCGCGATGCTGGCGGCGATGCCCCCGATCACCCGGCCGGTGATGTTCGACACGCCCGAGGCGGACCGAATCCTCGAAGCCCTCCAGGTCTTCCCGCCCAACAATCCCTGGAATGCCGACGTCTCGGCTTGGCCGCTCCATCCGAACTCGGCGAAGATCATCGCCTCGATCGGGCCCGACAAGCCGCTCCGCTACAACACGGACATGGGTTTCATCCTCGTGCCGCCGGACCAGCCGCGGGTCGAGGTGAAGATCGTCTCCTATCCGGACGAATCCGACAAGGGCCCGTTCCCCGTGCCCGACGACATGCCCATCGAGGGCTGGCCCGTCTCCTACCGGCGGGACGCCAAGATCAAGGGCCAGACACTGGACGACGTCCAGCGGGACCGGCACAACGAGGACGGCGACCGGCACGGGCTCGTGGTCGACCCGGTCCAACGGATGCTCTACGAGTTCTACCAGGCGAAGAAGACCGACTCGGGCTGGCAGGCGGCCCAGGCCTCCGTGTTCGATCTCAAGTCGAACCGGCTCCGGCCCGACGGCTGGACCTCGGCCGACGCCGCCGGGCTGCCGATCTTCCCCGCGGTCGTCCGCTGCGACGAGCTGAAGCGGGGGATGGTGGGGCACGCGATGCGGGTCACGGTCCGCCGCACCCGCCGGGCCTACGTCCCCCCCGCCACCCACTACGCCAGCCGGCTCACCGATCCCGACCTGCCCCGGATGGGCGAGCGGATCCGCCTGAAGCGCGATTTCGACCTCTCCGGCTTCTCGCCCGAGGTCCAGGCGATCCTCAAGGGGCTGAAGCAATACGGCATGTTCGTGGCCGACAACGGGATCGACTGGGCGATCTCCGTGGCCCCGGACCCGCGGATCCCGGTCCTCCACCAAGAGTTCCGCCGCATCAAGGGGTCGGCCTTCGAGGTCGTCCAGCCGCCGCGGGAGTGAGGCTGCGGGTCGGGCTCAGAGGTTCAGCCGGTCGTGTGCGTGGCGAGGTTCACCGCCGGTTTTCGTACCAGACCAGGTTGTTCGTGCGTCCGGCGATGGCCACCAGGTCGAGCTTGCCGTCGGCGTTCAGATCGGCGGCGACGGCCCCTTCGACGGCGATCCCGCGGTCCAGGGGCAGTCTGTGGAAGGAGCGGCCTAGGGCGTCGGCCGGGTCGTAGAGGGTCAGTCCGCCGCCGCCGGCGCGCCAGCCGGCGACGATCTCGTCCTGCCCGTCGCCGTCCAGATCGGCCACCACCAGGGCGTGCCCTTCCACGAGGGTGTCGTCCAGCGCCCGCCGCTCCCACGGTTGGCCAGCCGCGCCGGGAAGGTAAACGACCACTTGGTGGCCGTGCCAGGGCTCGATGGCCGCGATCAAGGGCAGGTTCGGTCCCAGGCGGCCCGCGGCGACCTCGCTCGATCCCCGGGAAGCGCCGGGCTTCGAGTCCACGGGCTTGGCCCCGGCGGCGATCTGCGTTTTCTGCCAGCGCTCGGGCGGGGCCCCGGCCGCCAGGCGGAAGCGGAAGATGCCCTCGTAGCTCGCGGTGAGGATCTCGTCTCGGCCGTCCTTGCCCATCGGCCCCGCCCAGAGCCCGTGCAGCACGGTGAGCGACTCGTCGATCTTCCACACGTCCCACTTGCCCGTCGTGAGGTCCTTTGTCGGGCGGAAGGCCCAGAGGTGCGATGGTTTGGGGTCGAGGTTGGCCTTTGAGCCGGGCCCGAAGATCGGGGCGTGGACCAGCTCCGCGCGGCCGTCGCCGTCGAGGTCGGCCCAGCGGAGGCGGTGCGTCACCGGGTCGACGGCGATGGGGTGGATCTCCCAGGACTCGTCCAGGGTCGCCCGCCGTTTGAGCCACTGGATCTCCCCGCCCCGGCTCGAGTCGCCGAAGTAGAACCCGCCGGCCACGGCGATCTCCGGTTTGCCGTCGCCGTCGACGTCGCGGATGGCCAGGTCGATAGGCCGATCGAGTCGTGCCACGGGCCGCCGCTTCCAGGCGGGGTTTTCGTACCAATCCACCCGGTTCGCCTCGGTCGACAGCGCGATCACGTCCGGCCGCCCATCGCCGTCGACGTCGGCCACGGCCACCTGGTATCCGGCCGGGAAGGCGTCGATCGGGTGGCGCTGGAAAGCGATCTGCGGGGCAGCCATCAGGATCACCGGAATGACAACCAGGGTATTCATGAACGCCTCCTCGCCGCGCTCTCCCGCGGCCGGATTGAACTGCGCTCCATCCCTTGCCTGGACTCTCGGCCCACGACGACCACCATAGTGGCCGCCGCCGGCCGACGCAAGGGGCCGGTGCTGCCGCCCTGTTGCCCAGCCGGCGCGTCCTGAGTAACATGGTCGTTCCGCCCCCTTGCGCCGGAGAAGCACGGGCCGGCGGGATGTTCCTGCAGGTAGGTCAGGCCCTCCGGGAATTCAGTGGGACCGGCGTCTCGCCGGTCCCAGGGAGATTTGGGGAGACGGGCCAATGCGTTATCTGTTCGGGATCATCAGGCTGGGGCTGTCGGGCCGCGGCGTCGTGAGGGGAATGGGGGTCGTTGGCTTGCTCGGGCTGGCAGCGGCAATCGCGCCGGGGCTGCGCGCCGCTGAGACGACGCCTGGGCCGAAGCCCGCGAAGCCCACCGATTACGCCAAGGCCATCGCCCGGCTGGAGCAAATCGTCGACGGGGAGCTGAGGCGGGGCCTGATTCCGGGCGTGTCGATCGCCCTGGTCGACGATCAGCAGACGGTCTACGCCCGGGGCTTTGGGCTGGCCGACAAGGCCCGGCGGGTCCCTGCCGCGCCGCAGACCGTCTACCGGGCCGGCTCGATCTCGAAGCTGCTCAGTGCGATGGCGGTGATGCAGTTGGTCGAGCAGGGGAAGCTCGAGCTGGACAAGCCGGTGACCGGTTACGATCCGCAGTTCCGCATCGTCAATCCGTTCGACCCGTCCCAGGCGATCACGCTGCGGCAGTTGCTTTGCCACCGGTCGGGGATGGTCCGCGAATCGCCGGTGGGCGGGTATTTCGACCCGTCGCAGCCGACCGTGGCGGCCACGGTGGCGAGCGTGGCCCCGTGCGTCCTCGTCTACCCGCCCGGCACCCGCACCAAGTACTCGAACATCGGCGCGACCGTCGCCGGGCACGTCGTCGAGACGATTGCCGGGATGCCGTTTGCGGAGTACCAGCGGAAGCACCTTTTGGACCCGATGGGGATGCGCGGCTCGGCGTTCCTGCCCAACGCGGAGATTCGCAAGCGGCTGGCGACGGGGATGATGGAGGTGGCCGACGGCCGGGGCGGTTTCCGCACGATCGAGGCCCCGCAGTTCGAGCTGGGCACGATCCCCGCGGGAAATCTCTACACGACGGCGGAAGACCTGGCCAAGTTCGTCCGCGTCCTGCTGGCCCACGGCCGCGCCGGCCAGAGGCAACTGCTCAGGCCCGAGACGCTCCGGCAGATGTTCACCGTCCAGTTGACCGCGGAGAAAGACGGCTTCGGGCTGGGGTTCCACGTCGGCCGGTTCCGCCAGCACGCGGCGGTCACGCACATGGGGGCGGTCTACGGGTTCACCTCGTCGGTGACGGTCCTGCCCGAGGAGAAGCTGGGCGTGGTGGTGCTGGCCAACGCCGACATCGCGACCGGCCCGGTCCACAAGCTGAACGACCTGGCCCTGGGCCTGCTGCTGGACGCGAAGCGCGGCGAGCCGATGCCGGCGGAGAAGCTGCCGCAAGCAGTGCCGCCGGAAGGCTTGCCGGCGGACGCGGCGTCGTGGGCAGGCGATTACGAGTCGGAGAGCTACTGGGCCCGGATCGAGCTCGGCGAGGGGAAGCTCAGCGGGACCCTCTCCGGCAGGCCGATCGCGCTTGCTCCCGCCGGCGGCGACAAGTTCACGGCCGATGGGCTCTTGCTGGACCGCGAGCCGGTGGTCTTCGAGCGCGAGGGGGGCCGGGTGAGCGGCTTCACGGCCCGGGGCCAGAAATTCCGCCGCGTCGACCCGCGCCGCGTCCCCGAGGCGCCCCGGGAGTGGAACAGACTGCTGGGCAGCTACGGCCCCGAGTTCATTCCCCTGGTGATCTCCGTGCGGCACGGCCACCTTTACGTGATGACGGAGAACATGGACGATTACCGGCTGAGGCCGGTCAATCCCACGGTCTTCGGGTTTCCGCCGGGAATGTACGTCGACGAGCACCTGGTCTTCCAGGTGGGCGCGGACGGCCGGGTGCACGGGGCCGTGCTGGCCAACATGGTCCTGCCGCGGCGGCGGTGATCCGCGGAATACCGCGGGCCGCAAGCGGCCCCGCTAAACGGACGTTGCATTACTTCTTTGAGGATCAACAGCCCCGGAGCAACCGCCGCATGAGCAACACCGCCGTTTGGGACCGTCTCCAGCAGTGGCTCGCGCAGCTCCAGGCCGCTCCCACCCTGATCGCCCCGGACGCCACCTGGACGATCTGGGCGGTGATCCTCGGCGGGACGGCCCTGGCCATCTACCTGGAGCAGAACTACCGCTGGGCGGCGAAGCTCAGCGGGCCGGTGGTCGCCCTGGTGGCCGCGATGCTGCTCTCGAATTTCAAGGTGATGCCCGAGGAGTCCCCGGTCTACGACGTGGTCAGCGGTTACCTGGTCCCCGTTGCCTTGCCGCTCCTGCTGTTCCGCGCCAACCTGGTGCAGATCGTGCGGACCACCGGGCCGATGTTCTTGATTTTCCATTTGAGCACCGTGGGAACCCTGCTGGGCGCGATCCTGGCGGCATTCTTATTCCGGGGCCTGCTCCCCGCGGTTCCCCAGATTTCCGGGATCATGGCCGCCAGCTACATCGGGGGGAGCGTCAACTTTTTTGCGGTCAAGGCGGCGCTTGGCGTCCCGGAGGACGTGACCAGCTCGCTCCTGGTGGCCGACAACTTCATCATGGCCGCGATTTTCACGGTCCTGGTGGTGATCGCCAACATGGCGCTGTTCCGCCGCAACTATCCCCACCCCCATTCCGCGGAGGCGGACGCCGCGGCGAACCAGTTGGCGGCGGCCGCCCATTGGCGACCCAAGGAGATCGCGCTATTGGACATCGCCAAGGCCCTGGCCGTCGCGGTGCTGATCGCCGCCGTTTCGACGGGAATCGCCGGGTGGATCAAGGATCTTCACCATGAGTCGATCCTTCTCGGGGTCCTCGGCGATCGCTTCGTACTGATTACCACCCTTTCCGTGCTGGCCGCCACGCTCTTTCCCCACGCGATGGAAGCGATCCGCGGCGCGGACGAGCTGGGCACCTACCTCTTGTACGTCTTCTTTTTCGTGATCGGGCTGCCGGCGAACCTCGTGCTGGTCGTCTGCCGGGTGCCGCTCTTGTTCGCCTTCTGCCTGGTGATCGCGGTGGTGAACCTGGGGCTGACGCTGGGGATAGGGCGGCTGCTGCGGCTCAACTTGGAGGAGCTTCTGCTGTGCGTCAACGCGACGCTGGGCGGGCCCGCCTCGGCCGCCGCGATGGCCATCGCCAAGGGCTGGCCCCGCCTCGTGCTGCCGGCCGTGCTCGTGGGCATCTGGGGCTACGTCATCGGCACCGCCCTGGGGCTCCTGACCTACTACTTGCTCGTGGCCTGGCTGTGAGGCGAAGTGTAGGACGGATTGCCAATCCGTCCTACACCAGCGCCACGCCGGCTACCCTGGCCCGTCAGCGAGACCGGCTATCGGGCCGAAGCGGGGCGGACCACGGTGACGGTGCGGCGGTGGTAGGTGCCCGGCTGGTCGCCGGCCTGGGTGACCGACATCTGGGCCTCGAAGAAATCGAACTTGGAGACGATCTTCCCCACGCTGGGCAGGAGGCCGAGCACGTCCTGGACCAGCTTCAATTGCTCCGGCTTGGCCTTCCCGGCCGCCAGGCCGACGATCATGGGAGCCATGGCTCCCGCCTGGTTGAGCATCGCGGCCGCCTGGCGGGTGCTCTCGGCGAGGTTCGTGTAGCTGATCGAATGGACCGGCCCGTCGACCTTGAGCTGGAATTGCTTGAAGGCCTTGGTGTCGGCGATCGAGGGGCCCTTGCCGGCCTTGGCCTGGAGCATCGTCTTGACGGCCTCGGCGTTGGAGGCGAGAATCATCCAGCCGTCGCGGAACCCGACCACCGGCTTGACGCCGAAGGCGGCAAGCACCAGGGCCGAGACCTCTTCGAACCCTTCGAGGTCCTCGCACTTGGCCAGTTCGAGCTGCTGGGCGGCCACGGCCGGGTGCTCCTTGAGCTTGTCGACCAGCCGGTGGAGGAGCTCGCGGATCCGCTCCGGCTTGTGGCACCGCATCGCGAAGACGGAGCCGGCCCGGCCCGAGCCCGGCGGCGCCGCCGCGGGCAGCGAGAGCGACACGCACTCCCCGCTGAACGCCTGGAGGATGTCGCGGTCCAGGTGCACGTCGATCTTGTTCTGGAACTGGTCGAACTTCTCCA
>Ga0153916_10004183_pt1 | contig 10872 bp, 8 predicted proteins | sample Opewatmetagenome_FD_109642 | JGI IMG/M metagenome (GOLD analysis project Ga0153916, IMG submission 109642) | Freshwater wetland microbial communities from Ohio, USA - Open water 3 Core 3 Depth 4 metaG | ecosystem: Environmental > Aquatic > Freshwater > Wetlands | place: USA: Ohio, Lake Erie, Old...
CCGATGGACTTGATGATCCGGAAGGGCACCTTGATCCCCTTGAACCCCTTGATGTCCACAAAGTCCGGGTTCAGATTGCCGATGGCCAGCGAGTCGATCTTCTTGGCATCCACGTCAATCACCACGTCCTCCACATCGCCGACATAGGCCGCCTTGTCGGTGTACACGGAAAGCCCGAAGAGCTCGGTTATCTGCGTGATCATCCCTATCAGAGGAAGATAGTTTCTATAACATTAAAAAGATACGTGTCTTCATGAACGGGTCCCTGAATATCGGGAAGCTCTTCGGCATCCCGGTGAAGCTCCACGTCACCTTCCTCCTGGCCATCCCCCTCTTCGCCTGGATCATCGGGAGGGACGTGGCGATGACGGCACGGGTGATCGAGGGATTCTTGAACCTGGCGGCCGGAACCCTCGGGATCCTGCCCCGTATCTCTATCGATCCCTCGTACCTGGAACAGGGGATCGCCCCCTACCTGGTGGGGGTGGTGGTGGCCCTGGGGCTCTTCTTCTGCGTCTTCGTCCACGAGCTGGCCCATTCCCTGCTGGCCCGCCGGCACGGCATCCGGATCCACTCCATCACCCTGCTGATCCTGGGGGGCGTCTCCTCCATCGAGGACGACCTGCCGGAGCCCCGGCACGAGCTCCCGATGGCCCTGGCAGGGCCGCTCACCAGCCTCGGCCTGGGCTTCCTCTCGACGGTCCTCGCGTATGTGGCCGACGCTGCCATCGCCTCCCGGCCTCTCGCCGGGGCGCTCGTCTTCGTGCTCGGTTACCTGGGAATCCTGAACGTGATGCTCTTTGCCTTCAATCTGATCCCGGCATTCCCCATGGACGGGGGCCGGGTGCTCCGGGCGTGGCTGGCCGCACGGATGCCACTCTCCCGGGCCACGAAGATCGCGGCCGATATCGGCAAGGCCTTTGCCGTCTTGATGGGCATCTTCGGGGTGCTTGTCGTCTTCAACCCCATTCTTATCATCATCGCCTTCTTCATCTACATCGGTGCCGACCAGGAGTCGATGATGGTCCGGTACAACGTGCTGTTAAAGGACCTCCGGGTCAGCGACGTGATGGCCCGGGAGGTCATCACGGTGCCCCCCACCACCCCGATCCCGGACGTGATCCGGTTGATGTACGCCACGAAGCACCTGGCCTTCCCGGTGCTGGACCAGGGAGTGGTCGTCGGCATGGTGACCCTGGACGATGTCCACCGCACGCCGGAGATCGACCGGGACGCAAAACAGGTGCGGGACATCATGACCCGGTCCCTCGTCACCCTTCCCCCGGACGCCCTCCTCACCGAGGCCTTCCGGCTGATGACCCGCCAGGGGATCGGCCGCATCCCCATCGTGGAGGGGACGACCCTCATCGGCATCGTGACCCGCACCGATATCCTGAGGGTGATGGAGCTCCGCGAGATCTAGGACGGGAAGGAGAGCGACCCTTCCAGGGGAATGGTCCCTGCCACGCTCCGGAACTCCTCCAGGGACCGGAACGGGCGGGCCGCGGCGATGGCCCCCGCCCGTTTCTTTCCCACGCCGGGGAGCCACCGCAGCGCCGTGAGAGGGAGCCGGTTCACGTCCACGGGGAAGGGGAGGGCTGTTACCGACCTCATCCCCCAGTCCACCACCACCGCGTCCAGGACCGTCCCCCTCGTCAGGGTGAGGGGTATCCCCACCAGGATGGGATAGGATCCCATGGGCCGCCCGAAGGAAGTGGGACCCGCCACCTCCACCTCCACCGACCGGATCACGGTCCCTGCCGGGAAGACCCGGGTGAGCATGGGCAGGTCGAACTCCTGCCGGACCCACTCCTTGAACCGGCGGAACTCCCGGTCATGCTTCCCCAGGGTGTGGTGCTCGTAGGCCCGGGTGCCGGGGAACGGCATCAGCTGCCGGAGGTTCACCCTCCGCACGAGCAGGCCCCGGGCGAGGACCTCTTCCAGGAACGCCCGGTTCAGGGCAAATGTCTCCGCCGTCTCGCCTTCCAGGCCGGTGACAAAGTTCAGGCCAGGGAGGAGCTCCGGAATCCCGTCCGTGCGCCGGGCTCCGATCCTGTTCACGATCTCAATCGCCCGCATCACCTCCCCGGGCATGGCCTTCAGGTTGTTGCGGGCCACCACCTCCGGGTCCGCGGTCTCCATGCCGAACGCGGCGACGTCCCCCGGGGTATGGTGGCCCACAATCACCGCCAGGGCGGCCGCAGACTCCTCCTCGTGGCGGGCGATGGTCCCCGGGTTCACGTTGTCGATGTGGAGGGTGGAGAGGTCCGGGGCCTGCGCCCGGATCCCGGAGAAGAGCGCCTCCAGCACCCCGGGATCCGGCCGGGGGAACTCCTGCCCCGGGGGGACGCCGTACGTGAGGAGATCGGCCTGGCGCCCGAGCCGGAAGTGGCGGGCCCCTTCCCCGTAGAGTGCCCCCACCTCGGCCGCGACGGCGGAGGGGGACCGGAACCGGGGGGGCCCGTAGAAGGGCTCCGTGCAGAAGGAGCAGCCGCCCGAGACCTCCCGGTGGCAGCCGGTGCCGGTCTCGATCTCGCACATCACCCGCGGGTAGTCCGGGTGCTGGCGGATCACCGGAGCCCCCTCCACCGCCCACCGGTCACTCCGTGCATAGTCCCCCCGGCCGACAGGTTCCCTGCCGCCCAGCCATTCCTCCAGCGCCTCGGCGGGGCTGCCGGAGAGGAGGACATCGTAGCCGGCGATCTCCCGCCGGGTGGCCTTCCTCCCGCCGCCTGGCGACGAGCCAAAGAGGACCGGACCGCCCAGCACCGTCACCGGGTCCCGGAGCCGGGCCCCGACCTGCTCCACCTCCGTGAGAGTGGCCGGTGTTCCCCCCAGGTACTTCCCCGGCACCGTGAGGCCCGCGATGACAAGCACGAGATCGGCCCGGTCCATGGCGGAGAGGAGGCCGGGGTCGTGGCGGAGCCCGTCGATGGTCAGGTAGCGCACGGCGTAGCCCCGGCCGGAGAGCACGCCGGCACAGGTGCGGATGTACGGGGAGAGGTAGGGCGGGACCCCCAGGCACGCGGGCTCGTCCACGTACCCGTCCAGGATCACCGCGCTAGAGGTCATGGCCGATGAGTGCCAGGAGCCGGCGGGCCCAGAGGAGCTTCCCCCGCTTCACGGGGCCCACGTTCGGGTCATCCAGGAGAAACCCGGCCAGGGTGACCGAGGAGGCTCCCAGGGCATGGGCGAGGTAGACCGCCCGGTCGCCATCGGAGAAGCCCCCGAAGTTGTGGATCCGGCCGACAGGCCTGGCCTGGGTGGTCCCGACGAGCGGGCCGGGAAGATGGGGCACCCACCGGTGGAGGAGGGGGATGTTGTCGCCGTGGGCATGGACCACGATGACGGTGCCCCTCCGGTTCATCTCCACGAACTCTTCCGTGGCCCCGTCCAGGTCGGTGACGATGGCGGCCGGGCGGACGCCGTGCCGGAAGAGGCGTTCTGCCGCCCTGTCTGCCGCCACCACCACCCCCTTCACCCGGTCCAGCTCCCGGTCCAGGGTGGGAGCGTTCCCGCATACGGTGACGGCCTGTCCCCGTATCTGCTTCTCCAGCAGGGGAAGGGAATCGTGGGGCAGGAGCCGGTCCAGGACCCGGGCCGCCTCCTCGTCGGCATCCCTGTCGAACCCGAAGTCCGCGAGGATCTGCCGGTAGTAGGGCTCCCACTCCTCAAACTTCGAAAATTTCATGGTGCTCTTCTTTCTCAAGGCCCACGACCCGCATGAACTTGCGCAGGATGGGGTCCAGAACAAGGGTCAGGAGATCCTCCTTGGTCTTGACGAGAGAGAAGTAGGTGAGGGGGATGGTGGCGGCGGCCATGTTGGGGTGCCCGCCCGCATCGCCGATGTCCCCGAATGCCTCCGAGAGCACGTTCCCGATGTGGAGCCGGATGTCCTTGTTCCGGGCAGTGATGTAGATGGAGGAGTCCCCGATCCCGCAGACGAGGACGGTGTTCACCCCTTCCAGGTTGATGAGCAGGTCAGCGGCCTGGGGGAGGGCATCCCGGTTCCGGACGAACCCGACCGTGGAGAAGAGGTAGCCGCTGCGGATCTTCCGGTTCCGGATGGCGGTGCCCAGCACGTCCAGCGTCTCCTGGGAGATCGCCGGGGAGGTGATCTTCTCCAGGAGCTCCTGGTCCGTGAGGGGGAGGAGGTAGGCGGCATGGGTCAGGTCCGAGGGGGTCACGTTCCTGCGGAAGTCCCGGGTGTCGGCCCGGATCCCGTAGAGGAGTGCGGTGGCCACCTTCTTGTTGACGGTGATCCCCAGCTCCTTCAGGTACTGGACCATGATCGACGCGGTGGCCCCGATGTCATTCCGTACATCGGCGAAGTCGGCCTTCACTGCCGGCGCCTCGCCGTTCTTGTGGTGGTCGATGATCAGGTGGACCGGGGTATTCTTCGGCAGCTCGTTGTTGACCCCGGGCACCGAAGAGTCCACAAGGGCGAGGTAGGTACACTCCGAGAGGACCTGGGGCGTGATCCGTTCCATGCTGATGTCCAGCAGGTTGACGAAGGCCCGGTTCTCCTGGTGCCCGATGTTGCCGCCGTACAGAATTTTGCACTTGAGACGGTTGTTGTTCGCATCGGCAGCGATGGCCATCAGCGCCATGGCCGAGGAGATGGAGTCCGGGTCCGGGTTGGTGTGGGTGACGATCCCGAGCGTGCCTTTCCACCCGGCCAGCAGGTCGCGGAGCTTCCGGGCCCGCTGCGAGGTCTGGAGCTCCCGGAGGGGGGCTTCGACCGATTCCTTCTTCTTCCGCTGGCGCACCGTCTCGGCCATATGTACAGAGATGGATGTTCCCATGTAATAAGGGATTCCGTAACTATTAATACCGGGAACCGACCAGAATCTTAGGTCATTTCCGGGGCCTGTAGCTTAGTCAGGTAGAGCGATGGACTCTTAATCCATAGGCCAGGGGTTCGAATCCCTTCAGGCCCGCTTTTCGGGTTTTGTTTTCGGGATCTGATCGGGATGAGGGGTATCCCGGTTCGGAAAAATGTCCGCACTCCGGTCACAATTTCTCCGACGAACTATTCTCTCGCATGGGGATGGCGACGGGAGAAGGCCTGCCCCCTCCCGACCCCCTCGGTTTTCCTGAAGATTCCTTAAGGTGTTACTTTTCACTCCGTTTACCACTGGTACGCTCTTGGGGGCTCCGCCCCCGCCGCGTGGGCATCCCCCGGGGAGGATAGTCCGATCATTCAGTTGAACCGACGTGGCGAGACATCCTCATTCGGGCGGGGGGCGCCCACGCGGCGGGGGGGACCGTCAGGTCCCCCCCTGGAGCGTCCCACCGGTATCTCGATTTCTCTCGAAAAAACCGAACTCTACAGCAGGATCTGGCCCATCCATGGATACTCAGCAGAAGGGGGCAGGCCCCCTCCCGGCCCCCTTCCCGATGAGGCTAGGTGATCCGAAATTATCCGCAGTCCAGATCTCCAAGGTCTTTTCCGCCAGGATTCCCGGGGAATCGCTCACTTCCCGATCTTGACGAGCATCTCTTCCAGCGTCGGGTAGTGGGACTCGATCCGCTCCACCCGGCCCCCGATGGAGGGGAGGGCTGTCGTCACCTCGTTCATCTCGTGGATGTCCAGGTCATCCAGGACGTAGAGAGCCCCCTCCCTCCGGTAGTTGAGATGCTTCCCGAGCCGGCCGATATCGTCGATGGAGAAGTAGGCCGAGTAGGTGATGGTGCCAAACATCTCACGGAGCTCCTGCATGGTACCGCAGGCCACCTGCTTCCCCCGCCTGAGGATCATGACCCGGTCGCAGATCTCCTCCACCTGAAAGAGGTTGTGGGCTGAGAAGATGATCGTCTTCTCCTGCTGGCGGAGACCCTTCAGAAAATCGATGATGTACCGGGAGGTCATCGGGTCCAGGCCTGACGACGGTTCATCGTAGATCAGGAGGGAGGGGTCATGGAGCAGGGACCGGGCGATGGCGGTCTTCCGCTTCATCCCCTTGGAGAGCTCCCCGATCTTCTTGCCCCCGTCCTCGAGGGAGAGCGCCTGCAGCAGCTCCCGGGACTTCCTGTCGATGGCAGGCCCGTCCATGCCATAGATCTCGCCGAAGAACCGGAGGTAGGAGGGCACCGTCATGGTCTCGTACAGGTGGGACTCCTCGGGGAGGTAACCGAGTATCTGCTTCAGCCGCAGCGGCTCGGCCACCACATCGATGCCACCGATGGAGAGGGATCCGGTGGTGGGGGCGATGAGCCCGGACATGATCCGGAGCAGCGTGGTCTTGCCCGCCCCGTTGTGCCCGATGACGCCGAAGATCCGGGTATCCTCCAGGTCGATGTCGATGCGGTCAAGGGCGAGGAAGCCGTTGTAGCGCTTGGTGATGCCTCTGGCCTGGATCATGGGTGCAGTAATTATTTCTCTATCCGGAAGAAATAGATTCTCACCTTATCACGGGGGTTTGCGGGGAACGATCCGGTTCTTATGGGAGTTTTATCCTCTGTCCTCACCATTGCCCGCTGGGAAGTGAAGCGTTCCTTCACCACCCTGGGGAGGAATGTCCTCCCGGTGGCGGTGGTCCTCTTCCTCCTGCTGATGCTCGCCACCGGTTTCACCGCCCGGAGCGGCATGCACCTGCAGGACGGCATCTACTCCCTGGGGATCGATGATCCCGGCCTCTCTGCCATCTTGGGGGGAGACGCCAGGTTCCGGGTCTTCTCCGGGGATAGTGGTACCCTCCGGGCGTACCGGGGATCCTACGACCTGGTGATCGTCGAGGGGGCGGTGCTGCGGCCTCTCTCCGAGCGGGGCAGGGCTGCGGAAAAGACCCTGGAACGGGATTATGCCCGGTACGTCTCATCGGTGTACAACCGGGAACAGGACCTCTTTGCCGCTTACCCCCTCTGGATCGACCTGCGGGCCGTGAAGAGCGAACTCTCCTTCGACGCCACCCAGAGCGGTCAGTACCTGTCCCTGCAGCAGCGTTCCGGGGAATCCCCGGTACCCGAAGGCACGGTGGCGGTGGTGGCTACCCCGGCACCGCAGCTCCCTGTCCCGGAGGAGGCGCTCCGGGAGGGGCTGATGCAGGAGGAGGGGACACCCGACCAGTTACGCCGCTACACCGGGCTCTTCTCCCAGGAGCCGGAGTACCAGAACTTCCGGACCCCCTCCCAGCTCTCGCCGCCTCTCCCCTTTGACTCCATCATCTTTGTCTTTGCCTTCATCTTTCCCCTCTACTTCACCTCCCAGTTCTTCATGATGTCCGTCATGCACGAGCGGATCGAGCGGAAGGGCGAGGTGCTCCTCGCGAGCCCCGTGGCGCCATCCGTCATCATCGCCGGGAAGATGCTCCCCTACCTGCTGGGCATGGTGGGCATCTCCACGGCGGTGATCCTCGCCGCGGGGGCCCCCCTCACTGTGCTCCTCCCCCTCTTTCCCGTGATCCTCTTCTTTCTCGCCTCAGCCCTCCTCATCGGCATGATCTCCCGGTCCTTCAAGGAACTCTCGTTCATCTCCATCTTCTTCTCCACAGTGGCCACCACGTACCTCTTCTTCCCCTCCATCTTCGCCCAGGTGCACGTCATCTCACTCATCTCCCCCCTCACCCTCATCGTGCTGCAGCTCCAGGGAGAGGGGTTCACGGCAGGCCAGTATATGTACTCGACCGCGCTCTTCTACCTGACCTCCGGCGTGCTCTTCTTCGCCGGCACCGTCAACTTCAATGCCGAGCGGCTCTTCTCCGAGCTGGCCTTCTTCCCCCGGGTGAGGGAGTTCATTGCCGCGACCCTCTCACGGGACCATCCCTTCCGCTCGGTCTTTCTCGCAAACATCCTCCTCATCCCGTTCATCTTCATGGTCCAGATGATGGCACTCGTCCTCTTCTTCAACCTCCCCCTGCCCTGGTCCCTCCTCCTGCTCATCGGTGCCGCGGCGTTCATCGAGGAGTTCGCCAAGTCCATCGGCGTGTACACCCTCTTCTTTGAGGGCGATGCCCGTCCCGGCATAAGGACCCTGGTCCTGGCCTCAGCGGCCACGGGCGCAGGGTTCCTTGTCGGCGAGAAGCTCTTCCTTTTCGCGATGCTCACCCAGATCACCGACTCGGTCTTCGGCTCTGTCCTCTTCCTGCAGCAGGGGGTCCTCCTCCTCTGGCTGCCCCTCCTCCTCCATATCACCGGTGTCCTCGCGGTCTCCCTGGTGCTGCGGGCCGGCGGGAAACGGTGGTACCTCCCCGGCCTCCTCGCTGCAACGGTGATCCACGGGCTGTACAACCTGTACTTCATCCTGGGGTGGATGCGGTGAACGCCCGCCATATCACCATCATCGCGAAGAAGGAATTCCAGGGGCTGAACCACGAGAAGACGATCCTCCTTGCCGTCCTCCTCCAGCTCTTCGTGGCCATGTTCTCGTCGTTTCTCATGGTGGGGCTCACCTCCATGTACGACCCCTCCTCCCTCTCGGCCGCAACCCGGGTCCGCTACGGGATAGCCCTCGTGGGCGCCAACACCACGCTCGACCGGTACCTGGGGGAGCGGGCCGATTTCCAGGTGTACCGGATGGATCTCTCCACGGGCATCGCGGCCCTGGAGGAGCGGAAGCTGGCGGCCGTGATCTATGTCCCGCCGACGCCACCCGATGCCCGGGAGCCCGTGCAGGTGACCCTCTACACCCTGCAGAACGATATCCAGACGGCGGTCGTCCAGGTGAAGCTGAAGGAGGTGCTCCTGGAGTACGAGGAGGACCTGCGGGAGGAGCGAAGGCCCCGCCTGTCGTCAACGCCCCTTGACGTCCGGTTCCCGGCAGGGCAGAAAACCGAGGGGTTCTACGAGTTCGTGTACGGCCTGCTCATCCCGCTTCTTGTCTTCATGCCCGCCATCATCGCCTCCTCCCTGATCATCGACATGATCACCGAGGAGTACCAGCACAACACCCTGGAGACCCTTGTCTCCACCCCCGTCTCCTTTGCCGAGGTGGTCTGGGGCAAGGTGCTGGCCTGCGAGCTGCTGGTCCCGGTCCAGGCGGGGGCATGGCTCCTTCTCCTGGCAATCAACGGGATCCGGGTCGAGAACCCCCTGCCCGTCCTTTTCCTCGTCTCCCTCTCCTCCCTCGCCCTGATCCTCCTCTCGGCCCTGACCGCGCTCCACTACCGGGAGCGGACCGCCGCTCAGTTCATCTACTCGACGGCCCTTGTCGTCGTGATCCTGGTGGTCATCGCCATACCGGGCAATCCCCTGAACGTCATCGTGAGGGCGGTGACCGGATCTCCCGGGATGGATCTTGCGGGCACCCTCGCCATCGTGGGCATCGGAGCCATGGCCCTCGGGTATGTCACGCACCGCTACGCGGAGCGGATCGGCAGGCTGGCCCAGCTCGGGACCTGAAAGGTCCCCTAGAATCTGTGCAACGGCAGAGATCCTATTACATCCGGGAGAGAACCCTTTCTGATGGATGCGCACCCCCCGGTGACCCCCACCCTGCCGGATGCCCATACCCGGACCCTCACCCTCGTCATCCTGACGCTGGCCGCGTTTTTAAACCCCTTCACCGGCTCCTCCATCGACCTGGCCCTTCCCGTGATCGCTGCGGAGTTTTCGGTGGACGCGGTGACGCTCAGCTGGGTGCCCTCCGCCTACCTGCTCTCCCTCCTGATCTTCCTGCTCCCTGCAGGCAGGCTGGGCGACTGCTACGGCCGGGTCACGGTCTTCCGGACCGGTGTCGTCATCTACACCGCTGCAACGGCCCTCATCGTCTTCATCCCCTCCATCATCGCCCTCCTGCTCCTCCGGTTCCTGCAGGGTATCGGGTCAGCGATGGTCTTCTCCACCATCACCGCCATTATAGCGGAGATGTACCCGCCGGGAGAGCGGGGCCGCGCCCTGGGGATCAACGTGACCGCCGTCTACGCCGGCCTGTCGCTGGGGCCGTTCCTGGGGGGTGTCCTCACCCAGTACTTCGGCTGGCGGTCCATCTTTACCGTTACGCTGATCATGGCAGGCTTCGTGATGGCAACCTTCCGGCGGATCCCCGCATCCCTGAACAATGCCTGCCGCGGGGGGCTTGATCTCCCGGGTGCGGCCATCTCCTCGGGGTTCCTGCTGATGGTCTTCTTCGGCCTGTCCCGGGTCCCCTCCCCGCAGGCCTTCCTCTTCCTGGCAGCCGCCACCCTCCTGGTCCCTGTCCTGTTACGGGTCGAACAGAGGGCGCCGGCCCCCCTCATCCCGCTGGGACTCCTGAGGGAGAACCGGATCTTCACCTATTCCAATGCTGCGGCGCTGATCAACTATGCCGCCACCTTTGCTGTGGCCCTCCTGATGAGCCTGTACCTGCAGTACATCCGGGGCTATGCCCCGGCCGCTGCCGGCTCGATCCTCTTCATCCAGCCGCTGGTCCAGGTGATCTGTTCGCCCGTCGCCGGCCGGCTCTCGGATCGCATCGAGCCCGCCATCCTTGCCTCGGCCGGTATGGTCATCTCTGCGGTAAGCCTGCTGGGATTCTCCCTCCTCACACCCAACATACCGATATCGCTCATCGGGTTTCTCCTTGCCCTGCTGGGCACCGGCCTTGCCCTTTTCTCCTCCCCCAACACGAATGCCGTCATGTCGTCTGTCCACACGCACCAGTACGGGATTGCCTCGGCGATGCTCTCCACGATGAGGACCATGGGCATGGTGACCTCCATGGGGGTGGTGATGGCGACCTTTGCCGTGTACCTGGGGCAGCATCCCATCGAACCGTCCCTGTACCCGGCATTTCTCGCATCCCTCCGCCTGATCTTCGGCGTCTTCCTGATCCTCTCCCTTGCCGGGGCGGCCCTCTCCTGGAGAAGGCGGGCACGGGTACCCTCGCCCTGAGGCTTCCCGTCCCTGCGATGGGATTATCTCCCGCTCCCGCCCTGATCACTGTAGTGCACCGTA
>Ga0153916_10004184_pt1 | contig 10868 bp, 11 predicted proteins | sample Opewatmetagenome_FD_109642 | JGI IMG/M metagenome (GOLD analysis project Ga0153916, IMG submission 109642) | Freshwater wetland microbial communities from Ohio, USA - Open water 3 Core 3 Depth 4 metaG | ecosystem: Environmental > Aquatic > Freshwater > Wetlands | place: USA: Ohio, Lake Erie...
CACCTCGTGATCGTACTGGCGGATGACCAGCTCTTTACTGGCGATGTTCAGGGAGGAGAGGAGTTTCAGGAGTGTCTCCGCGTAGTTGGTGGGCTCCAACGGCGGCGCCTCCTCGGGCTTGATCGTCGGGACGTTTGTGAGGAACGGTCTGTTGTACTCTGGCCCGCCTGTATAGAAGCCGAGGTCCATCTCGAGCACAGTGACGCCCTGATACTTGATCCGCGCGACCTGCTCAGGTATCGCCCTGCCTATCACAGTCGCGATGACGTCGTACAAGTCGAAGATCTCCATGACTTTCTCTATGTTCGACGGGTTTACCGAGAGCATCATCCTCTCTTGCGACTCGCTCACCCAGATCTCCCAGGGGGCGAGATTGGCGGCCTTGAGGGGGACCTTGTCCAACTGCACCTCCGCTCCGCAACCGCCGGCGAAGGCGAGTTCCCCGACGACGCAACTCAGTCCTCCACCGCCGAGATCCTTAAGGCCCGTGAGCAAGCCCTTGTCCGCCGCCTCGAGGACTGCATGAATCAAAGGCTCCTTCGTTATCGGATCCCCGAGCTGAACGGCCCCCTCGTGCCACTCTTCCACCGCCTCTTCCGTGAGATCAACCGAGGCGTATGTCACCCCGTGAATGCCGTCCCGCCCGGTCTTTCCGCCGACGAGGATGAAGACATCGCCCGCAGACTTCACCCTGTTCCTGAGCAGTTTCGACTTACTGGCGAAGCCGACGCAGCCAACGTTGACGATTATATTGCCCACGTAGCCCTCGTCGAAGATCACGCAGCCAGAAACGGTCGGGATTCCGACGCGGTTCCCGTAGTCCCTGATCCCCGCCACGACCCCGTTGAACAGGTACTGGGGATGCTTCAGGCCGCGGGGCAGCTTCTCATACTTGAGCGTCGGTGGTCCGAAATGCAGTGGGTCGACGAGTGCTATCGGTTGCGCGGCCATCGCCAGGACGTCACGCAGTATGCCGCCGATTCCTGTGGCGGCGCCTCCATACGGTTCCACCGCGCTGGGATGGTTGTGCGACTCTATCCTGATGGCGTACGCGTGCTCGTCATCAAAGCTCATCACGCCCGCGTCCCCCCGGTCTATCACATCGGGCGTCTGAACCGGGAAAATGAACTCCTTGAGGAATACCTTTGAGGACTTGTAGCAGCAGTGCTCTGACCAAGCCTGGCCAAGCGCCTGCAGCTCGACGTCCGTGGGGTTCCTGCCCTTCGTTCTGAAGTAGTCCCTGACGCGATGCATCTCGTCCAGACTGAGCGCGAGACCGAGGTCCTGGGACATGGCCTCCAGTTCTTTGTCTGTCGCTCCGAGGACATCGATATCGTAGAGGTCGAAGGGCACGTCTTTCTTCAGGTAGCGGTCCTGCAAATCCCGACCCCAGTCGTGAGAACGCAGTCGCGTAGATATAGATTCGCGGGAGAGACGAATGCGCGTCCGATGCATGTAGTCGGATGGGCGCGGGCTTTCCACTCATCCTTAAATACAATCTCGCCCAATAACGAGTTGAAAGTTGGGGCGGGCTCGGGCCCGACGTCTGGACTGCTGCAAGCAAGGTGTTCGGATGGCGAAGGATAAGGAGAAGGACACGTGGATTGTTCGCTGCCCCACGTGTGGACGAGTCACGAAGGGCTGCAAGCACGTCAGCGTCGAGGATATCGCGAGAATCAAGAAACTCCTCAGTCAGGGAGTCGAGGTTTTCGAGTCGGAGGCTGAGCTCAGGGAGTTCGAATCCGGGGCTGAGTTCGGCGAGCTCACCAGAACGAACCTGTACTCGGTGGTGGAGCCCCGCGTGACTCTTGCCGATGTTGTGCTCACGCCAGCGACGCGCGAAGCCGTGGAAGACGCGTTGGTTGAGCTGAGGCACAAGCGATTGATATTCCAGAAATGGGGGCTCGCCGAGGTTGTCAGGAAGCGCAAGGGGGTATCGCTGCTCTTTGCTGGCCAGCCCGGCACGGGCAAGACGATGACCGCCGAGGCGATTGCGCACGAGCTGCAGAGGCCCTTGATGGTCGTCAACTACGCACACCTCGAGAACATGTGGGTCGGGGAGACGGAGAAGAACATCGAATCTGTGTTCAAGGACGCGGAGGAGACACAATCCGTCCTTTTCTTCGATGAGGCCGACGCGGTTTTCCACCGCCGCGGGAATACCGTCATGCCGTGGAGCAACAGGGACGTGAACGTCCTCCTCAAGCACCTCGAGGAGTTCACTGGAGTCGTGATCCTTTCATCGAACCTGTCGCGCGTCATGGACAAGGCGCTGGACCGCCGTATAGACATCGCGGTTGAGTTCGAGATGCCCGACGCCGAATTGAGGGAGAAGATATTCCGGAAGCTCGTGCCTAAGCAGGCACCCCTCGCGGATGATGTCGATTTCAAGGCGCTTGCGCGAAGGTTTCAGCTCTCTGGCGGCGGAATACTGAACGTGGTCAGGCAGGCCATGAGGATGGCGGCTAGGACGAAGAAGAACAGGCGCATCACGATGACGTATCTCGTCAAGGCCGCCGAGCGGGAGATGCAGAAGGGCGGGCTCATGAACCGTGATTACCTCGCGCCAACCAGGCAGTCGCCCCGGGAGAGAATCGGCGGCTATGCCTGATCCGTATGTCGGATACCCTCCGCCCCCGCCAGAGCCTTAGAGATTCTCAATCCTGTAATCTTGGATGACGGGATTTGCCAGAAGCCTGCGGCACATCTCCTCGATATCGTCGCGCGCCTTCTTGGCGTCAGTCTCGTCCATTTCGATTTCGAAGAGCTTCGCCGAGTGCACAGCTGAGATGCCAGCGAAACCGAGAAGACGGAGCGCCTTCAGCGTATTGTCCCCCTCCGGGTCGGCTACGCCCTTCTTGAGTCCTATCTGGACCTGGAACTTCATCTCCTGTGCCCCGCCCGAGGGAACAGAGAGCGATACTTAAGGGATTTGCCGGATGCGTCGCTGATGGTACCTCGGGCAAAGTGAAAAACGTTATTTAGACTAAGGTGAGTGTGGACGCCCGAGGAGAATAGACATGGAAATCGTTCTGGAGACAAAGGGGCTCACGAAGGTGTATGGCGAGCTCACGGCGGTGGATCACATCGACCTGCAGGTTTTCTCGGGCGAGGTCTATTCGATGCTCGGACCGAACGGGGCGGGGAAGACGACGACGGTCGAGATACTCGAGGGGCTCAGGGATCCGACGTCGGGGGAGGCGAAGGTACTGGGCATTGATCTGAGGAAAGCGTATAGAGAGGTGCGCGGGAAAGTCGGAGTCCTTCCGCAGCTTTTTGAACCGTGGGATAACCTCAGACCTCCTGAGGCGGTCTCCTACTGGTCCTCGCTTTTCGGGCGGGACATGGACGCGAAGCAGGTTAAGAACCTGCTCGATCTCGTGGGCCTGGGGGATAAGCAGAAAGTGCTTGGAGCAAGGCTTTCGGGCGGGGAGAAGAGGCGCCTCGGAATCGCCATGGCACTCGTGGGGAATCCTGAACTCATATTCCTCGACGAGCCGACCACGGGTCTGGATCCTCAAGCTCGGCGCGGGCTATGGGAGGTCATCCGTGACCTGCGCAAGGCCGGCAAGACGATATTCCTGACGACCCACTACCTAGAGGAGGCCGAGGAGCTGGCGGACCGTGTCGCAATCATGAACCGCGGCAAGATAGTCGCCTCAGGCTCTCCTGATGAGCTTATCACGCTCCATGGCGGCGGCACGATCCTGGTCCTGAGGGGGGCGGGCGAGGAAGGGCTCAAGGCGGTCGGGTCGCTCGGATTGCAGGCCCAGATGGATGGACGCGATGTCCAGGTGCGGGTGCCCCCGCTTCAAAGGACCAAGGATGTCATTGCGAACATTACGCGCGCGAACATCCCGTTCAAAGACCTCGAGACCATCAGGCCGGTGCTCGAGGATGTCTTCTTCAACATGGTTGGCGGCAAGCTCGTCGAAGGGGTGGTGAAGCCATGAACCGAACACTCGCTGACCTGAAGGCGTATGGGAAGGGGTACATGAGGAACCGCTCCGGTGCGTTCTTCGCGTTCATCTTCCCCGTCATCTTGATTCTGATATTCGGTGCCATATTCAGCAACACGGGCACCAAGACCACTCTCAATGTGCAGAACCTCGACAAGGACGCCCTTGGCAACGACTCCCCAGAGAGTGCCCGCCTCATCGCCGGTCTCAAGAGAACCGGCGCATTGGAGATCAAGATGATACCCTCGGATGTGAATATTGACGACTACATCAGGGACAATTCGCTCTCTGTCGCACTACAGATTCCATACGGTTTCAATTACTCCGTGGACCACAATATTCTCGCCAACGTCACCGTGAAGGGTGACCCCACCCAGGGTTCCTTCGGTGTGGTTATTGGCGTCGTCAGCGCAGTCGTGAACCAGCGCAACATTGAGCTGCTTTACGGCAGTGCAAAAATCTTGGTTCACGCGCAGAATATCGGATCCGAGCAATTCCGTTACATCGACTTCTTCATCCCCGGGATGATCGGCTTCATAGTCCTCACCAGCCCGATGTTCTCGATGGCGTCCGTGTGTGCAGAGTACCGCGGCCGAGGTTATTTCAAGCTTCTGGCATCAACGCCGCTCACAAAGTCTGAATGGCTCATATCAAAGATCCTTTGGTATGTATTGCTTATGTTCTCGTCAATAGCGCTCATGTATGTCGTGGGCGTAGGCGTGTACGGCGCAAGGGTTGCAATCACCCCGCTCGCGATTCTGCTCATCATGACTGGGACTTTCCTCTTCACGTCATTAGGAATGTTCCTGGGCATCTTCGTGAGCAATCCAGAATCCGCCGCGGCAATCGCCAACGCGATAGGCTTCCCGATGATGTTCCTCTCGGGTACATTCTTCCCCATCGAACAGATGCCGGACTTCATGCAGAAAGTCGCTGGCGTGCTTCCACTGACCTACCTCACTCAGGGTCTGAGGGCGACGATGGTGCTGGGGAACGAAGTGACCGCAGCCGTGGACCTGGTCATAGTCCTCGTTGTCGGGATTGTGTTCTTCGTCCTGGCAGCCAGGGCGATGTCCTGGAAAGGCAAATGAGCAGTCATCCCTGGAATCGTGCTATGCCTGCCGGACAGAGCATACACTACGCGGGTTTGAGCTTGTATGCCTTCCTGACCCCTTTTCCAGACGGGGTCTCGGATATCACCTGAAGGATCTTGGCTTCCTCGAGTATCCCGCACGTCCTCCATGCAGCGTGATAGGCCTTCCGCCTGTCACCGGGCTCAACCTCAAGCAGAATGTCGACGACTTGGTCGAGGGAAAACTCGCCTTCTCCGAAGCGCTTCCGGAGGAGGTCGGCCAGTTCCTCTCGTCTAAGGCCTTTTCGGCGTCGTTTCTCGTCAACCATTGGGATCTGTGGGGCGGGGGATTGTGTCTGCGTCTCGGGTGCGGGCATCGGCGGCGAAAGGATCGTATGGACCTGCTCGGGCTCCATGCGCGGCCTGACGACGGGCGTTGAAGGCACCGCGCCAAGTATCTCATCGAGCAGCCTGACCTCCTCCGTCAGAACAGATTCCTGACGCCTGAGGTTCTCAAGTTCCGTCGTTATCTTGGCCATCTCCTTCTCGGTCGACAGCCGCCTGGCTATGAGTGCTTCCATTATCAGTCGGTCTCTTGTCTCACGCTTCGCGTTCTCGTCCATTTCAATCCCCTTTCCTATCCTCCCGTCGGCACTACTTTCTCGGGAGACGTGGCGACGCCTGTGGCCGTCTTCAGCTTGAACAGCCTCGCTACCCCTTTGGGCAGCTTCTTGATTCCCGCCGGCTTCAGTTTGCCCTCGCGCAGAAGGTCGTTGCACAGGTTCCACGCGGCCTCATATGAGTGGGTGAATTCCGGCTCCAGCTCGTCCAGGAGTTCTCTGATTTTCGAGACCTCGAATGGCTCGTCCTGGAACCTTGATTTCATGATTGGGAATGCCATCGCCTTGAGCTTATCGCGGCTGGCGCCCTTTCTGTCGCCGACGATCGTCATCGTCCCCACGGGAATCGATTTCATGGGTGGCGCAAAGGCAACCGGTCCTGGCGTTGCAACGGGAGGTGTGGAGATTGTGGCTGGTGGAATCGCGGGCGTCTGCTTGGTCCTGACGAGCGAGGATAGAGTCCTCATCGCAAGCTGATGTTCGGCGATCGATTCGACCAGTTCCCGCTGGCGGGCCTTGTTTGCTTCGAGGGAGGTCTTCAGCTTGTCTCTTAACTCTCTCAATGCTTTCGCTATGACTTCCTCTCGGTACATCGCTGGCCCGAATTAAGGAAGAGGCGCTCATATATGAAAATATGTGGCATCAGCCCCGCCGGGTCACCTTTTCAGTGCAATTCGCTCGCGTTTCGCATAGGATGAAAGATGCGGGTCCGGCGCGCCGACCTCGCGGGCATGGCACGCGAAGCCTTAATCACCCCGAAGGAAATAGGGTCGGCGGGGGTCGAGCGCTGAACCTCATCGTGCTGTTCCTGTCAGATATGGGACTTACCCCGGCTTGGAACACCGCCTCAGCGGACGAGGTCGCCGAAGATGCGGCGGATAGGGAGATGGAACTTCTCCACATGGGAAAGAAGTCGCCGGACATGGTTCTGAGGACGCAGGAGGGAATCAAGTCATGGGACGTGAGGATTGCCGTCGAAAGCATCTGGCGGACGACCTTCGGGTCGAGCGCGTCTTTCGTCGCGCGTTCGGCGAGATCAGTAGCCTTGGCTTACCTCAAGGCGAGCGAAACATGCACGACGAGAAAACTCGGAACCAAAGGGACGAGTGCTGGGGTCGTGTTCTTGGAGACCCGTGGAATTGAAGTCTTGTTGGACGCCGAAAAGGACAGATTGCGGAAGGCACTCGAAGATGCGGGTGGGATCGAGTTTACGCTGAAGTTGTCGCTGAGCCGAGAAGACATCCTCGTCGTTAAGAAGGGCAAGGAGGCGGACGAACCGTCGTTCGCGCGTGCGGCCCGCGTAATCCAGGAGAGCTACCGCCCGATTATCGAGAGGCCGTTCCACGCAGCCGGGCGGGGCCTGAAGACATCACTGAAGGAAATCTATGCGGTGATTGAGAAGAACGCGCCCGCGATGGTATCAGACGCTGGCTTGCAGAGCGAGGTCAGGAAGTCTGCTGTAGTCTAGACCGAACCGGTGTTCGCTGAGAATCCCGCCGGAATCAATATATGCAGATTGAAGGATTCGCCGTGTCAAGACGTGACCCGAATGCAGACCGAAAGCGGCGAGAGAACGCTGATGATGTTGAGACCGGTGAGGCTCAAGAACCTCCGGTACTACGTCCTCTTAATCGTATTCGTGATTCTGGCGGGCTACCTTCAATGGTTCAGGAGTTCATGGCTCCCCGATTTCACGATTCTCAGCAGATCGGTGTACCTGTACATCGAGGTTCTTCTCATCTTCGTGGCGCTGATTCTGGTCCTTGTGGCGGAGCTCAGGAGGCTCTTCCAACAGTACCTGGTTACGAACATGCGTGTCATCGACACCTATGGACTGATCAAGAAAAGCACGACAGTGATGATGACCAACCAGATAGAGCGTGTCTATACAAGTCAGGGAATACTCCAGAGGCTGCTCCGATTCGGCGACGTCGTCGTGGACACTGGAGAGGATCAGATAATCCTCGAAGGAGTCCGTCAACCCGTGAAGGTCGAGGGCGCGATTACTCAGGCGATGGCCTCGAGATACCCGGGGAAGTGATTCCCACTCAGGGTTCGGCAAGCTTAATCGGTTGCCAACTGGTTCGAGCATGGAAAGGCCTATATAAAGTCCGGATGATGACGGGGGGAGAGGGTGACATGAAGGCTTTCGTAACAGAACTCAGGGGCAAGACCGTCATGACGAAGGACGGGCAGATACTCGGCATCCTCGACAACTTCATGATGAACACGAGGACGGGGCGGCTGGAGACCATGCTCGTCACTCCGGCGGAGAACCTGGAGACCAGGCTGTTCAAGACTGACCCCGAAGGGCATGTGATTCTGGCGTTCAAGACGATGCAGGCGGTCAAGGACGTCGTCGTCGTGGAGTACGAGCCGGAACAGTGAGCCGCCATTGGCGGCATGGGAGGGGTGTGACGTGAAGATCACATTGCACGGTGGAGTGGGCGAAATCGGCGGGAACAAGGTGCTTCTGGAGGACCGGGACACCCGTGTCTGGCTGGACATGGGTTTGCCGTTCAACTTCGGGGCAGAGTTCTATGTCAACTACCTCGGCCCTCGCGAGAGGTTCGGGCTCAGGGATTACTTTGCCTTCGATCTCGTCCCCCGGATCAGAGGTCTTTACTCAAAGGAGAGCCTGACGGACACTGACTTCCCTCACGTGAAGCCTGAGTTCTCTGGGATTCTGCTCAGTCATGCGCATTTCGACCATTCGGCCATGCTTGGCTATGTGGACTCCAAGATTCCCGTCCACCTCGGGGAGGGCACGAAGACGATTCTGGAGGCTTGGGCGGAGACCTCCACGAAGGCGGACCTTGGACCGCATGACTACCGGACGTTCAGAAGCGGGAGGAAATTGAACCTGGACGGTATCGAGGCGATCCCCACACACGTCGACCACTCGGTTCCTGCCGCGTATGGCTATATAATCCACGGCCAGAGCGCGACCGCCGTGTACACGGGTGACGTGCGCAGGCACGGTCCGCACGCGGAGATGACGGACGAGTTCATCGATAGGGCGCACGCTGCAAGGCCCGACGTCCTCATCTGCGAGGGCACGAGGGTCGACCCAGTGGACAAGAGGGCCCCATTCTCCGAGAGCGACGTGAAGCAGAAAAGTATCGTCGAGGTCAGGAAGGCGAAGGGGAAACTGGTGGTGGTCACATTCTACCCGCGTGACGTCGACCGCATGCGCACGTTTTACGAGGTCGCACAGGAGACCGACCGTGACTATGTGCTGTCGGCGAAGGCGGCGTACCTTCTCCGGTCACTCGAGAAAGACAGCCATATAAAAGTCCCGCGCGTGAAGCAGGATGGCGGACTCCTCGTCTATCTCAGGCGGCTGGCGAAGAAGACTTGGGAGGATGACCTGAGGGAAGACCTGAGAAACAGGATAGTCGACTCAGAGTATCTCAAGAGACACCAGAGCGAGCTGGTCTTGCAGCTCGACTTCACTCACTTCACGGAGTTGATAGACATCGAGCCGAGGCGCGGGAGCATCTTCATCCATTCGAAGAGCGAGCCGTTCGAGGAGGGCGACATCGAGGAAGAGGTGAAGGAGAACTGGCTTCGGCACTTCGGGCTCGAGGAGCACCAGCTCCATGCGAGCGGCCACCTCAGCAGAAAGGAGCTCGAGGTGATGGTCAAGGAAATCGGGGCCAGAAGAATCATCCCGATCCATACGGAGAAGCCCCGGATGTTCAAGGACTTCGCGAGCAATGTCATTGTACCCGAAAAGGGCAAACCTATCTCCGTCTGAGCCTTACGCGAAGAATAGGTCGATCGCACCTCGGATTCCGAGAATGATGAACTGCACCGCCACCGCCGCGAGAAGCAGGCCCATGATCCTGGTGAACGCGTACATGCCCATCCTTCCCATCCGCCTGAACATCGAGTCGGCATAGTTCAGGATGATGTATGTGATGGCCAATGTCGCGAGGATGGACACGAGCACGTCCGCGACCTTTAGGAAATTGAGCGGGCTCGCGGCTTCCGCCATGAGCACAAGGACGGTGGTGATGGCCCCGGGCCCCGCCAGCATGGGGATGCCCATGGGGACTATTCCGACCGCCTCCTTCTGCAGCGCCTCCTCACGGTCCTGCTGCGTGAGTTGGCTCTTCGGACGCTCGCCCTGGATCATGGAGAAGCCGATGGTGAAGAGGAGGATGCCGCCAGCGATTCTGAAGGCGGGGATGCTCGTGTTGAATATCATGAAGATGTAGTTGCCCAGCAATGCGAAGATTATCAGTGTGCCGCTGGCTGCGACCACCGCTCTCTTGATCACCCGTCTCTTCAGGTCCTCTGGGTAATCCTTCGTGAGAACGACAAGAAAGCTTGCCGCTCCTATGGGATTCACTATCGCGAATATCGCCCCGAACACGCTGAACGCGAAGAAGATCGCTTCGAGCATCTTCGCTCCCGCCTACGCTGGCGGTTATATGAATCTGTCGGGAATCCCCGCCATCCAATCCCTTATCTACGGCGCTGGCGATTCCGCCGGCATGCGCTACTCCGTGAGACTCATATCCATCCCGGAGAAGGAGAGGCTCTTCGCGAGGCTGAAGCCCGGACTCCTGTTCGACCGAAAGGCGAACCTGTTCGGGACATGCATCAAGCTGTACACGAACAGCCGGGACATCAAGGAGTCGTGGGAGGACAACTTCTACTCGATGAGCGAGATGGTCAAGTCGCACGGGCGGGTGATCGCGCACTACGAGGACGGCAGGAGGCAGAGCGTCCTGTACGAGCCCTACACCCACACGGCTTTTCTCACAAACGTGACGTACTACGGCTTCGTCAAGAGCATTGCACTCGGTGTTGCGGGGGACATCCTCGAAGACCAGCACGAGACGTACTCCGTGCACGGCGCGGCGGTGGACGTTGACGGCCAGGGCGTCGGGCTAATCGCGCCTTCGGGGACAGGGAAGACTACTCATGCCTTCGGTCTCCTCCAGATGCCCAGAACGCGCTTCGTCTCAGATGATTGGTACTTCGTGAGGATGTTCGGGCGGGACGCGATCGCTTACTCGTCCGAGAAGAACTCGTACATCCGCCAGGACATCGGCAAGTTTTGGCCCGAGTTCGCGGATCTCGTCAAGAAGGTCAAGCTCGACGACCAAGGCCGGGCGGTGGCGGACGTGAGGTGGGTCGTTGGGCGGGAGCACTTCAGGGAGAGCGCAACACTCAGGAAGGTCATATTGCTCAAGAGGAACCGGG
>Ga0153916_10004185_pt1 | contig 10865 bp, 15 predicted proteins | sample Opewatmetagenome_FD_109642 | JGI IMG/M metagenome (GOLD analysis project Ga0153916, IMG submission 109642) | Freshwater wetland microbial communities from Ohio, USA - Open water 3 Core 3 Depth 4 metaG | ecosystem: Environmental > Aquatic > Freshwater > Wetlands | place: USA: Ohio, Lake Erie...
CTTCTGCGGGAACGAAATCGAGCCCGGGACGGGCAAGATGTTCATCAAGAAGGACGGCACGGTCTTCGTCTTCTGCTCGAGCAAGTGCCAGCTCAACATGCTCCGGCTGGGGCGCGTGCCCCGGTGGACGCCGTGGACGCAGGCGTTCCGCCGCGCCAAGGGAGCGGTCACCGAGGAAGCGGCCGCGGCACCCGTCGCGGCCGAGGAGGAGGCACCCGCCGCGGGGGCGGCCTCCGTCGACGTGGCCATCGAGGCGCCCAAGGGGAAGGACATCCCCGCGGACCTCACGGACCTCGTGGACAAGCGCCTAGGGCCCGATCTGTCTCGGGGAGACCTCGAGAAGTACTATGCGAACTTCCTCCAGGACGCGGCCTTCAAGAACTCCATCGTGAACTGGGCGAAGAAGGCCCACCCCGGGAAGTCGATCACGCACATCGAGAAGAGCGAGTTCCTCGCCTGGAAGGACACCTCGGACGGCCGGCGCGTGTTCAAAGCGTGGCTGGACGGCCAGTGGCAGAAGGTCAAGGGCCGCAAGGAAGAGCCCGAGGAAGAGGCGGAGACCCCGAGGGCTGCGAAGAAGGCCAAGAAGGGGGCGTGACCCTGGTCGAGCGCACCTTCGCGCTCCTCAAACCCGACGCCGTGCAGCGCGGACTGGCAGGTCGCATCCTCAGCCGCTTCGAGCAGCGGGGGCTCAAGATCGTCGGCCTAAAGATGATGCGCGCGTCGCGGCAGCTCGCCGAGTCGTACTACGCGGAACACAAGGGCAAGCCGTTCTACGAGCCGCTCATGTCCTACATCACCTCGGGGCCCGTCGTCGCCATGGTGCTCGAGGGGGACGGCGCCGTGGCCATCGTCCGGAAGATGATGGGCAAGACGAACTCCGCGGAAGCGGAGCCCGGTACGATCCGCGGGGACTTCGCGCTGACCATCGGACGCAATGTGATCCACGGTTCCGACTCGCCCGAGAGCGCGAAGCGGGAGATCGGCTTCTTCTTCAAACCCGAGGAACTCCAGGAGTACCGGCGCATCGACGAAGCGTGGCTGCGCGAGTAGGCATCGGGGACACCTCGACGCAGGACGCGAGCCCTCAGAGATTCTTCCCGTCCCTGGCTGCCGAGCGGGAACGTAACGCGCGCAGGTGACGGCGGATATCCCATCCGATGTACACGAGGAACGCCAGTGCCAGGATCCAGAAGAAGGGGTCCGTCTCCGCAGACCCTCCGGCCGCGAGGACGCCGTAGGCCACAAGAAGCACGGCGGACGTCACGCCGAGCAGAATCATCCCGACTTCCGCCGCTCGCCGGTCCATGTGACCCGTGCATGCTCTGCGCGCGACATAGCTCTTCCGCCATCGTGCACCCTCGGTTGAAGGAGGTCGGCGAGGCGCGGGGCCAAGTTTCTAATAGCGTTCCCGGGTTGGTCGCCTCGCCATGGGCGCCATCCGGCAACCCATCGTGTCCGTCCTCGGACACGTGGACCACGGCAAGACCACCCTCCTGGACCGCATCCGCGGCACGGGGGTCGCGGGCCGCGAGGCCGGCGGTATCACCCAGCACATCGGGGCCACGGAGGTCCCCATGGCCGCGATCCTGGAGACGTGCGGCGACCTCGTCCAAGGCAAGTCGTTCAAGGTCCCCGGACTCTTGTTCATCGACACGCCCGGCCACGTCGCATTCTCCACCATGCGCGCCCGCGGGGGCGCGCTCGCGGACCTCGCCGTCCTCGTCATCGACCTGAACGAGGGCTTCCGGCCGCAAACCATCGAGAGCCTCAACATCCTGAAGCGGTACAAGACCCCGTTCGTGGTCGCGGCGAACAAGATCGACCTGGTGCCCGGGTGGCGGCACCACGAGGATCGGCCCTTCATCCTCTCCTACGCGGACCAGCCCGAGACGGCCCGGGAGGAGTTCGACAAGCGCCTGTACGAGCTCGTGGGGCGGCTTTTCGAGCACGGCTTCTCCGCGGACCGCTACGACAAGGTGACGGACTTCTCGTCGAACGTCGCGGTGGTCCCGCTGAGCGCCAAGTACGGCGAGGGGATACCCGATCTCCTCCTCATGCTCATCGGACTGGCCCAGCGGTTCCTGGAGAAGGAGCTGGCCACGGAGGAGGGCGCCGCGGAAGGCACGATTCTCGAGGTGAAGGAGGAGAAGGGCCTGGGCACCACCCTCGATGCGATCATCTACAAGGGCACGCTCGGCAAGGGCGACACGATCGTCTTCGGGACGCCCACGAAGCCGGGGACGACGAAGGTCAAGGCGCTGCTGAAGCCCAGGCCCATGGACGAGATCCGCGATCCCCAGGACCGGTTCGACTCCGTGAAGAGCGTCACCGCGGCCGCCGGCGTCAAGATCGTCGCCGCGGACGTGGAGGGTGCCGTGGCCGGCGCTCCCGTCCGAGTGGCCAAAGGGAACGTCAAGGCGCTCGTCGAGGAAATCGCGAAGGAGTCCCAGCCTCACGTGGAGGTACAGGAGGAGGGCATCCTCCTCAAGGCGGACGCCATCGGCTCCCTGGAGGGCCTGGCCTACGAATGCAAGCAGGCCGACATCCCCGTTCGGTTCGCGCGGCTCGGCGCGATCTCTCGGAGGGACGTGATCGACGTCGCGACCACGAGCAACCCGCTTCACCAGGCGATCTTGGCCTTCAACACGCCGCTCCTTCCCGACGCCCAGGTGGCGATCCAGGACAACCCGGACGTCAAGCTGCTCCAGAGCGACATCATCTACCGCCTCATCGAGGACTACGGCACGTGGCGGGAGGAGCGCAAACGGCAACTCGAGGAAGCGAGCCGCAAGGAGACCACGTATCCTGCGAAGCTCCTGTTCCTCGGGGACTACGTGTTCCGGACGTCCAAGCCGGCCATCTTTGGCGTGCGTGTGCTGAACGGCCGCATCCGCAGCGGGACGCCGGTCATGCGCGAGGACGGCCGCAGCCTCGGCCGCCTCAAGTCCATCCGGAGCGGCGAGAAGAGCCTCGACGAGGCGCGGCAGGGCCAGGAGGTCGCCATCGCGATCGACGGCGTGACGGTCGGCCGGCAGATCAATGGCGGCGACGTGTTGTTCGTGGAGCTCACGGAGGAGGAGGCGCGGACCCTGCGACGCGCCAAGGAGCTCACGACGGACGAGCTCGAGAGCCTCGACCAGATCTGTTCCATCAAACGCAAGGAGGACCCATTTTGGGGGATGTAGCGACGGACCCGCACGTGGCCGAGCTCCAGGCGAAGCTGCCGCGCAAACACGTGTGCAAAGACTGCGACAAATGGTACGGCCAGGAGGACGACGAGTACGGGCCATGCATGTACAAGCACCACCGCAAGGACAAGAAGTACGTCACGTACGGCTACCACGAGTGCGACGAGGCGGAGGAACTGGAGCGGAGGGTGAAGCAGTGGGAGAACCGCGCGTCCGAAGGCTCACCGAGCGAGACATCGACGCCGCCCTCGGGCTGACCGATCTCGAGGGCTGGGGATACACCCGCGCGGACTTCGCGCGGCTCGTCGCCCTCTCGCCCGACGGATGCTTCGCTGCGGAGGACGAGGGCCGCGTCGTCGGGATCCTCACGACGACGCCGTACGAGCGCCTCGCGTTCCTGGGCGCGGTCATCGTGCGCCCGGAGGTCCGCGGGCAAGGCGTGGGACGCGCCCTCATGCAGACCGCACTCCTGCATCTGGCCGCCCGCGGCGTGGAGACGGTCCGGCTGAACGCGTACCTGGACGTGGTCCGCTTCTATGAGCGATTGGGCTTCCACGGCGAGTACGAGGTCGTGCGATGGCGGGCGACCGCCGCGCCCGCCGGCTCGGAGTCCGCGCACCTCGCGCAAGCTGCGGACCTGGAGGACCTGGTCCCGTTCGATGCGGCGTTCTTCGGAGCGTCCCGGAAGCGGCTCCTGGAACGCCTGCTCCAAGAGAATCCCGCTACCTTCCTCGTGGCCCGGGAGGGCCCGCAGGTTCTCGGCTACCTCGTGGGCAGCCCGTTCGACGGGGCGTGCGAGATCGGCCCATGGATCGTGGCCCCGGGACGCCCGGACGTGGCGCGGGACCTGTTCCGCGCGCTCGTGAACGGGGTCGGGCCGCGCGAGTACTCGTTCAGCGCCCCGGAGCGGAACCCGGAGCTCGCCCGCTTCCTCCGTGAGGTGGGATTCACCGAGGTCTTCCACACGCTTCGGATGTGGTGGGGGAAGAACCTGTTCCCCGGGGATCCGGCAGGTGTCTGGGCCGCGGGCGGATTGGAGAAAGGATGAAGTAGAAAGGGGCGTTGGCATCGGCCATGTCGGAAAAGCGAGACCTCGCCATCGTGGGCCTCCTCCTCGGTCTCATCGGGGGCGCGCTCATCCTCGTCGGAGGCCTGGATCTGGCCCGTCTGTCCAACCTCACGGTCGACTTCGTCCTCAACCGGATCGTGGACATCGTGCTCGGCGTGGGCATCCTGCTCGGAAGCGTGATGATCTACCGAGGCAGCTACAGCACGGGGGGCGTCCTGAACCTGGTCCTCGGAATCGTCGCACTTATCATCGGGGCCAACAGCGTGGGCGCCATCCTTGGCCTCGTCAGCGGCGTCCTAGGGCTCCTCGCGAACGAAGCGCATCGCTGACCCGACCATCGGCTTAAACTCGCGGGCCGATGAGCTGCCACAGGATCAACGCGAGGATGAGCAGGGCGAACAGGTACGAGACCTGCTTCACGATCCGGTCGCGGTCCTCCGCCTTGATCCCGCGGCGCAGCCGCGTCACGAGCGCGTTCATCCCGTCCCTGAAGACGTAGCCGCCGTCCAGCGGAACCGCGGGAAGTGCGTTCGTGGCCCCGAGCATCGCGTTAAGCCAGAAGAGCCAGTACAGCGTGTTCGTGAGGATCCAGAACAGGGCCGGCGGGAGCGCGGCGAACGGGCCGCTCACGCGATAGAAGGAGATCTCGGGATCCTGGATGGGCGCCCGCCCGGAGAACGGCAGGGCGATGTAGGACAGGATGGCGCCCGGGACGCCGCCGAACTTGTCCGGGTTCGTGAGGGGGTGGTAGTAGTCCGTGCTCACGTCCAGTGCGTAGATCCCCAGGAGAGGGCGTCCCGTAGCGTTATCGTACCCGAGGGTCACGGCCGAGGTCAGGTACGTCCCGTTGTTCACGTTGTACGTCTGCACCTGGATCGTCGTGTTGGGACGTACCAGGGCCATCGCATTCAGGAAGTCGCTGTACGAGTTGACCTCGGTGCCGTTCACGTTCGTGATGATGGAGTACGGCTGGATGCCCGCCTTGAGCGCACCGGAGTCGGAGCCGGAGAACCCGACGATGCCCACGCCGTTGTGGACCGGGGTCACCGCGGACATCATGATCGTGGAGAACAGGAACCCGAAGAGGAGGGCGAGCAGGAGGTTCGTGGCAGGTCCCGCGGCGTACAGGCGGGAGCGCTGCCGGGGCGGCAGCGCGCGCATCTCATCCTCGTCCGGCTCGACGAACGCGCCGATGGGCACCACGAGGAAGATCGCGCCGACGGACCGCACCTTGACGTCTACGGCGCGGGCGAGGATCCCGTGGCAGAACTCATGGAGGACGATGGCCACCGCGAGGCCGAACACACCGTAGCCCAGGGGGATCAGGCGGTTGATGCCCGGCAGTCCGAGAAGGAGGTCGGGGGACGGAGGATTCGCGCGGACCGCGGCGCTCTGGACCAGGGTGGCCTCCCACAGGAGGAGCACCGTGGTGCCGATCATCGCGGCGACGACCAGGACGATGGACAGGTCGCCGAACGCCCGCCAGAAGCGCTTGGGCCGCGCCAGGCGGTCGATCAGCGCGCGTCCGCGGCCCGTCCTCCACATGAGGATGGGGCCGGCCAGGGACAGGTTCCGCGGCTCCAGGAGCTTCCGGTGCTGCAGGTAGAAGAAGAACGCGGTCCACAGGACCACCGCGGCGCCCGCGATCAGGTACGGCGTCCAGTCGACCATCGGTGGAACGCAACGAGCGCTCGGGGATATTTAAACTATCCCGGGTGGTTAGTGCGCGGGCAACTGCCTCGCCCAGACGTCGTCGGGCACGTCGTTATACACAGCGAAAGCGTCCTGCGCGGGCCGGGTCGTCGCCCCCTTCGCGAGGGCCTTGATCCGCTCCACGCGAAGCACCCAGTAGTGGATGCGCCACGTCTTCCCCTTCTTGATCAGCACCTCTTCCTGGCGGGTGCCGAGGAGCCCTTCCTCCTCCAGCATGTAGAACACGTCGCGGTCCGCGACATCCAGGTTGTTGTCGATGACCTCGGTCTCGAAGCCGAAGAAGGACAGGAGGTATTCCGCGAGGATCCGGACCTCCTCATCCGGCATGCCGCGCTTCCCGAGGGTGGCGCGCAGGGCGGCGACTACCTCGGACATGAGGACGATGGGCATCGGGCGCCATCCGACGCACCCGGGGCGGGACATAAAAGCGCATCGTCCATATTCCACCCCCTGATAATTCTCGGAGGGAGCCGCCGCGGAGCCGGGGCGGCGGATCACTTGTAGACCGCGATGGCGCCGTACCCCACGGCCATGTCGCGATCACCGCTGACGTCGCTCGAGGAGCCGTACCTCAGGAGCTTCGCCTCGCGGGCGCCGAGCTTCTTCGCGGCCACGAGCATGGCCGTGACAGGGCCGTAGCCGCACATGGAAATGTCGTCCCTGGCCACGCGGTCTTGGAGGCCCCTCGGGTCCAGCGCGAGGATCTTCTCAAGCGCCTTGGCGTCCTGGTCCTTCGCGTAGGCCGGAGCCGTCTTCCCGCGTGGTGGCATCTGGTTGTAGTTCATCCCGACGTGACTGAAGTCGGAGGACGCGATGACGAGCGCGTCGCGGCCCTTCAGCGCCTCGCCGAGGAGGTCGCCCACCTCGGCCGCCAGCTCGTACTCCTGGAAGGCCATGCAGATCGGGACGAATCGGACAGCGGGGGAGAGGTGCTGGAGGAAGGGGAGCTGGACCTCGATACTGTGCTCGTGCCGGTGCGCGGTGACGTCGTCCTCCACGGGAGGGTGGGCCACGGCTTTCAGGAGGTCCGGGTCGATCGTGACGGTCCCCAGGGGCGTCTCCCAGTCGTGGTGCGTCGTGGCGAGGGGGGCGCCCGCACCGTAGTGGTTCGGCCCGAGGACCGCGTAGGCCTCGCGGAGACCGTCCGCGGCGAGCGCGGCATAGCTGTGAGCGGCCACAGGTCCGGAATATTCGTATCCGGCATGGGGGCACACGAGGCCGACGAGGCGCCTCGCGCCTGCCGCCGGCTTCGGCAACGCACCCGGTCCGAGCGGCGACGTGTAGCAGCGCTCGATCTGGCGGAGGAGGGATTCCTTCGAACCCTCGTAGAATGCACCGGCGACCGCAGGATACCGCATCCGAGACGACCCGTCAGAGGGACGCCTCGTAATCGTCGATCGTAGGCGTAAACTCTTCGTCCGACTTGACCGTCCCGCGGGCCTTCTGGACCTCCCGCGTGAGGAGCCAGTAGACCGTGGCGAGCGCGCGACGTCCCTTGTTGTTCGTCGGGATGACCAAGTCCACGTACCGCGTCTCGTTGTTTGCGTCGCACAGAGCGACGACGGGGATGCCCACGTTGAGGGCCTCGCGAAGGGCCTGCTGGTCTGCCGCGGGGTCCGTGACCGTGATCACCTCGGGCTCAATGTACTCGGGCAGGTTGGGGTTCGTCAGGGTGCCCGGGACGAATCGTCCGGCGAGGACCTGCGCGCCGATGGCCTTCGCGAAGAGCTTCGCGGGCTTCTGCGCGTACTGCCGCGCCGCGACCACGAGGATGTTGTCCGATTTGAAGCGGGCGAGGAACTTGGACGCCTCGCGAATCCGGGTGTCGGTCTTCTTAATGTCCAGGACGTAGAGCCCGTCGATCCGCACCTTGTAGATGAAGGGCTTCATGTCGGCGCTCTTCTGCTGCGTGCCGATGTGCACGCCCGACGTCAGGTAGACGTCCTCCGGCACCAGCAATCCCTGGACGCCCGTCTGCTCTTCCTCTTGCATCAGGTTCCCTCGTGGAGTTCCTCTTCGATCCGGATGAGTTCGTTCAGCTTCGCGATCCGCTCGCCGCCCACGGTCCCCGTCTTGATGCCCAGGGACCCGAAGGCCACGGCGAGGTGGGCGATCGTGTCGTCCGTCGTCTCGCCGCTGCGGTGGGAGACGACCGTTGCGAACCCGGCCTTCCGGGCGGTCTCCACCGTCGCGCGCGTCTCGGTCAGCGTCCCAATTTGATTGGGCTTAATAAGGATAGCGTTTCCGGAGCCCGCCGCGATCCCCTGGCGCAGGCGGTCCTCGCGGGTGCAGTACAGGTCGTCCCCGATGATCACGCACTTCGTTCCGACGGCCTTCGTGAGCTCCGCGAACCCGTCGAAGTCCTCCTCGTCCAGGGGGTCTTCGAAGCAGTAGACGCCGTAGTCTCTCGCCAAGCGCACGAGGAAGTCGATCTGCTCTCCCGGGGTCAGCACCTGATCCTTGTAGCGGTACGTCCCATCCTGGAAGAACTCGGAAGCGGCGAGGTCCATGCCGGGGCGGACCGGGAAACCGACCTCCTTCTCCACCGTGCGGCATGTGTCGGCCAGGAGAGCGAGGGCTTCCTCGTCCCCGAGCTTGGCCACCCACGCACCCTCGTCTCCGCGGCCCAGCGGGTCACCGGGATGCTTCTTGGAGAGGGCTTCCTTGATCAACCGGTGCACGCGGGCGTTCGCGAACACGTTGCCGGCAATCGTGGGGCCCTGGGAGACCACCAGGTACTCCTGGATCGTGGTGCCACCGACCGCGTGCCGGCCTCCGCCGATCACGTTGCCGAAGGAGAAGGGCATTTTGCGAACTTGGGGTCCGCCCAGGAAGCGGAAGAGGGGCTGACCCGCCGCGTGTGCCGCGGCTTTCGCGTTCGCGAGGGAAACGGCCACCGCGACGTTCCCCCCGATACGGGCGAAGTTTGGCGTACCGTCAATCTCCCGGAGCAGACGGTCGAGACCCTCCTGGTCGGCCAGGTCTCGTCCCTTCAGTCGGGGAGCGATGTCCTTGGCAAAGACGCGGAGGGCTTCGTCGGCGCCGCCCGCGGGCAGAGCCTGGGCCTCGTGGGCGCCCGTGCTCGCTCCCGAGGGCGCTCCCACGCGGAAGCGTCCGCCGGCGAACAGGTCGACCTCCACGGTCGCGTTTCCTCGGCTATCGAGAATCTTCCGAATCGAGACTCGCTCAATCGCGGCCATGCGGGAACCTCTGGACGGTCAGGGGGATGGACCCGGCCTGGAATTCCCGGACGGCGATGAGCATGGGGTCGATTTCCGCGTCCGACCACTCGAGCACGCCGGGGGCGCCCATGGAGATTTGCAGAGCGCGCGCGCCGAGAATCCGAGCTCGTTCGAAACGAGTGTACAACATGAGGGGGCCCCGAGACGGCCTTCGAGAGGACCGGCCAATATAAAGATTTCCGCCCGGGGGTCCCGGGCGGATCCTTCGTGCTTACTGCGGGGGCGGGGCCATGGGAGGCGCGTAGGGGGCCGCCATGGGCGCGGTCGGCTTGAACACGAGGCCGAGGATTCCGCCGATCAGGGCCAGGATGAAGCCGATGAGGAAGCCCGCGATGCTGAAGGGGATGCTCACGATCGCAAAGATGAGGACGATCGCGCCCCACATGACGTGCTGCTGCGGCTTCAAGTACAGCATCACTCCACCGATGATCACGATCAGGCCGAAGACCAGACCCAGGCTGCCCAGCAAGGCCACGCCCAGTCCGAAGTCACCCATCCCGAGCAAGTTGAACAGTCCGCCGAACGTAGCTGCCAGGGCGGCGATCAGTGCTCCACCCAGAAGGATGAAGATCCCGCCAATCAACGATAGCACGAACGCTGCTGTAGGTTTCTCTGCCAAGGCAAGCCTCCTAGCTTAGCCGCGAATCTTCCGGCCAATATATATACGTTCCTATAAAAGCCAGACAGGAGAAAAACGGTCACTCGGCATGGCTGCGCACTCGCACGGAAACGGGCGCGTCTCCCGCGCCTCCGATTGTTCCAACCGCGGCGAATTAGGCGGCTGGGGAGGCTCCGTCAGCGGAAGTGATGGCGTACCAGCACGAGGTAGATCAGGATGATGAGCGGAACGACGATGGTCGCGGGAGCCGCGAACGCCCCAATGATGGTCAGGACCATGACGATGACCGCGAGCCACCATGCCCAGCTCCGGAGATCCCAGAGCCCAAGGCCGACACCGATCCAGACCAACGCGAAGACCAGGAGGACGACCCCGAGGATCGTGCCCGCGAGGCCGAACATCGGAAGGAACGTCAACGCAGCGAAGCCCGAGATGACGAGGACCGCGATTGCCGCGAGAAGGAGGATTACGCCGACCAGGACGACGAGGATGGCCAAGATGGCCACGCCGATGGGACGGCTCGGGGGCGGAGGAGGATAGTAAGCGGGGGCCGACACGGGTACCGCTTCAACAAGCCGGTACACGGTTATATAACCGTTACCGGGAGAAAATCAATGCGAGGACCCAAGGGGGAGGGTTCCCGTCCCTGGGGGCCATTTTCGCGCTTTGGCTTTCTCCCCCATATCTTTATGCGTCCCGCGACTTTCGGGCGGCCCGGTGGATCTCATGGTCCAAGCCTACTGCGTGAAGTGCAAAGCGAAGCGCGAGATGAAGGATGCCGCGGCGGTCACGCTGAAGAACGGCAAGCCGGCCATGAAGGGCAAGTGCCCCGTGTGCGGCACCACGATCATGCGGATCGGAGCCGCCAAGTAGGCCCCGTTCGTCTCCGACCCATCTCAGCGTACCGCATCATACGATAGCTTAATGGGGGAACCCAGCTTAGGCCGCCATCAGGTGATTCCGTGAAGGTCCCGGACATCAAAGTCACCCCTCCCGGCCCGAAGGCGCGAGAGGTGATCGAGCGCGACAAG
>Ga0153916_10004187_pt1 | contig 10862 bp, 13 predicted proteins | sample Opewatmetagenome_FD_109642 | JGI IMG/M metagenome (GOLD analysis project Ga0153916, IMG submission 109642) | Freshwater wetland microbial communities from Ohio, USA - Open water 3 Core 3 Depth 4 metaG | ecosystem: Environmental > Aquatic > Freshwater > Wetlands | place: USA: Ohio, Lake Erie...
AGCTGCATTCTACAAGGAGACGATTCCGTCGGCGAGTTTTACTCGGTAGCGCTGACAAACAATTACCAGCAAGCGGACACCGGCACCAAGATGATCCACATCGGCAAGAACACCAAGAGCACGATCATCTCCAAGGGCATTTCCGCCGGCCATGGGCAGAATACCTACCGCGGTTTGGTGAAGATCATGAAGGGCGCCAGCGGCGCGCGCAACTATTCGCAGTGTGATTCGTTATTGCTGGGGGATAAGTGCGGCGCGCATACCTTTCCCTATTTGGAGGTATTGAACAACGCGGCGCAGGTGGAGCATGAAGCGTCGACCTCGAAAATCGGCGAGGACCAACTCTTTTATTGCCGGCAGCGCGGCATTTCGACCGAAGATGCGGTCAATTTGATCGTCAGCGGTTTTTGCAAACAAGTGTTCAAAGAGCTGCCGATGGAATTCGCCGTGGAGGCGCAGAAACTTTTGGGCGTGAGCCTGGAGGGCAGTGTCGGTTGACATAGCCGAAGGCGAGCGATGGCTGGCGAAATTTACTTCGATAACAACGCGACGACGCGGATACTGCCTGAAGTCTTTGAGGCGATGCAGCCGTATTTCACCGAGCGCTACGGCAATCCATCGAGCATCCATCGCTTCGGCAGCCAGGTGGGGCAGGTGATCAATGAAGCGCGCGCGCAAGTCGCCGCGCTGATCGGCGCCGCCGATCCGGTGGAGGTGGTTTTCACGAGCTGCGGCACCGAGGGGGACAACGCCGCGGTTCGCGGCCTGCTCGAAGCCCAGCCGGAAAAACGTCACATCGTCACGACGCGGGTCGAGCATCCGGCGATCCTCGGTTTGTGCCAGCATCTGGAGAAGCGGGGCTATCGCGTGACCTGGCTGGGCGTGGATCAAAGCGGCATGCTCGACTTAGACGAGCTGCGCGGGGCCTTGACGGACGACACGGCGCTGGTTTCCATCATGTACGCCAACAACGAAACCGGCGTGATTTTTCCCATCGATCAAATCGCGGCGATCGTCAAGGCCAGAGGTATTCCCTTCCATGTCGACGCAGTTCAGGCGGCGGGAAAACTGCCGCTCCAAGTGCGCCGGCTGGCCATCGACTTGCTGACGATTTCCGCCCACAAGTTTCACGGGCCCAAGGGAGTCGGCGCGCTCTACGTCAGGCGGGGAGTGATCTTGCCGCCTTTGCTGATCGGCGGGCATCAAGAACGCAACCGGCGCGCCGGCACCGAAAATGTCGCCGGGATCGTCGGCATGGGCAAGGCGGCGGAAATCGCCTCAAGCCGTGGCGCCGATGATGCCGCGCGCATGGGCCAATTGCGCGATCAGTTGGAAGAGTCGCTGCTGCGGTCCTGTCCCGATTGCCGGATCAACGGCCGGCGGGAGCATCGCCTGGCGAATACGATCAACGTGAGTTTTAAGTTTCTGGAGGGCGAGTCGATTCTGGTTTTGCTCGACCAATTCGGCATCTGCGCGTCGACGGGATCGGCCTGCACCGCCGGTTCCGCCGAGCCTTCCCATGTGCTCAGGGCGATGGGGGTGCCCGGCGAGTGGCTGCAGGGAGCGGTCCGTTTCAGTTTGAGCCGATTCACGACCGAAGAAGAAGTTCGTTTGGTGAACGAAAAGCTGCCCTTGATCGTCCAACGCTTACAAGGGCTTTCGGCGTTGGGCAAATTGGGCCGCCAGGAACGGCCCGAGGAGAATCGGGCTAGAACGGCCAACAACATCGGGACAAGGGGGTAGCGATGGCGCTGATGCAGATTCCTCGACGGGTCGATTACGGGTTGCGCGCGGTGATCTATCTGGCCGACCAGGATCCGGAGAAATGCTGCTCGATCACGGAGATCGCCAAGCGGCAGGGGGTGCCGAGAAAGTTTTTGGAAAAAATCATTCAGGATTTGATGCGCGGCGGATTGATCAAATCGAAGCGGGGCTCATGCGGCGGCTACGCCTTGGCGCGCATGCCCGAGGCCATTTCTTTTTTCGACGTGATCCAGGCCGTTGAAGGTCCCATCGCGGTGAACACCTGCATGGATGAGCACCTCGGCTGCGATCAACTGCCGCATTGCACCATGGTGGGGGTCTGGAGCGACCTGCAAAGGAAAGTGACGGAAATGTTGACCCAAACGACGATTGCGGATTTGCGGCGGGCGCCATGCAGGGATTTTATCGGAGCCTCTTCTCTTTCGAGTGCGGCATGACCAGGAGCGATGGTTGCCATTTTTCAGGCCGCACCCAACAGGGAGGTGGTGTTTATGAGTTATGATAACGGTTTGAGCATGGAAGAGCGGGTTTCTTCCCTGTTCCAGCCCGACACGCTTTTGCCGGACCAGTATCTTGAAACGTTCCGCAGAAAGCTGCACCTGGAACCGGAAAAGAAGCTCATGCTGGCGATTTTGGAAGACGCCGTTGCATGCTACCAAAAATATATTTTCGCGCGCGAAGGCAAAGGAAAGATTCTTTTCTCGGAGGCCGAGGAATGGATCATGGAACCCAAAGGCGATTGGCTGTTTTCCTTCGACAACGTCTGCGAAACGCTGGGATTCGAACCCGCTTATCTGCGCCAGGGAATGAAAAAGTGGCGGGCCAGTCAGACCGCCGCCGACATCGAGGCGGTCGCTTATCCGCTCGCTCCGCGGCAGAGTAAAAGTCGCCGGGACGTTCCCCTGGCGCGGCGCAACGGGCGGCGCTTGCGCCGCGCGGCCGGCCGATAAGCACGCTGAATCAACGGACCGCGGCTCAAGGCGGTGGTTGGCGTGGCCAACCACCGCCTTTTTTATGGCAGCGGGATCGCGCGCTTGAAAAGCGGTCGAAAGGCATTCATAACTTTCTCATGCCGGCGCGACGGAAAAAGAAAAGACCGAGACTCGCTCAGTTCCTGTACGATTTGCGTTACCGCATCGGCGAATTCGCCGTGCGCGGATTTGTCGCCAGTCTACCTCTGGTTCCCTACCGGTGGCTCGTCCTCTTGACCCACGGTTCGGCCCGGCTGACCTTCGCCTGTCTCTGGAAATATCGGGCCCGGATGGAGGAAAACCTGGCCGCGGCGCTGGGTCAAGAGATTCGCGAACCGGCCGAACGGCGGGCGTTGATTTGGCGCGCCTGGAAAAATTTCGCCCGCGGCGTTCTCGACACCACCGCCGTGATGCATTTTTCCAAGGAGAAAATCGTCGCCACGGTGGCGCTGGAGGGCGAGGAGCATTTGCAGCGCGCTCTCGCAAAGGGGCGCGGCGTGCTGGCTTTGAGCGCCCACCTGGGCGCCTTTACGTTGATCGGGGCCCGGCTGGCGGCGAGCGGCTATCCCTTCAGCGCCGTCGTCAAACATCCGGGCGATCCGCGCTTCGCCCGGTTGATCACCGACTACCGCGCGCAGATTGGGATTCAGACGATCTCGGCGAAACCGCGCCGCGAGGCGGTGCGCGGAATTTTGAAGGCGTTGCGCGAAAACCGAATCGTTTTGGTGGTCGCCGACGAGTTTAAATCGGGCGACGTCACGGTCGACTTTTTCGGCCAGCAGGTGCCCGCGCCGCGCGGCCCGGCGACCCTGGCGCTGCGCACCGGCGCGGTGACGCTGCCGATGTTCGCGACGCGGCGCGCCGATGACTCGGTGACGCTGACCATCGGCGCGCCGATCGAACCCGTGGAGCCGTCGGAACTCGATGATAGCGTGACCGCCACCACCGCCCTCTATACCCGTTGTCTTGAGGCGGCGATTCGCCGCTATCCGGAGCAGTGGAATTGGCTGGGGTTGCCGCGGCGCGACGGCAAGATGTCCCGCGCCGAGATGGCGCGCCTGTGGAAGGAGCGCAAGAAAGCTCGAGCCCCCGGCAACTCGCCGCCGGACTAAAGCTTTGAATCGAAGCCGGGACTCAGGATGCCTTTGCGCTCGGTTGCTTCCAGGTAGCGCATGAAGCGGTATTTGTTCTCAAGCTCATCGAGCCGCAAAGGCGGCAGGCCCCGCGGTTGCCCCGGCTCGACTTTCACCGCGATGAGGGAGAGCTCGTTGCGCTGCCAGGCTTGCATGAAGGCGGCGCGGAACTCCGCCGCGCTCTTAACCCAAACGGCATGTCGATAGCCCGCGCCTCGGGCGAGGGCCACGGCGTCGGCCAGCGGGGAGGCCGTGGCGGTGCCGCCGGACGCTTCGTAAATTTCGTTGTCGAAGAGCAGATGGATGAGGTTGCCGGGATTTTGCCGCGCGATGGTCGGCAGACCGCAGAGGTTCATGAGAAAAGCGCCGTCGCCGTCGATGGCGATGACCTTGCGGTGGGGCAGGGCGATCGCCAGGCCTGCGGCGATGGAGGAAACCAGTCCCAGGGTCCGGGTTTTTAAATTGCCGTCGCCGGGCCGCACCGCCCACCACTCCCGCGCGCCCCAGCCCGTGCACACCGCCAAGGCGTCTGCCGCCTCCTGAGCAATCGCTTTTAAGCAATCGTAGCGCTGCATCGTCAGCTTACTCCCAGCACGCTTTTGGTTAAGAGCAGGGCGACGGGCTTCTTGGAGTCTTCGGCCAAGATCTGCGCGCCGCAAAACGTGGCGTCGGTCTCGTCGCTTTTGCGCAGAACGTAACTGCGGATGCCCAGCGCTTGCAACACCGGTTCGGTAACGGCTCCCAGCGTGGTGAAGCCGCGATCACCGATGTCGCCGGCGTAGTAGATCACCAGCAGGGTCGGGATCTGAAACTGGAGCGAGGTGGTGGTGAGGGCGTTGCAGCTGTTCAGGAAACCGGCGTTCTGCATGATCAGCGCAGTCTTTTTGCCGGCCAGATAGGCGCCGTCGCAGATGCCGATCCCCTCCTCTTCCCGGCACAGCGGCACATGCCGGAGGGCGCGATCCTGCTCGACCGCGCGGATAACCTCCAGCATTTTTTCGTCGGGCAGGGTCGCCACGAAATCGACCCCCGCTTGCTTGAGGCCGCGGACGATCGCCGCGGCGCACTGTTTAGGATCCATCAACTCCATTTCCTTCGCTCTCTCTTTGCCGCGCGCGGATAACGAGCGACTGATATATTTACTCGCATACTGTGGATGCGGCGAGATTGTCAAGTGAGGTGATAGCGGCGGCGGCCGCGCGCGGAGTTCCTCTTGACAGCAAAAGAGTAAACCCTATAGTGATCGTCTTAGACGAGGATTATGGAAAGAGAGGTCAAAGTCAGCGACAAACATGTTTGGGTCGGCGTGGAAGGCCAACATGTCTACCTGGGGCTCACCAATTACATCCAGGGCGAGCTCGGCACGGTGATTTCCATCGAATTACCGGAGATCGGCGACAAGATCGAAGAGGGCGAAACGTTCGCCGAGCTGGAATCGGTTTCCACGGTTCATGAGCTGGAATCGCCGGTATCGGGCACCGTGCTGGCGGTCAATGTGGATTTAGAATCGCACCCGTCGATCATCAACGAAGACCCTTACAACGAAGGCTGGCTGGTCGAAGTTCGGCTCAAGGATCATGCCGAGCTCGACGCGCTCATGGACATGGATGAGTACTACCACTTCGTCTTTCCGGACAACTCCTAGATTATTTTTAACCGCAGCGCCTCTTATTCTCTGTTCCTGTTGAGTTGGTTGCCGGCGCGCGCGCGAAGGCGGGCGCTTGGTGCGCTATCGAAAAATCGACGGCCAACCGATCGCCGAGGATTTTACCGGCGTGCTTTTTGTGCCGCTGACGGGCGCGATTCGAGGGGAGGGGCGCTGAGCGCTGCGGCCCGGCTCTTTTTCGCCTCGGCCGAAGGAAAGCGATAAATCACTTCGCCGGGCCGCGCCAGGTTCAGCTCTTCGCGCGCGACCTGTTCCAGATAAAGATCGTCGCCGCGCAGGCGCACAAGGCGCCGGCGCAGCGCTTCATTTTCTTTTTGCAGGCGGTAGTTCTGTTCATCCAAAGTGATTTTCTCGCCGCGCAGACGCCACAGGTGGATCGCGCCCCGCTCGCCGACGATGGTGTAAAGCGAGAGCAGCAGGATGAGCGAGCTCAAGAGATAGAGCGGCCAACGCCGCGATATGGCCGTCAGTAACTTCATCATGCGGGTGAAAACGAATAGCAATATAACATAATTTATGCTTTTCTGCTTTTAAACAACGGCTTTTCGGAGGTCGGCGATGAAAATACAGCGAGTGCATGCGCGCGAGGTGTTGGATTCCCGGGGGCAGCCCACGGTGGAAGTCGAAGTGACGCTGAAAAACGGCGTCAGAGGGAGAGCCACGGTTCCCTCCGGCGCCTCCACCGGCGTTCACGAGGCGGTGGAGCTGCGCGACGGCGGCAAGCGGTTTTTGGGCAAAGGGGTGGCCCGCGCGGTCGCCCATGTCAATCAAAAAATCGCGCCGCGGCTGCGCGGCAAAGAGGCGAGGGAACAACAAGAGATCGACCGGATCATGCTCAAGCTCGACGGCTCGCCGAACAAGGGCAAGCTCGGCGCCAACGCGATTCTCGGCGTCTCCCTGGCCGTCGCCCATGCCCAGGCGCGCGCGCAAGGGCTGTCCCTCTATCGCTACCTCGGCGGCGCCGCCGCCAAGGTTTTGCCGGTGCCGATGTTGAACGTGCTCAACGGCGGCGCCCACGCCGACAACAACGTCGACGTGCAGGAGTTCATGATCGTTCCCTACGGCATGAAGCGTTTCGCCGAGGCGCTACGGGCGGCGGCGGAAATTTTTCTCACCCTCAAGAAGGTTTTGCACGATCGCGGGCTTTCCACCAGCGTCGGCGACGAAGGCGGCTTCGCGCCGCGCGTCGGCAGCAACGACGAAGCGATCGAACTCTTGCTCGAAGCGATCAGCCGGGCCGGTTACAAAGCCGGCTCGCAGGTGGCCCTGGCATTGGACGTGGCGTCGAGCGGATTTTTCGAGGACGGAACCTATGTCTTCAAGAAATCCGACGGGCGCTCGCGGGACCGCGAGGAGATGGTCCGTCTCTACGAGGATTGGGTGCGGCAGTATCCGATCATCTCCATCGAGGACGGCTTTGCCGAGGACGATTGGGAAGGCTGGCGCATGATGACCGCGGCGTTGGGTAATACCATTCAATTGGTCGGCGACGATCTTTTCGTCACCAACCGGCTGCGGCTCCAACAGGGCATCGACACCAAAGTAGCCAACTCGATTCTCGTCAAGGTCAACCAGATCGGCTCGCTCAGCGAAACCCTCGAAACCATGGCGCTGGCGAAAAAATCCGGCTATACGACGGTCATTTCGCATCGCTCCGGCGAAACCGAAGATGTGACCATCGCCGATCTCGCCGTCGCGACCAACGCCGGGCAGATCAAGACCGGCGCTCCCTGCCGCGGCGAGCGCACGGCGAAATATAACCAACTGCTGCGCATCGAAGAGGAGTTGGGCAAGCGGGCGGTCTATGCCGGGAAAAATGCCTTTCGCGTCCGGCGCGGCGGCTGATTTGCCGCGATCGGTTTCGGCTTTACGAGCAAATATTCGCCGGCGCAAGCGAGAAACGGTCAAGGGGAAAAGCGCCAGGGCTCAGGCCATCGCGCGGCGATTGGCTCTGGCTTATCCCGATGTCGAGTGTCCGCTCACTCATCGCAACCATTTCGAACTTCTCGTGGCCGTTATTCTCTCGGCCCAATGCACCGACGCGGCGGTCAACAAGGTTACGCCGGAGCTTTTTCGCCGCTATCCCGATGCTCCGTCGCTGGCGCAAGCGGCCACCGCCGACATCGAAAGTCTGATCCGCACGCTCGGCCTGTTCCGCGCCAAGGCGAAATCGCTGCAACGGTGCGCCCGCCAGTTGGTCGAGGAATTCAACGGCCGCGTGCCCTCGACGATGGAGGAGTTGACCAAACTCGCCGGCGTGGGGCGCAAGACCGCCAACGTCATGCTCGGCCATGCCTTCGCCACCCCCGGCATCGCCGTCGATACCCACTGCAAGCGGCTATCCAATCGCCTCGGGCTCACTCGCAATCAAGATCCCGCGAAAATTGAAAAGGACCTGACGCGACTGCTGCCGCCGGCGGAGTGGACCGGTTTTTCGCACCGGCTGATCATCCACGGCCGCCGCGTTTGCTTCGCCAGAAAGCCCGCCTGCGCGAGCTGCATGTTAAATGCGCTTTGTCCGTCGAAAGCTATTATTGCCGGCGCTCGTTGCTCTCCTGCTCCCGCATGAAAGCCGCTCTCCGGCTGCGCCTCAGGGCCAAACAAAGGCCGGCAGGGTGCTGTTTTGCAGCAGCTTGTAGTCGGTCAGGTCTACCTGCAAGGGGGTTACGGAGATAAAATTCTCGTGCACGGCCATGCAATCGGTGCCCTCTTCATGGGCGAAGCCCAGATCGTCGCCGCCGATCCAGTAGTACTTGCCGCCGCGCGGATCGACCCGCTCGACGATGCTTTCGCTGTAGTGGCGCTTGCCCATCCGCGTCAAGCGCCAGCCTTTGAGCTGCTCTTTGGGCAGCAGCGGGACGTTGATGTTGAGCAGCGTCTTGGGCGGAATGCCGTGGCCCTGAATCTCGGCGATCAGGCGGGCGGTGAACTCGGCCGCGGCGCGAAAATCGAAATCCTTGAAGGTCACCAGCGATACCGCGATGGCGGGAAGGCCGAGCAGCGCCCCTTCGATGGCGGCGGAGACCGTGCCGGAATAAATGATGTCGTCGCCCAAATTCGGTCCCTTGTTGATGCCCGAAACCACGAGATCCGGCCGCATCGGCAAAAGCCCGGTCAGTGCCAGCTTCACGCAATCGACCGGCGTGCCGTTCACTGACAGGCGGCGCGGCCCGAGTTCATTGACCCGCAGCGGCCGGTGCAGGGTGAGCGCGTGACTCATGGAGCTTTGCGCCCGGTCCGGCGCCACCGTATAGATCTCCCCGACGGAGCGCAGCGCCTCCTCCAGAGCGGTGAGGCCTTCGGATTGGATGCCATCGTCGTTGGAGAGCAGGATGTTCATGGCCGTATTCTGGCAAAGATGGGGCAAACGAACAAGGGTGAGCGCGCGGCGCCTTGTCTTTCGCCGGGCGCATCTTGTAGTATCGGCGGAAATAAATGTTGCCGGAGAGTTTTATGGAAATCGCCGAGGCGCAGGAATTTTTAAAGACCAACCATCACGGCGTGCTGGTGGCGCGCAAGAAGGACGGCTCGTTGCAGATGACGCTGGTCTCGCCGGTCATCGGCGCCGACGGAAAGGTGACGATCACCGCCCGCGACAACACCTACAAGGTCAAAAACATCCGGCGCAGCCCGCAGGTCTCGCTGCTGGTCTACGGCGAGAAATTCAACGGCTCCAACTATATTCAGATCGACGGCAAGGCCGAGGTGATTGCCCATCCCCAGGCGATGGACATCGTTCTCGACTGGCATCGCCGGATTCGCGGCGAGCCGGAGAACTGGGACGACATCCGCAAAAAGACCCTCGCCGAAGGGCGGATCGCCATCCGCCTCACCATCGAAAAAGTCGGCCCGCAAAACCGCACCCGGGGCAGCTGAGACGGCGGGCGAATTCGTGCTCGGGGCGCCGCGGCCATGGTTTATTTTTCCCTTTTCATCAGGTAAGCTTTCACTAAACATGGCGATTGAAAAGAAGGAGCAACCGTGAACAAAACAACTTACGCAGTGGCAACTTTTTTCTTAACGGCGGTGGCTGCCGGTTTTAGCGCCGGGACGATCCAACTTGCAGGAGTTTTTGTCGGCGTCGCCCAAGCCGCCACGGCGCCGTTGCCCGAGGGCCATCCGAAGATCGGCGAGCAGGGCTCCGGCAAAGGGACCGCGCCGAAAATCGACTTCTCGAAAATCGTCAAGCCCCAGGGCGGAAAGACGGTCCGGGAGGTGTACCAGGAGAAGGCCAACCTGAACGGCAAGCGGGTGACGCTGCGCGCCAAGGTGGTCAAGTACAACGGCGAAATTCTGGGCAAGAACTGGCTCCATCTGCGCGACGGCACGGGGACCGAACCCGCCAATGATCTGACCGTGACGACGCAGGCCAAAACCAAAGTGGGAGACACGGTCCTGGTGGAAGGCATCGTCAGGCTCGATAAAGATTTCGGCTCCGGCTACAGATACGATCTGATCATCGAGGACGCCAAGGTCAAGGTCGAATGAGCCGCCGGAAAGCGGAGAGACGGCCCATTTCCGCTTTCATCCTTACTTAAATCGCAACGTCGAAGCGTCCCGCCCGCCAATAACGATCATGCTCACAGTAGGGTTTCTGACCAGAGGGTTCCCTTGCCAGAGCGCTTTCGGAGCTGATAGAGTCGTCGCAGCTTGTCCCTTCGTCTTATTGGCGCGTAAGAGGTAGAAGGCCGGACCGCAAAGGCAACGGTGGCATGGACTTCGGCGCTGGATTCACGGCGGCTCTATTTTCGGCGCCGATCCCCACCCCTCTTCCAAAATCCACAGGCGATCAAGAGCCTGATCAAGGAGAGAGTTATGAATCCCATGTTTATAGTTGCGATTCCCTTAGTGCTGGTGCTCGTGGGCATGGTCTTGAACAGCATCGGGCTTTCCTTCGATCAACCGCCCGGTTCAACGGAGCAAGATCTGGCAAAGAGAGCGGCGATAGAAGGGGAAGCTTATCGCCGTTTCTTTGATTTACAGAGAAGCCGAGCGGTGAAAAGGCAGAAAAGGATCGGCCAGTATGCCTGGTTGCTGATGATCGCCATTAGCGGTTCCTTCATCTGGCTCTATATGTATACCGTGAATAAGACCGCCCTCTCGACGCAAATTGCCGCGCTTCAGACACTGGCGACGGAAGACAAGAAAGAGATGGTTCTCTCGGTCACGCTGAAGGACGGGAGCAATGTCAAATACCGGATCCAATCACCGAAAGCCGAAACCTTGGACGCCGCCACGAAAGAAGGAGTTTCGCAACAGAAGGTCTCATCCTGGGAGATGGAACAATCGGGCACGATCTTGAGCATCGGCGCGAATCCCTTGCCTTCC
>Ga0153916_10004188_pt1 | contig 10862 bp, 7 predicted proteins | sample Opewatmetagenome_FD_109642 | JGI IMG/M metagenome (GOLD analysis project Ga0153916, IMG submission 109642) | Freshwater wetland microbial communities from Ohio, USA - Open water 3 Core 3 Depth 4 metaG | ecosystem: Environmental > Aquatic > Freshwater > Wetlands | place: USA: Ohio, Lake Erie, Old...
CCGACCCGCGCCGAGATCGCCCGAATCCTCGGTTTTCGCTCCGCCAATGCCGCCGAGGATCATCTCAAGGCGCTGGCAAGGAAAGGCTTCATAGAATTGCTCGCCGGTGCTTCACGCGGCATCCGGCTGAAGGAACAGCTTGGCCTGCCGCTGATCGGCCGGGTCGCGGCAGGCAGCCCGATCCTTGCCGAAGCCCATGTCCAGGGGCGCTATCAACTGGATCCCCAACTATTCAAGCCGCGCGCGGATTACCTGCTGAAGGTGCGCGGCATGAGCATGCGCGACGCCGGCATTCTCGATGGCGACCTGCTGGCAGTACACAGCACCCGCGAAGCCCGTTCCGGGCAGGTCGTGGTCGCCCGCCTGCATGACGAAGTCACGGTCAAGCGCTTCAAGCGCCAGGGCAGCCAGGTACAACTGCTGCCGGAGAACCCGGATTTCGCACCTATATATGTAGACCTGAAGAACGACCCGTTCACCATCGAGGGCCTCGGCGTCGGCATCATCAGGAACGGAAAGATCGGCTAGCACGGCAAACGAGGCTTCTCGGGCCCGTTGCCGCGCAGGCACGACCAACTAAGGCCGGGCGGGAAGAACCTGGCCTGTTTGAAGCAACTCCGCACAGTGGACGAATGCATCTCTCAACCACCTGGAGGAACCATGGAAACAGCGAAGACACTGGCAGTTCTCAAGGCCCTGGCGGACGGCATCGATCCTGCCACGGGCGAACAATTTCCCGCCGGCAGCGCTTATCAGCATCCGGATACCGTGCGTGCGCTTTTCTCGGCGATCAGCATGCTGGACAGCGCCACGCCACCTGCCTCGCCGAAACCCGCCACGGCAGGAAAATCCGCCCCGGAAAATTCGGGACGCCCGTGGTCGGAAGAAGAAGACGCGCGCCTGGGCAAGACTTACGACTCCGGCAAGTCCATCGAGGAACTTGCCGGGATGCACAAGAGAAGCAAATGGGCGATCGAAGCCAGGCTGGCCCGGCTTGGAAAGATTCCCGCACCGCCGTCCAGGTTCCCCGCGCGCAACTCATCGGGGAATGCCGCAACGGCATGACGGAATGGCCGTGACTGTCGTGACTACCGTGACTGTCGTAACTGCCGTCGAAACAAAAAAGAACGGCAAATATCGGGCATGTCGTCATGGTAGTCACGTGCTTTGCGGTTCTGCCCAGTCACGATAGTCACGAGTCACGACAGTCACGGTTTCACCTATGTCTTCCGCCCTTCAGTCCCTGCTGCAAAACCCCGCCATCTGGCGCGGCGGCGAACAGGCGCGCGTGGCGCTACCCAGCATTCCGACCGGGTTCTCCGAACTCGATCGTGAATTGCCGGGTGAGGGCTGGCCGCGCGGCGTGGTCAGCGAACTGCTCACCGAGCGCAGCGGCATCGGCGAACTGTCGCTGCTGATGCCGGCGCTGGCGCAGCTTTCGCGGCAGGATGGCTGGCTGATGCTGATCGCCCCGCCCTGGATTCCCTACGCGCCGGCGCTTGCTGCCCGCGGCATCCGGCTTTCCAGGCTGATTGTGGCGAATACCACCTCCGGCAAGGACACGCTGTGGGCTGCGGAACAGAGCCTGCGCGCTGGCAACTGTTCCGCTGTACTGGCATGGCCCGCCGCCTTCAATGAGCACAACTTGCGGCGGCTGCAGCTTGCCGCCGAAGAAAGCGGCAGCTTCGGCGTGGTGTTCGGCGACTCTTCACGCGCGGCGCTTTCTTCTCCGGCACCGCTGCGCCTGCGTCTCGGCATGCGGCACAACCGCCTTGCCGTGAAAATCCTCAAGCGCCGCGGCAGCGGACTGACGCCGACACTGCTACTCGACGTCGAGCGCAATCGCGCAGCCGCGCCGATGCCCGCTTCCCGGTTCCGACAACCACTTGCGCATGCCGGCGCTTAGAAAAGAACCAAACCTCAACGCTTTTGATCTTGAAAGATATCCGCCATGCTGTGGGCTGCACTGCGTTTCCCGGATCTGTCGCTGCAACTGCATCTGCGCGGCGCTGCTTCCTGCGGGCCGACGATCGTGCAGGAAGCAGGCCATCGCCCGCGAGTGTTGTCCTGCAACGAGGCGGCGGCGAAAGCGGGTGTCCAACCCGGCATGCTGGTGTCCGCAGCGTATGCGCCGACGTCCAGGCTGAATCTCTGCACCATCGATCCCGCGAAAGAAGCGAAAGCGCTTGCGGGCATCGCGTCGTGGGCAACGCAGTTCACACCGACGGTCAGCCTGGCTTCGTCGAATGAGGTGCTGGTCGAAATCAGCGGCTGCCTGCGATTGTTCGGCGGGCTGCGCCCGTTGAGTGGACGCATCCGCGCCGGACTTGCGGAGCTGGGATACCGCGCAATCGTCTCCGCAGCCCCCACGCCTGGCGCCGCATTGCTGTTTGCACGTGCCGGCATTGCCACCTCGATCGACGATCGCCATGAACTGCGACGGGCGTTGGCACCGTTGCGGCTGGCATTGCTCGATCAACCTGCACAGGCCATCACCGCGCTTGCGGGACTCGGCGTGCACACCATCAAAGACTGGCTGTCGCTGCCGCGCGATGGGCTCGCGCGCCGTTTTGGCCAGGGCTTCCTCGACGAGATCGATCGCGCGTTCGGCACCTTGCCCGATCCGCGCCCGCCTTTCACGGTGCCGAGCCGCTACTCGGCTTCGCTCGAACTGCCCGCGCCGGTGCAGGAAACCGAGCCGCTGCTGTTTGCCGCCAAACGCCTGATCCTCGAACTGGCCGGTCATCTGGCCATGAGGCAGGCCGGCGTAATACGCCTCAAGCTCGATCTCGGGCATGCGCATCATGCCGCCACGCCGGTCCTGCTCGGATTGTCGGCGCCGAGCCGCGATGCCGGCCACCTGGTCACGTTGTTGCGCGAGAAACTCGCCACGGTCGAACTGCCCGAGGCCGTGGAAACCCTTTGTCTTGTCGCCGGGGAAACCCGCCCGCTCGGCTCGCAGGACCAGGCATTGTTTGCGGATGGCCGTCCTTCGCGCGAAGAACGCTGGCGCATCATCGAACACCTGCGTGCGCGGCTGGGTACACAAGCAGTGCACGGACTGGACATGTTTCCCGACCATCGTCCCGAGCTTGCTTTCCGCAAATCGCTGCCGGGCCAGGCCGGCGACGGTCTGTGCGACCTGTATCGCCCGCTTTGGTTGCTGCCCCGCCCGCTGCAGATGCGCGCAGACGGCCTGCTGCCGCAAACAGAGTCACCGCTCACGCTGCTGGATGGGCCGGAGCGCGTCGAAACCGGCTGGTGGGACGATTTCGACGTACAGCGCGATTACTTCGTCGCGCGCGACGGATCGGGCGCGAAACTCTGGCTCTTCAGGGAAAGGACAGGCCGCAAGGACTGGTTCCTGCACGGCATTTTTGCATGACGGCTCGACATGTCTGCGCGCTATGCCGAACTTCACTGTCTTTCCAACTTCACCTTTTTGCGCGGTGCATCCCACGCGCAGGAACTGGTGGAGACCGCAATAAAACTCGGCTATGAAGCGCTGGCAATCACCGATGAATGTTCGCTGGCCGGCGTGGTGCGTGCGCATGCGGCCGCAAAAAACACCAGGCTGAAACTGATCATCGGCGCCGAGTTCAGGCTCGACGACAACTTGCGCTTTGTCCTGCTCGCCCAGAACCGGGAAGGCTACGGCAATCTTTCCGACCTGATCACCCGCGGCAGAAGAAACGCGAAAAAAGGCGAATATCGCCTGTCGCGAAAAGATATCGGCCCGGGACTGGAACACTGTCTCGCGCTCTGGCTCCCGCCTTCGCAACCGCAGCCTGCTGACGCGTCCTGGCTCGCGGGGTGTTTTCCCGGGCGCACCTGGATCGCGGTCGAATTGCTGGCGCGCGGCGGCGACTGGGATCGGCTCGCGGCACTGGAGGACATGGGTCGGCGCACCGGGTTGCGGTGCGTGGCCTGCGGCGACGTGCACATGCATGTGCGCGGACGTCGTGCGCTGCAAGACGTGCTCACCGCCATCCGGCTCGGCGTGCCGGTGGCCCAGACCGGCTGCGCGTTGTATCCGAGCGGCGAACGGCATTTGCGCCGTTACGAAATCCTGGAACGCATTTATCCGCAGGCACTCCTTCAGGAAACATTGCGGATTGCCGAACGCTGCGATTTTTCGCTCAAGGAACTGCGTTACGAATATCCGGAAGAAATCGTGCCTGACGGCGAAACACCGGCGCGGTATCTGCGCCGGCTCGTCGAAGAAGGGTTGCGCAAACGCTATCCGCATGGCATTGCGGCAGAAGTGCAGGAGCAGGCCGGGAAAGAACTGGCTCTGATCGCCGAACTCGGCTACGAAGCTTTCTTCCTCACCGTCTACGATGTCGTGCGCTATGCGCGGGAACAGAAGATTCTCTGCCAGGGCCGCGGCTCGGCCGCCAACTCGGTGGTCTGCTTTGCCCTCGGGATCACCGAAGTGGATCCAAGCCGCACCAATCTGCTGTTCGAGCGCTTCATCTCGAAAGAGAGGAACGAGCCGCCGGACATCGATGTGGATTTCGAGCACGAACGCCGCGAAGAGGTGATCCAGCATATCTACAGAAAGTACGGGCGGGACCGCGCCGCGCTGGCCGCAACGGTGGTCAGTTACCGTACGCGCAGCGCCTTCCGCGATGTCGGCAAGGCGCTCGGACTGGATGCCGTGCAACTGGATCGCATCTCCAGCAGTTTTGTGTGGTGGGATCGTCCCGACGAACGGGCAGCAAGGTTGCGCGAAGCGGGTTTCGATCCGCACTCTCCCGTGATTCGCAAGCTGGTCGCCCTGACCGATACGCTGACGGGATTCCCGCGGCACCTGTCGCAGCATGTCGGCGGGTTTGTCATTTCGCGCGGCCCGCTGTCGCAACTGGTGCCCACCGAGAATGCCGCCATGCCCGATCGAACCAACATTCAGTGGGACAAGAACGATCTCGAGGAACTCGGCCTGCTGAAAGTGGACGTGCTCGCGCTGGGCATGCTCTCCGCCATTCGCCGCGCGCTCGAGATGGTGAACCGGCGCCGCGGCACTTCGCTGTCCATGGCCGACATCCTGGATACGGAATCCGGCCCGGAAGGTGTCGCCGTATACGACATGCTTTGCAAGGCCGACAGCATCGGCGTGTTCCAGATCGAATCGCGCGCGCAGATGTCGATGCTGCCGCGGCTCAAACCCAGATGCTATTACGACCTGGTGATCGAAGTCGCGATCGTGCGTCCCGGGCCGATCCAGGGGGGCATGGTGCATCCCTATCTGAATAATCGCAAAAAGAAGCCCGAAGACATCAAGTACTCTTCACCGGCCCTTCAGAAAGTGCTGGAGCGCACGCTGGGCGTGCCGATTTTCCAGGAGCAGGTCATGCAGATTGCGATCGTCGCCGCCGGCTTTACGCCGGGTAAAGCGGATCAGTTGCGGCGCGCCATGGCCGCTTGGAAAAAAAGGGGCGGTCTGGAGCCCTTCAAGGAAGACCTGGTTCGCGGCATGCTCAGGAACGGATACGACAAGAAATTCGCGCTGCAGATTTTCGAGCAGATCAAGGGCTTCGGCGAATACGGTTTCCCGGAATCGCACTCGGCCAGTTTCGCGCTGCTGGTTTATGTCTCATCGTGGCTCAAGCGTTATGAACACGCTGCGTTCACCTGCGCATTGCTCAACAGCCAGCCGATGGGCTTCTATGCCCCCGCACAACTGGTGCAGGATGCGCAGCGTCATGGCGTGGAAGTGCGGGCGGTGGATGTGATGAAAAGCGAATGGGAGTGCACGCTCGAAGAGCGCGAGGCGAGAGGCGTGAGGCGTGAGGCGAGGGAAACGGGTTCTGACTTTACTCCTCACCCCTCACGCCTCACGCCTCACGATTCCACCCAGCCCGCCGTACGATTAGGCCTGCGCATGGTCGGCGGCTTGTCCGAGGCTGCCGCCAGGCGATTACTCAAAGCGAGGAATGAACTGCTGGAATCGTTCCGCGCCCCACTTATCGCGCCTCACCCCTCACCCCTCACTCCTCGCCCCTCGCCCGATTTCGAAGAACTCGCGCTTCGGGCGAAACTGTCGCGCAAGGACATGAATGCCCTCGCCGCAGCCGGCTCGCTCGGATCGCTGGCCGGACATCGCCGCAATGCGGCCTGGTTGGTTGCCGGAATCGAAAAGCGCTTGCCGGTGCTCGCTTCGGCGCCCATCGTCGAGTCCGCCCCCGCCCTGGCTGCGCCGACCGAGGGCCAGGACATCCTCGCCGATTATGCGAGCCTGGGCCTGACGCTGGGTCGCCACCCGCTGGCGCTGCTGCGCCCGCGGCTGAAAAAGCTTTCCATGATCACTGCGGAAGAATTGGGCAATACGCCGACCGGCACACCGGTGCATGTTGCGGGCCTGGTCACCTGCCGCCAGCACCCCGGCACAGCCAAAGGCGTCATCTTCGTCACTCTGGAAGATGAAACCGGTCAGATCAACGTCGTGGTCTGGGAAAGGCTGTCGCAGAAGCAGCGGCGCCCGTTATTGGGCGCGAGACTGCTGGGCGTAGATGGAATTCTCGAAAGAGAAAGCGGAGTCACCCATCTGATCGCGCAACGCCTCACGGATCATTCCGCGCTGATCGGAGACCTCGACGCCCATTCGCGTGACTTCCACTAAACACGAAAACCCAACCCACTTGCCACATGCAGTTAGAATTGGACTCAATAACTCCCGTTCGCCATTCTCCGCGCACCCCTCAAGGGCGTATTGAAAAGAAACCTCTGTGAACTCTCTGGCAACAATTCCCTTCGACTTCGACACCCCGATCGACCGCAGCGGCACGGCAAGCGTCAAGTGGGACAAGTACGGCAACCGCGACATCATTCCGATGTGGGTCGCGGACATGGATTTCGCCTGCGCGCCCGCCGTCATAGAAGCCCTGCGTCGGCGCGTAGACCACGGCATCTTCGGCTATAGCAATCCACCGGCTGGCCTGATCGACGCCACTGTCGCCCATCTGGACAGCGAATACGGCTGGAAGATCGAGCCCGACTGGATCGTCTGGCTGCCAAGCTTGGTCGTCGGCCTCAACGTGGTCTGTCGCGCCTTCGGTCGCGAAGGCGCCGACGTGCTGACCGCAGTGCCGATCTATCCGCCTTTCCTGTCCGCTCCGGTCAATGGCGCGCGCAATGCGGTGCGGGTGCAGATGATCGAATCAAATGGTATCTGGCGCTGGGACATGGCCGCTCTCGAACGCGCGATCACGCCCAGCTCGCGCCTGCTGCTGCTGTGCAATCCGCAAAATCCCGTCGGTCGCGTGTTTTCGCGCGATGAATTGCAGGCGATCGCCGACGTATGCGTGCGTCACAACCTGGTTCTCTGCTCCGACGAGATCCACAATGGCCTGATCCTCGACGCGGGCAGGCGCCATGTCCCGGTTGCAACCCTCGGTGAAGAAATCGCGCAGCGCACAGTCACCCTGATGTCGGCGAGCAAGACCTTCAACCTGCCGGCACTCGGCTGCGCCTATGCCATTTCCGCCAATCCGGAACTGCGCAGCAAGCTCAGGAAAGCGATGGCGGGAATCGTGCATCACGTCGGGTTGATGGGTTATATCGCGACGCAAGCCGCCTATCGCGACGGCAAACCGTGGCAATCGGCGCTGCTCGATTACCTGCGCGGCAATCGGGACCTGGTCGAACGCTCGATCGGAGCAATGCCGGGCATGCGCATCTGGCACGCGGAGGCCACGTATCTGTCGTGGATGGACGCGCGCGCGTTGAACACGAATGATGTGGTGCAGTTGTTCACCGAGGCAGGGGTCGGTCTGTACGACGGCGCGCTATTCGGCGCTCCGGGTTTCCTGCGGTTGAACTTTGCGTGTCCGCGGCCGCTGCTGGAGAAGGCGTTGGCGCGCATGTCCCGCGCGGTGCAAGCGCTGGAGAAATAACGCCACAGCGGATACGCGCCCCTACGATGCAAGCATGGTTCTGCCGGTCGTGGCCAGAACGAGAACGCCGATCGCCGCGATCCAGCTGCCTGCCACGCGCACGGCGATCGGAATCCAACTCGCCTTGCGCCCAAGCAGGAAATCGACCATGAGCGTGCCGTACGCCAATATCGCCAGCCCGGCGAGGCCGGTTCCCAGTATGAACAGGTAAGCCTTGATGCTTCCCGAAATGGCTTCGCCGTTGGCGAATCCGTGACTGATGCCGAACAGGATAACGAGTCCGTAAAACACCGCTCCCGGCAATGGCCATGCGGCGGCAACGAGGCCGCCGAGCAGAATTGCGGAAGCCACATTGAAGAAGGCCAGTCCGGGTATTGGCGGCACCCATAGGGCAGCGGCCGCGCCGATCATCAATGCAACGGGGAACACGAGCAGAACGGCTTCCGCCTGGGCCTTCAGTCCGCGTTGGCCGGCGAGCAGGCTCAATGCGACAAATGGCAGGACATGCTCGAGTGCCGTCAATACGTGCAGCAGCCCGGCATAAAGATCGCCCACGCCCTTCACTGTGGAATGGGCATGCGCGCTACTGGCGAACGACACCAGCCAGATGACGAAGACGAGCCTGCCGACCGATTCGAATTTGCGCATCGATCGGATTCAGCCGCCGATGAAATGGGAAAAGAGGAAATAGACGCCGCACAGCGCGATCAGGACACCGCCGGCGCGCAGGCATTTTTCCCCGGCCGGCCACTTGTTGATCACCCCTATCAAAATACCCAGCGCATGCAGGCCGCCGGTGGCCATCACGAAGCCCATCGCGTAGGAAATCGCATTGGCAGACTCCGGAAGCTCGGCACCGTGCGCGTAGCCGTGAAAAATGGCGAACACGCCGACGATGACACCGGCGATCCACAATGGCGGACGCGCGGCGAATGCCACCATCGCACCCAGAACGATCGCCGACACGGCGATGCCGATTTCGATTCCGGGAATCGGCACGCCAAGCCCGCCGAGGATGCCGCCGAAAGACATGACCAGCGGGAAAGTGACGGGAAGCACCCAGATGGCAGGTGCACGCAGTTGCGCGCCCCAGATGCCGACGGCAACCATGGCCACCACGTGATCGAGGCCCATGACCGGATGCTCGAGGCCTGCGATGAAACCGCCCGATACATCCCCCTGGCCGACGTGCGCGAATGCAATCGCCGGAGCGAACAGCCAATACGCAAACGCCGCCCATCGGGCGGCGCCAGCCAAAATGAATCGTCGGCCTGTGCTTGCAATCATGCGGTCAACCTCTGGCCAAGCTTTGTCGAACAATCACCGGTCCGCGGCGCGGACAGGCCGGCGCAATGATCTCAGAAATATCCGGTCAGCGTAACTCTGAAGGTGCGTGGCTCGACCGGATGAAAGTGGATGTCGTCGACCGGTGCCGCCTCGCCCTGCAACCGTGAAGCGTAGAAGTACTCGATGTCACTATCCTTGCGATCGAACAGGTTGAACACGTCGGTGTGGACGCGCCACTTCGGATCGATCTTGTAGCCGACGCGCAGGTTGGTGATTTGCGTCGACTGCGAGCGCACGGAATTATCCTCGATCAGCGGACGCGGCCCGAAGTAGCGGTATTGCAACATGCCGTACCAGGGGCCGATTGAATCGACCGTGACACCGAACGACGCCACTTTTTCGATGGAACCCGGAATGTAGTCGCCGACCGGATCTTCTTCTGTAAACCGCGCACGCGATACGGAAAGATCCAAGTCCACCAGCAACCAGGAATACGGCTTGTAATGGTTGGTCCACTCGACGCCGGTGCGCTTGCTCGCGCGGCTCGGCTCGGTCGTTCCGGCATCACCGGTGAAGAGCAGTTCGGAATCCAGTTTCAATTGCCACAAGGACAAAGACGTCTCCACTTTCGGGATGATCTCCGAACGTACGCCGACCTCGGCGCCTTTGGACCTCACCAGTGGATCGACCTTGTTGGCCGGCGCTCCTGTGCTCGGATCCTCCGTGATCGTCGTACCGCGCGCGTCATTGCTGTGGAAACCGTAGCCGTAGTTCAGGAAGTATTCCGTCTTTGCCCACGGCCCGAAAATAAAACTTAGTTTCGGTGAGACGATGGAAGCGTCGACCTTGCCCGAGTTCTGCGGAATATTACTGTTCACGTCGAAGTTGTACTGGTCGCCGCGCAGTCCGACGATGGTGCGGAATTTCTCGGTGACATGCAGCGTTTCCTCGGCATAGACGCCGACGCTAGTTTGCGTGACGTTGTCCTGGCGCGTCACGCCTACGACCTGGCGGTCGACGGTGTGATACAAGGCAACCGGATCGATTGCGTCGCGGCGCGCCTGCAAGCCGATCTTGAAAATGCTGTCCATGCCGGCGAGCTTGTTGTAGAACTCCACGCGCGGATGCAGGCCGAGCACAGTGCGTCTTTCCGATTGCTCGAACTGATCGCCGTTGACCGGATCGTCGAGGAAGAACGTGAAGTTCGACCACAGATTCAGTCTCGAGCGGATCGCATACGCGTCGATCACCGCGCGGCCGCCGCTGAAGTCGTGATGCTGTTCATAGGATAGCGAATAGCGCGAGGTCTCGCCGCCGTCGGACGGATCGATCGCGCCGAACCGGTCGATGATTCCCTGATCCACCGCGCGCTGCGGAATCTGGTCGGTCGAGTCCCAGTTCGCCTTGTAGGCCATGCCGGTGACGGAAAAACCGTCCGCCCTGTCGCCGCGGCTGTAGCGCAGAGTACTGTTGAATTTCCTGAAGTTCTCCGGATTGTCCCAAGGGCCGTCATTCCCCGCCAGCTCGATCCCATACAGCAAAGTTCCCCCGCCGACATTCGGCGAACCGGCCAGCAACGCGCGTTTGTAGTCGTTCTCGCCGATAGTTACCGAGCCGATAGTACGGGGGAGCGAATTTGCGTAGTGGATACTGGCCGCACCCGCCGCGCTGAAGTCGCCG
>Ga0153916_10004189_pt1 | contig 10862 bp, 7 predicted proteins | sample Opewatmetagenome_FD_109642 | JGI IMG/M metagenome (GOLD analysis project Ga0153916, IMG submission 109642) | Freshwater wetland microbial communities from Ohio, USA - Open water 3 Core 3 Depth 4 metaG | ecosystem: Environmental > Aquatic > Freshwater > Wetlands | place: USA: Ohio, Lake Erie, Old...
ACCGGATCGCGCGTGCGCCGCGCGTGCCAGCCGTAGCCCGCCAAGGCGAGAGCACCGACCACGATACACGCCGTGGTGGCCACGGCGGAGAGCAGGTGGCCGCCGAGCGCAGACAGGCCGAGCATCAGGACCGAAAGGCCGATCCCGAGGAGCACGAATCCGCGCATATCAAGCGCGGGAATATCGGATTCGCGAATATTCGGAATATGGCGAAGCACAAGCACCAGGCCGAAAATGCCGATCGGGATGTTGATCAGAAAGATCCCGCGCCAGTTGAAATACTCGGTGATCAGCCCTCCGATGGGCGGGCCCATGATCGGGCCGAGGAGCGCCGGTACGGTGAGATAGTTCAGCGCCTCGACCAGCCCGCTTTTCGGCACGCTCTTGAGCAGCACCAAGCGCCCGACCGGCACCATCATTGCGCCGCCGATTCCCTGCACGAAGCGCGCGAGCACGAAGGCGGCGAGCGTGCCCGAGACCGCGCAGAGCAGCGATCCGCCCATGAATACGAGGATCGCCGCGGCGAAAATGGTGCGCGAGCCGAAGCGATCCGCCACCCAGCCGCTGATCGGTATGAAAACGGCGAGGGCAACCAGGTAGGAGGTGAGCGCAAGCTTGAGCGCAAGCGGATGCTCGCCAATGTCCGCTGCGATCGCCGGCAGCGACGTGGCGAGCACCGTCGAGTCCATGTTCTCCATGAACAGCGCACAGGCGACGATCAACGGAATCAGGATCTGGCGCTGCATCTAATCCGAGCCGGAATCAGCGATGTTGTTTTTTCGCCGTTATCAATCTCCGCCTTTTGTGCAGTTGCAAGCAACTGCACAAAAGGCGGAGGCGTATTATTGATAGTCGTAAAAGTAACTGACGCCGATGGGTAGCACTATTGGCGGATACCCCACCCTCGCCCCGCTTGCGGGGAGAGGGCCAGGGTGAGCAACCGTATTTGTCGTCACGTGGTTTGTAGAGACCAGGGCGTATTGCTTTTCAACATAGCGTTCATGATGGTGAGTAGTTTTCGCATACACGCGATGATGATGACCTTGGGGGGCTTGCCTGCCTGTTTGAGTCGGTCGGCAAAAGCTTTTATGACTGGATTGCAGCGGATTGCCGACACGGCAGCCATGTACAAGACGGCACGAACATCGGCCCGGCCGCCCCAGATTGAGCGCTCGCCGCGTCAGCTTGCGTGGCGAATTCATGCGTATGGGCTAGATCGCCGGAAACTATTGCAGCCTTGGTTTCTTGTGCAGGTCATTGCGGTCCACGGAGCGGATCAGCACCGGTACCGGAGCGCCGTTGCGCGAAAGGGTGAGCGGCACTTCGACGCCCGCGGGACCCCGGCGCCAGAGTTTTCGAAACAGATCGGCGGCACCGGACACGCGCTCGCCACCCAGTTCGAGCACGATGTCGCCGGCACGCACCCCGGCGTTCGCGGCCGGACCGGGCTCCGCGACGCCGCTTACCACCAAGCGCCCGCGCACGTCGCCCACGTACAATCCGAGCCAGGGCCGCGCTGGCCCGGCGGGCCGGCCGAACTTGATCAGGTCCTCGAGACTCGGTTCGAGCAAATCGATTGGAACGAACATGTTGCCCTGGTCCGCCTGACCGGCGAGCGACTCCTTGTCCTGCACAAGCAACGATCCGATCCCGATCAGCCGCCCCTCGCGGTCGACGAGCGCTGCGCCTGCCCATTGGGGATGCGGCGGCGCGGTGAAGAGCGCTTCGTCGAGCATGTACTCCCAGTAGCCCGTGAATTCCCGCTTGGCGACGATATTTGCCTTGAGGGCATGCCCGCGCCCACCATGACCGGCGACAATGACATCGTCACCGACCGAAGCGCTCGCGGCGGATCCGCGTTTGAGCGACGGGGCGCCAAGGCGGCCAAGCGGCAATACGAGGCCGAAGCCTGTCACTTGATCGTATGCAAGCGGATGGCCCGCAACCACCGTGCCGCGATTCGTGGTCAGCCAAATGGAACTCGCCTCGGTGATCAGGTAACCGATCGTCAGCAGAAGGCCGTCTTCGCGGATGACGACCCCATAGCCGGCCCTTTCCGTTCCCAGGATCGACGCCGTAAACGCGTCATCGGGGATCTCGGCGCGAAGCAAGACGACCGCGTCGAGCACTGATCCCAAATTGAAATTCAGCTCCTCGTCCTTCGGCTGCAGGTTCCCGGGAAACGCCCAATGAATAGTTTCTGCCATGATCGGCCTAAATCGATCGGATAGGACTTCGTGATGGAGCGCGAACTGCTAGTGGTCTGCTTGGCAAGTGCCGGAACGTGAAAACGCGCCTTCCGTCCCGTGGCGGCGTTGCTCATCCTCGCAATAGCTATGGCTATTGCTGCCGTTCGCGTCTTGCCACAGGCCGGAATCCATCGTTTTCATCGTGTTCCTCGACTTATGAAGCAGACCACTAGTTGCGGCGATTATACGCAAGGGTGGAATTCACAGCGAGCGGCGCACCCCTTGGATTGGGTCACCACGCAAACACGATATTCCAGTTCAATGTCGGCGCTGCGCAATGTTTGCCAATTCTGGCAATGATACGTCCTCCAGGGCGGCCATCGGACCGACGCGCCTGAGCGCCTGGAGCTGCGCTTCTTCGCGAACGAAAAATGAACCCGCGAAACCGAGCGCGTTGACCGAAATAGTGCCGAAGCGCTCCTTCGCGCGCGGCACGAGCAGCATCCAGCGGCGCGTGAGGAGCAGATTGTACGGCGCCGATTGGCGCGCCTCGCCGCCCACATCGAGCGCGCCTACCCCGGCTTTTGCGAGCAGGTCGCGATAGAGCGAGTGCAGGTGAGTGCCCGCTGCCGCAGGATCGTCGAACCACGCCGGTTCGATCCAGGCAAACGCGTGGCGGAACGCGAACCCCGGTACGCGAACGATGCCGGGCTGTCCTTGCACCGGATCGAAAAAAAGCTCGACCGGCACCGGCCGCCCCCGCATGCCGAGCGGCAGTGGCACCAATTGCAGGTGCTTGTGCGGCTGGCTGGCGCCGGCGAATTCCCCGCCGTTGTAGAAGCCCAGACCGTCGAGCTGCGCCATGCACGCTGCGAGCGCCGCAAAATCCTCGACTGTGATCAGGGTCTCCTGGTGCGCGAACCGTCGCGTCACGATCAGCAGATGATGGTCGATGACGTTGAATTTGTTGAGCAGCGCCAAATGCGTAGCCGATACGTCGGCGACGAAAAGGTCCGGCTCGTAGGGAAGAAACGGATTCCCCCGCGGGCCCGCCTCCGGCCCTGCGCGCCGCCTGTCCGCGTCCTTGCGCGCGAGACTGGACACCCGGCGCACGATGAATTCGATGCCGGCGTCAGGTACCAATTCCTCCACGGTTTGTATCGGCTGCATCGCGCCGCACTGGAGCGCGTGCCGCGAACATTTGACGATCGCGGGTATGAGTGTCCCCGGGGCGAGCTGGAGGCGGCTGTCAGTCATCACCCCGTTAATTTATCATCTGGCAACCGCACCGTTGCCGAATTGAATTGTCGAATTCACTGTAATATCGACGTCAAACGCCGATGAACCCCAGTCCGATACAGCTTCTGTCCGAGAAATTGCGCGAATTTGCCCGTGAGCGCGACTGGGAGCAGTTTCACACGCCGAAAAACCTGGCCACCGCACTGGTGGTGGAGGCCGCCGAGTTGGTGGAGCACTTTCAGTGGCTCCGCGACCATGAGAGCGCGAGCCTGTCGGCGGAAAAACTCAAGCAGGTCGAAATGGAGCTGGGAGACGTATTCATTTATCTCGTGCGGCTTGCGGATACGCTTGGCGTCGATCTCGTCGCCGCCGCCGAAGAGAAAATGGCCATCAACGCGGCACGATATCCGGCCGACAAGGTCCGCGGAAAAGCGCTGAAGTACAAGGACCTTTGAGCCACTACCCGGCTAGAGTGCCGGCCGCCGACGGATGCATATGAATACATGAGTACATCCACGCCTGGAATGATCTATCTCAAGGACTATGCGCCGCCCGCGTTCCTGGTCCCGGAAATCGCGCTCGACTTCGGAATACTCGAGGAGTTCGTGCGCGTGCGCTCGCGGCTTATGCTGGTGCGCAACCCGCGCTCGCCGAATGCGCACGCGCCGCTTGTTCTCGACTGCGACGAGCTGGAATTGGAGGCCATTGCGCTCGACGGCCGAACCCTCGCAGCCAGCGAGTATGCGCTCGACAGCGAACACCTGAGCATCGCATCGGCTCCGGACCGGTTTGTGCTCGAAACGACTTGCCGCATCCGGCCGCTGAACAACACCCGGCTCGAGGGCTTGTACGCCTCGAAAGACGGGCTGTTCACCCAGTGCGAGGCCGAAGGTTTCCGGCGCATCACCTATTTTCCCGATCGACCGGATGTGATGTCGCGATATACCGTGACCATCCGCGCTGACCCGGAGCGCTATCCGGTGCTGCTGTCGAACGGCAATCTGGTCGCAAACGGAGAAGGGACCACCCCGCCGGCTGGCGCCGGCACCCCTCCTCGGCGAGGAGGGGAAAGACATTGGGTCAGGTGGGAAGATCCTTTCCCCAAACCCTGCTACCTGTTCGCGCTCGTCGCGGCGAAACTCGAGTGCCTCGAGGACGCGTTCGCCACCCGCTCGGGCCGCACGGTGCGCCTGTCGATCTATGTCGAACCGGGGCGGCTCGATCAATGCGGCTTTGCCATGCAGGCGCTGAAAAAAGCGATGCGCTGGGACGAGGAGGTGTTCGGGCTGGAAGTCGACCTCGATCGCTACGCCATCGTCGCCGTGGGCGACTTCAACATGGGGGCGATGGAGAACAAGGGACTCAACATTTTCAACACCAAGTATGTGCTCGCGCGCCCGGATATCGCCACCGACAGCGATTTCCAGAATATCGATCGCGTCGTCGCGCATGAATACTTCCACAACTGGACCGGCAATCGGGTCACGTGCCGCGACTGGTTCCAGCTCTCGTTGAAGGAAGGCCTCACCGTCTTCCGCGAGCAGGAATTCGGCGCCGACATGTACTCGCGCGCGGTGCAGCGCATCCAGGGGGTGCGGGGCCTGCGCGCAGCGCAGTTCCCCGAGGATGCCGGGCCGATGGCGCATCCGGTGCGGCCAGCCTCCTATATGGAGATCAGCAACTTCTATACCGCAACGGTCTACGAGAAGGGCGCGGAGGTGGTACGTATGCAGCACACGTTGCTGGGCGGGGCCGGTTTCCGCAAGGGAATGGATCTGTATTTTGCGCGCCACGACGGGCAAGCGGTGACTTGCGACGACTTTGTCCAGGCGATGGCCGACGCCTCGGGCGTCGATCTCGCTCAATTCAAGCGCTGGTATTCTCAGGCCGGAACTCCGCGCGTCGAAGTTAGTAGCGAATACGATGCCAAGGCTGCCCGCTACAAACTTACGCTCAAGCAATCGTGTCCGGCTACCCCCGGCGAGGTAGCGAAACTGCCGTTCCATATCCCGCTCGCGCTGGGGCTGGTCGGCGCCGACGGCACGGATATGCCGCTGCAACTCGAGGGTGAGACGCAATCGGGGGGCACCACGCGCGTGCTATCGCTCACGCGCGAGAGCGAGCAGTTCGTGTTTGTCAACATCGGGAGCAAACCCGTTCCTTCGCTCGCACGCGGCTTCTCCGCGCCGGTAATCGTGAAGTTCGCCTACGACGAAGCAGCGCTCACCCATCTTATGGCGCATGACTCCGACAGCTTCAATCGCTGGGAAGCGGGACAACGGCTCGGGGTCGGAATTCTGTTGCGCGCTGTCGCATCGCTGCAGGCCGGCCGCGCGCCGGAGGCGCCGCAGGCGTTTAGCGCCGCGTTCGCGCGCGTGCTCGAAGGCAGCGCGAGCGACCCGGCTTTCGCCGCCGAGGCGCTCAGTCTGCCCTCCGAGACCTATCTGGCCGAACAGATGGCGGTGGTGGATCCGGATGCGATCCACGGCGCGCGCAACTGGTTGCGCCGGTACCTGGCCCTATGGCTCAAAGACGCGCTGGAGCAAACCTACCGCGCCAACCAGACGCCGGGGCCCTACTCGCCCGATGCGGCATCTGCCGGCAAACGCGCGCTCGCGAATTTGTGTCTTTCTTATTTGATGGAACTCGACGACGCGAAACTGCGCGCGCTGTGCACCGCACAGATCGAGCGCGCGAGCAACATGACCGATGCCGTCGCCGCGCTCGCGACGCTGGCCAATTGCGACTGCGCCGAGCGGGTGCCCGCACTGAGGACCTTCTACGAGCGCTGGAAAGACGAACCGCTGGTGGTGGACAAGTGGCTCGCGCTGCAGGCGGCCTCGCGCCTGTCATCGACGCTGGCGGAGGTCAGGCGGCTCACCGGACATTCGGCGTTCGACATCCGAAACCCGAACAAGGTCTACGCGCTGATCCGCGGCTTCTGCGCCAATCAGGTACGCTTTCACGCCGCCGACGGTCTGGGCTACGCTTTCGCAGCCGAGAAAATCATCGAGCTCGATCCCATCAATCCTCAGGTGGCCGCGCGCGTGGCGCGCGCCTTTGACCGCTGGAGAAGATTCGACGCGGCGAGGCAGGCGCATGCGAGAGCTGCACTCACGAGCATTCAAGCTGCTGACGGCCTGTCGCGGGACGTCGCCGAAATCGTCGGCCGGACGCTCGCGTGAGCTGGCCGGTGCGGATCGCCATCTCGCCGATGGTTGCCGCCGCGGCATTCGCGATCGGTGGTTGCGACTACCTTCGGCCTTTCGAGCAGGTTTGTGAAAAGAAGCTCGCCCCCGCCGAAATCACGGTGGAAGCGGCACCGGTGAGCTACCGCACGGACTTTTCGCTGTCGTCGGAGCAGCTCACGGCCATGGGCGCCGCAAGCGCCGGACGGCTGACCCTCGGTCTGACGCAGACCAACCTCAAGTCGTCAGTCTCCCTCGGCGGCAACGGCATTACCCAGCGATTCACCGGCCGCCACTGCATGCGGGCCTCCGTCCACGTGCGCCTCGCTTTCGAGCCGATGACGGTGTATGTGAGCCGCAATCACCCGCAGGCTTCATGCGTGCATGAAATCACGATGGGCCACGAATTGAAACACGTGAGCGTGTACGAGATCTTTCTTGCCGACGTCTCGGAAAAGATCGAGCGCGAGCTTCGCGCGCGTTTCGGCGGGGGCATTCGCTATTTCGCCAGCGAGGCCGAGGCCGAGAAACAAGTGCAAGACCTGACACACGAATACCTGGCCCCGTTCGTGCAGGAGAGCATGAACGCTGTCACCGCGCGCCAGGCGAAAGTCGATTCCGTGGAGGAATACTTTCGTCTGGATCGATTCCAGGCCGCCTGTGGGGACGGCAGCGTTTGACCGCAGTCAAAGGGCTCGGCGTAATTTCCGCTTAGCATCCCTTAGCATCCCTCTGAATCGAAGGTAAGCCCGCGCACATGTCCGGGCTGGCGACGACGCGCCACTGCGACCCTGTCGTGAGCGGCAGCCGCGGCAGGCCGATCATTCACGATGAGAATCACGCAGATCAGCGTGCAACAGGCGATCGAGAGCCTCCGCTCTCACGCCGACGGGCTTTCATCGCAGGAAGCCGGGCGCAGGCTCGCAGAATACGGCCTCAACCGCGTCGAGGAGATCAAGGGCGAGCACCTTCTACTGCGACTCGCGCGCGAGTTCACCCACTTTTTTGCGCTGATTCTGTGGCTCGCCGCCGGGCTCGCTTTCGTCGCCGAGCTGAACGATCCAGGCAAGGGGATGGCGGCGCTCGCTTACGCGATCATCGGCGTGATTTTCATCAACGGCGTGTTCTCGTTCTGGCAGGAATACCGCGCCGAACGCGCCATCGCGGCGCTGAAGAACCTGTTGCCGCGACAGGCGACGGTGCTTCGCGACAGCATCGCCTCCCGGCTGCCGGCCGAACAGCTTGTTCCCGGGGATATTCTCCTGGTGCAGGAAGGCGATGACATTCCGGCCGACTGCCGGTTGATAGAAGCCATCGGCATGCGCGTCAACGTCGCCACCATGACCGGCGAGTCACTGCCCAAGGCGCTGAACGCCGCACCGAGCGAGGAGACCGAGCTGCTTGCGTGCCGTAACGTCCTGCTGGCGGGCACTGCCGTCGTCTCGGGTGAAGGGCGCGCGATCGTGTTCGCCACCGGAATGCGCACCGAGTTCGGCCGCATCGCGCACCTCACTCAGACCGGTCGCGAGGACGAATCTCCGCTGCAGCGCGAAATCGCGCACCTGTCGCGGCTGGTCGCGCTGCTCGCGACCGTGGTCGGCATCGTTTTTTTCTTCATAGGACAGTTGCTCGGCCTGTCATTCTGGGAGAACTTCATTTTTGCCATCGGCATCATCGTCGCCAACGTCCCCGAGGGGCTGCTGCCGACGGTGACGCTGTCGCTCGCCATGGCGACCCAGCGAATGGCACGCCGCAATGCGCTCGTGCGCCACCTGCCCGCGGTGGAAGCGCTCGGATCCGCGACGGTCATCCTCTCGGACAAAACCGGAACGCTGACCATGAATCGCATGACGCTGCACACCGTATGCCTGGCCGAAAGAACGCTCGCGTTTCCGCTCGCAGAACAGGACGCAGTCGCGCAACACACACCGTTTTTTCTGGTCGCGCTGCACTGTCACAACCTGCGCGAAGTCGCCCAGAACGGCCGCGTGGTGCTGCTTGGCGATCCGATGGAAGCAGCCTTGCGCGACGCGGCGCGCGCCGTTCTCGGCCCCGTGCACGAATATCCACGCTTCGGCGAGCTGCCCTTCGACGCCGACCGCAAATGCATGTCGACCGCTCACCAAACGCCCTACGGTCAGGTTCTCTACTGCAAGGGCGCACCCGAGATCGTGCTGCCGCTGTGCACGTTGATCTGGGCAAAGGACGGGACTCGCCCACTCGACGCGACGATGCGCGAGCGATTCCAGCTTGCGCAGGAAGAGATGGCCAAGCGCGGATTGCGCATTCTTCTGCTCGCGTTCCGCAGCCTTCCGCCCGGCTGCCCGCAGGACCAGTGGGAGAACAATCTGACGTTGGCGGGACTGGCCGGGATCGAGGATCCGCCGCGACCCGAAGTGCCGCAAGCGATCGAGCGCTGCCGCGAGGCCGGAATCAAAGTGATCATGGTGACCGGCGACCATCCGCATACGGGCCTCGCCATCGCGCGCGAAATCGGGCTGATACGCTCAATGCGCCCCTTGGTGATAGCCGGCTCGGAGCTGGAACGCATGCGCGAGAGCCAGCTTCAACTGGCACTCGACGCCGACGAAATTCTTTTCGCGCGCGTCACCGCCGATCAGAAGATGCACATCGTCGAGGGGCTCAGGCGCAAGGGCCATATCGTCGCCGTGACCGGCGACGGCGTCAACGACGCCCCCGCCCTGAAGCGCGCCGACATCGGCATTGCCATGGGGATTTCCGGCACCGACGTGGCGCGCGAGTCGGCCGACATGGTGCTGCTCGACGACAACTTCGCCAGCATCGTCAGCGCCATCGAGGAGGGGCGCGCGGTCTATGCGAACATCCGCAAATTCCTCACTTATATTCTCACCTCCAACATCCCGGAGTTGGTCCCTTACCTGGCGTTCGTCGTATGTAGAATCCCGCTGCCGCTCACCATCATCCAGATCCTCGCGGTGGATCTCGGCACCGATATGCTGCCGGCGCTTGCGCTCGGCGCGGAAAGGCCCGACCCCGAAGGAATGCGCCGGCCGCCGCGCGCCCGCACCGAGCGGCTGCTTTCGTGGCCTCTCCTCGCGCGTGCGTACCTGTTCCTCGGATTGCTTGAAGCCATGACGGCAATGGCGGCCTTCTTGTTCGTGCTTCGTGTCGGCGGCTGGCATTATGGCGACGCGCTCGACAAGCTCGATCCTCTGTACCTGCAGGCCACTACGGCCTGCCTTGCCGGGATCATCGTGACCCAGGTGATCAATGTGTTCCTATGTCGCGATGAGCGCCGTTCATCCTTTTCCTTCGGATTGGAGAGCAACCGGCTCATCATTCTTGGGGTGACCGTCGAGACCGCGCTAATGCTTGGCATCGTCTATACGCCCTGGGGCCAGACGGTGTTCGGCACCGCGCCGCTGCCCGCAGGGGCTTGGCTGTTCATGCTGCCCTTTGCAGTGGCGATGTTCATGCTGGAGGAAACACGCAAGCTGGTTGCGCGCCGCGTTGGCGCGGCAAGGCGTTGACAGCGACGATTTTTTCGATCGGCCCGTGCAGGTCAATGCGTGACACGCCTACGCGCCACACAGTGATGGGTGTTACGAAAACGGAGCGCCGGTACTCCCAGGCGCCCGGTCAACGATTTTCGCCCCGTTGCGTTAGAATAACCGCAGCAGAAAAAAGAGCATAGGCGTTCATATGCCGAAAATAGTCGCGCTGCGAATAATTGCGGCGAAGACTGATCACAACCACTCATAAGGGAAGGAACTGATATGAAGAAATTGCTTGCACTGTCGATCGCCGCTGCTTTTGCCGCGATTTCGCTAAGCGCTGCCGCCCAAGCGCCGAAAGCCGCCGCGCCTGCCGCGGAAAAAGCCGCACCAGCGGCGGCTAAGGCTGCTGACAAACCCGCGGCCAAAGGCGCAAAAGCCACAGCTAAAGGCGCGAAAGCAGCTGCAAAAGCCGAGAAAGGGGAAAAAGGCGCGAAGAAGTAATAGCTCCTAAGCCGATCGGGGCGTCGCGTGCGCCCCAATCGAAGCAGCACCAATAGAGGCGGGCTTGTCCCGCCTTTATTTTTTGCATGAGTCAAAATAATATTGATATCCATACGATCCGCATATTCTTCTCTTGGTTGTGCAGACCATGGACCCGATGGTGCATCTCGCGCTCGCCACGGCGGCCTTTCTCGCCACGCATTACGTATCGAGCACGCCGCTGCGGAAAACGCTTGTAAGTGTACTGGGTGAGCAATCTTACTTGG
>Ga0153916_10004190_pt1 | contig 10862 bp, 10 predicted proteins | sample Opewatmetagenome_FD_109642 | JGI IMG/M metagenome (GOLD analysis project Ga0153916, IMG submission 109642) | Freshwater wetland microbial communities from Ohio, USA - Open water 3 Core 3 Depth 4 metaG | ecosystem: Environmental > Aquatic > Freshwater > Wetlands | place: USA: Ohio, Lake Erie...
TCCAGGGTCACCGGGGCCGACGCCAATGCCGTACAGCTTTCCGCGTTTCATTTGAAAAGTTCCTCTTTTATTATAAGGACGATAGTCCGCGACGATGCCTCGATCTCATCCAGTTCGGCCGGCTGAACCCGCCGGAGTTCTTCATCCTTGAGGGTGAGATTTTCACAGAGGTAGATTCTCCGGCCTTCCCCAAGAACCTTTACCAGTCCGGCAGTCCAGCGGATCGCTTCGCTGCGGCCGGCGAACACGGCAATTTTTCCTTCAGTCATGAGCGATGCGGTTTCTATACGGGGATTCTCACCATGGGCGTCGATTATCCTGGCGTCCAGCCAGTCCAGACCGATTCTGGCAAAAGCCACCTGTACGGAGCTGATCCCCGGTATGACCTCACAGGCGGTTCTGCCGAAATGCTTAATAATCGGCCGGGCCAGGCTGCAAAGGCCGGGGTCGCCGGTTACGAGGACAACGATCCGCATTTTTCCACGACGGGCATCAATCTCCCGGAGGATCTTTTCCATATCGGATGCGACAGCAATCTTCTCACCCTGGTGGCCGGGGAAAAGCTCAAGCAGGCGGCCGGCCCCTACGAGCACCTCTGCCTGCTCAACGGCCTTGCAGGCCGCGGGCGTCAGGTAATCCGATGCACCCGGCCCACATCCGGCAATGATGATTGAGGATTTCTTTACATCCATCGCCTTAAATCTCCATCATTTCCTATCCGTTCGCCCTGCATATTGACGAGCACCACCGCGATCTCAAAATTTTCTCCGACGCGCTCGCTCACAGCCCTGCGTACACTGCCTGCGAGGGCATCCCCCAGTTCTTTTTTCTCCTCTCCGGAGAGAGCCGAAAATATCCCTTCCACCGTCGGCATTTCCTGCACGTGCTTTCCAAGAACGCGCCCTGCCAGGACAGAAACAAAAGCTACTGCACTTTTCGATCTTGAAGAATGGGTATTCCACTCGCCCATGGCTAACTTCGCCAGTTTCCCCGGGTGACCGAGGACCAGGAGCGCCTCAAAGCCGTGCCCGGCGGCGCAGTCAAGCATGAAGCCCCACTCGTTGCTTACTTCGATGACCTGCCCGGAAGAGACGCTAAAGTGTCTCTTTGCGGCCCGTTCCCCGATATGACCAGGCACGAAAACCGGCGCCCTGATGCCGCAGGCTACGGCGACATCCAGGAGGCACTTCAAGGACGTCCGCAACGCGGGACAGCTGAAGGGACGGACCCTGCCCGACGTGCCCAGGATGGAAAGCCCGCCTTCAACCCCCAGACGCGGGTTGAAGGTCTTTGCCGCTATTTCTTTTCCTCCCGGGACAGAGAGCGTTACTTTCATCCCGCGGTCCGTGACTTCCCGTACGGCCTCCCGGATCATCCGACGGGGGACCGGGTTGACGGCCGGTTCTCCGGGCGCCACCGATAAGCCTGGTTTCGTGACCGTACCTACGCCTTCCCCTGCGGCAATAACAACGTCATCACCCTCGATTCCGGTAACCGAGGCGACGACGGTGAGGCCGTTGGTAATATCCGGATCATCCCCCGCGTCCTTGCGGATGGCGGCTTCCGCGGAAACCCCGTTTCCCCGGACATAGACCAGGGGAAGCACGACACGGTCACCTTCCGGGAGGGTGATCTCAACTTCCCGTGAGGTAAACCTTTCCAGCAGGAATCTCACCGCGGCCTTAGCCGCCGCCGCCGCGCATGTCCCCGTCGTGAAGCCGCTCCGGAGTTTACTCATCGTATGACCTTTTAAAAACTTCCACCATCTCCCTCCTCGCCTCTCCTATCGTGAGCGGGATCTTATCAAAGGGGAGGTGATCTTCATGTTTCAAACGGTAAATCAGTTCCGCAATATGGGGCATCCTGAGCTTTACCTGGGTCATGTCTTCCGGCGCCGTGAAAACGGATTCAGGCGCTCCGCCCCGGGCAATCTTCCCTTTGCTCAAGATGTATAGCCGGTCGAGAAATACCGGTACAAGATCCACACTATGGGTCGCCATGACAATAGTGACCTCTTTATCTTCATTGAGCCTGGTAAGTAGGTTCATCATCTGATATTCCCCGAGAGGGTCGAGCCCCGCCGTCGGCTCATCCAAGAGCAGTATCTCATGCCCCATGGACAAAAGTCCGGCAATGCATATCCTCTTTCTTTCGCCAAAACTCAGATGGTGGATGGACTTTTTGGCAAACCCCCCCATCTCCACCGCCCGGAGGGCATTATTAACCCTCTCGATGATCTCTTTTTCCGTAAATCCCATGTTCATCGGGCCGAAAGCCACATCCTCGAATACGGTGGGAGCGAAGAGCTGTTCGTTCGGGTTCTGAAAGACGATTCCCATTTTTTTGTATATTTCCCGAGGGGCGAGGTTCCTGATATCCATGCCGTCCAAAAAAACACTCCCCTGAAAATCTTTGATCAGGCCGTCCATGATTTTCAGGAGTGTCGTTTTTCCCGAACCATTATATCCCAGAATGCCGGCAAACTCTCCCTTCGCGACGCTCAAATCGATACCGGAAATCGCTTCTGTTCCGTCTGCGTAAGTGTAGGAGATATTCTTCAGCAATAGCCGGGTCATATAGTCCACACAACTCCCATCATTGAAATAAACAGGAGAGAAACAAAAACTTCCGATGAACGGAAAGGTTTCTGGTCAAACAGAGGAATATTGCCATCATAACCCCGCTGAACCATGGCAACGGTAATATTCTGACTGTGCTCAAACGCCTTGAGGATGAGAGAACCGACCAGGACGCCGAAGGAACTGAAACGGCGATTGAAGGCGGCATATCCGAGGCGATTTTTCTGGGCGTCGTAAATAACTCCCGCATCCTCGATCAGGACGAAGATATACCGGTAAGCATACATCAGAATCTCGATAAATGCTTTGGGGACTCTCAGCCAGGAAAGGGCAGCCAGCAATTCTGTAAATGGCGTAGAGAATACCATGACAGCCATAACCGATATGGCCGCAATAATCCTGCCGGCGATGGAGATTCCTTCCGCCAGCCCCTCCCTGTATGCCGTAATCCGGATTCCCATAATGTCTGTGGAAAAGATGCCCTCTCCCCCGGAGAAGAAAATCTTCAGGAAAAGGATGACCAGCACGATAAACACCGGTTCGGAAAAACGGAGGAGAAAAACTCTCCCCGGTATTTTCATCTGCCAGCAAAGAAAAAGGCAAAGGGATGTGACAAGCAAATGGAAGGCAAGCCCCTGGTAGCTCAAGACCATGACCAGCATGATCAGGGTCACCAGAAGCTTTACCCTGCCGTCAAGCCTGGAAAGCCAGTGTTCTTTATTATGAATATAGTCGGATAGTATCATTTCCTTTCCGTAATTACTTCCTTCCCGCCGTTAACGCGCGGCGACTTTTCAGTAATGAGCACCCGCCAGTAATATCCGGCGGCAAACCCGCCCAGGGCGCCTGCGACAAGAAATAAAAAGAGGGGGAGGTCACCCTGCTCCATATTGATAAGCGGTTCGCTGGCCTCTCTTCCATGCTCCTTCGCAACTTTCTCGATGACAGCCTCATCAACACCGGTCCATTTGGCAGCCCCGGCAGGGATAGCAGCCGATAAGAGCGCCCCAATAATGAAAAAAGAAACAATCAACGCCGTCATCCCCTGTTTCTGCATTGTTACTTCCCCCGGTTTGATCACACGCATCTTAATCAGAAGGTCGGGTCTCTTTTTATAGAGGAGAACGACCATGCCCGCCGTGATAGCTCCCTCGAGAATCCCCAGGGGCAGTTGCGTGGGGATGAAGGCGATAAGGACCTTCCAGAAAAGCGGCAAAAAGGCCGCCTCCCCCTTGATACCGGAAGCCAGTTCTACCGAGGTCATCAAATATGTGGCCCAGTCCGCAAACAAACCTGCCATGAAGCCCGCCACAGCAATATTCACCCTGACGGACCGCAATATCCGGAATGTAAAGTAACCTGCAAAGGAACCCATCACGCCCATGGATACGATATCGGCGCCGAGGGTGCTCAACCCGCCGTGGGCAAGTAAGATCGCCTGGATGAGGAGGGCCACCGCGGTGATCACGACACTGATCGCCGGGCCGACGAGGATTCCGGAAATGCCGGTTCCGCAGGGATGGGAAGAGGTTCCCGCAAAAGGCACGGGTATGGGCATGCAGGAGATGATGAAGACAACCGCCGCCATCAGCCCGACCAGAGGCTTAAAGGAGAGATCCTCGCGGGAGCGCTTGTTCAGACTGTACAACCCGTACGCGACAAAGGGAAGGGCCATGACAAACCATAAAGTCGCCCAACTAAACGGCAATATGCCCTCAGAAATGTGCATGGCATATACGGTATCGGCGGACAGCAAAGCACTGCAAAATATTAAAGCAACAAAAGTAATTTTTATCGTAGAGTTCATCATGTTGCCCCCCTTAAATCCAAGGTTTATTTCTCCGGCGGTTTCAGTTCCCGGACATCAGGAAGATTCCAGGATTCATCCAACCGTTTTATTACCAGATCAACGAGACATTCGTCAAAGCCCAGATTTTTACCCAGGATCAGTTGCACATGCGGATACTTGCGGGTCTTTTCCCGAAGCAGTTCCGGTATGTCTTCAACAAAGTGAAGACCCGCATGGAGGAAATAGGGAATGACAATGACCTTCGTTGCACCCCGGGCGACACATTGTTCGAATACTTCGGGGAAGTGGGGACCAAGCTTTGACATGTAGCAGGTATCGATGAAGTCCCGGCCGAGCTTTTCCCGCATCCGCCGCGCCACCTGTTCCATTCCCTCTCCCGCTCCCGGTATACGGCTGCCGTGGCCCAAGAGAATAATGGCCTCGTTGTTATGTTCTTTCATCGACACCTCCTGACTGTAATTCCGCAAGTGAACACAGGGCATGAATGACGCTGACGACAAGAGGACTGCCGCCGCGACGCCCCGTAAGCGCGATATAGGGTATGTCCAGAGACATGATCTCTTCCTTGCTTTCCGCAACGTGGACAAAGCCGACGGGCATGGCAATAACCAGGGCCGGCCGGATGCCCTCCTCCATAATCATGCGATTCAGCTCCAGCAGGGCGACGGGGGCATTGCCGAAAGCGGCGATACCTCCGGAGAGAATCGGCCTCGCCTTGCGCACAGCGAAGAGCGAGCGGGGAAGCCCGGTATCACGCGCCTCCTTTGCTACATCCCCATCGGCGATATGGCAAAAAATACGATCAGATATATAGTTCTTGCATACGGTCTGCAATCTTTCCCGTGAAATTCCCGATCGTATCATATTGGAATCGACGTAGATGGGGCATCCCTCCCTGAGAGCCTCAATGGCTGCGGGAATGGCGCCGGGCGAAAATTTTACTGCCTCCATGATGCCAAAATCTCCCGTGGTGTGTATCATCCGGCGCACCACCTGCCACTCGTCGGGTGTAAACGGGTGGGGAGGCGCTTCCCGGTCGATGATCATGAAGGACCATTCCTCGATGTCCTGTCCGCTCTTCGGGGCAGCATAGAGGGTATGAATAAAAGGCTTTTTCGGTGATTGTTTTTTTACGCTCATCTGTTTATTCCGCAGTGGTTAATAAAATATTTCAACGCCTCCGGACGGGAGGCAAGGTGCAGGTGTACATAGCTCGCCAGTACCAGGCCGTTTTGAAAGCCTTCTCCCTGGACATTGTGTGAACGCCGTCCCTTCAAGGCGTAAACAGTGTTCCATGACGGATCTTCCGTCGGATTCGCAGTCAATTCCGAGTAGTGGAATTCATGTCCCCGCAGCGTTGCGCCTTTGGCTCCCCAGAGCGAATCGGCGTTCAGGGTCACCTCAACGTACCCCAGAGATCTCAGCCGGTCAAGCATCCTGGTTGACGCCGGGATCAGCCCGACCATCGGATATGTTTCCCCTCCCTGCGTCTCCAATTCCCGGCACAGATACATCAACCCGCCGCATTCGGCATACACAGGCCGGCCTGAGGATGAGAACTCCCGGATCTCTGAGAGCATCTGCCGGTTAGCAGTCAGGGCCTCCGCATACTCTTCCGGATAACCTCCGCCGATGTAAAGGGCGTCAAGGTTGCCGGGAATGCGGCTGTCCGCAAGCGGCGAAAAAAAGTGCAATGAGCAACCCCTCATTTCCAGTTCATCAAAAAGATCCTGGTAATAGAAATGAAAGGCCTCATCACGGGCTACACCGATGGAGATACGCTTTGGAGGGGTTTCTCTCCCTCCCCCTCCCTCAAGCCCTCCCACCAGGGGAGGGACGATTAAGGAGTTTACGTTGATAGAGGGTGCGCTACAGGCAATTTTAATGATATCATCGACCGATGCGTACCGTTCAATGGCATCTGCAAGCCCGTCGAGAACCGATGCCGGGAGGTTTCCGGAATCAGCCGTTACCAGCCCTAGATGCCGGCTGGGAAGAATCGGAAGGCCGTCCTGCGTGACGCCGCCTACCAGGGGAGGAAGCGATGCGGCCGCAAGGGAACTGGCAAGCAGCGATGCATGGCGCTCAGAGCCGCAGCGGTTGGCGATTACTCCCGCCACATTTAAATCATTTTCGAAATCAGCGTAGCCTTTCACGACGGCGGCAAGGCTTCTGGCGATGCCGTGAGCATCGACGACCAGGAGCACCGGCGCATCCAGCCAGCGAGCGATTTCCGCCGTGCTCCCCTCAGAACTCTCCGGACCGGCGCTATCAAAAAGCCCCATAACCCCTTCAATGAGCGAAATGTCGGCGCTCTTCGAGGTCCGGGCGAAGAGACGGCGCACGTAGTCCCTGCCCGCCATCCAGCCGTCGAGATTATAGCAGGGTCTCTCCGAGGCCACCGTCAGGTAGGAGGGATCCAGGAAATCGGGCCCCACCTTGAATGTCTGCACCCTGAGTCCGCGCTTTTTCAGCGCCGCCACGATGGCGAGAGAGAGCGAAGTTTTCCCCACGCCGCTTTGGGTGCCCGCTATGACAATCCGGGGACAATCCATTCTTAGTACTCCACTCCTTTTTGCGCCTTACATCCTTCTGCAAGGCCGTGCTTTACAGGGAGCATCTCCGTGACTGTATCGGCCAGGGATATGAGTTCCGCCGTGGCATGGCGGCCTGTCATGACGATGCAGGTTTCGGGACCGCCTTTCCGGATAACTTCTGTAACCTGATCCTCATGTAAGAGGCCTTTCCCGACGGCGGTGCATATCTCATCCAGGATGATAAGATCATATTTCCCTGAGGAAAGCGCCTGTCCGGCCATACTGAGTCCTTCCTGAGCGGCGCTGCGGTGTTCCTGAAACGCGTCGCTCGTCCGCTCCGGAATAAATCCACGCCCCGTCTGCACGCTTTCGACGCCGAAGAGGCGTCTGCATGCGGCCAGTTCTCCCGTTGCCGGGTCGGATTTCACGAATTGAATGACCAGGGTCTTCATGCCGTGCCCGCTGGCACGGAGAACCATGCCCAGGGCGGCAGTTGTTTTTCCCTTGCCGTCACCGGTAAAGAGAATGATCCTTCCCCTATTTTTCATCGTGATGATCCTCTCATCGCAGCCCCATCAACCGATAGATTTTGTCTATGTCCAGACTCTTGCGGACGACAGCGGCCAGGCGATCGAAGGCCGGTTCCAGGTCATACGCCGCCAGGGCCTTCCCGACAGGAGGCAGAGAGCGCCGGATTCTCAGCCTGTCAATGAACCACCGGCGAAATTCGTCGGCGTCGAATATTCCGTGCAGGTATGTCCCCCACAGAAAGCCGTCTTCCGATTTGACCCCGACGACCATGCCGTTTTCACGGATGACAACGGGGGAAAGTCCGGCGCCGTTTGTCTGTCCATGGTGGATCTCGTAGCCCTTCACGGCGAGGCCCGAATCAACATGACGCGCCGAGACGCACTCCAGGGTCTTCTCAAGGGCCATTGTTGTGGACACCGGCAAAAGCCCGAGCCCCCGGATGGTCTTTCCCCCCGACTCGATGCCGTGAGGATCGGCAATTTCCTTCCCGAGGATCTGAAACCCGCCGCAGATCCCGACTATCTCTGTCTTCCCGGCATGGGCCAGATCGATAATTTTCTCCGCCAGGCCGCCTTTCAGCAGATAATCAAGATCGCCGATCACGTTCTTGCTTCCCGGCAGGATAATTGCGTCAGGGTTGTTCATGTCCTGAGGAGCACGGATTATGCGCAGGTGTACATCAGGCTCCAGACGAAGCGAATCGAAATCCGTAAAATTTGAGATATGGGGAAGATCGATCAGTGCGATCTCTACGGCATCTCCTGCCGGCCGTGTGTCTTCTTTCGGACCGCTCTTGAATGTGACTGAATCCTCTTCCGGTAATCCCAGATCCCTGAGATAGGGGACCACGCCGAAGGTGGGCCGTCCCGTGTGGCGCTCCACATAATTGATGGCGTCGTCGAGAAGGGACTTGTCTCCACGGAACCTGTTGATTACAAATCCGGCCACGAGCGCACGCTCCCATTCCGCGAGTACCTCCATCGTTCCTACGAAGGACGCGAAAACCCCTCCCCGGTCGATGTCGCCCACCAGAATAACCGGTGATCGGGCGTAAAGTGCCATATGCATGTTCACAATGTCGTGGTGTTTCAGATTGACCTCAGCGGGACTCCCCGCTCCCTCGAGAATGATTACATCGTGCTCGCAGGATAAGGAATCATACGCCTTCTTTGCCGCGATGAATGCTTCAGGCTTATAGCGGATATACTGTCCCACGTCCATGTTCCCCACGGGTTTTCCCATGATGATTACCTGTGATCCCGTATCGCTGCTGGGTTTGAGGAGGATGGGATTCATCCGCACGTCCGGGTCGATCCGGCAGGCCTGGGCCTGCACGACCTGGGCCCGGCCCATCTCGCCGCCGTCCTGTGTGACATAAGAATTCAGAGACATGTTCTGTGCCTTGAACGGAGCGACGCGGTAACCGTCCTGGAGGAATATCCGGCAGAGAGCCGCGGACATTATGCTCTTACCCGCATTGGAGCCGGTTCCCTGGAACATGACGGCGGGCGTAATCCGCCTGCCGGCGGACTTTCTGGCAACACCGAAGGCATCCCTCAGGGCACCGCAAAGCTGCTCGTTTTCTTCCTCGGTTCTTACGGCGATGCGGAAGAACCTTGCATCCAATCCAGTGAAATTCTGGCAGACCCGGATGGCGATCCCGCTGCTGAGAAGCTTCTGGGCCAGCGCCGGGGCGTCGATTCCGCTTCGGTCGATCCGGACCATGAGGAAGTTCGCCTCTCCCGGGTATACATGAAGCCCTTGGATTGACTGTAATTTTTCTGTCAGGCGTTCCCTTTCCGCACGGATATATTCCCTCGTCTTTTTTGCATATTCTTCGTCTGCCAGCGCAGCCTCACCAACGGCTTGGGCAAACACATTGACGGTCCAGGGGGGCATCATCTTCCTGATCCGCGAAATAATGGCGGGATCGGCGACGGCGCAGCCCAGCCTCAGCCCGGGAATGGCAAAGAACTTGGTGAAAGAACAAAGGACGATGATATTGGGGGGCCGCCTTCGGGTCAGGCTGTCCATGCCTTCCACAAAGTCGGCGAAGGCCTCATCGACAACAAAGGTGGCCGATCTGTTCCTCATGGCCATGTCTCTCAGGGTATTCGCATCGCAGAGGAGCCCTGTCGGATTGTTAGGTTGACCGATAAAGACAAGGTCATTTTCTATAATTTGCGACTCGATGGCGTTAAAATCAGGCCTGAAACCGTCATTTTCTTTCATGATGATTTTTTCCACCGAAAGTCCGGACAGTTCCGCGGCCAGCGCATAATCAGAATAGGCGGGAACGGGCGTCAAGGCGCGGTTTGCCGAAAGCGCCCGGGGAATGAGATAGAGAATCTCTGTCGAACCGTTCCCGGCTATCACCTCTTCTTTCGTGATACCGTAACGGGTGGAGACAGCTTTGACAAGTGCTGTGCAGTCCGGGTCAGGATAATGGACTAGTGATTTTATCTTTCTGCTGATCAATGATCGGAGCCACTCCGGCGGTCCCAGGGGGTTGATACTGGCAGAAAAGTCCAGAATATCCTCCACGGAAAGACCTGCCGATGACGCCAGTTGTCTCAGGTTACCCCCATGTCTGTTTGTTGTCATTGACGTACCCGTAATTCCGGAGCGGCCAGACCGTCTCGCAGGCGCAATCTGAACACTCGTATATTCGCTGTCCGAAATGGGGAGCTTGTAAAACAGGATGAGAAAGGTATGAAAAGTAATACAAACGTAGCACTCCCCCCCTCGAGGATCTATGATGGATTGGTTTTCCGGCTTCGGGCTGCCTACTCACCCGCCTTCCCGTCACGTAGTTTTCATGACAGTGGCTCTTCGGGTTTTCGTTCCCTTCACGGCTGCGGGGCAGCGGGGGTGTTTCACCCCTCTTCCACACATCCATCTGTTTTTATTATAAGGCCTTGAATGCGCGATTACTAACAGAGATAGGCTTGCTTGTCAAGGGCTGAATGACCACCAGCTTCCAGTTAGTGGACATTCAGCTCCGCCATCCTCCAGATCTGCATACTGGCTTAAAACTGATGGTCCGGCATGATGCGGCCGGGTTTGACTTCACGGATAAAGTCCCAATCTGATGGCGAGGAAAACGATCGCAGCGAGAATTAATGTGACATACACCAAGGAATTTGCTTTCCGTATATCGTCCTTTTTTAGTTCCCTGACAGGATCTCCTATGGTTGGTCTGAAGGAAGGTTGACCGAAATAAGAGTTCAGTCCGCCAAGTTGTACCTGCAGGGCGCCGGCCACAGCCGCCTCAGACAGACCTGAATTCGGGCTGGGATGCTTCTTCCGATCCCTGACAAGAATTCTGAGTGAATTCAATGGACTGAGTTTTAAGACAATGGCAGCGACAGGAATCATCAGGGCAGTAAGTCTTGCAGGTATAAA
>Ga0153916_10004191_pt1 | contig 10861 bp, 11 predicted proteins | sample Opewatmetagenome_FD_109642 | JGI IMG/M metagenome (GOLD analysis project Ga0153916, IMG submission 109642) | Freshwater wetland microbial communities from Ohio, USA - Open water 3 Core 3 Depth 4 metaG | ecosystem: Environmental > Aquatic > Freshwater > Wetlands | place: USA: Ohio, Lake Erie...
CCTCCGCCCCGGGAAGGCCGGCGGCCGTCGGCGCCAGCAGGGCCGCCGAGGCCTCGCAGATCCAGGCCGATGAAGCCACCAATTCGCTCGTCATCAGCGCCACGGATGCCGTATTCAACAATCTGCGTGCCGTCATCGAGAAACTCGACGTGCGCCGCGCCCAGGTATTCGTCGAGGCGCTCATTGTCGAGATCACGACCGACAAGGCGTCGGAGTTCGGTTTCCAGTGGGCCGGTGGCAACAAGGCCGGCAACGGCACGGTCGGGGCCATGGCCAACTTTCCCGCATCTGGTGCCGGTATCGCCGCCACGGCCACCAACCCCTCGGGCCTGGCCTCCGCCAGCGGACTCTCCATCGCCTACCTCGGCAACAAGATCACGCTTCCCGACGGCTCTTCCGTACGCAGTCTGGGCGCGCTCGCGCGCGCACTCGAGGAAAACAGCATCGCCAACATTCTCTCCACACCGAACCTGCTGACGCTCGACAATGCCGAGGCCAAAATCATCGTCGGCAAGAACGTTCCGTTTCTGACCGGCAGTTTTTCCCAGGCGACGAGCACCACGGGCGCCGTGAATCCATTTCAGACGATCGAGCGCAAAGACGTCGGCCTGACGCTCAAAATCAAACCGCAAATATCGGAAGGCGGCAGCGTCAAGCTGCAGATATTCCAGGAGGCCTCGAGCGTGGCGACCGCCACCGGGGTGCAGGCGCAGGACCTCATCACCAACAAGCGATCGCTCGACACCACGGTCATCGTGGATGACGGCAACACCGTCGTGCTCGGTGGCCTGATCGAAGACTCAGTTCAGGAGAACACCCAGGCCGTGCCGTTCCTGGGGCGCATCCCGCTGCTGGGGTGGCTCTTCAAGTACCGCACGCAGACTAAGAGCAAGACCAACCTCATGGTATTCCTGCGTCCGGTCATCGTACGCGGCCCCGAGGACAGTTACGGCTTCACTGCCAACCGCTATGAATACATGCACGCCCTGGAAAAGAAACTTCCAAAAGACACGTCTGCGATCCTCGAGAATTTCAAGCCGGTGCAGCCGCCTCCCCGTGACAAGAGCAAGGATAAAAAATTGGATGAAACGACATCCGATTCCGCGCCCGGCTCTTCGGACACCCCGGCGGCAAAACCAGACGCCGACAAAACCCAGCCGTAAGTCGCACCCAACGGAAGCCATGGATACCGCTCCCGACCTGCAAACCCTGGATCCCGCCTGGACCCAGCGCCTGCCTTACCATTTCGCCAAGCGCCATGGCGTCATCAGCGCCTGCCAGCGTGACGGCCGTGTGGAAATCTGGTCCAAACCCGGAGCCTCCAGCACCACGCTGGCCGAAATCTATCGCACGCTGGGACAGCCGATTCACCTGCGCGAGATGAACGCGGAAGCATTCAACGCCGCCCTCAACCGTGCCTACGAACGCGGCATGAGCCAGGCCATGGACATTGTCGACGACATCGGCGAGGACATGGACCTGGCCGAACTGACGCACAACCTGCCCCAGGCCACGGACCTGCTGGAGAGCGAAGACGATGCCCCGATCGTGCGCCTGATCAACGCCCTGCTCACCCAGGCCGTGCGCGAGGGCGCCTCCGATATTCACATCGAACCGTTCGAGACACGTTCCGTGGTGCGCTTCCGCGTCGATGGCGTCCTGCGCGACATCATCGAACCGCAGCGCGCCCTGCACGGCGTGATCGTCTCGCGCATCAAGATCATGGCCAGCCTCGACATCGCCGAGAAACGCATGCCACAGGATGGACGCATCACCCTGCGGCTTGCCGGCCGACCCGTGGATGTGCGTGTCTCGACCGTGCCCACTGGTCACGGCGAACGCGTGGTCTTGCGTCTGCTCGACAAACAGGCCGGGCGCCTCGACCTCACCGGCCTCGGCATGGCCGATTCGACCCTCAAGACACTGGTGCATCTGATCAATCAGCCGCACGGGATCATTCTCGTGACCGGCCCGACCGGCTCTGGAAAAACGACCACACTCTACGCCGCGCTCGGAAAACTCGACAGCACCAAGCACAACATTCTGACGGTGGAAGACCCGGTCGAATACGACCTTGATGGCATCGGCCAGATGCAGGTCAATGCCAAAATCGAGCTTACCTTTGCGCGCGCGTTGCGTTCCATCCTGCGCCAGGACCCGGACATCATCATGATCGGCGAAATTCGCGATCTCGAAACCGCGCAGATCGCGGTGCAGGCGAGCCTCACCGGGCACTTGGTGCTCGCCACTCTGCATACCAATGACGCCGTGGGCGCGGTGACACGGCTCGTGGACATGGGCGTGGAACCCTTTCTGGTCGCCTCCAGCATGCTCGGCGTGCTGGCGCAGCGACTGGTGCGTGAACTTTGCCCGGCGTGCACCCAGGCGCGCGCACCGGATGCGGCGGAACTCAAACAACTGGAGGCCAGCCCCGCCGAAGCCGGGTCGCTGCAGATTCATGTCCCGGTCGGTTGTCCGGCCTGCAACCACACCGGCTATCAGGGACGTACCGGCATCTATGAGCTACTGACGATCGACGACAACCTGCGCACCCTGATCCACGACGGCGCTTCCGAAAGCAAGCTGCGCGATTACGCCCGGGCGCATGGCATGCGCACAATTCGTGACGACGGTCTGCGCTGGGTGCGCGCGGGCCAGACCAGTCTCGAAGAAGTGTTGCGTGTGACACGCGAGTAAGCCATGGCCGCCTACGAATACCAGGCCCTGAACACTCAGGGCAATGTCATCAAAGGCGTGCTCGAAGGCGACGCCGAGCGCCAGATCCGCTCCGCGCTGCGCGACAAAGGGCTGACCCCGTTGCAGGTCTCCATCATCGACCAACGCTCGGAGTCGAAAAGATCCGGTCATTTTTCCTTCCGCCGCGGAATTCCCAGCTCTGAGTTGGCGCTGATCACGCGCCAGTTCGCCACACTGATCCACGCCGGCTTGACCATCGAGGAATGTCTGGATGCCTTGGTGGAACAGACGGAATCGGCACGCACGCGCGCGGTGCTCGCCGGCGTGCGGGCGAGCGTGCTCGAAGGCCAGTCACTCGCGCGCAGTCTCGCGCTCTTTCCCGAATCCTTCCCGGATATCTTCCGCAGCATGGTGGATGCCGGCGAGCAATCCGGCAAACTCGATGAAGTGCTGGAGCGTCTGGCCGATTACACCGAGAACCGGCAGGCGCTGCAACAGAAGGTCATGCTGGCGTTCATCTACCCTGCGCTCGTCACGCTGGTGGCCAGCGCCGTGGTGGTCGGCCTGCTGGTGTATGTCGTGCCACAGGTGACGCGCGTCTTCGAAAATACCGGCCAGACCCTGCCACTGATGACACGCGCCCTGATTTCCATCAGCACTTTTCTGCAAGTGGGCGGCTGGTGGTGGCTGGGCCTCATTACGGCCGCTATTGTCAGCGCGCGGATCGCGCTGCGCGAGCCGCATCTGCGCCGACGCTGGCACGAACTGCTGCTGCGTCTTCCTCTTGTCGGCCGCCTGTTACGCGGTACCAATGCCGCGCGCCTCGCCAGCACCCTGGGCATCCTGACGGCAAGCGGCATTCCCCTGCTCACCGCGATGCAGTCGGCGGTGCAGGTGGTGACCAACCTGCCCATGCGCTCCGCCGTGGAAGACGCCTTGCGCCAAGTGCGCGAAGGCGGCAGCCTCGCGCGTTCGCTGGGAAAGACAAAACTGTTTCCGCCGCTCGTGATCCACCTGATTTCGAGCGGTGAAGCCACCGGCAAGCTCGACACCATGCTCCAGCGCGCCTCCGAGGCACAGACACGCGAACTGGAAAACTGGGTGCGGGCGCTGACGGCGCTGCTGGAGCCGGTGCTGATCCTGGTGATGGGTTGTATCGTACTGTTCATCGTGCTCGCCATCCTGCTGCCGATTTTTGAGATGAACCAGTTAATCAAATAATGAGGCTGTCCATGAAAAATGCAGTGCGTCTCCGCCGCCCCGCGCGCGGTTTTACCCTGATCGAAATCCTGGTGGTGGTCGTGATCCTGAGCATCCTCGCGGCCCTGATCGTGCCGAAGATCATGGACCGTCCGGACGAGGCGCGCGTCATCGCCGCCCGCAGTGACATCCGCGCCATCGAGAGCGCACTCAAGCTCTACCGGCTGGACAACGGCGTTTACCCTTCCACGGAACAGGGCCTGCAGGCGCTGGTGCGCAAGCCCGAGACCGGTGAACCCCCGCGCAACTGGAAATCCGGCGGCTATCTCGACCGGTTGCCCAAGGATCCCTGGAAACGGGATTACCTGTATCTAAACCCCGGCCTGCATGCGGAGATCGACATACTCTGCTACGGCGCCGATGGCCAGCCGGGCGGTGAAGGCGTCAATGCCGATATCGGCTCGTGGAGCCTGGATAACTAATTATATGCAGCGCCTGGGCCAAGCACGCACCCCCCGCGGCTTCACGCTGATCGAGCTGGTGGTGGTCCTGCTTATCGTGACCATCGTGCTCGGTGTGGTCGGCGTCAATCTAAACCCGGACCGGGAATCGGCCGTGCGTGAAGAGGCAAAACGCCTGGTGCTGTTGATACAGACGGCGCAACAAGACGCCATCCTCCAGGGGCGCATTCTGGCCGTGGCGTTCGAATCCCAGGGTTACCAGTTCCTCGCCATCAATGACAAGCGTGAGCTCAAGCCGCTGCCCACGGATGGCGTGTTGCACCCCCGCTCGCTGCCTGCCGGTATCGCCATTTCTGGTGTCGATATCGATGGCGCCCCCGAAACGGAAACGCCGCGCCTGGTCCTGCTGCCCACGGGCGAACTGCCGGCGTTCACTATCACCCTGTCGCAGGGAGACATACGTTGGCAGGTTCAGGGAAAATTCACCGGGGAAATTTCGGCACTGGCGATGGCGGCGCCCGGAAATGCATGAAGCGCCCGCGTCACGCCGGCTTTACCCTCGTTGAGGTGCTGGTGGCACTGGCCGTGCTCGCCATCGCGCTCGCCGGCATCATGCGTGTCACCTCGCAAGCCATCAGCACCAGCTACACCCTGCGCGAACGCAATCTGGCCCTGTGGGTGGCGCAGAACCGTCTGGTCATGCATCAACTGAAGCGCGACTGGCCGGACACGGACACGGTCGATGGCGATGCGGAGATGGCCGGTGATAAATGGTTCTGGCGCGAGCAGGTATCGGCCACGCCGCAGAAAGACATGCGGCGCATCGAAATTTCTGTCCGGCACACAGCCGACAGCAAGGACTCACTGGTAAACCTGGCGGGCTATCTGCGCCGCGTGGCGCCAACGTCCGGCCCGGTTCAGCCATGAAAAACAACCGCGGCTTTACCCTGCTGGAATTGCTGGTCGCCATCAGCATCTTTGCCATTATTTCTGCCATGGCCTACGGCGGCCTGGCGCGCGTGTTGCAGGATCGCGACCGGCTGGAGGTGGAGCATGAATTCTGGCGCGCCTTGTCCCTGACCTTCGCGCGCATGGAGGAAGATCTGTCCCAGGCACACGCGCGAACGGTGCGGGATGTTATGGGATTTACCCAGCCCGCATTGCGCGGGCAGCCAACCGATACACGCGCCATGGGGTCGCCCAGCCTCGAATTCACGCGCGGTGGGGTACTCACCTTCGATGCCGGTGCACGCAGCGATATGCAGCGTGTCGCCTATCGGCTGGTGGATGGCACCTTGCAACGCCTTCTCTGGCCGGTGCTTGACCAGGCGCCGCAAACCAAACCGCTGGAGATGCCGCTGATAAAGAATGTGGAAAGCTTCCAAGTCCGTTTTTATTCGCCCTCCGGTGTCTGGCTGGATGATTGGCCGGCGAGCGGCACCAACGATCCCCTGCCGCGTGGCGTGGAAATCAAACTGACACTCACCGGCAGAGGCGAATTCACGCGCCTGTTTCTCGTCAATGGTTAATTTTGTCCAAGGTAGTGTTCACAAAATGAAATTCATGAATATCTGCCGTAGGGTGCGCAAAAGCGCAGCGTTGCGCACCAGTCAGTTTAGCCGGTGCGCTTCGCTACCGCTCAGCACATCCTACTCAGGAACTGAATTTCGCTCACTACCTGTGGCACAATCACGCCAACAGGGGCTGGCGCTGATCACGGCCATGCTGGTTGTGGCGCTGGCTGCTACCGCTGCGGCCTATCTCAGCCTCGACCAGCAGGTCTGGCTGCGTCAGGCACAAAACCTCTCTGAGCGCGCCCAAGCCGAGGTCGTGCGCCAGGGGGCGCTCGATTGGGCGGCCATTCTGTTGACCAAGGATACCAAAAGCGACCCGAGCGATAACCTCACGCAAACCTGGGCCAAACCCCTGCCGGTCATTGCCGTCGAGGGTGGACAGGTCACCGGTCATATTGAGGATGCGCAGGGCCGCTTCAACCTTAACAACCTCCTGCGCAATGGCGCCCCCAGCCCGGCTGATATCGGTGTGTTCCAGCGGCTGCTGCAGGCGCAGTCGCTGGATCCGAACCTGAGCGATGCCGTGCTCGACTGGATCGACGCCGATGGCACGAACCGCCCCTACGGCGCCGAGGACATCGATTACCTTCAGCTCAAGACACCGTACCGCGCCGCTAACCAGCCTATGCAAAGCGTGGAGGAGTTGCGTCTGGTCAAGGGATTCACCATGGAAATGGTCGACAAACTCCGTCCCTGGATCACGGCACTGCCTCAGCCGACCGAGATCAACATCAACACCACACCCAAAGAAGTGCTGAGTGCGGTATTTAACACCCTCCCCTCCTCCGCCATCGATCAGCTGGCGGCAGAGCGCGAGAAAAACCCGTTCACCGACCAGGCGAAGCTCGCGCAGCGTTTGTCGGAATTGGCGGGTGGCAAACCACTGCCGCCGGTATCCTATGGGATTAAAAGCTCCTATTTTGAGGTGGCCATCGACACCCAATTCGGCCGCTACCAACGTGCCACACTGGCATTGCTTTACCGGCCTGCCAGCGGCCCGGTAGAAGCGCTGTGGCATGGCCAGCGCCTGCCGCTCAGCACCGGCGAGGCCGATACCAAGGAAGCCCCATGACGTATCCTGCCCACTCCGCTATGATATTTTTTTTATTTACCGCATCTCAGGGCGATAACGCTTGAAAATCAAATTACCATCGCTGCTGACCGCGAAACGCCCGGGGCGTGCACAAAAATCCTGGGGCACTCAAGGCAACGTTCTGGAGCTGCTGCTGCCCCATGGCTGGCCGGAGCATCCTGGTGCTGTACGCTGGAGGCTGCGTGGCGCAAAGCCCGGCATCGCAACCCACGGCGATGTCACCGAACTTAACCAGATACCCGGGTTATCATCATACACGCGCGTGCATGCCTGGACCCCGGCCGCGGAGACCCTGCTCACGAGCGCCACGTTGCCCACCCGTTCGCGCGCGAAGATACAACAGGCCCTGCCCTACACGCTCGAAGAACAGCTGATCGGCGAACCCGACAAATTGCATTTTGCCTACCGTGAGCAGGAAGACGGCAGTCTTGCCGTGGCGGTGACGGCGCGTGCACGCACCCAGGCCTGGGTCACAAAACTGAAAGAGGCCGGTTTACACCCGGTCAGCCTCTGCCCAGCCCTGCTGGCACTTCCTCTTCACCCTGATGCATGGACCTTGGCATTTCTTGGAGATGAGGCCTGGGTTCGCACCGGGATCGCTTCAGGTTTTGCCTGCACTGCGGAAGAACACACCCTGCTCGCCATGCTGCGCACGGCCTTGCGCGAAGTGCGTAACGGCACACGCCCTCCCAAGACCCTGACTGTGCTGCAACCACCGGCTGGTTTCGACCCGAACACATGGGCGTCAGAATTAGGTTTAACCATCCAGCCACACAAGCAGGACTTCTGGATGACCCATCAAGAGTCGGCGCCCGCCATAAACATCCTGCAGGGTTCGTTCGCGCCAACCGCGCAGATGCGCCAGATAACACAAGCCCTGCGTCCGGCGGCGATCATGCTGGCGCTGTGGCTCATCGGCAGCCTCGGGTTCAATACCTGGGAATGGTGGCAACTCAAGAAAACCCACGACAATCTTCGGCAGGAAATGACGGCCCTGTTCAAGCGCACTTTCCCGGAGGCCCAGGTCGTCGTCGATCCGGCATTACAGATGCAGCGCCTGCTGGGTGACCTCGAAGGCAAAGGTGGGAAAAGTACGGGTGCGAGTCTACTTCCCATTCTTGGGGAAATCGCGCCCGTCATGCAGTCCAACACGCAGATCAAGTTGCGCGCCATGCAATTTAGCGAGAACAAGCTGACGCTGGAGATTACCTTGCCGGACTTCCAGGCCATGGAGACTATCAAAACTGCCCTCGGTGCGCGCGGCATGCAGGTAGAGGTGTTGGGCGCAAACAGCACCGCCGCGGGCATCGAAGGACGTTTACGGTTGGGGCAGAACAAGACATGATCCTCGACGACTGGCGTAACGCATTGCTGTCTAAGCTGAACGCCATGGCGCCACGTGAGCGCCAGATGGTCATTGGCGGTGTCGCCGCCGTGCTGGCGATCCTGCTGCTGAGCCTCTGGCTACCGACGCAACGCGAACTGTCCCAGCTCCGTCAGTCCGTGCCACAGGAAAAGGTACAGCTCGCGCAGATGCAGGTGCAGGCGATGCAGGTCAATCAGCTGCGCGCCAGCGGGCGCGTGGCGGTCAGCGGCGGCAACCTGCTCGCAAAACTTGAGCAATCCGCGACCACCAGCGGCCTGCGTCAGCAAATCACGCGCATGGAGCCGGATGGCACGAATGGCGCACGCCTGTCGCTCGACGGCGTCAACTTCGACGCACTCGCGAGTTGGCTGGCGGGTCTGCAAAACCAAGCTGGCGTGCGCGTGGAAAAAGCCACACTGGAGTCACAGCCGACCCCCGGCACGGTCAACGCGCGCCTGACGCTGCGCGGGGCCGGTGCATGAAAAAACGCGGGTTGCTGTACGCCATCTTTGGGCTCGTCTTTTATTTACTGTTCCTGATTGTCGAGATGCCGGCGTCCTGGTTCGCTTGGGGGCTGAATCAGTACACCCACGGCGCTGTTCGCCTGGACCCCATCGGCGGCAGCCTCTGGAGCGGGAGCGGCAAACTCATCGTTTACTACCCCCAATCCACCCCTCATGACCTCGGCACCGCTGAATGGAGCATCAACCCCTTCTGGTTGTTTGCTGGCCGCTTGCAGATGCACTGGCAAGCCAGCGCGCAGGATACAAGCATTGATACCACGCTCCGTCTGGGTTTCGGGCAGACGCAACTGATCGACACCGACATCTCATTCCCGGCTCAATCCGTCAGCAACTTTTATCCTGCTGCTACCCTCCTCTCACCAAAGGGGCAAGTGCGAGTACATACGGCCAAGTTCACTATTGACGAGAACGGCATCGAGGGAAACGGTGAAATTCTCTGGCAAAATGCCGGAAGCGATCTCTCCAGCGTCCAGCCGCTCGGGGATTACCGGCTGGAGATCACGGGCGAAGGCAAAGCCGCCAACTTGAAGTTGGCTACATCTCGTGGCGCTCTTGATCTTAGCGGCCATGGTAAATGGCAGCTTCAAGGCGGACAGTTGCAGATCAATGGCACGGCCATCCCGCGTGAGCACGTGAGCGAGCTAGACCCGCTTCTGAAGCTGCTAGGCCCGGATCAAGGAGATGGCCGGCGTCCGCTATTGCTGGCTTTGCGTCTCTCGTTATAGCCACTACCCAAAGCTAGTTCTATCCGCACCCTGTTGCCTGTGAAAATGGGTCGGCGTGGACTTTATAGAGTGTAAGTTATTTTGACAGATCCCATCGACTGAGGTTTGTAATCAGAATCTGAAAAAATGGGGGAATCGTGCTCCCTGAGCACGCCAGGAACCACCCAAGCAGGAAACTGTCCGGAATCCCACGATGGCAAACGAATCATCAACCACCACAATCAATAATCAATAACATTTGATACACAACTAGTCTGAGGAGAAATGCATGAATGCCAAAAAATCAATTTTAGCTGCAGCTGTGATTAGTGCTTTCACCTTTGGTATCGAGACCGCTCAGGCCGCTCAAGTGGCGTACGCGAATTTCACCAGCGCCGGCTCTGTCAGCAACCTCACATTGCTCACCGCCGAAGGAATGGGGTGCACTGCTAATTGCGATAGTTTCACCCCAACCAATGGGGGCCACGGCTACACATTCGGCGGCGCGAATAATGTCGCTTTCACTTGGGATGGTTCTGTCTTCACGTCCCCAACGGATTACATCGGTCCTGGCAGCGCAAGCAATGCAACACTCTCCTCGCTGACATGGATTCTAGGCAGATCGTGGGTTGCCCATGATGTTCAGATATTCGGGCCCGGAACATACAATTTCGACACCAGTCTGGGTGGCGGCAACCCAGAATCAGGTACGATGTCGATGACTGTTGGTGCAGGGCAACTTGGCGTGCACATGCTGTGGGACTGGAACGGCAACAATAACATCGATATTGCCAACGTCTGGAACATCAACTCCAAATTCTCGAACTGCGGAGCCACAAACACAGATAACACCATCACCATGTCCAACTGTCTCTGGACGGATGCCTATGGCAATCCTGCAGGTAACAATGCCAACACCGTATTTCAGTTCGCCTCAACCGACAATAACGGTGATGGCACCCTTGGCATACCGATGGCCCAAGGCGGCCCATTCGTCGATAGCCAGTACGGTGGCTTCAACTTCAACTTTAATCTGCATGGCAGTATGACGGTAGTCCCGATCCCGTCAGCGATTTGGCTGTTTGGCAGCGGGTTGGTGGGGCTTCTTGGAATATCACGTAAACGGAAGATTTCCTGATACAAATCGGCCCTCAGAGTCTGGGCAAGGCCGGCCACCCCTTGCTCTTCCCCGGGCTCTGCGAAAATTCCCTGAGGAGACGTCTAAGGTTAATCTTACGGAAA
>Ga0153916_10004192_pt1 | contig 10861 bp, 10 predicted proteins | sample Opewatmetagenome_FD_109642 | JGI IMG/M metagenome (GOLD analysis project Ga0153916, IMG submission 109642) | Freshwater wetland microbial communities from Ohio, USA - Open water 3 Core 3 Depth 4 metaG | ecosystem: Environmental > Aquatic > Freshwater > Wetlands | place: USA: Ohio, Lake Erie...
GGCGGGCTCATGCCCACTTTGGCCTTCGGCATTCCCGGCGGCGAAAGCATGGCCATTCTGCTCGTTGCCTTCATCGGGCTGGGGGTCGTGCCAGGGCCTGAGATGCTCACCAAGAACCTCGACCTCGTTTTCAGCATGGTCTGGATCATCGTCCTCGCCAACGTGCTGGTGACCCTGATCGGCCTCGGTATCACACCGTATCTGGCGCGGCTGCCATCGCTGCACGCGAACCTCATGGTGCCGATGGTGCTTTCGGTTTGCTTCGTCGGCGCATACGCCACCCGCGGTCACATCGAGGACGTGGTCGTCGCGGTCGTGTTCGGCGTGGTGGGTTTCCTGATGGACAAGTACCGCTATTCTCGGGCCAACTTCGTGATCGGCATGGTGCTCGCCACGATGATCGAGCGCAACCTGCACATCTCGCTTTCCCTGTATGGCGAGTACTTCATCTTCACCCGGCCGCTCACGCTCGCCATGTTCATTTTTGTCATCGTGACCTCGGCGCTGCCGTTCGTCCGCAGTTGGCGCCGCAAGCGCGCGCAAGCGATGCAGGGAGGGGCGGCATGATGAGCCGACGTGTGCAGGAGAATCTGATCGCCATAGTGTTTCTGATCGTGTTCCTTGGCGTCATCGTGCTGTGCCTCGATTTCGGCGTGCGCGCGCGCAAGGTTCCGTTGCCGGTGGCGGTCTTCGGGCTGGTTCTCATAGTGGTCCAGATCATCTGGCAGAACCTGCATTCGACAGAGGAACTGCAGGTGGACCTGCTCGAGGTCCTGACCCGGCGCGAAGCGCAGGAGATTGTTCCCGGGGAGGACGCCGGTGCGCCGGTAGCGGCTGAATCTGCGCCGAATGCACAGCGGCCCTCGTGGCGCCGGGAAGCCAGCGCTTACGGCATCGTCGCAGCGCTGCTCGCCCTGGTGCTGCTGATCGGGCCGATACCCGCCATCTTCGTGTTCACCGGCGGCTATTTCCTCCTCAGCAAGCACTATTCGTGGCTCAGAGGTTTGATTTACACTACCGTGTTCACGGCAGTGGTGTACCTGCTGTTCGTGACCGCGCTGCAAATCCAGCTTTATCATGGGGTTCTGGCGCCTTTGGTGGAACGATTCAGATAGAAGTTGTCCGGCGATGCACCGGAACCTGTTTCAGCAGCATCCGAACCATAACCAGTCCGAAGGAGGAAAATATGATGATAAAGACGCGGTGGAAAGCGTTGTTCGCGATAGCGCTCGCCCCTGTGCTCATGGCCATTTCCGGCCATGCGGTGAGCCAGACGTCCGACTATTACAAAGACAAGGTGATCAATATTGTCGTGGGCGGCGGTGCCGCCGGCGGGCACACGCGCTACGCGCGCCTGATTCAGCCTTATCTGCAGAAGCACACGGGCGCCCGTGAAGTGAGAATAACCCTGATGCCGGGCGGCGGCGGGCTGAAAGCCGCCAACTACATCTGGCGCGCCAAGCCGGACGGGCTCAACATCTTTTTTGGGAACGTGTCCACGCTCATCCTCGCACCGCTCGCGGGCAGCCCCGGAGCGACGTTTGACTCGACCAAATTCGTCTATCTCGGCCGTGTCACCAGCGAGCCGAGAGTGCTGGCGGTTGGCGGCAAGTCGGCGATCAAGACCATCCGGGATGTGCAGAAGCTCGGCCGGCCCTTCGTGTATCCGTCGCAGGGTACGGACGAGGATTTTTACACCATGGCGGTGCTCGCCGACGCACTGGGCTTTAAAGTCAAGGCCGTAACCGGCTACGAGGGTAATGCGGACACCGCGCTCGCGGTGATCAAGGGGGACGGCGACGGGCATATCACCGGGTGGAGTGAATCGATGGCGCCGATCAAGTCGGGCGACAAGAACCCCATACTTATGGTGAACTCGCTGCGGGCTCCCGAGTACCCGCGCATACCGCTCATTACCGAAATCGCGCCCGCCAATAAACAGGCGACGGTTCGCGCCATGGCGACCATACTCGAAACGCACCGCAGCTATATCGGCCCGCCCGGCATGGATCCGCAGGCAGTGGCCGCCTTTCGCGCCGCAGTGACCGCCGCGCTGAAGGACCCGGGCCTGCTGGAGGAATCCACCAAGGGCGACCGGCCGGTGGCTCCCATGGAGGGCGCAAAGCAGCAGTTGTTGGTTGAGGAGATTACCAAGGCAAGCGCGAACCTCTCGCCCATCCTCAAGGCTGCGGTAAAGGAAATTCAATAGCGGCCGCGCGGGCAGTGCTGCAAGCCTCACATGACCCGCGCGATCAAGACTTACTCCATGTCGGAGCGCGTCACGGATCCCGATTTCGGGATCCATGACGAGCAGGGCACCTCTCGCATCGAGCAGGCGCACCGGCACGAATATTTCCAGTTGCAGCTCAATCTTGCCGGCCGTGCTCAGCATCACATCGGCGCCACCGTGCGCCCGCTCGAGCCGGGATTTCTCAGCTTTGTGCTGCCCTACCGCGTGCACCGCGTCCCGCATCCGCCGGGCTCGGCGTTTTATGTCATTAACTTCAATCAGCGTTTTCTGCGTCCCGAACTGGATGTCGACCCGCTGGATCTGGAAGACGTGCCGCTGGAACGCGCGCCGGAGCTGGCGCCGTTTCTGTTTCAGGAATTCATGGATTTCCGGCTGGATGGGGCGGAGCTCAAGCAGGCCCGTGAGCTGTGCCAGAAAATGATGGAAGAGAATTCCCGTCGCCGTTTCTGCTCGCTGGAAATCATGCGTGCCAACCTGCTGCTTCTGATCGGCATCGTATGCCAGCGTTATGAGCCGGATCTGCTGCGGTTCGCCGCGACGCAGGCCCAGCGCAAAAGCCGCCGCGACGCGCTGTCGCGGGTCGTGCGCTATGTGCGGGAAAACCTCATGCAGCGCATCTCGCTCGCCGACGCCGCCGCCGCCGCCGCCCTCTCCCCCAACTATCTCGCGCATCTGCTCAAGAAGGAAACCGGAAAGACTTTCACCGATCTGGTAACCGAACGGCGCATGGAAAAAGCACAGGAACTGCTTGCCCATACCACGCTGCGGATTTCGGAGATCGCCGAAGCAGTGGGTTTCGAGGACGGGGCCTACTTTGCCCGCCGCTTCAAGCAGTGCTACGACGTCGCGCCGCGCGATTATCGCAGCAAAGTCACTGCCATCCCGCGCCGATAGCAGAATACTCCAAGAAAAAACCAGTTACGTCCCTAGCCAGACGGTCAGGCAATGCTTATGCTGAACTGTATGGCACAACGGCGCCTTGGCTCCGGGAGCAACTCGTACGCAGTGGCCAACAGGGCCGACGCACAATGGGGAATTCATGAAACAAGACTGGAAGACGATTGATACCGATGTTCTGGTGGTCGGCGGAGGCGTGGCGGGCAGCATGGCCGCCATCCCGGCGCTCGAGGCCGGATTGAAAGTGGTCATTTGCGAGAAAGGCAAGGTGCTGGACCACTGCGGCAGCATCGGTTGCGGGGTCGATCATTACCTGACGGTGATGGATACCGGTCCGGAATGGGACACGCCCGAATTCCTCATCAAGCATGTGCCCGAGCTGACGGACGGCATCGTGGACATGGCAGTCGCCAGCCGCGTCATCCATGAAATGCCGCGGATATTCCGCAAGATCGAATCCTTCGGCGTCGATTTCAAGGATCCGAAACTCGGCACCTACTACCGCCTGCGCTCCTTCGGGCTGCCGGGAACCTATCACATCAACTTCGACGGCACCGATTTCAAGAAACACATCGGCGAACGCGTACGCAAAGGCAAGGCCACGGTGCTGATGCGCACCATGGTCGTGCAGTTGCTGACCGAGGACAACCGTGCGTACGGGGCGCTTGCTTTCAACTTTCGCAGCGGCGAGTGGTATGCGATCCGCGCCAAGGCCGTCGTGCTGGCTGCGGGTGACGTCAACCGTATCTCGCGCAATGCCTCGGGCCTGGCTTTCGACAGCTGGCATATTCCCTACAACACAGGGGATGCGCATGCCATGGGTTATCGCGCCGGCGCAGTGCTTGCCAACATGGAGTCGGTCGAGGCGACGCTGTCGCCCAAGGGCTTTTCCTGCCAGGGACTGAATGCGCTGGTGAGTCTGGGCGCCTACTTCGTCAACAAGAGCGGCGAGCGCTTCATGTTCAAGTACGACAAGAAAGGCGAGAACGCCCGGCGCGCGGTGATTGCCGATGCCGCGATCAACGAGTATCTGCTGGGCAATGGCCCGATTTATCTCGATTGCCGCCATCTGCCCGTCGAAATGCTCGATCACATGGAAGCGACCCTGAAAGTCGACCGCTACACGCTGCCGGCTTTTTATGAGCAGAAGGGCATCAAGTTTCGCGAAGAACTGGTGGAAGTATCCATTTCCGAGTTGAGCATCCGGCGCAGCGGCGTGTATTTCCGCGGCAGCGGCCTGGCCGTCGATACCAACGGCGAGACGTCGATCGAAGCGCTGTTCGCTGCGGGCGACTGCGCCACGGTCAGTGGCGGGATCTCGGGTGCGGCGGTGCTGGGACACATCGCGGGCGAGGGCGTCGTCCAGCGAGTACGCTCGACTAACGGCAGTCTGCCCAAAATCGACATGTCGGCGGCCGAGTTGGTGCGGGCACAGTCACAAGGATATCTTGAGGGCTCCGGGGGCATGAGCTGGAAGCAGCTGGAAGACGAGACGCGGCAGACCGTGACGGACTACGTGGGCGTGCGGCGCAACGAGAAGGGGTTGAAGCTGGCGCTCGATACGCTGCAGGCGCTGGCCAAGCGCGAGACCCGCCTCAAGGCTGACGATCTGCATGGCTTGATGCGCGTCCACGAATCGAAGAACATCCGGCTGAATGCCGAAATCATGGCTACGGCATCGCTTGCACGCAAGGAAACACGCACCGGATCGGCCCACTGGCGGCTGGATTATCCTCAGACCGACGATGTGAACTGGCGCAAATTTGTCATCGTCGAGCGCGGCGAGGACGGTCCCGCGGTGCGCACCCTGTCCACCGATCAACCCCTGGCGGCGGCGTTCGCGCGCAGCGCGGAAACGGTTTAGGAAGCATCATGACGAATAAGGCTAAAGCGGTACACAACCCCATTCAGATCAACCCCGAGACCTGTGTTCGCTGCAACCTCTGCGACTGGATCTGTCCCGGCGACCTGATCTACAAGGATGAAGGCAACAAGGAACTCCCCGTCATTGCGTATCCTGACGAGTGCTGGTACTGCGGCTTGTGTCAGTCGATCTGCCCCACCAACGCGATCACGGTCATCTTTCCCGAGCAGATGGTGCGCAACAAAACCGATGTACTCACGTTATTGGGTAAAGTAATCAGTTAAGATCGCCTTGCCTGCCCGGTTGTCCGATAACGCAGTTTGCAAAGCGTTATGCTGTGCCTCGATTACGGCATTCTCAAGCCGATTTCACCCCACCCACGCGTGTTCCATCACGTCGAGCCGCAGGTCATGTGAGAATCTTTCCCCGCCGCTTTCAACCGACAGTGTGACCAGCCGTATCCCCGGCGTGGTGAAAGACAGTTCGTGAGTGAATGTGCCGGGGAGCGCAATGGCTTTCTCGGCAATGACCTGGTCTTTTGAATCCCGGAGTGTGCAATGCGCCGTGCCGCTGCCGGCTAGCGCCGCCTGAATGCGGAAGGCCTCGTTGACCGCGCGGCGGTAGGCTTGCGGGTCACGGTTGGGATTATACTGGAGGTTATTAATTTTTATCATTTTAATCAAAGAGTTATTCATCATTCTCCTTGCGGTGTGATAATATAAGCAAATGCTGATTCTAGACTGTAACCGCAAGGCGGGCCAGTTGGAGAAGATTTTTCGCGAAGCCGACAGCGAACTCGCCGAACTCGAGCGGGGAATGGTCGCCGCTGAAAGGTTGCCTCTGCCGGAGACTGTGGACCGTGCAATTGAATGCATCAAGCGACTCGTGATTGCCTACGTTGCTGACGAGGGGAAAAAGCAGATTCCCGATGCGAGCTTGGATATACTCGACGTATTCAAGGCGCTGGTCAAAGGCGAGCCCACGTGGAATGCCATTCGCGACAACTGCCGGGAACTTGTGTACTACCGAAACTGTATTAACATGGGACGGGAGGACGCTTTACCCAAGGCCCCTGAGAAAATGGCGGTGCGAACCGCGCGGCATGTGTATCTTTACATGAAGACGCGCTGCCTCCGCGAAGGGCGGCTGGAAGATTAGGTTTTTGCCACAGAGATCACAGAAAATACGGAGATCTGGATTTCAGGTGGTTTCGATGTCGAATTTCTCTGTGAACTCTGTGCCCTCTGTGGCTGAAGTGGAAATCTAAATGAAAACAGCAGTAAACCGAATCCGTGGCGTCGAGCGCGATATCGTGCAGATGCCGCAAGCCGGCGATGTGGCGCCGTACTACGAGCCGCAGGGCAACGAGGTCGCGATTTTCGAGGCCGCCTACAAGAAGCGCCTGCCGGTGATGCTGAAGGGCCCGACCGGGTGCGGCAAGACGCGTTTTCTCGAATATATGGCGTTCCATCTGCAGCGCCCGCTGGTGACCGTGTCGTGCCATGAGGACCTGACGAGTTCCGACCTGGTCGGCCGCTTCCTGCTCGAAGGCTCGGAAACGGTGTGGCAGGACGGACCGCTGACACGCGCGGTCAAGGCCGGCGCGATCTGCTATCTCGACGAAATCGTCGAGGCACGCACCGACTCCACGGTCGTGATCCACTCGCTGACCGATCATCGCCGCCGTCTCACCATCGAAAAGAAAGGGCAGGAGATCGAGGCGCACGAGGATTTCATGCTGGTGATCTCCTACAACCCCGGATACCAGACGGTGCTGAAAGACCTCAAGCCTTCGACCAAGCAGCGTTTCATCGCGCTCACCTTCGATTTTCCGCCGGAGGACGTCGAGCGCAAGATCATCGTCAACGAAGTGCCGGGCACCTCGTCCGAGATCGCGCACCAGCTGGTTGCCGCCGGCCGCAAGGCGCGTCTGCTCAAGGACCACGGCCTGGAAGAAGCAACCTCGACGCGTGCGCTGGTGTATGCGGCCAACATGATGAATGCCGGGCTCGATCCGGTCACGGCCTGCCAGGTGGCGATGGTCAACCCCATCACCGACGATCCGGAGCTTTCCGAAGCGCTGATGGAAATCGTGCAGGCGCATTTTTCCGTCTGACAGTGCCGTGCACGCAACGGTGTCGCCCGTTTGACTGTCCAGCAGCTTATCGCGAGTTACGGCTACTATGCGGTCTTTCTCGGAGCGCTGCTGGAAGGCGAGACGCTGGTGGTGATGGCCGGGTTTGCCGCGCACCGCGGCTATCTGGAATTGCCGTGGGTGATGGCGTGCGCCGGCGCCGGCGGGTTCCTCGGCGACCAGTTTTATTTTTATCTCGGCCGGCGGCATGGCGATTTCGTGCGTAATCGCATTCATTTCCTCGAGCAGCACACCGGGCGCGTGAACCGGCTGCTGGCGCGCTACGGCGTGCTGGTGATCGTGCTGATGCGCTTCGTCTACGGCCGCATTGTCGGGCCCGCCCTTCTCGGCATGAGCGAAGTGGCGGCGTGGCGCTTCGCGCTGTTCAATTTTTGCGGCGCTGTGCTGTGGGCGGCGCTGATCGGCGGCATCGGATTTCTGTTCGGGCGCAGCCTCGAAGCGGTGCTTCCGAATCTTCACCGCTATGAGATGCTGGTGCTGGCGGCGCTGGCGCTGGTGGGTGCGGTGCTGTGGGCTTTCAATCGCATGCGGCGCAGAAATTCGAAACATGAGCGGTAAACAGGCAGCAATCAACGAGCGGCTTTGCGAACTGAAGGAAGCAAGCTTCGTCGCGCACCGCGAGGTCGAGCAGGTGCTGCCGGCGATACGGCCGCATGGCGAGGATGTGACGCTCGCCTGGATCGGCGCCTGCCGCAGGCTTTTCGATTTCGACCGCGAGGCCGGCAAGGCCTTCATCCGCGGCAGCCGCGAGGCGGAAAAAATCTCCGAGACCGTTTTGCCGTGGACCGAACAGGCACTCGTGTTCATGCGCTGGCGCGGCTCGTGGCGCGCCCTGGAAGGGTTCATGGCCAACCTGCCGCGCGCCTTCGGTTCGCTCGGGCACGCCGGGCAGCGGCGCTGGGCCGAGATCGGTTTCACATGGTGCGCGCGGCAGATCGAGAGCGGCAACGCCTATTTCATGACGCCGGTGCTCGATCTCTCGGGACGCCAGGGCATCGCTGGCATCGAGCAGATCAACACGCCGGCCGAGGAATTGTTCGAGTCGCGCAAGCTGCTGCTCGGCACTTATCTCGCGGGCGCGGTCAGGGTGCGCAACCTGCTCGGCGCGCAGGCCATACTGCCGTGGGCGCTGCGCGGCGCCGACATCATGCAGTCCGGGCGGGTGCGCGGCGAAGCCTACTTCCGGCTCGAATCCGAAGAGAGTCTCGCGCTGCTGCTCGAGCATCTGCCGGGATTCCGCCTGACCGACCGCAACCGGCTGCTGGCGATGCTGCTCGACATCTGGTACGGCGAGGGCTTCGATCTCAAGGAAAGCAACTGGTCGCCGGAGAAGGGGCGGCCGTTCGTCGAGAGCGACGGCAACAGCCTGTTCTTCCCGGCGGTGATGTCCAATCGCGACGAGGCTGTGCTCGCCGTGCTGCACGGCGCGGGCCACATGCGCTTCGGCACCTTCGACCGGCTGGCGATGAAGGAGATATTCCGCAAAGCCAGGGCCGATTTTCCCGATTCCGGACCGGTATCATGGGTGCCCATTTTCATGCGCTATGGCGACGACGCACTGCGCTTCCAGCTGATTTTTGACCTGTGCGAGGACCTGCGCGTCGATTTCCGCATCCAGCATCTGGTGCCGAATTATCTGCAGCGCCTGCTGGGCACGGCGCAGGCGACCGGCGTGCGCCATCCGGAGTCTGGCGCCTATTTCGATTTCGCCCTGGCAAGCGTGGAGGAAGCGCTTGCCGCGGCTCATCCCAATGCAGTGCGCAGTAAACGGTTCGGGCCGCTGCTTGATTCCGCGGCGACGGTCGCAGATGCCTTCCGTGTCGCCAGCGCGATTTACAGCAACGACGAGCTGCCGCGCATCAATGATCTCGAAGCGTTTTACGCCGCCTACCTGCCGGGGCGCGGCCCCAATGCGACGCGGCTTGCCTATCCGCAGGAACGCAAGGATCAGCAGCAGCAAACCCAGTCCCAGGGCAAGCAGGAGGGCGAATCGGAGGAGCAGGGCGAGAACGGGGAAGATGCGGCGCAGAACGCCGAGGCCGGCGACCAGCAGGACGGCGGCAAGCGCGAGGAAGTCGCGGGCTATGGCGACAGCAGCGGCACCGCGAAGCAGGCCGCGGGCCGCTCGGAAGCGCAGCAGCGCGGCGCTTCCGGTGACAAAGGCGTGCCGTATCCGGAATGGGATTACCGCGAAGCGCGCTACAAGCGCAACTGGAGTTGGGTGCAGGAGAAGAAACTCGCCGAATCCAATATGTCGGAAACCAATCGCCTGATGAAGCAGTACGCCGATGCGCTGAAGCGGCTGAAGCGAGCCATACAGTCGCAGAAGCCGACGCGGCTCGCGCCCCTGCTGCGGCAAATGGACGGCGACGACGTGGACCTGAACGCGGTGGTGAGCTACGTCGTGGAGAAGAAGGCCGGACGCTCGCCCAACCCCGCGATCTACCGGCGGCGCGAGATGCGCCAGCGCGAGGTCGCGGTGACGCTGCTCGCCGACATGTCGACTTCCATCATGCAGCACCTGCCCGAGGGCGGCGGGCGCCTGGTGGACCGCGTGCGCGCCGGCGTCCTGCTGTTCGCGGAAAGCATGGAGGAGGTGGGCGACAACTATTCCATCGCCGGTTTCTGTTCCAAGTACCGCGACAACGTCAGCTATTACACCATCAAGAATTTCGACGAGCCGTTGTCGGAGAATATCCGCAGCCAGATCGGCGGCATGTCGGGCCGGCTCGCCACGCGCATGGGCGCGGCGATCCGCCACGCCACCGCGCGCTTCGAAGGCATAGAGAGCCAGCGCCGCCTGCTATTGATACTATCCGACGGCCGTCCCGAGGACTACGACGACGGCGGCGACCGCCGCTATCTGCACGAAGACACGCGCATGGCGGTCAAGGAAGCGGTCGCCAAAGGCGTGCATCCGTTCTGCATCACCGTCGACACCATGGCCAACCAGTACCTGCCGCAGATCTTCGGCAAAGGCCACTACATGGTGCTGGACCACATCAACAGCCTGCCCAACAAGCTGCCGGAGATTTATCTGCGCCTGCGGCGGTAACTGCGGTAAAGGGTGAATGGTGAATGGTGAATGGTAAGAGCGCATTCGTCATTCCGGGCTTGACCCGGAATCCAGATGCCCGATTTGACTGGACCCCGGCTTTCGCCGGGGTGACGGAGATTGAATTTTTAGAAGCGCCTTTTATTCATAGCGCCTGTATTTTCAAGCGGTCGTGGAAAAGCGCCCTTTGCAATCATGCTTTTAACTTTCCTTTCCCGCGCGTTCGCGGGTAACATGTTGCGACTCGTCTGATCTCTTGCCATGGCCAACACCCCACATGATCTTACCCGCACCGTGCTTGCGGTGCTCTCCATCGGCATGCTCATCGCCGCCTCGTTCTGGATCGTGCGGCCATTCCTGCCTGCAGTCATCTGGGCGACGATGATCGTGGTCGCGAGCTGGCCGCTCATGCTGCGCGTACAGGCGCGGCTGTGGGGCAACAGGGCGCTCGCGGTCACGGTGATGACGCTGGCGCTGCTGTTCGTGCTGATCGTGCCCCTGGCGCTCGCGGTCGGCACGATCGTCACCAACGCCGAAGAGATGGTCGGCTGGGTCAAAGGGCTGAAGACCGTGACTCTTCCGCCGCCGCCCGAGTGGGTGCGCGCGCTGCCGGTCGTCGGAGAAAGAGCCGCGGACGCA
>Ga0153916_10004193_pt1 | contig 10859 bp, 11 predicted proteins | sample Opewatmetagenome_FD_109642 | JGI IMG/M metagenome (GOLD analysis project Ga0153916, IMG submission 109642) | Freshwater wetland microbial communities from Ohio, USA - Open water 3 Core 3 Depth 4 metaG | ecosystem: Environmental > Aquatic > Freshwater > Wetlands | place: USA: Ohio, Lake Erie...
TAACATGCTTTTCCGGATTAAACCGGACCTTTTCTTCGCCCTCGCCGGTTTTAGCCGGAGAGGTTTCTTCTTCAATATTCTTTTCCTTCTTTTCCTTTAGTTTCTCCAGTTCTTCTTCGCTATAAATCATTGATTTCGTCACCACTGATTTTATCTGCCAAAATTGAAGTTCGCCCGACTGGCGGTCGAGTTTACATTTAATTATCTGACCCTTTTTCCCGTATTCTTTTTTATAGGCCGCGGCGATAGCTGACTCAATGGTTTCCCAAATCTTTTCTGGGGAAATCCCTTTTTCTTCAGCAATTTGAGCAATCGCCGATGCAAATGATTTTACGTCCATAGTGGTAATAAATTGGTCCGCATTTTTGACGGACCATCTTTAACTTACCAAGTTTTTACCGCCGAGTCAATCCGTTTATTATTCTTATTATTGTTAAGCCAGAACGGGGTCTATCATTATCGAAAATTAATCGATTACTAATAAGAGTCAATTTCTCTTTCACTGGGAAAATCTCGTCGATCGGGCTGAGTCTTTTAATAAAAATCGGCGCCAAAGAAAATAGGGTTAAAAGACCAACGGCCTGAAACTGATTAAAATAAACTGGAAGAAAAAAAGAAATAGCTAAGAATAAAATTGTCCCAATTGAGGAGTTCCAGACCAAAGATATTAATATAAAAGGAATGACTGAAAAACCAAGTAGTTTTGAGTTAAGAGCTAAAAAAGCGCCTAAAAAAGCGCCGATGCCCCGGCCGCCGGCAAACCTCACAAAACAAGACCAATTATTTCCGATAACCGCGGCTGCTCCGCAAAGAGCCTGAAAAAAAGGAGAAAGGTCATAATTCTGTGCCAAGAAAACTGCCAAAAAACCTTTGGCAATATCGCAAAGACCAGTGGCTATCCCCTGCCAGGCACCAACATGTCTGAAAACATTGGAACCCGAACTTTTCCGCCAGCCAATTTTAAAAATTTCCTTTCCGGAAATCTTAGAAAAAATAAAACCAAAAGGAATTGAGCCCAATAGATAACCGAGGATGACAATGACCATTGGAAATGACATATAATTAAATTGGTAGACAGCCGGCAATAAGAGTGCCAGGGCCGGAATTGGCGCCGATAATCGGCGGAACTAAAGAAACAAAGACTACTTCTGCCGATAAATCATTTTCAACTTTTTCTTTCAATCGGTAAGCTAATTCAATGTTATCAGTGTAATTTATCCCAATCCTTAGTCTACCAGATTTTCTGCTTTGGTGTTTTAACTGATGAAAAATTGCCTTGAAAGTATCTTTAGTCCAGAAATTAAAGCCGGTCAGGGCAACTTTTCCTTTTTTTATTCCCAGCATTGGCTGAACTCCAAGGCCCTTTAAAATTTTGAAGGCTCTCCCTTGCCAGCGGGACAGGCGGCCGATCCTTTCCACCCAATAGGTTGTTTTCAGAAAACCAAAGAATTTAATTTTTTCCCTGAGATTCTCTAAAATTTTTAAAATTTCCTCCAAGTTTTTACCCTCTTGGATAAGCTCGGCTGCCCTAAGAGTTAAAAGACCTTCCGGAGTGGCCGCGGCCAAAGAGTCAAAAATTTCAACCCTTGAAGGGTCAGGTATAAATTCTTTTGCCTGCCTGGCTGAATTATAAGTAGCTGAGAGCTTGGAAGACAAGGTAATTACCAGCGCTTTTTCAAATTTATCTAAAACTTTTTTGTAGGCCTTTAAGTAGTCTCCGGGAGGAGGTGCCGAAGTTTTTGGCCCGACTTTGGTTTCTTTCATTACCTGGTATAAGTTTTTCTCAGGAAACTTATCCCCTTCGGGAAAATATAATTTTATTTTAACAATCTCAATCTGAAAATCATTAATTATTTTTCCCGGCAGAGCACAAACATCATCAACAATAAGGCCAATCTTTTTACTTTTGTCCTCAACTAAACTTGGCCGAACGTTATCAGGATCGCACTGAGTTTGTTGAGGCATATTTTTTCAGTCGCCGTTAATTTTTTCACCCAAAAAATAACCCTTAAATCTAGGGATGTTTTTTATTAGCAATAAAATTGTCCCGGCAGCTATCGGCAGAAAGATTTGAGGACTATAAAAATAAAGAGCCACTGGGCCAAAGAACAGCCCGGCGAACCTCCCAGCCATTTGTTTACCAAAAGTTGAAATAATGGCCGAGATCTTACCCCAGTTTATTTTCGTTTCAAAACCGGTTTTTTCTAAAATAATTTGGAATAAAATCGTGCAAAAAACCATTGGCAAGCCCCAAACTATAAAGGAGAAAATATCTAAATAAAGCATAATGCCGATCAGACAGGCCGCACCCCGGCCACCGGAGAATTTCAAAAAAATGGAGTAATTATGTCCTAAAACCACAAAAAAGCCGGCCGCTATCAGAGCTAAAGAATTAAGAGGTAAAAAATGTTGAGCAAAAAAAATAGAAAGAGCCCCCTTGGCCATATCGACTATTAAAACAACTAAAAATCCGATGACGGCAAGTTTTTTTGATTTCTCTTTCAGGGCCCGAACAGTATTCATTGCGCCAATATTTCCCGAACCAATTTTTCTGATATCCTTATCGGTAAACTTCTTAACAAAAAAATAAGCCGTTGGGAAAGAACCAACAAGATAAGCGATAAAAGAAACTAAAAAGAAATTGACCATTAAAAATTAGAAGTTTTTACAGGGGTATATTGCCATGTTTCCTGGCTATCTTACCTTCTCTCTTGTCCAACAAAGATTCCAGGCATTTGATTAAAGTGTCCCTCGTATCTTTAGGATGGATTATCAAATCAACCTGGCCCAATTTGGCGGCCTGATAAGGATTCAAGAAAATATCTTTTAGTTCTTCAGTCTTTTCTTTTTCCAGTTTTTTCGGTTCTCGGCTTTCGGCAATTTCTTTTTTATAAATAATTTTCACTGCCTGTTCCGGCCCCATCACGGCAATTTGGGCAGACGGCCAGGCAATAACCTTGTCATAACCTAGTTGACGAGAACACAAAGCGATATAGGCTCCGCCAAAAGCCTTTCTCAAAATTAAGCTGATTTTCGGAACAGTTGCTTCGCTGTAAGCGTATAAAACCTTGGCCCCGTGCCTGATTATTCCCCGATGTTCCTGATCCCTGCCGGGAAGGTAGCCGGAAGTGTCAACTAAATTAATTAAAGGGAGATTAAAACAATCACAAAACCTGACGAATCTGGACACTTTGTCCGAAGAATCAATATCTAAAGTGCCGGCCATAAATTTAGTCTGATTAGCTACCAGCCCAACTGAATAGCCAGATAATCTAGCTAAACCCACCAAGCAATTAGCGGCAAAACCTGACTGAATTTCGAAAAAAGAATTCTTATCAAAAATTTCTCCGATCACTTCCTTCATATCGTAGCCTCTTTTTTCATCTTCGGGCACTATTTCCAAAAGCCGCATACTCTCTCCTTCAAAAAATTCAGCCAAAAGCCCTTTTTGCCTTGGCGGATCTCCCAAATTGTTTTGCGGCAAGTAAGACAAAAGTTTTTTCACTCCCAGAAAACAGTCTTTTTCTGACCTAAAGATAAAGTGGCTGCAGCCGGATTTTTGGCTGTGAACCGCCGCTCCTCCTAAATCTTCAAAGGAAACCTTTTCTCCAGAAACGGCGCGAATCACTTCCGGCCCAGTAATATACATCTGCGAAATACCCTCTACCATAAAAACAAAATCAGATAGTCCGGGAGCGTAAGAAGCGCCGCCGGCTGACGGGCCAACAATAATAGAAATTTGGGGAATAACTCCTGAGGCCCGAATCATTGCCCTAAAAATGGAAGCGTAGCCATCCAGGCTGGATATTCCTTCCTGGATTCTGGCCCCACCCGAATCAATAATGCCAATACAGGGGCAGCCGGTTTTGGCTGCCAGCTCAATTACTTTGGTAATTTTCTGACCGTGCATTTCTCCCAAAGAACCGCCCATCTTAGAAAAATCCTGACTGAAAACATAAGTTTGGCGACCAGAAATTTTACCAAAGCCGGAAATAACCGCGTCTCCGGGAATTCTCTTTTCCGCCATACCTAATTGTTGGAAACGACTTTCAACAAAAGGATCTAACTCGACAAAAGTTTCGGGATCCAAAAGCAAGCCAATTCTTTCCCGAGCGGTCAGTTTCCCTTTTTGATGTTGTTTTTCAACCAATTCTGCACTTTCCAGCTCTTCTCGCTTTTTATTTAATTTTTCAATCTCTTTTTCGAAAGACATAGTGGTAGTAAAAAATTAATCGCTCGCCCTTGCGGGCTCGCTTTTAACAACCCTCGGTTTTTAATATTTTTCTATACGGGGAAACCGTAGAGTTTCCCCGATCCCTTTCCGATTTGGGATGTTATTCGCTTATTGTTTTCAGCTGTTCTTTTAATGCTTTAATAATTTGCTCCAAAATCTTTTGATTGTCAACTTCTTTACCTAACTCTATTCTAAGGGAAGTGGCGATATTTTCCAAATCCTGGGGAAGTTTTGCAATATTGGTATTCAAACCAATGCCCATTACTGATAGCTTAACGTCTTTGCCGATAATATTCTCCGTTAAAATACCGGCCACTTTTTTCCCGTTTATCCAGATATCATTTGGCAATTTAATGAAGGGCTCCAGATTAAAATTTTCTTTTATCGTTTTTGCGCAGATAAAAGCAGCTAGGATAGTCAAGGTTTGCAAGTCATCAATATTGCTTTTGGGAAGAATAATGGAAAAATAAAGCCCGTCCTTAGGGGAAGACCAAGCTGTTTTTTTTCTGCCATAACCGCCGGTCTGTTCTTCGGCCACAACTATTGTCCAGGGATCCGCCCCCTTTTGGGCTAGTTCCCTGGCCTTTAAATTAGTAGATTTAAGAGTTTTGTAATTTTTTATAATCATAGTAAGGTTTAGTTTATTCTAATATTATTAAAGTATCTCCGCTATCTACGAATTGATTTTCTTTAACTTTAATTTCTTTAATTTTGCCGTATCCTTCGGAAACAATCTCATTTTCCATTTTCATGGCAATCAAGGTGGCGACTTTTTTACCGGGTTTCAGTCTTTCGCCGATTTTGACCGCGATACTGGAAATTGTTCCGGCCAAGGGACTTTTGATTTCTTTTTCAATTCTTTCCCTGAAAACAACTCCGTTTTCTTTTGTTTCTTTATCCAAAGCTTTAGCACAAAAATCGTCAAGATTTGATTCGCTTAGCTCATTTTTAGTAAAGAAGTATTCTTTATTGTTGACTTTCACTTTCAACAGATTCTCTTCCGCCTCTGATATCTCGATCTGATAAATTTTATCACCGATTTTAATTGTCGTTTGCATGTTGTCACCGATTTACCATGATATTTTTTATTCTTCGACAATAGTCATTCTTTCTGCTAGTCTCCATTTATTAACTATGGGTGATTCTGCTTTTCCCTCTCTAAAATTTTGGTAAAACTTGGCAGCTAACCGGGCTATTTCTTTATCATCCATGTCCTTTTCTTTTTCAGTTTTTTGTCCCCCCGGAAAAGAAGCGGTTTTTTCGGAAATAACAATTTTTTGTGGAACGCTCTTTTCTTTCAAGGTTTCAAGGATTTTTTCTCTCTCAATAAAATCGGTTGACAATCTTCCTTCTAAAAAACTCTGGTTTTCTAACAGGGTTTTGTATAAAGGGATTAAGGTCGGCACTCCATCAATAATATATTCTTGAAAGGCCCTTTTTGCTTTTCCAATAACTGACTTTCTGTCTTTGGCAAAAACAACCAATTTTGCCAGGAGGGGGTCAAAATAAGGCAAGATTTTCTGACCTGCCCGGCAAAAACTGTGAATCTCAATTCCTTTGCCCCCAGGCGGCAAATATTTGTTGATTTGACCGGCTAAGGGGTGAAAATCAGCTAAGGCGTCCTCGGCATAAATCCTAAATTCCATTGCCCAACCAGAAAACTTAATATGTTTTTGTTTAAAATCTAATTTTTCTCCGCTAGCCATTCTAATTTGCAATTCAACTAAATCGATATTGGTAATCAACTCGGTTACTGGATGCTCAACCTGCAAGCGAGGATTGACTTCTAGGAAGTAAAAATTCCTGTCTTGATCAACTAAAAATTCCACTGTCCCGGCACCCTCGTATCTCAAATATTGGCCCAGTCTTACTGCTAAGTTTCCCATTCTTTCTCTCAGTTTCTGACCCAAAAAAGGAGAGGGTGCTTCTTCTACTAGTTTCTGGTGTCTTCTCTGAATAGAACATTCCCTTTCCCCAAGATGCAAGACCTTGCCTCGACCGTCGCCCATAATCTGAAATTCAATATGGCGCGGGCTGATTAATAATTTCTCAATAAAAATTTTCTTGCTGTTAAAGGCGCTCTCTGATGTTCTTTTTAGTTTCTGGAAATTTTCCATTATTTCTTCTTTATTTATCCGGTGGATTTCGGTCATGCCGATTCCGCCTCCGCCGTCAACCGCCTTCAAAAGAAAGGGCGGCTTTGTTTTTTTTGCCATCTTAAAACATTCTTTTTCATCAATCGCTCGCTGTGGTCCGGGTAGTAAAGGAATGCCCATTTTCCAGGCAATTTTTTTTGCCTCAACTTTGTCGCCGATTTTTCTTAGCGTCTCAGGAAGGGGTCCGATAAATTTTATTCCGTTGAGCCAGCAAAGTCCGGCAAAATCGGCATTTTGAGCCAGGAATCCGTAACCAGGATGAATAGCCTCCGCTCCAGCTCTTTTAGCAATTTCAATTATTTTTCTCTGGTTGAGATAACCGGTCGCTCCTGCTTCGTCTAAATAATAAAACTCATCAGCCAACTCTGTTTCCAGGAAATTGTCTTCCTCGCCTCTTTGCGGACAAAGCGCAACCGCCTTTATGTCCAATTCCTTGCAAGTTCTGATAATCCTAATAGCAATTTCTCCCCGATTGGCAATTAATATTTTGCTAAACATATTGTCTGTAAATTATAAATCTGTGACTAATTTATTAATTTCTCCCATTACTTCATCAATAATTTTTTGACAAAGATTATCATGTTCTCTCGAATTACCATTTAAGCTTCCCGCTCTTTTAAATTCTTCTTTAAAATAAAGCGGTTTTCCGACATTAATTTCAACTACTTTTTTTATCTTCAGTTTTCCTTTAGGGGGCAACAGTTCAAAGGTCCCTTTAATTCCGGCCGGTATTATTGGTGCTCCGGTCTCTAAAAAAATTTTGGCCGTTCCAAGTCTTCCTCCCTGGACTTCACCGTTAGTTGACCTTCTGCCCTCAGGATAAAGCACTAAAATATTACCCCTTTTTAAAACCTTAATCGCTTCTTTTAAAACATTTTTTCGCGATTGATCATTTTTTCTGTCTAGGGGAATAACCCCAGAAACAAAATAAAGAGTACGAATCAGCCATTTTGTTATTCCTCTAAATCCGTCAATTTGCCCGATGAAATGGAACTTCCTGGGAACACAAAGGTAACTATCTATTATTATATCAAGATAACTGACGTGATTGGAAACTAAAATAAATGGGGGCTTAGGGACATTTTCCAATCCTTTGATATCTTTTATCAAGAGCCAACCAACAATCGGTTTCAAAAAAATTTTACAAAACCAAGAGATAACCGGGTTCATACAATTTCTTTAACAATCCCGTCTATTATTTCCTGGCAGCTTTTTATTTCCGAGATTCCGCCAGCCGACAAGCCGGCCAAAAGAGGTATCTTTTCAATTTCTTTTCCGCCCAGAGAACCGGCGATTTTCTCTGCTTTGATTTCTTCGGGAAAAGCGCCTTTTTCTTCCAATTTTCTCATTTCCTCTGACCATTTATTTTTTATCACCCTAATGGGATGACCGGTAAACCTCAAGGCAACCGTAATTTCGTCAGCCGTGGCTTCAATTATTTTTTGTTTATAGGCCTCGGAAACTAAACATTCTTTTGAGGCCAGGAACCTCGTTCCCATCTGGATTCCGTCAGCGCCTAACAAAAAAGCGGCTTTGCAGGTCTTGCCATCATAAATGCCACCGGCAGCAATGAGAGGAATTTTTTGAAGTATTTTTTTTGCCTGGGAAATCAGACAAAAAGTGGTATTCTCGCCAATGTGACCGCCCGATTCCAATCCCTCAACCACCACGCTATCTGCCCCGGCGTCCTCCATTTTTTTGGCTAAACGAGGCGAGGGAACAACTGGAATTATTTTTATTCCGGCTGCCTGGAAATAGGGAAAAAGGGGAAGAGGATTGCCCCCACCAGTAAAAATGACTGGGACCTGTTCTCTAATTACTAATTTGACCAATTCTTCTGTTTTTGGATTCTGCAAAAAAAGATTGACGGCAAAAGGATTTTTTGTCAACTCTTTTGTTTTCTTAATTTCCGCTTCCAGCCAGCTGGCTGGCATTAAGCCAGAACCAATAGTTCCTAAACCGCCGGCATTAGAAACAGCGGATACTAATTTGCTTTCGGAAATCCCGGCCATTCCGCCTTGAATTATTGGATATTCAATATTTAGAAGCTGGCAAAGCTTATTGTTTTGGAACATTGAGATAAATTCTTAATTTATCGAAAGGTGAAATGAATTTATAATTCATTGAATATTTTTTTCTTTAAACTCTTTTTTATTAACTATAGCTACGGAAAATCTTGTCTCACACTTTAGATTGTTTCCAACTAAAGCTTGTCCTTTAACTCGAGCGATTTTTGTTGTTGCCTCGGGAACGTCGTAAACTCCCAAAATTTCGTCTTTTAGATTTATTTTATCCCCGGGGAAAATTGGCTTGAGGAATTGACAACTTTTAACATCGTAGGCCAAGAAATGATAATTCTTATGATCCTCTATTTTTTTTCTTAGTAAAATCGTTGAAAGCTGGGCCAGGGCTTCAACCACCAAAACTCCAGGCATAATCTTAAAATCAACAAAATGGCCCTCGAAATAATAGTCGTCTTTTGAGGTTTGGTAAAAACCGGAGATGGTATTATCAGCAATTTCCTCCACTCCGTCCACAAATAAAAAAGGTTCCTGATAAGGAATGATCTTTTTAATCTCGTCTTTATTAAGCATGATGCCCTATTATAGCGGAAATCTCCCTCAATTTCAAGCCTTTTGAAATATTAAAAATTTTAATATTTAATCGTCGTCCCTTTAATTTTTTTGCCTAAAAGTGCTTCTTTAAGGCGGTTTTTTGCTCTTCCGTTAATTATGTACGACTTAATCCCGATAAAAGCTAGCTCCAGGTATTTTTCTACCTTAAGAAGCATGCCACCTGTAACATCAATACCGGCGCTACCTACTAACATTTTTTTTATTCGGGGATAATTTTTTGAAGTTATTTCCGGTATAAATTTAGCCCCTTGACTTTTAAGAGGGTCTCCAGTAAATACGCCATCTACCATACCGGCAGAAATAATCTTTTCTGGTTTCAATTTTTTTGCCAAGAAAACAAATAACTCTTCGGTAGAAATAATACTACATCCTTGCTTTAAATCTAAACTAACATCACCATAAACAACCGGTATCATATTTCTTTTTAAAAACGTCTCTAATGGTTTTGTATAAAATTCTATGATTCTTGAGTTTTTAGCAAAAGCAGTTGAAGAAGGATTGATAGAAACAGTGTTTTCTCCGACATCTAACAAGGCTCTGACAATTATTCTGTTTAACCTAGCGGCGGCATCTTGAACTTCGGCTATTCCTTTCAAGCTATTTGTGTTGATAATTCCTTCAGCAGTTTTGTATTTTTTAGCCGGTACATGGGGATAAGATCCTCCGCCATTACCGATTAACAATTTAAAAGGTTTTTCTTTCCTGGCTTGATGAATTTCCCCAACAATTTGCCTGATAATTTCTTTATTTTCAGTAAAAGGCTTATCTTTCTGGGTAATTAAAGATCCTCCTAATTTTAGAAAAATTAGCTTCATTAATATATAATAGCAATTTTATTAAAATAATGGGAGTAAATGAATAACTCAAGAAGATGGCGTCCGTTTCCGGACGCCATACTAGAAATCAAAGCAATCAAAATATAGTTTACTCAAGAAGAGAGAATTATTTTTTCGTTTCGAGTTGTCTCAGCCCTTCTTCGATCTTTCTAGAAAATAAGTGAGTCTTTTCTTCTAATGGTAAGACTCTTGGGCCACTCGTTAGGTCAGCAAGGAATACTTTCCCTTGATATTTTCCTCCAAGTACGGTCTCTAGTTCCCCCTTAACCGTCTCTGTGTCTTCCTGGGATGTTAACACCGCGACTGAAGGCCCGGTATCCATTGAATAATAGGCAATCAACCCCTTTCCTTTCAGTTCAATTATTTTTTGCCGGATGGTTTCGGTATCTGGTTCCCAGTTATTTACTCCGCCGCCGCTGGTGATAATTTTGTTCAACCAAACTGAATCATTTTCAGCATGTTCGCCAATTCGTGGCAAGTTTTTTTGGATTATAGCCTCTATTAAATCGGGGACAGCCTTAACTTTTTTTCGACACCAGTCTAAATAATAAGGCGACTTTACGGCTGCCTCATGGGCTTCTTCGGTCTTTGTAGATTTTTCAATCGGCACAACTACCAATTTCAACGGAATTTGCCCGTCATCAACCCTGACGCTAAAAGATTCATAAGGATTTTTTAGAAAACCCGGATTAGAAAGCCAGACACTAAATCCGCCAGCCACTGATTGAGGGGCTGAACCGGCCAATATCCGGGCAATGCTCTGGACAAAGCCCTTGTCTTCTACCAATTCTGGGGCACCAGCTTGAATCAGGGCGACAGCTAAAGCTGCACCAGCAGCTGCACTTGTCCCAAGTCCTTTTCCAGTGGTTCCGCCTTTAAAGAAATTCTCTGAAACGATAAAAGACCTTGAAGCAATCCCAGTAACTTCCCGAAAACGATTGATCACATTAATCACTCGCTCTTTTTCTCTTCCATCAGCTCTTTTGCCGCCAATAAA
>Ga0153916_10004194_pt1 | contig 10858 bp, 8 predicted proteins | sample Opewatmetagenome_FD_109642 | JGI IMG/M metagenome (GOLD analysis project Ga0153916, IMG submission 109642) | Freshwater wetland microbial communities from Ohio, USA - Open water 3 Core 3 Depth 4 metaG | ecosystem: Environmental > Aquatic > Freshwater > Wetlands | place: USA: Ohio, Lake Erie, Old...
CGCGCCTGGGCAACGGACTCGACGAGCGCGCTTTCGACCGACTCGGCCTTCGACCGCGCGTACAGGTGCAGGAAGACTTCGGTGTCGCTCGTGGACTGGAAGATCGACCCCTCGCGAACGAGGCCGTCCCGCAGCTCACGCGCATTGACGAGGTTGCCGTTGTGGCAGATGGCGATTTGTCCGTGCACGCAGTCGCTGACCAACGGCTGCGCGTTGACGAACTTGCTCTCGCCCGCGGTCGAGTAGCGGACGTGCCCGATCGCGTGCGTTCCGGGCAGCTCGGCGAGCGCCGCTTCGTCGAACGCGTCGGCCACCTGGCCCATGACCTTCGACACCCGGATCGTGTCGCCCGTCGACGCCGCGATGCCCGCGCTCTCCTGGCCGCGGTGCTGCAGCGCGTAGAGGCCGAGGTAGACGAGGTTCGCAGCCTCGCGGTGCCCGAAGATACCGAAGATCCCGCACTCGTCGTTGAACTTGTCGAACATCGTGTCCCGAAGGCTTCAGGCTTCGGGCTCCAGGCTTCAGGTCCCGTTGAGACGTCGGCCGTCAGGCTTCCGCAACGGGCCCTGTTCGTGTTTTGAGAAGATCGATGCGCCTTATTCCGCGCGTTTCGCTGCTGCCTTGTCGTAGTACTGCGCCAGCGCGCTCTTCCAGATCGACTCCGCCTGCTCGACCGGAAGATCGATCACGCGCCGGCCGGCCACGGAAATGCGAATCGCGCGTCCGCCCGTCCGGCCGATGACCCGAGCCGGCACCTGCTTCTCCTGGGCGAGGCGAAGCACCTCGGGCAGCTGAGCGGCGGTCGCCGACACGATCGCCCGCGATGCAGACTCGCCGAAGAGCGTGCCAACCAGGGCAACTCCTTCGGGCAGGTCCGCCACCGGTCTCGGGGCCCCCGGCGCGGCTGCCGCGCCGGGGGCCCCGCTCTCCCGCCCCAGCGCGGATGCCGCGCCGGGGGCCCCGCCGAAGACCGGCGGTCCCACTGGGAAGACCGGAGGTTCCGCAGGGAGCGGGGATGCTGCCGCGAGATCGACTTCGGCTCCCATCCCGCCGCTGTCGAAGCAGCACTCGGCCAGCGCCACTGCGATCCCGCCTTCAGCGCAATCGTGCGCCGACAGGATCGATCCGTCGCGCGCGGCCTGCACGAGCAACTCCAGCAGCCGCCGCTCCGCGGCGAGATCGATCTCGGGCGGCGTGCCGCGAACCATGCCGTGCACCGCCTTCAGATACTCGCTGCCGCCGAGTTCCAGGCGGCTCTCGCCGAGCAGGACGATCGTCGTTCCGCCCTCGCGAAACGCTCGCGCGATGGTGCGGCTGCTGTCCTCGATCACGCCGACGACGCCGATGACCGGTGTCGGGTAGATGCAGACGCCTTCGGTCTGGCACCCCAGCGCGGCTGCCGCGCTGGTGGCCCCGCTCTCGTTGTAGAAGCTGACGTTTCCGCCGGTGATCGGGACGTCGAGCGCGCGGCACGCCTCCGCGATGCCGTCGATCGTCTCGCTGAACTGCCACATGATTTCCGGGCGCTCGGGGCTCGCGAAGTTGAGGCAATTGGTTGCGCCAACCGGCTGGCCGCCCGCGCACGCGACGTTGCGGGCCGATTCGGCCACCGCCAGCATCGCGCCGCGTCTGGGATCGAGGTAGCAGAAGCGGCCGTTGCCGTCGAGCGACATCGCCAGCGCGCGTGATGCGCCCTTCACCCGGACGACGCCCGTGCCCATGCCAGGCAGGACCAGCGTGTTGGTCCTGACCATGTGGTCGTACTGCCGGTAGATCCACCGCTTGTTCGCGATCGTCGGCGAGGCAAGAAGCTCGCGAAGCACCTGCCCGGCGTCACGCGACGTGTCCAGGCGCGCGAGGTCGAGCGCGTGCACGTCATCGACATACGCCGGCCGCGCCCTGGGACGGTCGTAGAGCGGCGCCTCGTCGGTCAGCGCGTGGTTGGGAACCTCCGCCACCACCCGGCCGTTGATCTTCACCCGCAGCAGGCCGTCCGAGGTCACCTCGCCGATCTTCACGGCGTGCAGGTCCCACTTCTCGAAGATGCGCTCGATCTCGGCTTCGCGCCCGCGCTTGACGACGAGCAGCATGCGCTCCTGCGACTCCGAGAGCATGATCTCGTAGGGCGTCATGCCCGTCTCGCGCTGCGGCACGAGCGAGATGTCGATGTCGATGCCGCTGCCGCCGCGCGATCCCATCTCGCACGTCGAGCACGTGAGGCCCGCCGCGCCCATGTCCTGCACGCCGACGAGCGCGTCGGTCCGCATCGCCTCGAGGCACGCCTCGAGCAGCAGTTTCTCCATGAACGGATCGCCCACCTGCACGGCCGGCCGCTGCTCCATCGAACGCTCGTCGAACTCCGCCGACGCCATCGTCGCGCCGTGGAGCCCGTCTCGCCCGGTCTTCGCGCCGACGTAGAACACGGGATTGCCGACGCCCGACGCGACGGCTTTGACGAGCGCGTCCGCCCGGCCGATGCCGAGGCAGAAGACGTTCACGAGCGGGTTGCCGGCGTAGCACTCCTCGAACGCCACTTCGCCGCCGATTGTGGGAATCCCGATGCTGTTGCCGTAGCCCGCGATTCCAGCCACGACCCCCTCGAGCAGCCGGCGCGTCGCCGGCTGCGCCATCGAGGCGAAGCGCAGCGAGTTCATCAGGGCGATCGGACGGGCGCCCATCGTGAAGATGTCGCGGATGATGCCGCCGACGCCAGTGGCCGCGCCCTGGTACGGCTCGATGAACGACGGGTGGTTGTGGGACTCGATCTTGAAGACCGCGACGAGGCCGCCGCCGATGTCCACCGCGCCCGCGTTCTCGCCGGGGCCCTGGACGACGTGGCGTCCCTTCGTCGGTAGCCGGCGCAGGTGCAGGCGCGAACTCTTGTAGCTGCAGTGCTCCGACCACATCACGGAGAAGATGCCGAGTTCCGTGACGGTCGGCTCGCGGCCGAGGATCTTGACGATGCGGTCGTATTCGTCGGTTGTCAGGCCGTGACGATCGAAGGTTGCCTGGTCGAGAGTCATGTCCTTGGGCTTCGGGCTCCGGGCTTCGGGCTCCGGGCTTCAGGCTTCGGGCTTCAGGCCTTCCCTTGCCGGTGGCGCCCGCCGGTCACACCGAGAGGCCGACGCGCAGTGCGTCGACCACTGATTGCAGAATCACCAGCCCGTCGGCGCTGCCGAGCGGCGCTTCGCAGGCGCGCTCGGGGTGCGGCATCAGCGCGACGACGTTTCGTGCCTCGTTGCAGACGCCGGCGACGCCGTGGATCGACCCGTTGGGGTTCGCGGAGTCGACAACCTGGCCCCGCGCGTCCGAGTACCGGAAGATGACCTGCCGGTTCGCCTCGATCCGCTCCAGGACGTCCGGTGCGGAAAAGTAGTTGCCCTCGCCGTGCGCGATCGGAATCCGCAGCACCTGTCCCGGCGTGCAGCGCAGCGTGAACGGCGTGTCCGTCTGCTCGACCCGGATGTGCACGTGTTCGCAGTGGAACTTCAGATCGCGGTTGCGCAGCATGGCGCCCGGCAGCAGGCCGGCTTCGAGCAGGATCTGGAAGCCGTTGCAGATGCCGAGCACCGGGCCGCCCGCGCGCGCGAACGCGATGACCTCCCGCATGATCGGCGAGAACCTCGCGATGGCGCCCGTGCGCAGGTAGTCGCCGTGCGAGAAGCCGCCGGGCAGGATGACGACGTCCGGCCGCTGCAGGTTCGTGTCCTTGTGCCAGATGAACTCGGCGTCCTGGCCGAGCACGTGCTTGACCGCGTGGTACGTATCGTGGTCGCAGTTGGAACCCGGGAAGACGACGATTGCGAATCTCATGGAGGATCCTTGTCGGCTTAGGGCTTAAGGCTTAGGGCTTACGGCCTGTTGGGCTCAAGGCCCCGAGCCGACAATGCCCTGAGCCTTGAGCCCTGAGCCCTAAGCCTTCCTAGCTGACCTCCACCCGATAGCTCTCGATCACCGGGTTCGCCAGCAGCTTGTCGGCCACTTCCGCGGCAAGCGCCCGCGCCTCGTCGGCCGAGGCCGTCTTCAGTTCCATCTCGAAGTACTTGCCCTGACGGACGTCGTTGACGCCGGTGTAGCCGAGCGACTGCAGGGCGTCGGTAATCGTCTTGCCCTGGGGATCGAACACCGACGGTTTGAGCGTGACGAACACGCGTGCTCGCATCACACCGACACCTCCTGGAACACCCGCTGGAAGATCCCGTCCACGTGCCGCAGCTGGCGATCGAGGTCGAACGCCTGCTCGATCTCCTCGGGCGGCATCACCGCGGTGACCTCGGCGTCCTCGAGGAGCAGCGCCTTGAAGTCGCGGGCCTCGTGGAACGACCGCATCGCGTTGCGCTGCACCCATTGGTACGCCTGCTCGCGCGACACGCCCTTCCTCGCCAGCTCGAGCAGCACGGTGCCGGAGAAGACGACGCCCCTCGAGCGCTGCAGGTTCTCGCGCATCCGCTCTGGATGGACGACCATGCCGCTGACGATCTTCGTGAACCGCCGCAGCATGTGGTCGAGGATGATGAAACTGTCCGGGAGGATCACACGTTCGACCGATGAGTGCGAGATATCGCGCTCGTGCCAGAGCGCCACGTTCTCGAGCGCGGCCGTCGCGTTGCCCCTGAGCAGCCGCGCGAGCCCGCAGACCTGCTCGCAGCCGATCGGGTTCCGCTTGTGCGGCATCGCGGACGACCCCTTCTGCCCGGTCTCGAACGGCTCCTCGACTTCGCCGATCTCGGTCCTCTGCAGGCCGCGAATCTCGAGCGCGAATTTCTCGAGCGACGCCCCGGCAATCGCGAGCGCCGAGACGAGTTCCGCGTGGCGATCGCGCTGGATGATCTGCGAGGAAATCGGCGCCGGCTCCACGCCGAGGCGCCGGCAGACCGCCGCCTCGATCGCCGGGTCGAGGTGCCCGAACGTCCCCACTGCCCCCGACAGCTTGCCGACGTTGACGGTCGCGCGCGCGTGGCGCAGCCGTGTCGCGTTGCGCACGATCTCCGCGTACCACAGCGCCAGTTTCAGCCCGAACGTCGTCGCCTCCGCGTGCACGCCGTGCGTGCGGCCAATCATCACCGTGCGCCGGTGCTCTTCGGCGCGGCGGCGAACCGCGCTCGAGAGGGCGTCGAGATCGCGCAGGATCAGGTCGCACGACTCGCGCATCTGGATGGCGAGCGCCGTGTCGATGACGTCGGACGAGGTCAGGCCGAAATGCAGCCAGCGCGCGGCGGGACCGACGCGCTCGGCGACCGACGTGGTGAAGGCGATGACATCGTGCCTGGTCACCGCTTCGATCTCGTCGATCCGCTTCACGTCCACGGCGCCACGCCGGCGGATCTCGCGCGCCGCCTCCGCCGGGATGATGCCCGCGTCGGCCATGGCCTCGGCCGCCGCGATCTCGACCTCCAGCCAGGTCTCGAAGCGACGCTCGTCGCTCCAGAGGCGGCCCATCTCGGGATGCGTGTAACGTGCAATCATCTTGAGGAAGGCTCCAGGCTTCAGGCTCCGAGCTCCGGCCCGGGGCCGGACGCCAGGGGTCGACGCCGTCGAGCGAGCGGGACTATTTCAACGCCAGGCGATCGCTCGGCAACGTCCAGCCGTCGAGCTGCCCGAGAACCGTCACCGCAAGCGCGCCGTCCGAGAACATCTGCCGCGCCACTTGCCGGACCGCTTCGGGCGTGACTTGTTCGATGCCCTCGAGCGTCTCGTCGAGACTGAATTGCCGGTCGAAGTATATCTCCTGGCGGGCGAGATGCGACATGCGGCTCGCCGTGTTCTCGAGACCGAGCATCAGGCTGCCCTTCAGGTGATCCTTCGCGCGGCGGAGCTCGGTATCCGGCGCCGGCAGCTGCTTGACCATGCGCAGCTCCTCGACGACCAGGTCGATCACTTCGCCGACCGCTTCCTTCGCGCAGCCCGCGTACACGGTGAACGTGCCCGCATCGCGGTACGCGCTCAGCCCGCTGAACACGGCGTAGGCCAGGCCCCGCTTCTCGCGCACGTTCTGGAACAGGCGCGAGCTCATCGACCCGCCGACGAGCGTGTTCATCACGTAGCTCGTGTAGCGGTCCGCGTGATTCTGCGGAAAGCTGCTCGTGCCGAGACACAGGTGGCTCTGTTCCAGATCCTTGCTCCTGATGGTCACCTTCGGCACCACGGTCGGCGGCACGTCAACAACCACGGGCCCGACACGGCGAACCCCGGCGAACGCCTTCTCGATCAGCTCGCGCACCCGCCCGTGCTCCATGTTGCCCGCCGCCGCGATGATCATGTTGTTGGCGGCGTACGCCTGGTCGAAGTACTCGCAGAGCGAGTCGCGCCTCAACGCCTCGACCGTCTCGGGCATCCCGAGAATCGGCCGGCCCAGCGGGTGATCCTCCCAGAAGGTCTGCGTGAAGATCTCGTGGACGAGGTCGTCGGGCGTGTCCTCGACCATCTTGATCTCCTCGAGGACCACCTTCTTCTCGCGCTCGATGTCCCCTTCGGCAAACGCCGGATTGAGCACAATATCCGAGAGGATGTCCACGGCCAGCGGCAGGCTCTCGTCGAGCACCTTGATGTAGTAGCTCGCGTATTCCTTCGCGGTGAACGCGTCCAGCTGCCCGCCGATCGAGTCGATGTCCTGCGCAATGCTCTCGGCCGACCGGCTCGTCGTGCCCTTGAAGAGCATGTGCTCGACGAAGTGGGCGATGCCGCCCTGGGCCGCCGGCTCGTGACGGGATCCCCGCGTGAGCCAGACGCCGATACTGACCGAGCGCACGTGGGGGATCTGTTCGGTCAGCAGACGCAGGCCGTTGTCGAGAACTTCGCGAACAATCATGGCTGTCGGTTGCCTTCGCTGACGGGGTCCGTTCTCACTCGCCGACGGGACCGCCACGCTGCCGGGCACGCTGCTTTCGAGCTGGAGTCGGCGGAGGATCGGCGGGACAGCAAGTGCCGCAAATCCTTGCAATAGAAGGGATTACCTGACCTCATCCCGCATGATAACACCCCGGGCAGGTCCACTTCAACCGCGAAACGGAAGCGGTCGCCTGGCAGGCCCAGCGCAAAGCCCCGCCCTGCCGCAGTAGCGCAAGCCTACAACCTTCTTGCCGACGGCTCGGGAACCTGATCGGCCTGCGGGGCCAGGATTCGCGCATGCGTCCCGGTCCTTGGGACGCGCGAGAGGCGGGCGCAGCCAGCTTCACGGTACAATCCGGAAGGATCCAGGGGCATTCTCGTGACCAGCTCAGCCGTTCGCGCCGATCTCGCGGAAATGGAGCTTTCCCACCTGGAGCAGCTGCTCGCCAGCCTGGGCGAAGACCGCTTTCATGCGCGTCAGATCTATCGGTGGGTCTACAAGCGCGGCGTGACCGATTTCTCGCTGATGAGCGACCTGTCGAAGGCGCTGCGGGCTTCCCTCGACAGCCAGCTCATCCTTTCGACCCCCTGCACCGTTGCCCGCGACCGTTCTTCGGACGGCACCGAGAAGTTCGTGCTCGAGCTGGCCGATCGGCGCCGCATCGAGTCGGTCTTCATTCCTGAAACGCCCGCGATGACGTTCTGCGTCTCGACGCAGGTTGGCTGTGCGATGGGATGCGCCTTCTGCCTGACGGGCAAGATGGGGCTGGTGCGGAACCTGACCGCAGGCGAAATCGTCGGCCAGGTGCGCGTGCTGGCCCGGGCCCTCTCGCTGCTCGACACGCGCTTCAACATCGTCCTGATGGGCATGGGCGAACCGCTGCACAACTACGACGAGACGATGAAGGCGTTGCGCATCCTCGCCGACGGCGCGGGCCTTGCCATCTCGCCGAGGCGCGTCACGCTCTCGACGGTCGGCGTCGTCCCGGAGCTCGATCGCCTCGCGGCCGAACCGTTGATGCCCAACCTGGCGATTTCGCTGCACGCGACGACCGAGGAGCAGCGCGGTCGCCTGGTGCCGCTCAACCGCAAGTACCGCATCGAGGACGTGCTCGCGGCGTGCCGGCGCTTCCCGGTCAAGCGCCGGGCTCGCATCACGTTCGAATACGTGCTCCTCGACGGCGTGAACGACGCACCTGAAGACGCCCGGCGCCTGGTTCGGCTGCTGCACGGAATCCGCGCGAAGGTGAACCTCATCCCGCTCAACGAGGCGGCCGGCATTCCGTTCGGGCGCCCGTCGGACGATCGCGTCAACGCGTTCGCGCAGATCCTCGCCGATCACCGCATGACGGTGTCGGTGAGGAAAAGCCGCGGCCGCGACATCCGCGCTGCGTGCGGTCAGTTGATCGTGGAAGGACAGAAGCGATCGCCGGGTCAGCGGCTGGCGAGCGCGATGGGTCAAGCGTAGACGAGGATGCCTCTCATCAGCTCGCCGTCTTCGACGATTCTCACCTTCACCCGCTCGTTTCGCTCGCGGCCAGGCGGAATCCTCACGCGCAGGTAGTTGTCGGTCAGCACCAGCGAGCCGTCCTCGATGGTCAGCCCCTCTCTGACGGTGCCGACGAAGCGTTTGCGGAACCGGCGGCCAAGATCCGCGCCAATGCCTCGCAAGCACCGAACCCGACGCCGCACATCGTCGCCTCGCGGGCGCCCGCCCAGCGTCGCGGCCCGCGTACCAGGCCGCGGCGAGAACGGGAACACGTGAACGTAAGTCAGCGGCGACGCGGCCAGATACGTCGCGCACGCTTCGAAGTCGGCCTCGGTCTCGCCGGGGAATCCGATGATGAGATCTGCGCCGATCGCAGCTTCCGGAAATCGATCGCGCAACCTGCTGACGATCGCGGTGTAGCGCTCGATCGTGTAGGGGCGCGCCATCGCCGACAGGATCCGGTCGCTCGCATGCTGCAGCGGCAGGTGGAAGTGGTGCGCGAAGCGGTCGGTGCCGGCAAGCGCGTCGATCACGTCGTCGCCGAAATCCATCGGCTCGACGGCGCTCAAGCGGAACCGGATGTCGCCGGGATGCGCGGAAAGGGCGCGCACGAGATCGGAGAGGCCCGCCACAGGTTCGAGATCGCGGCCGTAGCAGCCAAGGTGCACGCCCGTGATTACCGCCTCCTTGTAGCCGGCGCTCGCCGCCTCGGCAACCTGATGCACGATCGCGGCGAGAGGAACACTGCGCGACCGTCCCCTCGTTGCCGGGACGATGCAGTACGCGCAGCCTTCGTTGCAGCCAGTCTGCACACGAAGGAGGCAGAGCGTGCGCCCTCGCGTGCCGGGACCGGGCATGGGCCGGCTGTTCGCAGGACTGAAGTCCTGCGCCACATCGAGAACAGTAGAGCCGGCCCTCACGGCTGCGTCGGCGACGCCGACGTCCCGCGGCGCATCCGTCTTGATGTCGTTCGGAACGACGCGCCACACGGGAAGCGAGGCGAGATCCGGGGACTGGCGGGTCGCGTAACAGCCGGTCGCGACGATGCGGGCACACGGGTTGAGGCGCGCGACGCGGCGGATCGCCTGGCGAGCCGCCTGCTCGGCGGTCGCGGTCACCGAGCAGGTGTTGACGAGGACGAGGTCGGCCGATTCGACACGGGCTTCCTCGCCGCCACGCGCGCGCAGGCCGCGCTCGAGATCGAACGAATCCGCCTGGTTCGTCCGGCAACCGAACGTCAGGATTGCGTACTTCACTGGAATCAACGGGCCCCGGGCTGAAAGACACCCCGACGCGCCTCGCACCCCAACGCGCCTCGCACCCCAACGCGGCTGCCCGCGTTGGGGGCCCCGCGCTGCCCGCGTTGGGGACCCGGCCCGGTGCCTACCTGGCCTTCAGGCTGGCCTCGAGCCGCGCTGCGGCCTGCTCGACCTGTTCAGCCAGCGCCTTCTTGTACTCGTTCAGCCGCCGGTCGAGTTCGGCGTCGGCAAGCGCCAGCACCTGCGCCGCGAGCACCGCCGCATTGGTCGCACCGCTCTTCCCGACAGAAACGGTGGCAACGGGAACGCCCGGCGGCATCTGCACCGTGGACAGGAGCGCATCGAACCCGCCGAGCGGAGAGGAATCGATGGGCACACCGATGACCGGCCGCGTCGTCTTGCCCGCGATCATGCCCGCAAGGTGCGCGGCTGCGCCTGCGCCCACGATGAACACCTTGACGCCGCGCCGTGGCGCCTCTTCGACGAGCCGCTCGACGCGTCCGGGCGAGCGGTGCGCAGAGGCGACGGTCGCCTCCCACGACACGCCCAACTGATCCAGTACTTCACCTGCCGGCTTCATCACCGCAAGATCCGACTCGGAACCCATCAGGATCAGAACGTCCACTCTTTTCGCCTGCGTCATCGTGTTTCCTTTGACTGCGCCGGCCTCGAGACCGGGAGCCTCCCGAGCGAACGAGGCGCGCCGAGCGCGCCGTGAGCGCCCTGTTCAGCGTACGGTGCGGAGCGCCTTCGCGCCAATGTCCTTGCGGTAGTGCATGCCTTCGAACGATATCCGGCTGACCCCCTGATACGCACGCGCCATCGCCGACGCGTAATCCGATCCGCGGCCGACGATTGTCAGCACGCGCCCGCCCGCCGTCACCACCTGGTCGCCTCGCGTTGCGGTGCCCGCGTGGAACACCACCACATCCGGCTCGGAGGTCGCTTCGTCCAGACCCGTAATCGGTTTCCCGGTTTCATAACGATCCGGATAGCCGCCCGACGCGAGGACGACGCCGACCACTGCGCCGGCGGAGAAGCGGCTCGAAGAGCGGCCGAGCGTCCCGGCCGCGGCGTCCCGAAGCAGCGGGAGCAGATCCTCGCCGAGCATGGGCAGCACCACCTGCGCTTCAGGGTCGCCCATCCGTGCGTTGAACTCGAGGACCTTCGGGCCGTCGGCCGTCAGCATCAATCCCGCGTACAGAAACCCGCGGAACGGCCGCCCCTCGGCGCGCATCCCCACGATCGTCGGAGCGATCACTTCATCCGTGATGCGGGCCGC
>Ga0153916_10004196_pt1 | contig 10855 bp, 12 predicted proteins | sample Opewatmetagenome_FD_109642 | JGI IMG/M metagenome (GOLD analysis project Ga0153916, IMG submission 109642) | Freshwater wetland microbial communities from Ohio, USA - Open water 3 Core 3 Depth 4 metaG | ecosystem: Environmental > Aquatic > Freshwater > Wetlands | place: USA: Ohio, Lake Erie...
ACCGTGGACCTGCCGCTGTCCGACACCTATTTCGTCGTTGCGCACTTCCACATGGTCATGGGCGTGTCGCCGATCCTGGTCGTATTCGGGGCGATCTACCACTGGTACCCGAAAATCACCGGGCGGATGTGGAACGAAACCCTGGGCAAGATCCATTTCTGGGCCACGTTCCTCGGCACCTATGCCGTCTACCTTCCCATGCACTACCTGGGCATTCTGGGCGTGCCGCGCCGCTATTTCGCCCTGGGCAATACTGCCTTTATTCCCGAGTCGGTCCACGATGTGAATGTGAGTATCACCATAGCGGCGTTGTTCGTTGCCGCCGCCCAGTTGGTGTTTCTGTTCAATATCGTATGGAGCCTGTTCAAAGGCAAAAAAGCGGAAAGCAACCCCTGGGGCGCAACCACTCTGGAATGGCAAACGCCGGACACGCCGCCCAAACATGGCAACTGGGGCCCGCGCCCGCCGGTGGTCTATCGCTGGGCCTACGATTACAGCGTACCAGGGGCGAAGAACGATTTCATTCCGCAGAACGAACCGCCCGAAACTTCGAGAAGCGCCGAGCATGCTTACGGAAGTGGAACATGAGTATCGCCGCCATGTTTGCGCTCGTCGCCGTAGGCATCATCGGTTGGTGGCTATTTGCGCGGCAGCTTACCGCGAAGCCCTGGGAGATGACCCAGAGCCGATCGGACAACGAGTACGGAGGCGCTGCGCTAACGCTCGCGCCAGCCAAGGTAGGGCTTTGGTTGTTGCTCGCCGTAATCACGTCTTTCTTCGGACTGTTGATTTCCGCCTATGGCATGCGAATGGCTATGGCGGACTGGCGGCCGCTTGCCGTGCCAAATCTGCTATGGCTCAACACCGCGATGCTGATCGCCAGCAGCGTCGCCTTTCAGCGGACGCGTAGGGCCGCGGCGCGCGGGAGTTCCGACGGGGTGAAGGCCGGGTTGCTGGCGTCGGGCCTGTTCGCATTGGCGTTTCTCGTCGGTCAATTGCTGGCTTGGCAGCAATTGACGGCATCAGGACAACTCCCGGCGGGCAATGCCGCCAATGCCTTTTTCTATCTGTTGACTGCGTTGCACGGCCTACATGTGTTGGGGGGCTTAGCCGTCTGGGGCAAAACCACCGCCAAAGCGCGGGGCGGAGCCTTCAAACCGAAGGACCTGCGCATGAGCATCGAGTTGTGCGCGGTCTATTGGCATTTCCTGCTCGTCGCGTGGCTGGTCCTGTTTGGTCTGCTGTGGTCAGGACCCTCTGTTGCGAATGCTTGGCGCGATATCTGCTCAGCGATAGGCAATGGATTGTGATCAAAGGACTGTTTTCTCGGCAATACCAGGATTGATTTCGAGATCTCCTCTACCGGCAAGATTCTTGTCCTGCACATGAGCAACTTGGCTGATTCCGTAGACGTCCCTTCCGGATTGCGGGGGGTTGCTTCCGACTGGTCCGCCGATAAGCAGGCGTTTCCAGTGCCCTGGGGCAAAGTGATGATGTGGATTTTCCTCTTGAGCGACACATTCATCTTCACATGCTTCCTGACCGGCTACATGAACGTGCGGCTGTCGACGACTGTGCCTTGGCCCAACCCGAGCGAAGTGTTCGCGCTTCGTATCGGGGGCCAGGACATTCCGCTGATCCTGATCGCGATCATGACTTTCATTTTGATCAGCAGCAGCGGCACCATGGCCATGGCGGTCAACTTCGGATACCGCAGGGATCGCGTCAAAACCACGACGTTGATGCTGATCACCGCGGCCTTTGGCGCCACGTTCGTCTGCATGCAGGCGTTCGAGTGGACCAAACTGATCATGGAGGGGGTGCGCCCATGGGGAAATCCGCTGGGCGCGGCGCAATTCGGCTCGTCCTTTTTCATGATCACGGGTTTCCACGGTGCCCACGTGACCGCCGGCGTGATTTACCTCAGCGTCGTGGCACGCAGGGTCTGGCAGGGCGACTACGAGCGCAAGGGCAGCTATGAGACCGTGGAAATTGCAGGTCTGTACTGGCACTTTGTCGATCTGGTGTGGGTATTCATCTTTGCACTCTTCTATCTCTGGTGAGGCGAAAGCATGGAACAGGCGCAAGGGCAGCAGCATCCGATCAGCATCTATCTGTGGATCTGGGGATTGCTCTTCGTTCTCAGTACAATGTCCTATCTGGTCGACTACTTTCATCTCCAGGGCTACCTGAGATGGTCGCTGATCATAGTTTTCATGTTGCTGAAGGCAGGGTTGATAGTGGCCATTTTCATGCACATGGCCTGGGAGCGGCTGGCCCTGAAATTTGCGATCCTGATTCCGCCACTTTGCCTGCTGGTGCTGATCGGTCTCATGGTAGTCGAGGGTGACTACATTTTCTTGACCCGGCTCGCGGCATTCCTGAAATAATTAGGTACGGCGGTATTCGAACGGCCGTCGCTTCTGCAGCGAGCCGCAGCGATGTTTTGGCGGCAATTCCCTTGAGAATCAGGCGCGCAGGCTGGCGTCGGCGATCGCCGCCGCCAGCAACAGCGTCAACTGCACCAGTGAAGCGTGGAAGTTGACCATCGCGGCGTGCCGATCCGCCGACAGCGCGAGCTTTGCGCTCTTCAGCATGAGTAAGGCACCGCCCCCGACCGCGGCGACGAGATAGAGCCAGCCCATGCCGAACAACACGGGGACGAGCGACGCGACAGTCAGCATGATGGAGCCCGTAAACACGGCGCGCGCTGCCCGTGCGTCGCCCACGACCACCGGCAGCATCGGCACTCGCGCCGCCTCATAGTCCTCGCGGAAGGCGATCGCCAGGCTCCAGAAGTGCGGCGGCGTCCAAAGAAACAGGATGACGGCAAAAGCGAGCGGCAGCGCGCCTAGTTCGGCAGGCGCCACCGCGGCTGCACCCGCAAGCACCGCAAAGCTGCCGGCTAGACCGCCGATGACGATGTTCCACCACGTGCGGCGCTTCAGCCATACGGTGTACACCACCCCATAGGTGAACGCGCCCAGAAACGTGTAAGCAGCCGCCATTGCGTTAGTCGCCACGGCGGCAAGCAACACGCCGCCGGTACCGATCGCAATAATCGTGACAAGCCACAGGGCTCCATGCTTCAGTCGGCCGGTGACAAACGCGCGGCGGCGCGTGCGCCCCATCAGCGCGTCGATATCGCTCTCGAAGTATTGGTTAAAGGCGCCCGCGGCGGCCGAGGCCATGGTGACGGCCACGGCTAGGGCGAGGATCCGCCAGCCGGACAGCGACGGTCCGGGTGTCACTGCCAAGCCCATCATCGCCGTAAAACCGATGACGAGCCCGATCCGCAACTTGAACAGTTCGAAAAACAGCCGCATGCGCTTTTGTGCAACGCCGCGATACAGCGGCGTCACGCTTGTGTCGTTGCAATGCGACATTATGGCCTCCCACACAAACGGTGGTCAAAGTTTGTTCTCTGCGCCGTCTGGATCACTCGGGCACTGGAGTTTTTTGGCGGCGCTGTGAGTAAGCCGACAACGGCGAAAGACATCGATGTAAAAAAAAGGCCTGCTTCCAGCAGGCCTCTATGGTTAGACGGAAATCAGCTCAGAAATTCGGCTGGACGTTGTGTTCCGCGCAAACCATGCGCGCTTCGAATGTTGTGACGTAAGGGTTCTTACTGACTTGTATGAAGGTCGATGAACCCGAACTTTCCTTGCGAATCAGGGGCGAGGAACCTTCGAGCAGGGCCTCTTTCGGAATACGGTAAAGGTCGCCTGAACCTACTTCGACGTATGCCCCAGGCTCGCTGATCTCCTTCCATGTCATTTGTAGAAGTCTCGAGGCTTGTTTCGGTTCGATTGATACATTAGCCACTTGAGATGCCATTTCATTTTCTCCTTCTCATGTTGACCAGAAACACCCAACGACCAATCCTTCACGGGGAACGCTCACCCGCTCTCGTCGGGCGTTAATTCGACCGGACCCCCAAAGTCCAAGTTCCGCGGCAGGTCAAACATTCTTCCAATGTCATAACATGGTTCCGCCAGTTCCAGCGAGCCGTTATCCGCGCACGGCGTCCAAGCGAAAAGCGAATTCCCTAATACGCTGGTGGTTTCCGGCCAATCTCGCACCGGCCGCTCGGAACAGGCAGCCCGATGACCACGCGATAAACAGGGCCAGCGCTAATTGCAATTCTCGTCGCTCGCGAAATTCCCTTCGCGAACCTACGTCCGTTTCCTACGCTGTCATCGCGGTCAAGAACGTCGACTTGTTTGACATAGATCAACTGGGTACGTTTTTCGGCCGGTATGTTTTGCCTGGGATTCCAATGGAGTCACGGTGTCACCACTGGTACTGCGACACCCGCTTCGGGAATTTCAAAGCAGATGTAACGGTATTTTTGGCAGCAAGTATCTGGAGGGTGTAAATGAAGAATCAGGTCTTCTATCTTGGCAACACGATCGTACGTTATAGCTTGGGCGAAACGTGGTTTGACAGGGAATTGCAGATGTCAGATAGCCGCGACAGCTCCAATTGTCTGGCCCAAGTTCAGGGGACCGATAAGATCATCGCGCTTCGGGACTTTCTCAACTCATTGGATCTCAGCGGCAGAAAGTTGTGTCTGGTGAAGACAGCCTAGTCTATTGATTTTTTTCTGGTGAATGCCAGAGGGCGTCGGCTCGCGCAGTCAGCGCGGGTCGACGCCCCTTTTATGTGCACCTCTCCACGGGAACCCGCCCTTGCGAGGTTCCGGACCGGCCTTTCCAATTAGATCGCTCTCTTCAGAGCCCTGCCACACTAACCGTTGACGGGCAATCAAATCGCGTACGGCTCAACGGAAAGCATCAAAACCGGCTTTCTTTCCAATGAACCCTGCGGTCGTAGCTATCGAGAGATACGAATGCGCGTCGGTGTCCTGCTCCGAATATTCCCGGCGATAACGAAGTGTGCGCGTTTGCCAGACAGGCAATGGCACGCGCGCAGCGAACGCTCGTCGCAAGCGACTCGCCCGGTGCTCTTGCCGCACGCGCTGCGTAACATTGAAACCGGTACCGGCAACGTTCGGCTAAATCCTGATCGGCAGCGAGCGCACGCGCTTGCCGGTTGCCGCAAAGATGGCATTTGCGACCGCCGGAGCGATCACGGGCGTGGCTGGTTCGCCCACGCCGGTGGGATTCTCCTGCGAAGGAACGATATGTACTTCGACGCGCGGCATCTCGCCGATGCGCAACGGGAGGTAGTCGTGAAAATTGGATTGGTCGACTACGCCGTCGGCCAGCGTGATCGCGCCGTAGAGGGCGGCTGTCAGCCCGTACGCGATGCCGCCTTCCATCTGCGCGCTAATTACCTCCGGATTCACCGCCACGCCGCAGTCCACCGCGCACACGACGCGGTCGACTTTCAGTTTGCCGTCTGGCTTTACCGTCACCTCGGCCACCTGGGCCACGAAGGTGTGGAACGATTCGTGCACGGCGATGCCGCGGCCGCGCCGCTCACCGGCAGTTCTTGATTCGGCAAGCGGCTTGCCCCAGCCTGCTCTCTGAGCTGCCAGCTCCAACACTCCGCGGTGGCGGGGATGCTTCGCCAGAAGCTGGCGGCGAAGCTCGTACGGGTCCTTGCCGCCGGCGGCGGCCAATTCGTCGAGGAAGGTCTCGGTAGAAAAGGCGGTGTGCGTCGAACCAACCGAACGCCACCACTGTACCGGAACGCCCATTTTCGGCGAGTGCAATTCGACGCTGAGATTGGGTATGGCGTAAGGCAGCGTGCTCGCACCTTCGACGGAAGTGGCGTCGATACCGTCCTTGACCATGAACGCCTCGAAGGCCGTCCCAGCAATGATCGATTGCCCGACGATCCGCTGCTGCCAGGCGACGATATTGCCCTGCGCGTCCAAAGCGCCCTTGAGCGCATGGAAGTACATCGGGCGGTAGTGGCCCGCGCGCATGTCGTCCTCGCGCGTCCACACCAGCTTTACCGGTGCGCGGCCGGCGATCGCCTTGGCGATCGCAGCAGCTTCGACCACATAGTCCGAATGCGGATTGGCGCGGCGGCCAAAGCTGCCTCCGGCGTAGAGCATGTTGATTCTTACCTGCTCGGGTTTCAACCCCACAGCGGACGCGACCGCCGCCTGATCGATGGTCTGGAACTGCTCGCCATTCCAGACTTCACAGGCATCGCGCTCGAGTCTAACCACACAATTCATCGGTTCCATCGCCGCGTGTGCGAGGTAAGGGAACTCGAATTCGGCCTCGAGCGTATTTGCCGCATCGGGGAACGCGCCGTCGGGGTCGCCATCCTTACGCGCGGGGACGCCTGGTGTGGCGGCAAGCTTTTTGTATTCATCCATGATTGCGGTTGAGCCAAGCTTGAACGCGTCCGCTTCGTCCCATTCAATCGTGAGGACGTCGCGTCCCTTCTTCGCCGACCAGAAGTCATTGGCAAGCACCGCAACGCCCTGCGGAAGCGCCACCACATCGGCCACGCCTTTCACCGCCTTGGTCTTCGAAGCGTCGAAGGATTTCACCTTGGCGCCGAATCGCGGTGGATGCGCGACCAGAGCAGTGAGCATTCCCGGCAGTTTCACGTCCTGAGTGAATATCGCCGCACCATTGGATTTCGCGCGGCTGTCGGTACGCGCGACGTGCTTGCCGATGTAGATGAATTCGCCGGGCCCCTTGAGATTCACATTCGCCGGAACGGCAAGCTTGGCGGCATCCGCGGCAAGCTGGCCGAAGCTCGCCTTACGGCCGGAAGCCTTGTGCATCACCACGCCGCGCGTCACACTCACGGATTCCGGCGGAACGCGCCATCTCCTGGCCGCGGCAGTGACCAACATTGCTCGCGCCGTTGCGCCGGCCTTGCGCAACTGCTCGTAGGAGTTTGCCAGCGCAGTGCTGCCGCCGGTGCCTTGTATCTTCCCCATCTGCAAGTTGTTGTAGCGCGCGGCATCGGCGGGCGCGCCCTCGACGCGGACTTGCTTCCAGTCCGCATCCAGTTCTTCCGCGATCAGCGTCGGCAGACCGGTGTACGTGCCCTGGCCCATCTCCAGATGCTTGGCGATTACGGTCACGCTGTTATCCACTCCTATGCGCACGAAGGCATTCGGTTCGAACCCGCCGCGGGGGATTGCCCTCGCGCCGAGGACACCCCCAATGGCCGTGCCCGCAGCGGGCGCCTGCGTCCAGGGGCCCGCAGTGACGATTCCGAGTGTGAGCCCTACACCTGCCTTAAGGAAATCGCGCCGGCTCAGATTGACGATCTCTATCCTGGGCATGTCCGCCTCCTATGCCAATAAGCCACCCGCGTGTTTGATGGCGGCGCGAATGCGGTTGTAGGTGCCGCAGCGGCACACGTTGCCGTTCATGGCGGTATCGATATCGGCATCGCTCGGGTTTTTGTTCTTCGCTAGCAGCGCCGCAGCGCTCATGATCTGGCCGGACTGGCAGTACCCGCACTGCGGCACATCCCGCGCGATCCAGGCAGCCCGCACTGCCCTGCCGATCCTGCTCGTGCCGATCGCTTCAATGGTGGTGATTCTCTTTCCGGCCGCGGCGCTCACCGGCGTCGAGCAGGAGCGCACGGGAGCGTCGTTCAAGTGGACGGTACAGGCACCACAGAGCGCCATGCCGCATCCGTATTTGGTGCCGGTCAGTGCAAGATGGTCGCGCAGCACCCATAGCAGCGGCGTGTCGGGTTCGACATCGACCGATACCTTCTTGCCATTGACACTCAAGGAAATCATCGCTGCGCTCCTTCAAGAAAAAACATGACTATTGTAACTTTAGGTCTTGCTGCGACGATTGTGAAGCCGGCGGCACCTCGAACCTGACCTGCGGATCTCGTGATAGGGGATTGCCAGAGGCCCAAATGAGGGAATCACCCTATTGGCCTGACGCGGATACGACAGTAACTTTGCAGGCGTCAGGACCGCAAAAAAGGGGAACCGCATGAAAACGCTCCAAACAGCGATGCCGGACCAGAAGCTGCACCGAGTCGCAGTCGAGGTCGAGATGCAGATCAAAGCGCTTTTCGGGCGCTGCCCCGAGCTCGCTGGCTTTGCTGTCCAGGACCTGGCCGGATTGTCAGACGAGGTCAATGCGTCCGAGCAGGAACGCAGGCTGTTCGTCACCGACATCGGCTTTTCCGCGATGATCGCCCAGGATGAGCTCGAAGAGGCCTACAATCTGATAGGCACGGCGATCTCGGAGGTCGTATCGGAGCAGCCCGAAGCCTTCGAGCTGCTATGCGGACGGACCTTTGCCAGGACGCTTCACTAAAACCTATCTCAATACCGATGGGCCCCTGACCAAATAGGCCTGAAAAGTCCCCGGCGACTACAAAGACGTCATGTGACTCACCGCATACCTGCAAAAGGCTAAGGGTCTTCGCTCGGAAGCTCGCACGCCGCAGAATTAACATGCCGCGTCGCTGGGTCATTGACGCTATTTCAATGGCAATCCCAGTGTAATGCGTCAGGGCGAAACGCCAACAACCTAGTCTTGTTTCGCGGAAATCGTGCGCGTCAGCTACGGGTTCGACGCGAACTGACCAGCCGAGGCGATAATGGCGCCATGAACCCAGCCAGCGAAAGTCAACCCCGCAGTATCCACAGCATCAACTGCAGGATACTATTCAGTTTATTCGCCATCCACTGAAACTAGCATCGCCCGCGTTCGTGTTCTACACCATTCCTCCGGTAACCCGAGCGTTGATCGCAATCAATGTCGCGATGTTCTTCGCCGACAACTTGCTCGGTGGCGCGCTCACTTACTATCTGGCTCTATGGCCGCTCGGATCGGCGTCACCAATAAGCGGGAATTTCGGATTCTTGCCCTGGCAGTTGGTCACGTACAGTGTTCTCCACGCCGGCATGTGGCACCTCTTCTTCAACATGTTCGCCTTGTACATGTTCGGAGGCGAGCTGGAACGGTTGTGGGGACCCAGCCGGTTCTTGAATCTGTATTTTGCAAGCGTGATTACAGCAGCAATCACACAGCTTATCTTTTCCAGCCTCTCGGGCGTCGAGCCCTACCCGACGGTGGGCGCCTCCGGCGGCATATATGGCCTGTTGCTTGGCTATGCGAGGTATTATCCGCATCGGATGATTGTTCTGCTTATTCCGCCGAGACCGATGCCCGCATGGCTTTTCGTAACTCTTTTTGGATTGCTTGAACTCTACCTGGGGGTAACGGGAACCCAGGCGGGCGTGGCGCATTTTGCGCACTTGGGCGGCATGCTCGGCTCGTGGATACTGATTCAATATTGGCGCGGACGGCCACCTTTTCGCAGGCGTTGACCAGCTGCAATACCGTTCAGTCCCGATGCCAATGCAATGTGGGCATTGGAATGGCAACCAGCCTCTGGACTACTGACTACTCCGCATTGGGGTTGCAGCCGTCACCCTAAGCAATAGCGGGTCTTGCCCCACGGCTTTCCGGGAGCGTGATTACTAGACTTCGCTCACCGGTACTTGACCAATAGCCGAACCCCGGTCGGATCGCTTGGTGCAACGGGCAAAATGAAGTGCATGGCCTTCCGGTCGACGTCGCATCGACCCGCTTGGGGTGTTGGCAAGAGTGGAGTGCGATGTGCGATGAGCAACCTACGACTCGTTTCCCCACGAATCGCCAAACCAGTCGAGATCGTCGGTGTCGCCTGCGGGGAGGGCGCCCAAGACAAACGATGCAGCAGCGGTCCGGATGCGCTGCGCGAGAGTGATCTGCTTTCCCGCCTGCAAGCATGCGGGATATCCCCGGTATGGGATAAAACCATACGTCCGGCCCGCATGGACCACGACGAGCCGATTCATGTAGTCAAGAATATATGCGAGCGCCTTGCCTGGCGCGTGCACTCGATCGCAGCGCAGGGCGGATTGCCCGTCGTGGTTGGCGGCGATCATTCCTGCGCGATTGGCACCTGGAGTGGGGTGGCCTCGGCATTGCGCCCGCACGGCATACCGCTGGCATGCCTGCTCGGGTTCGGCGACCCAAAGCTGACCGAACTCGCCAACGGTGCACACTTGTCAGCGCTGCACAGATTCCGAGCGCTTCAATCCTCCCACCTGATGCCCTAAGGGCCGGCCGAGCAAGCGAGGCTTCTGGCCTGCCCACTCAGTAACAGCCTGCGGGACTAAAGGGACAATCGTCCGGGTGTGGCCAGTAGTACTTCATTCGCCCTTGCATATCGAAATATACGTGAGCGATATGGGGCTTAACTCCGTCGCTGAAGCGGTAGTCCCAAACCTCCTCGCCCAGGTTACGGAAAACCATGGTCAAGAGCGGCTTCCCGACGATGACTTCGACATCGGCCTTGGTGCTCTTGGTGGGCGTGATTTGAGTAAAATTCTGCTCGCGCAGCGTCCACCATGGACGAACCCCCTCCCGCCACGCACAACCTGCAAGAATCGCTGCTGAAGCTATGAGCATTACTGCGGTGGCCGGTTTCATTTCAACCTCCAATTCGACCCGTGGGTCAAATGAAGAAACATTTATTTCCAGATAATTATTCCAGCTAGCGCGCCTTCCAGAAGTCCCTCGAACATTTTCATGGTGCGCCATAGCTGGCGTTGATCGGCTTTTCGTGTGATCGAGCTCGGGGAATCTGTTCCCATGGAAACGCTGATTCGCTACATGCCGTTTCTGCCGAATTGACGTCCCTAAAAAGCGCAACCCGCGCGGTTGGTTTCTGACTATCGTGCGAGACACTCTATTGCGACCATGCCAATTGCTTTGGGCACAAAGCACAATCGTGCCTCACGTCAGGCCAGCCGCTTCAACGCTGAGGCGGCGGAGGCGGCGGTGGCGTGTATGCGGCGGGCGCAGCAGCTCGTGAAGCCTCAAAGCGCCCCGATACCGGAATCTTATGACCTTTCGCGTACATGCATTGCAGGAAAGCGTGGTCGTAG
>Ga0153916_10004197_pt1 | contig 10854 bp, 10 predicted proteins | sample Opewatmetagenome_FD_109642 | JGI IMG/M metagenome (GOLD analysis project Ga0153916, IMG submission 109642) | Freshwater wetland microbial communities from Ohio, USA - Open water 3 Core 3 Depth 4 metaG | ecosystem: Environmental > Aquatic > Freshwater > Wetlands | place: USA: Ohio, Lake Erie...
GACGACCGCCCAGAACCACCACTTCTTGTAGATCGGATCGGCCTTCTTCTGGTCGTGCTGGTCGAGCGGCACCGACTTCTGCCCCTGGGCCGACGCCGTGTTGCTCGGCGGCGGCGGAGGCGGCGTGCCCGCGCCTGCGCCGGTGGACGCCGCGCCCGCCCCGCCGGCGGGCGCGGTCGCCGGACCACCGCGCGTGTCGACCATGCCACTGCCGGCACCACCGAGGCGCTGGTCGCGGATCGCGTTGATGTCGATCGCCTGCACGCGATCGAGCTGCGCATCCCCCGTCGAGACGATGCCCGTGCCCGGCGTGCCCGATGACCCAGCACCCGCGGTCTCGATGGGCGGCTTCTCGACGATCGCGCTGCCGTCGACCGGCGGGCGCTTCGCCTCGCTCGCACGCCGGGCCTCCTCGGCCTTGCGCGCTTCCTCCTCGCTCTTCGCCGCGGCCTCCATCGCCTTGGCTTCCTCGGCGGCGCGCTTGGCCTCCGCAACCTTCTTCGCCTCGTCGGCCTTGCGCGCCTCCTCCGCCCTCTTCGCGGCGGCCGACTTCGCGGCGGCATCGAGGCGCGCGATGCTCGCTTCGATCTCGGTGCGCTTGTCGGTGTTCGGGATCTTGTCGAGGTACGCGCGGTAGTACTGCACCGCGGGCTCCGCGTCGCCGAGCTTGTCGTAGCAGAGCGCGAGGTTGTAGTTGTTGAGGTCCGCGGGGACGAGCTGCTGGGCCGCGCTGAACTCGCGGATCGCCGCCTTGTAGTCGCCGCCGTTGTAGAACTTCACGCCCGCCTGGTAGTGCGTGCGCGCCTCGGCGCGATCATCCGCCCGGGCGCGCGTCGGCGTGCCCGCGACGAAGACGAGCGCGAGCGCCAGGACGATGTAGTGGACGAAGGGAGCTCGTTGGCGCATGGGTGGCTTCTTTCTAGTGTGACTCAGGTGGCGTGCCACCCGACGTGCGCGCGGTCACTCGGCGTCGCACCGGATATCGCTGGCGTGATTGCGGCAGTACTGGGCGATGCAGGCCTTGTTCTTCGGCTCGAGGATCGCGTTCGCGCACCCGGGGGTCGGCGGCGGCGTGACGACCACCCCGGGGATCCGGGACAGCGTGATCTTCACCTTGCGTTGCTTGGTATCGACGACGACCGTCTTGTCCTTGAAGCCCCTGGCCTTGATGAGAACGGTTCGGGTGGCACCTTCTGGCACCTCGATCGCGTCGGGACCGTCGAGGATCTTCTTGCCGTTCTCCCAGATCTCGAACGCCGTCACGTTGCTCGCGGCGAGCTGCACGGTCATCGCCTTGGGGGCGATGACGCCCGCATCGACCGCGGGATCCGGTGTATCGATCGGAGCGGTCGCGCCCGCATCGACGACGGCCATCGGCGTCTCGGCCGCATCGCTCGTGACCGCGGGCGTGCCCGCATCGACCGCGACCGGGTTCGCCGAGCCGTGCTGCGCGGTGCCATCGGAGCCCTGGTGCGCCGTGGTGTCCGAGCCCTTGTCGTTGCTCGCGACCTGCGAGCCCGGGTTCGCCCGGGCGGTCGAGTCGTCCTTCTTGTTGTTGTTGAGGACCACGAACGCCGCGATGCCGCCGCCGACGGCGAGCACCGCGAGGATCGCGATCACGAGGCCCAGGCTGCTCTTCTTGCCCGGCACCACGCCCGACGCCCCCGGATAGACGCCCGACGCGGAGGCCGCGGCGACCGGAGCCGTCGTCGGCCCCGTCTGTGGGATCGGGGCGGGATGACCACCCGACGGCATCCCGTAGCCAGCCGCACCCGGCGGTGGACCGACGCCCATCGTCGGGGAATACGCACCGCCGACCTGGTGCATACCCGTCTGCGGCGTCGCCACCGGGTGCTGCGCGCTCGGAAGGACGGGGAACGCCTCCATGTACGTCGACATCCCGGCGCCCGCGAAGCTGCGATAGATCTGGACGAGCGCGTTGACGAGATCGTCCATCGTCGCGAACCGCTGCGCAGGATCCTTCTGCATGCAGCGCGCGATCACCTCGGCGAGGCCGGGCGGGAGCTGGCGGCCCGCCTTCTGCGCGCGCACCGCGACCGGCTCGGGCTCGGTCGTGATGTGCTGCGTGAGGATGCCCATGAACGACTCGCCCTGGAACGGCAGCGAGCCGGCGAACACCTCGTACATGATCACGCCCATCGCGTAGATATCGGTGCGCGCGTCGACGGGATTGCCGAGCGCCTGCTCGGGCGCCATGTAGAACGGCGTGCCGAAGATCGTGCCCGTGCGCGTCAGGTTGTTCGAGCCATCGTTGCCCGAGACCTTCGCGATGCCGAAGTCGAGGATCTTCGGGACGTCCTCGCGGTTGGGACCGACGGTGACGTAGATGTTCTCGGGCTTCATGTCCCGATGGATGATGTTCTTCGCGTGCGCGGCCGCGAGGCCATGGCCCGTCTGGATCAGGATGTTGAGCAGCCGATCGACCGGCGGCAGCGTCAGAATCAGGTCGTTGAGTGCGGCGCCCTCGAGGAGCTCCATGCACATGTACAGCCGACCATCGGGCAACTCGCCGAAGTCATCGATCGCGATGATGTTGCGATGGCCGATCGAGGAGCTCGAGCGCGCCTCCTGATAGAACCGCTTGACCGCTTCCTTGTTCGAGACGATCTCCGGACGCAGCAGCTTGATCGCGTAGCGCTTCTCGATGTGCAGGTGCTCGGCCGCGTAGACCTCGCCCATGCCGCCTTCACCGAGCTTCCGGATCAGGCGATAGCGGCCGCCAAGCACCTCCCCGACCAAGGAAGGAGTCTCCATGTGGGGCATGGAGCCCGATGCGGGCGGACCGTCGACGCTCATTGGGTCGTCATTATAACGCGTCGGGACGGCATTCAGGGCTGCACACACACACCGACTCCCTGCACGTTGCCCAGGTCGCTCGCATTGACGGTGCAGACGGTCCCCGCCGGACACGCGGGGAGGTCGGCCCGCCCGCACGCGTCCGGGGGCAGGCCGCCCGCGGAGGCCAGCTCGCAGCGCCCCTGGATGCACGCCGGCGCCGCACCCGGCTCGCAGACGTCGATCGCCGGGCACTGTGGGCTTGCGGGGCAGTCGAGCACGGCATCGAACGCCGCCTGATCGCGGACGAGCACCGCGGTATCCGAGCCGCCCCGAGCGCAGCCACAGCAATCCGCGCGGGTCGCGACGCAGTCCTCGTCGCGCGAGCACCCGCCGGGGTCGGGGACCGCGCACGCGCACGACAGGCAGCCGGTCGGATCCATCGCGTAGCCCGCGGAGCAGGTCTCCGGACAGGCCAGCGGCACGCACGCGAGCATGCACGCACCGCCCTCGCACGCCGCCCGCACGTTGTCGGCGCAGCCACCGCTGGCCGGGCAGTTGACGTCGACGCACGCGGCCTGCGTCGGATCGTCGCGGTTGACCGCGAACGTCGGGCACTCGCAACACGTCGCCGCCGCCGGCACGCAGTCGGAGTCGATGCGGCACGCGGTGTTCGACGGGGCGAGCGCCCCATCGTCGCCGGGCGAGCTCGAGCCGACCTCTCGGCTCGCCGGGCAGGCGGCGAGGAGGACGACCATCGAGACAACCGCGCTGCGCATGGGACACCGGTAGCAAAGCACACGGCGTGCCGCAGCGTAACTGGCCGAGATCAGGTCCGGAGCCCTCAGTTTTCCGAGGACGATCAGACCGATCCCGTAGCGTCCGTTCCGCGATGGGCTCCAAGATTCTGACCAAGACCGACCAGCAGATGGAAGACCGCATGATCGCGGTCTCCGACGATCCCGAGCGTGCCGACACCCTCCAGAAGGCGCGCGCGTTCAAGCGGACCTGGCTCGAGCTCGCCGAGGCGCTCAGCCGCGCGAGCGAGAAGAAGCTGTGGGAGAAGTGGGGCTTCCCGGACTTCGACGCGTACTGCCGCAAGGAGCTGCACTTGAAGGGCTCGACCGTCGCGAAGCTCCTCGGCAGCTACCGCTTCCTCGAGACCAGCGCACCGCGCGTGATCGAGCGCGCGCGCAGCGATCGCTACGAAGCACCGATCCCGAGCATCGCCACCGTCGAGTTCGTCCAGAAGGCGACCGATAGCGGCCACGCCGACGCGGAGACCATGCGGACGATCCACCGCAGCGCGTTCGAGGAGGGTCTCGAGAAGCCGGTCCTCGCGAAGAAGTTCGGCGAGCTCGTGTTCCCGCAGACCGACCGCGAGCGCAAGGAGAAGCTCCGCGCGACGATCGCCGCGACCGCGCGCCGGCTGTCGTCGCTGGTCGCCGAGGATGGCGCGCCGGTGCCCAGGCAGCTCGCGATCCGCGTCGAGGAGACGATCGGCGAGCTGCTCGAGACCATCGAGAACTAGCGGCGCGGCAGGGCGAACCGCCAAGGCGCCGAGAAAGGGCAACGCGCTTCGCGCGACAGAGAGCGCACTCGGGCCGCACGGTTGCGCGAGCGGACGGGTGACAGAGGGGCAACCGCCAAGGAAGCGCAACGCGCTTCGCGCGACCGAGGAGAGCTCGCGGGCCGGACGGTTCCGGGGCGTCTGCCCGAGGGGCGAACCGCCAAGACCACCAAGGCCACCAAGGATCCGGACTGCGCTTCGCGCCCGGAGGGTTGATCGGTGCAGACGGGGTGCAGACCGTGCGCCTCGACCCGTCTTGCACCCCACGACTCTCGAGCACAAGCCTGATCGGCGAAGCCTGATCTTCCTTGGCGGCCTTGGCGCCTTGGCGGTTCAACCTCTCTGCACGCCCTGCCCGTGCGGACCTCCATCTGCCGCGCGAACCATCTCGCCTTCGGCCTTGGCGGTTCAACCTCTCTGCACGCCCTGCCCGTGCGCACGTGCAGCGCCAACCCCTTGGCGGTCTCCTGTGCGCGCTACACGACGAGGTACTTGACCGCTTTGCCGATCAGGTAGACCGCGTAGACCATCAGCGCCATGCCGACGACGCGTGGGATCCACGCCGCCTTGTCGCCGAGGACGTGCTTGCCCTTCTGCGTCAGGTAGGCGACGAGCGCGAACCACCCGAAGCTGCCGCCCATCACGCCGAGCGCGCACGTGATGCCGTGGGTCGTCGACGGCGGATCGGGGATGATCGAGCCCATGATCACGACCCACGTGACGATCGCCGCCGGGTTCAAGACGATCAGCGCGAGGCCGACCGTGAAGCCGGACCACATCTCCCGCCGGTGGACGACCGAGTCGGAGGCGCTAGGATCACCAGAGGCCGTTGCCGGTTGCACCGGCTGGCTGCGCGCAGTCAGAAAGCCGTACACCATCAGCACGACGCCGGAGACCGCGTAGAGGATCGGCGGGACCGACGGGTACGTGCGCAAGACGGGGGTCACGCCGAGCACGCCCAGCGCGGAGTACAGGCCGTCCGCGACGGCACCGCCGAGGCCGACCGCGATCGCGCGACGGAAGGTGTGCCGGTACGCCGCATCGATCACGGCGACGTTGACCGGGCCGATCGGCACGCCCGTAATCGCGCCTGCCGCGGCACCGATCAGCAGGAATATCAGCACGGAATGCCCCGTGCTATAGCAGGACCGTGAGCCCGGCTGCTAGAGAGCTCGTGCCAACGACTGGTCCGACGGTAAGTTGGCTCGGGCACGCCACGGCCGTGGCCGATTTCGGGAGCGCCCGCGCCGTGTTCGATCCCCTGCTGCCCTGGCGTGCCCGGCGCGCGGGCCCCGTCGACGCGGTGCTGGTGACCCACTCCCACGTCGACCACCTGAACCGGTGGAGCCTCAAGGCGATCGACCGCGCCGCGCACCTCGTGGTGCCCAAGGGCGCCAAGGACATCGTCAACGATCTCGGCTTCTCGCGCGTGACCGAGCTCAACACGGACGAGGAGGTCGAGATCAACGGGATGGAGATCACCGCCGTCGCGACGCGCCACGATCACGGGCGGTGGAGCAAGGGCGACTCGCCGATCGCGATCGGCTACATCGTCCGCAAGGACGGCTACACGATCCATCACGCGGGCGACGTCGACTTCTCGGACCACTCGGTGTTCGACGACATCGGCAAGCGCCACGCGATCGACGCGTCGTTGTTGCCGATCGGCGGCATGATGCCGGTCTGGTACTACCGGCGGCGCCGCCACTGGCAGGACAAGGGGATCCACATCGATCCCGACTGCGCCGTCGACATCTACGAGCGCCTCGGAGCGAAGACGATGATTCCGATCCACTGGGGCACGCTGCACTTCCGCATGGGCTTCGGCGGCATGCCGCGGCGCAGGCTCGCGCAGGTGGTCACCGAGCGCAGCGTCGCGGGCGTCCAGATCCTCGCCCACGGCGAGCGGCTCCCGCTGACGCGCTGACGTCACAGATGGTACTTCAGCACACCGAGCACGCCGATCAGGCCGACGAGCATGCCGATGGAGTACCCGAACCGTTTGTCGTGGACCGTCGGATCGTTCTTGTCGGCGTTCCGCAGCCAGTACAGCTTCAGCCCGTCGTAGACGAGCCACGTCCCCGCGACGACGCCCGTGAACAGCGTCATGAACCACACGAACACCGTGTGCGAGACGAGATGGTCGCTCATCGATTCGCTCCTGGCACGGCATCGATCAGCATGCGCTTCGCGTCGTGCAGGATGACGATCACCATCAGCGGCACGTACAACCAGTAGTAGAAGCTGACCTCGAAGTCGCCGGTGGCGAACCCGATCATGTACGCGGTGTACGCGACGATCCGCTCCATCGCGTACGACTTGTAGTTGGTCGCGCGCCCGGCCCGCTTGGCGTAGATCGTCCGCAGGCCGGTGTTCGCGAGGCCCAGGGTGATCACCGCGACCACCGGGATCGCCGGCGCCCAGCCGTAGACGGCGAGCACGAGGAGGCAGAAGCCGTAGCAGATGCCGTCGGTGATCGCGTCGAACAGCTCGCCGAACACGCTGCGGCAATCGAAGATCTTCGCGACCAGGCCATCGACCTTGTCGAGCAGGCCGCAGATCAGGACGAACAGCGTCGCCCACTGATGGAGGCCGTTGTGGACCGCCCACAGAAACGGCGGCAGGGTCAGAAACCGCGAGGCGGTGACGAAGTTGGCCGGGTTGAGGCGCGAGGGCTCGCGACGCACGTTCGCCGGCCCGCCATCGCTCCCCGATGCAGGGACGGCGTGACTCACCATCACCCCGCCTCGGCGTCGGGCTCTTCGCCCGCGGCCAGGCCCGGATCGACGAACCGATAGCGCTTCCACGCGAACCGCACGCGCTGCAGGAGCGACACGTGGCTCATGATCGCGACCGCCCAGCAGCCCGCGAGGGCCGGCCGCGGATCCTCGAGCAGCGCCGTGAAGAACACGCCGAGACCGAAGTAGATGATGAACTCCGCCGAGCCGAACAGCCCGACGACGTCGACCGGGTGGCCGATCTTGCCCTGCTTGCGCCAGATGTCCTGCTGGCTCTCCGCGTAGATCGACAGCTTCACGATCACGTTGGTCAGCGAGCCGGTGATGCCGAACCCGAGGACGATCAGGATGTGCGGGTAGTCGTAGCTGAGGTTCAGGCAGGCGCCGGCGTACATGATGCCGAGCACCCAGCGATCGGCGACGTCATCCATCACCGCGCCGAACGTGGTGCGCTGGTTGAAGTTGCGGGCCTTGTAGCCATCGACGTGGTCGATCAGGCCACGCACGAGCAGGAGGACGAGGCCCAGCCACCAGTTGCCGTTGAACAGCACGACGCCACCGACCAGACCGATCAGCGCGCCGAGCAGGGTCCAGGCGTTGGCGTGCAGCGGGAGCTTCGCCAGCGAGGAGACGATCGGGTTCAGCACCCTGTCGGCATGCTTGCGAAAGGCGAACAGATTCATGCGGCGCCCGGCACTCTAACCGAGATCGACGGCTCAGCCACCAGGAACGACTAGCTTCCGCGGACCGAGATCAGCGTCTTGCGCAGGGCGGCGATGAACTGGTCGATCTGTGCGGAACTAATCGACAGCGGGGGCTGGAGCCGGAGAACATTGCCGTACCAGCCCGAGACGGTGATCAGCATCCCCGCCTCGTGGAGGAGGTCCTTGACCCTGGCGAGCTCGGTCTTGCCGAGCACCTCGCGCGAGTCGCGATCCTTGACGAGCTCGATGCCGCCGAGGAGGCCGGTGAACCGGACGTCGCCGATCCACGGATCCTTCAGGGCCCAGGCGGCCTCGGTGAAGTAGCGGCCCATCTTCGCGGCGTTGTCGACGAGGTTCTCCTCGATCAGCACCTCGACGAGCGCGAGGCCGGCCGCGGCAGACACCGCGTTGCCGCCCGAGGTCGGCGTGGTGCCGCCGAAGAAGCCCTTGCTGACCGCGTCGGAGGCGGCGGCCACCGCGAGCGAGCCGACGCCGCCCGACAGGCCCTTGCCGCCGGTCAGGATCTCGGGCTCGAGGCCGTAGTGCTCGCACGCGAACATCTTGCCGGTGCGGCCGAGGCCGGTCTGGACCTCGTCGGCGATCAGCAGCATGCCGCGCTTCTTGCGGAGCTGGTCGAGCCGGTCCCACCACTTCTGCGGCGGCGCGATGCCACCGACGGCCTGGATGGGCTCCGCGATCAGCGCGGCGCTGTTCGGGCGCTTGTCGAAGATCGCGTCGACGCCGTCGAGGCACTCGGTCTTGCACGTGGTGTGCGGACCGAACTTGCAGCGGTAGCAGTACGCCGTGGGCACCGGGTAGTTCTCGGGGCCCATCGGCTTGCCGGCGGACTCGCGGTACTTCTCGCTGAACGTGACCTCGAGCGAACCGAGCGTCAGGCCGTGGTAGCCGTTCTCGAGGTACGCGATGTCGGTCTTCTTCGTGTACTGGCGGGCCATCTTGAGCGCGAACTCGTTGGCCTCGGAGCCGCCGGTACAGAAGAACGCCTTGTTGATGGACTTCGGCGCGAGGTTCATCAGCTTCTCGGCGAGCCGCACGACCGGGATCGTGCCGTGCTTGCCGGAGACCTGGAGCACCTCGTTGACCTGCCTGGTCGCGGCCTCGGCGATCCGTGGATGGCAGTGGCCGGCGTTGTTGACGAAGTAGCCGGCCGTCAGGTCGAGGAACTCCTTGCCGTGGACGTCGGTGATCACGCAGCCGCGTGCCTTCGCGACGATCACCGGCTCGCCAGCGGGGTGCGTCCATGGACGCATCACGTACTTCTTGTCGGCGGCCTCGAGCGCCTCTGCGTCCGGAATAGGTTCACCCATTGGTAGCTCCCTCTTCTATAAATCCACCGGCTTCGCGATTCCACACGCGGACGTGGTCGGATTTGACCTGGCCGTTGGTGATCTCGAAGACCCGGTAGCGAGCAATCCGATCAGGCTTGTTGTGGTGGTAGGTGCCCGACGCGATCCCGCGGACGGGCACGGGCCCCTGCGGCCCCGGTAGCACCTCGGTCATATCGCGGTGCTCGTGGCCGTGGACGATCAGATCGGCGCCGGTCGCGGCGATCACCTCGGCGAAGGACACGTGATCGCGCAGGCCCCGGATCTTACTCGTCGCGCGCTTGCCTGCCGGCGGGTGATGGATCGCGACGACCCGGACCTTGCCGCGCAGCCGTTCGTCATCGAGCACGGCCTTCAGACGCGCGAGCTGGCCCTGCCCCACCCGGCCATAGGCGGTAAACCATGGCGTCGCGCGGCTGGTCGAGACGCCGATGAGCGCGAGCTCACCGCGGATCCGCACGATCGGCCACTTGAGATCGTCGTCGGTATCGACGGGATCCGCCTCGCCCATGGTGTGCGCGAAGCCGGGATCGGTCGTGTGGTAGTCGCCGAACAGCTCGCCGAACAGCGGGACCCCCTCGGCGACGTAGGCATCGTGGTTGCCCGGGATCACGGTGACGCCGGTCGGGCCGAGCGCGAGCTTGCCGAACTTGTCCTTCGCGAACTCGAACTCCTGCCGGAGGGCGAGGTTCGTGACATCGCCGGTGCACAGCACGTGGTCGATGCCCTGCGCGTTCAGGTCCTCGACCATGCTCTCGAAGGCCGCCACGTGATAGTGGCGGCTGCGGCTCGACAGCAGGTTCATCGCGCCGATCCACCGCTTGTTCGCCAGGGCAAGCCACCCCGCGCCGTCGTGCGACAGCAGGTGCAGATCGGAGCAATGGGCGAGCCGCATGGGATCCCGGAATAGGTAGCACGATCGACGTAAGTAGTTAGAACTCTCGGGACGAGGACGTCCGCCGCCCGGCGCCCCGCCCGCGCCCCGGCTGGTAGATTCAGCGCTCCTCGAAGTGCCGATGGATCATCCGCTCCTCTACGAGATCAACGCGCGGCACTGGGTCGCGCGCCTCGGCACGCCGTTGCCGCGGATCCCGGACGCCGAGCTCGACCGCCTCGCCGCGCTCGGGATCACCCACCTGTGGCTGATGGGCGTGTGGCCGACCGGGCCGCGATCGCGCATGGAGGCCGTCGAGGACCCGGGCCTGCGCGAGGCCTACGGGCTCGCGCTCCCCGGCTGGACCGAGGACGACGTCGTCGGCTCGCCGTTCGCGGTCGCCGACTTTCACGTCGCGGACGTCCTCGGCGGCGATGCGGGCCTCGAGGTCCTGCGCGCCCGGCTCGCCGCGCGCGGCATCCGCCTCGTGCTCGACTTCGTGGCCAACCACCTCGGCCTCGATCACCCGTGGCTGGGCTCGCACCCGGAGCGCTTCGTCGGCGGTGCCGCGCCCGAGGCCGGCAAGGATCCACACTTCCCGGGCTGGACCGACACCGCGCAGCTCGACTACCGGGCTGCGGCCACGCGCGCCGCGATGACCGACGCGCTGCGCTCGATCGCGGCCAGGTGCGACGGCGTGCGCTGCGACATGGCGATGCTCGTGCTGTCGGACGTGTTCGCGCAGACCTGGGCGCACGTCCCGCTCGCGCCGGGCCTCGTCCGCGCGACCGGCGAGTTCTGGAGCGACGCGATCGGCGCGGTGCGC
>Ga0153916_10004198_pt1 | contig 10854 bp, 9 predicted proteins | sample Opewatmetagenome_FD_109642 | JGI IMG/M metagenome (GOLD analysis project Ga0153916, IMG submission 109642) | Freshwater wetland microbial communities from Ohio, USA - Open water 3 Core 3 Depth 4 metaG | ecosystem: Environmental > Aquatic > Freshwater > Wetlands | place: USA: Ohio, Lake Erie, Old...
GGGCACCGGTGAAAATAGGCACCTTCATTTTAACCTTTATGTCCCAACCGTATTCGGTCTCGGTGTTTACCAGCGGGAACAGCACGGTGTCCGGGTCGCCGACAACTCCCTTAGGCAGCCCCCTGGCGCCGAGGGCATAGCCCTGGATATTCAGATGCGAGTAATCAACCGGATATTCCTTATCGGCGCCGGCGGTTATTTCGCCAAACGGTCCCGGGTAGATCAGCTCGCGGCCGCGGAAAGTGGACTTAAAAACTTCACAATTCCCGGTGCAGCCGTCGAGGCAGCGAGAGCAGATGCCGCTACCGGGGGAAACGCTTCTGGAGCGGTTGGCGGTCCTGGTGGCTTCGTCTGAATTCGGTCTTTGTAAATTCATTTTTCTTTACTCCTATAATTTTTGTTTTTTGCTTTTTATTTTAAACTTTTAATTTATTTTTACCGGTATTCCCCTTTCCCTGAGGTATTTTTTGGCTTCGGGTATTGATATCTCGCCGAAGTGAAAGATAGAAGCGGCTAAAACTGCCGAGGCTTTGGCTACGGCTACGGCTTGGTACAGGTGCTCCAATTTGCCGGCACCTCCGGAAGCCGTAACGGGAATGCCCACGGCTTCAGCCACGGCTTTAGTCATCTCCAAATCGTATCCTTCCTTGGTGCCATCGGCATCCTTGCTGGTGAGCAAAATTTCTCCGGCACCGAGTTTTTGTACTTTTTTTGCCCACTCAACTATTTCCAATCCTGTGGTTTCCATGCCGTTTCTAACCACCACTTCCAGTCGAGGACGACCGCTACCCGGTGGATTCTTAATGCCGTCGATGGCCACGACCAGCCTCTTCTTGCCAAATTTTTTGGAGGCTTCCTTTATCAGGTCGGGATTTCTCACGGCGGCAGTATTAATAGAGACCTTATTGACGCCGAGGTCGAACAACTCCTTCATATCATTGGTATTCCTTATGCCGCCGCCAACGGCAAAGGGGATGGTGACCTGATCGGCTACCCTCTTGACCCATTCCAGCCGGGTACCCCTGTCCTCGGCACTGGCCATAATGTCGAGAAAGACCAACTCATCCGCGCCCTGCCGGCAGTAGGCATCGGCCGCCTCCACGGGGTCCCGGGCATCCCTGAGGTTGACAAACTTTATGCCCTTGACCACCCGACCTTCCTTTACGTCGAGACAGGGTATGACTTTTACCTCTTTCAACTCATAACCTCCTTAAATTTCGTTAATTTCTGATACTCCATGATGGTGCTCATGGCATAGTTTTCGGCTTCTATGCCTGCCTCCTCGGCAGCGGCTACAGGATTCAAACCGCCTATAAAAATCATCCCAACTCTGTTTAACTCAACAGGGATTTCGCAGACCGGTTCACTGGTATTGCCCATTATCATCAGCCCGCCCAGACCGGCCTCTTTCAATCTGGAGACGACGTCTTTGGCGATTGAGCAGCACAAAGCAGGTATTTCACGGAAGTTGGCCAGTATTTTGCCATTGCCGGTCTTAGCGGCGTCACTGACCGCAGTCATCCGCGCCCTGATGAAAACCTCTGAAGGGTCGAGCGAAGAACCGGCGTAATGAATAAGCTCCACGAAGCGAAGGGGCTGGTGGTTTCGAATCTGCAGTATGCCGCCGAACCTAGAGTCCATAGGCACGCCGGACTTGAGCAGCGTGCCATTGATGACGATGCTGCAGACCGTGGCCAGGCCTATCTTCCCGCGGGGGACGATTAACTCGCCGAGCTGTTCTCCCTCTCGGGCTACGGCCACCAGGTCGCTAACACAAATGCCGGCCGCAAAAACAGGCTTCATCGCTTGGAGCGCCTTCTGGAATTTGCTTTTTGAAAAGAAGGAAACATTAACCGGCACCATACCGGTCCCATTCTCCCAATCGAAATAGGTGCGAAAGGCGAGCAACTCGATTCTGGCAATGGCAAAGCCAACCTTGTCTCTAACCAGTGCATTGCTCAATTCTTCAATGCCGAGTTCGGTGATTAACCGGCCGTCACGGCTGACCAGCCTGGTTAAACCGCGCTCGTCCATAATCTTCAGGTGGTACCTGACGGCTCGCTCACCCAGGTTAACGCCGCGGTCCTTTAAGTGCCGGCCGATGACCCTGGCGCCCAATGGCTGCCGGGAATCATTGAGTATCTTGAGGATAAGGTGCTCTTTCCGCTTGACTTCCTGAGTCTCAATGCCAATCATTAAAATGGCTGTTTAAGTTGATTTTTGAGGTCGTAGGAAACCGTTTGCCTATTATATAGATGGTCCATAATTCTGTCAACCTATAATTTAACGTAATTATCCTTTACGTAGGTATACCTATGCCCAAAATTAGGAGAGAATTATGATAGAAAAACTAAGTGAAGACTTTAACAAGTTCTGTCGGGGGAAGCCAAGGCAACTATAGTCGATGGTTGTTTAGAGATTACAATTGCTTCCCTAACCGCAATATTTTCCTTGCCTGAAATACCCCAGATTATTGGCGGGCGTAATGAACCTACGGCTTAGTGTTAGGTGTTTTGAGGTAAGCATAAATATAGGTTGATGATTGGTCCTCGTCCCCGCTACCACCATCGCAACCCAAGTTAAGCAGTGCTGCCACCACATCTCTGGCATCCTGATTGGTGGAGCATTGGTCATATACCCATTTGCCATTTGCCTCCGAAACATTGTGGTGTATAAATAGGCGAGTTTTAAGATCGGAGGCTATACCTCCATACCATGCATGATATGGTTCCCCCTGCTTGTCGATGTATCCTTTAATCCCACCAAATATCTGATGCGCGGTCTTTCCCATTATCCACCCCCTACAGCTAAATTATATGTATTAGCGGGGGAGTGTCAAGGAGGATAAACATGAACGAGATGTCCGGTGTTGGTCTATTTAATATCGGGTGCCTTCTTTTTATCACGCAAAGCCAGGTTAAGAACTAGAAGCAGGCCACCTACTGCAGCACCGAAAAGGAATATGGCGTGCACCCCATAGGCAAAAGCTTTGGGCGGCAGTGAATGAGCGGTAACATTTGCCACTGCGACACCCTGACCGGCAATCACCGTAAGAAAGATAAATGTAAAAACGGCTATGCCCATAACCGCCCCGACGTTCCTCATCGTGGTTACCAGACTGTTTATGACACCTTCGCTGCCTTTGGCGCTCATGCCCATGATGAGATTGAAGTTTGCCGGCATTATCAGCCCTATCCCAATGCCTTCCAGGGCGAGGGCTATAATTATGTAATATAGTTCTGTCTTGGCGCCCATTAACGCGAACATGACAAAGGCGGCAATAAGTACCGCAGACCCCAACGCACAAATGGGGCGAGCGCCAACCCGGTCCGAAAGGAAACCAGCCAGCGGTCCGCAAATCATCATGAAAACGGTAGGCACCAGCAGGATGAGCCCGGCAATATTAGTAGCAAATCCCTTCGCCAGCTCGAGATAGAAGGGAAAGACATACCACGAACCCTGACCTATCAGAAGAACGAGGAGTGCCACTGTGACTGCCATCGTGAAATTCTTATGTCGGAAAAGATTGATATCGATTAGAGGGGACTGAGTTCTTTTTTCATTGATAATGAAACCAGCCCAGGCCGCCAAGGAAACGATGATGGCTATCAGGATACCCCATGACATCCACCCGATGTTATTTCCCATATTTAACATGAAAATAAGACTGACCAGGGCAACAAGCAGTATACCGGCCCCGACGATATCCAACTTCTGTCTAGCTAATTCTCCCGTATCTCTAGACAACACCGTTATACCAAGTATGATGGCGGTGATACCTACCGGAACGTTTATGAAAAATATCCAGTGCCAGCTATAGAACTGCGATAAAAAACCGCCCAGAGGAGTGCCGGCAGCCAGGCCGACTGCAGCGGATGTTGTCAATATGCCGAAGGCAGTGCCGCGGTTTTTTTCTGGCAGGTATCTAACCACCATGGCGCCGCCGATTGCCTGCAACATAGCCGCTCCGGCCCCTTGAAGAACACGGAAGCCGATGAGCATATAGATGGTTGCAGACAATCCGCATAAAAGCGAGCCAATTGTGAAAACAGCAAATCCTGACAGGTAAATTTTCTTATAACCATGTATATCTGCAACCCTGCCGAAGGTGATTAGCGTACCCGAAAGAACGAGTAAATATGACATTGAAACCCAGGAAACAGTCGCCACATCGGTTTGGAAATATTTGGACATGGTGGGCAGCGAGATATTAACGATGGTGGCATCAAGCGCTCCCATAAAAGAAGCCAGCGAGATTAAGAGCAGAATAAGCCACTGATGGGAACTTTTTTTAACGCTCTCAACTGGAACCATGCGTCCTGACAATATAAACTAACAGATAAAATTTCGCAACATGACAGATAGTTAACGAGGTCTATACTCGACAATGCGCTTTTTGACCCGCTTGTTGTTCTGTATATATAATGCAGACGCTAACCGACCAAAATATAAACTGAGAGAGGTACTAAAATGACACGAGAGGCTTATAACAAACTGGCCGACGCGCTTAATGCTCGTAGTATGGTCTATCCCTCGGTACCTTGTGAGGAGTTTTATATTCTAGCTGAAGAGCTGTTTACCCCTGAGCAGGCGAAAATTGCCTCAAATATGCCCATTAATCCGGTATCTGCCGAGGAACTCGCCAGCAAAATGAAATTCTCCGATGTAGCCAGGTTAAATAAGCAACTCAATGAAATGGCAGCTAAAGGTCTGGTGCGTGTTAAAGAAAAAAATGGTAAGCGATTGTATGAGCTCATGCCGCTGGTCCCGGGCATCATAGAATTACAGTTCATGCACGGCCGCACAGACGAACGCACCAAGCATCTGGCACAGCTTTTTAAAAGCTATGCCAAAGCCAGTAGAAACATAATGCCGACGATGGCTTCATCTCCCGCCGCTGCAGCTCCGGCTCCGGTAAGAAAAATTTCCATCAACAAGGAAATACACGGTCGCTCTACAATCTTGCCTTATGAGGAGATAATTAAGCTAATTGATAAAACAGAATATGTCGCCGCTGGCACCTGCGTCTGCCGGAATCAGGGTGACATGCTAGATATGCCTTGTGACAAGCCAAAAGATAAACTGTGCATGATTTTAGGTCCATCAGCGCAGTTCGCCCAGAGCTATGGATTCGTCCAACTGATATCCAAGGAAGAGGCGCGGCAGAGAATCGATGAGGCGGAGAAAGCGGGGCTGGTCCACAACTATGCCAACACCCATGATAGATACATTGACCTGCTGTGCAACTGTTGCGGCTGCCACTGCCTTATACTAAGAGGAGCTAAGCGCAGCCTGGCACCCAGCCTGTTCGTTATCGCTAACTGGGTCACAAAAATAGACTACGATGCCTGTATCGGCTGCGGCGCCTGCATCGATCGCTGCTGGATGGAAGCCTTGAAAATGGACGGAGATGTGGCAGTATGCGACTTTAACCGCTGTATCGGCTGCGGCATCTGCCGTTATGTCTGCCCCACCGACGCCATGAAGCTGGTGCAACGGGAAAAATCATCCGTTAGTCCAGTATAAAGTTAGAGGTGAACCATGAATCTGGCAAGACTTATGGAAGATAACGTAGCAAGATTCGGCAAATATGACTTTGTCCACTTTGACGGGCAATGGCATACAAATGTTGAATTTAACCGTACAGCTAACAAGCTGGGCAACGCCTTGAAAAGCCTGGGAATAAAAAAGGGAGACCGGATAGGTGTTCAGCTATTGAACTGCCCTCAGCTGATACAGTCGTTCTTTGCCATCTTCAAAATCGGCGCCATACTGGTCCCGATAAACCCGGCGCTGCGTGCCGACGAGCTTGCTTACATCTATCAGGATGCCGGTATGAAAGCCTTAATCAGCACTCCCGATAACATGGACAGAATAAGAGAAGCCCGGCGTGAATCACCCGAGCTTAAAAACATAATCCTGATCGGAGACGAAATCCCGGATGATGCTATATCCTACGATAAAATCATCAAGCGGGCTTCAGGTGAGCTGGTTATGGAGGACACGGACAACGACGATGTGGCCGTTATACTCTACACCGCCGGTACCACGGGCAGGCCAAAGGGAGTCATGCTGACCCACTATAACTGGTATACCCATATCTCCGGATATTATGAGCTGGTCCTGCTGGATACCAGAGGCGTGACCGTGAAAGGGACGATTAAGGAGCCGGATGTCGGAAAAAGCAAAAGGACAAGGAAAGAGGTGGAGGTTTTCGGTGTAAACAGGAACCGCGTCTCCCTCATTACACTGCCACTTTTCCATGGCTATGGAGTGTTCGCCGTGAACCTCGAGTTCCTCACCGGTGGAAAGCTGGTCCTGCTCAGACGGTGGGATACCGATGAAGCCATGAAGTCTATTGAGCAGTTCAAGGTCACTGAATTTCGCGGTGTGCCCACCATGTATATCCAGATGCTTAATTACCCTGATGCCGGGAAATATGATCTGAGCCCACTCCAAACTTGCATCTGCGGCTCGGCGCCCATGCCGCTGGAGGTAGCTCGACGCTGGAAGGAGAGATACAGCATCGATATCTGGGAAGGCTACGGGCTTAGTGAAGCCACCACCGTCAACTGCGGTAATGTAGCCGGAAAACGGCCGCCCAAATACGGCTCCATCGGCATATGCTATCAGAAATGCAATACCATCAAGATATTCGACCAGGATGATAAGGAATTACCACCAGGCAAGATAGGGGAGATAGTTATCAAAGGGCCCGGAGTTATGAAGGGCTATTGGGATAAACCTGAGGAAACCGCAGCCGTGATTCGTAATGGCTGGCTTCACACGGGAGATATAGGCCGTATCGATGAAGACGGCTATATTTACCTCACCGAACGAAAAAAAGACCTTATTATCCGCGGCGGCGAAAATGTTTATCCCAAAGAGGTAGAGGACGTTCTTCACCGGCATCCACAGGTGCTTGAAGCCGGTGTCATCGGCATCCCTGACCCGGTCTATGGCGAGGAAGTCAAAGCCTTTGTGGTACTCAAGGCCGCAGGGGCAGCTTGTGAATCTGAGCTCGTAGATTTCTGTAAGCAGCACCTGCCCACGTATAAAAGACCTAAATCAATACTGCTTATGGACTCCCTGCCCAAAAGCGCCGTGGGCAAAATATTGAGGCGCGAGCTTAGAAAACTCGGCTAGTTACCACTTCCGATAATCATGAAATACTATTTTATCTATTGACACACGCCATCAAAGCCAATACAATCTCTGACTCAGGAGGTGTTACTATGAGCGCGACCGCTAAAACTATGGCCATGTTTGGCGCCAAACACTGGTGGGGAATACTGGTACGGGGCATAATAGCGCTGATATTCGGCATCCTAGTCCTGGCCTGGCCCGCGATTGCTATAGCCGTCTTTGTCATCTTTTTCGGTGCGTATATACTTGTAGACGGCATCTTCACTCTGGTGTCAGCTATTAACTATAAAGCCGGTGCCGGTAGTCGTACCTGGCTATATATCCGGGGCATCGCGGGCATTATCGCCGGCCTGTTCGCTTTAATCTTTCCAGCAATAGCGGCCGTAGCTCTGGTTATTCTGGTAGCTGCCTGGGCACTGGTCACCGGCGTCATGGAGCTGGTTTTCGCTTTCAAGGCGAACCAGGATACTGCCATCAGATGGATGTTCGCTATCAGCGGCATCCTTTCTCTGATTCTCGGAATTCTGATGGTGGCTAAGCCTCTACTAGGAGCGCTGGTTATTGTCTGGGTAATTGGAGCCTACGCTGTTCTAGCCGGCATACTGCTCATTATTCTCAGCGTCAGACTGCGCAGTCTTAAGTCAAGTTAATAAAATCCCGAACCGGTAAAATACAGGCCGCACACCGGCAAGAATCAGCCTAAGATTTGGAAAAAGCATCTTGCCGGTGCGGCGGAAAAATTAAGCCTTTGTAGTGTTATCTCCAGGCACCCATGCCCGGCCACAGGAAACGATGTGGGGCCAGGCCGAAACCAGCAATCAGACACCAGATAACCACGCCGATAAAAGCCGCCAGTACCGACCACTTCCCAACCATCGCCAGTTCTTCATCCCTGCCGGAGAAGACCCAGAAGGTGATAAAACCGATAGGCGGAAAGAAAAAAGAGGCGATATATACCAAATACTGAACCCAACCTAACATGACTAACCTCCTTATATGTTTGTTAAAGATTATATACCGCGTTTTATTAAAAAGTTATAAATTACAAACGAATAACCTTGAAAAACTATTACATTTTTGAATGGGCTACCTTAGAAGAGTACAAGCGCTCAAATCATCTCGCGCTACTGCGAGCTGGCGCTAATTATATGGTCCTCAGTAACATCAGTGAAGCAGTATTCTTCTAGAAACCCCACTGGGGAGCTATCCACATAAATTACACATCTTGTAGTCGGAGTAGGTGTTGGAGTTGGTTCTGGGCACTGTACCCCATCCTCTGGAAATATAGGGCTGGATAATACACGGAAACATATGTCGCCATGTTCCTTGACGGGTATGGCAGCGAAGGACGAGCCGCTATACAATGTACCTTCACTTTCTGCAATTAATAAACAGTTGAAACTGCTTTGGACTATAATAGTGTAAGTTGCTGGTTCTGGACAGTCGACGACGTTTACCGTAACCTGTTTAGAATCCTGTTGCCCCACCGAATCCACGACGGTCACCCCAAAGTTATATGTCCCCGTTGTCGACGCCATGCCTGTTAAACAGCCATTCTGCGTCATCCCATCGAATTGCGTGCCTACGGCTGTTTGCGGCGGAGGGACGCCGTTTCTAAACGTGTCAGATTGAAAGCGATAAGGAGGAGTGCCACCTGTTGCCGTTGCTATTTGGATGCACGGAAATTCACTGCTTTGATAACTATAGGTTTTACCAACGCACATCGTTCCGGGAATAGTGGTTATGGTCGGGTGCGGTTTAATAATGGTAATTGTAAATTGCTTGGTAGCCGTACGCCCTCTGGCATCCGTGCAGATCACAGCAAAAGGCGGAGAGATGCTCCGAGTTGACCCTGGCGCTAATAGCGGTGCGGTACCACGAATAATTCCATCATAGCTGGGTGGCCCGGAGTTACCAATCTGGGGGTTCAGCCAGGGTGGGATCTCAGCAAATGATTTGAACGCCCAACTGTAAGGTTTGGTGCCTCCGGTGGCAGATACCGTAGCAGAACCGGAGTTGCCCTCGACCCAGGATGCCAACTCTGTTGTTAAAATCTGAAGGTCACCCGTTAACGGTAGGTTATTGTTATCGTTACCGTTATCGCAGCTGATGGAAATCAGGGCGCCAGCCACGATGATAGCTACCGGTATCATACATACCTTTTTCACAGCTAGACCTCCCTCCTAACCATACTATAAAAAACAGAACTATTATATACCCGATTGTCAAGCATATCAGTGAATTCTATCGGCACTGAAATTTAGTATTTTGCGTACGGGTAGTCTAGAGCATCCGCTCCGCGAACAATTCTGGTATAATGTTGTTCGTACTTCCGCTTACGTATTATTGTGAATGTGTATAGATTCGCCGTATGACTATAAAACAAGATTATATGGAAGGGGGTGGTTGTATCGAGAATGAGATTTGGCGTACGGGGGCAAACAATGGTCGACGAGTGTTTGCCGGCAGATAGATAATGGAGAGGAAACGTTTTAGGAGGTTAATGACTAAGTGAAAAAAGTTCTTTTCTTATTGTTTAGCTGTCTTTTGCTTGTAGCCCTGGTGATTCCTGCCTGTACTGGTGGTGGTGGACCTAAGGGGGATGTTATAAAGGTCGGCATCATCGGGCCGATGCAATATATACAGGGAAAGAACCACTGGTGGGGCGCAGAGATAGGACGTGATGAGATTAATGAGACCGGCGGTATAAAGATCGGCGACAAAACATACACGATTGAACTTGTCCAGGCAGACTCGAACGAGCTAAACAGCGTCACCGATGCTACCGCAGCTATGGAAAAGTTGATAACAATAGATAAGGTCGATTTTGTCATGGGCGGTATCAGAACCGAGGCAGTGTTACCCATGCAGGACGTGGCCATGGATAACAAAGTGATCTTCTTCGGCGCGGGTGCCGCTGACCAGATACTGTGTTCCAAGGTAAAACAGGATTATGACCGATATAAGTACTTTTTCAGGATCACGCCGTTCTGTAGTGCTTACCTGGCCGACGAGGTGATACAGAATGTAGCCATGGCTCAAGCCATAATTAAAGAGGATACGGGCATAACCAGACCGCTGAAAGTGGCTGTATGTACCGAAGGAGCTAAGTGGGCTGACTCCATCACCGGTATCTTGAGGAATTTCGCGGAGAAAAAGCTGGGCGTGGAGATTGCAGGTACCTGGCGGCCGTCGCCAACGGCTACCGAGCTTACCGCCGAAATGAGCGCCATGCAAGCCGCTGGGACCGATATTATCATCACCTGTTTCTCAGGCCCGGTGGGCATCCCCTATGGCAAGTCATACGGTGAGTTGAAGATCCCGGCAGCTTCGGTAGGCATCAACGTGGAGGGCGCTATCGCCCCTGGCTACTGGAAGAACACCAACGGGTTAGGTAACTATGATACTATGACAAACGCATATGCTGAGAACGTAGAAGAGACACCGCTGACAAAGCCGTTCGTTATGAAATTTATGGCTCTGCATGATCTCCAAGTACCTGGGTATAACGCCGGCATTTACGGTGGCTTCTTTATCCTGAAATCAGCTCTGGAAAGAGCCGGAGCCGCGGCTGTTAAGAGTGACGGAACCTTTGATTCAGATGTCATAGTTGCCGCACTTGAGCAGACGAAACAGCCGGACACCGTAGCCATAGAGTTTTCCTTTACCGGCATGGATGCCAAGCTGGGGAATCCTCACGATGTGAAC
>Ga0153916_10004199_pt1 | contig 10853 bp, 9 predicted proteins | sample Opewatmetagenome_FD_109642 | JGI IMG/M metagenome (GOLD analysis project Ga0153916, IMG submission 109642) | Freshwater wetland microbial communities from Ohio, USA - Open water 3 Core 3 Depth 4 metaG | ecosystem: Environmental > Aquatic > Freshwater > Wetlands | place: USA: Ohio, Lake Erie, Old...
AGCGTCTGCGCTGTCTGCGGGCCGACGCCTTTGATGACGGTGAGGGGGGATTTGAGAGCGGACAGATCGCGGGCGGGAGGCTCAGCCGCCGGTGCGGGGGCGACGTCCGCTTCGGCGTCCGGCTTCGCGGTCTCGGCCGCCGCACCAGGCATGCCCGCCGCCATGCTGGGGATCTCCGGCGCCGGTTCCTTCTCTATGCGCGGAGCACCACCCGTTTGCACTCCGGCCTGCGGGGCAGGGGGCGCAGATTCCACAGCCTGAGCGCCGCTCAGGTTGCGCCAAAGCCCGCGCAGCATTTCGGCCCGCGAGGCCGGGGACAAGCGCTCATAATCGTGAAGACGGCTCTCGACGAGCTGGATGGAGCGCGAGTCGAGACCGCTGACACGCGCTTCCTGTGTCCAGCTTTCGAGTATGCGCTCCAGTCCGCCCATGACCGCGCGATTGTCGTGTCCACGCTCGGCTTCGAGGCTGAATATTCGGCTGAGACGTTCGAGGGCAGGATTCATGTACGTGGATTATACGCGCGGAGCAGGCCGAGGTATGGCACTCATGCGCGCTGGATACCTGCCAGCCCGACAGCGCCTTGGCCGATGTGGATGCCGATGACGGGTGTGGCTTCCACCAGCCAGGGCGAGCCGCTGCCAAACTGCGCGGTCATTCCAGGCAAGGAGGTCAGGTGTTCGATCAGGTTGCGCGCCTCGTTCTCAGCGCCCACATGCAGTACGGCCAGCCGCTCCATCACTCCCCAGCTGCGAGCCACATCGACCAGGTTCAACAACCCGCGCGCGCGAGTGCGCACCTCCGACAGCTTGCGCACCGTGCCTTCGGCCACGGTGACGACCAGGCGGATCTGCAGCAGGGTGCCGAGTTCCGCCCGCAGCCATGAGATGCGGCCGCTCCGTCGCAGGTTGTCCAGCCGATCGACCATGGCAATGACGTGCGCGCGCGGCTTGATTTGTTCGAGGAACTCAAGCAGCTGCGCGGGCGTGGCGCCTCGAAGCGCCGCCTCCGCCGCCGCGATCACCTGGAATCCAAGGCCCAGCGATACCTGTTCGCTGTCGAACAGGTGGACTCTGCCGCGGAACTTGTCGGCGGCCACGCGCGCCGCATTCGAAATCCCGCTCAACTTGGATGAAATGTGTATCGAGACGATCTCGCTGACGCCGCGCGAGAAGAGCCTGTGATAGGCCTCTTCGAAGGTCCCGCACGAGGGTGCGGCTGTGGTGGGCAGGCGCGCAAGGTCCGGAATGCGTTCGTACATCTGACTGCGAGTGATATCGACGCCTTCGAGCAACGCCTTGCCGTCCATCACGACCACAGCCGGGATGATCTCAATCCCCAAGCGCTGCGCCTCCTCTGCAGGAATGTCGGATGTGCTGTCGGTGACGATTCCCGTTGCCATGAGGTTCCTCCAGGATTCACGCCGATGGCATGTCGAAGGCAACCAACCCGAGCGCGCGCGGTCCGAGCAGCGAGGCGACCGAGGCGCTGAGCCGCGCGACCACGATGGGGCAGCTGGGAAAGAGCTCGCGCACCCGCTCGATGAGCAGGTCGACGTCACCCTGCAAATGGTCCGCGCCTTGGAGGACGGCCAGCTGGCGCAGGTTGGAGAACTCGCCCACGAACTCGGTCAGTTTCTCGATCGCCTGTTCACGCGTGCGAACCTTCTCGAGCGGGACAAAGCACCCATCTTCCAAGGAGAGGAACGGCTTGATGCCCATCATCTCGCCCAGTAGCACCTGCGAACGGCTGAGATGCCCGGCCCGCTGTAAGTACGCCAAGTCCTCCACCAGCACGACCGCGTACAGACGCGGAATGAGGTAGCGGATGTGGCGTACGACCTCTTCGAGCGATGCGCCTTCGTCCGCCATGCGCGTGGCCTCTTCGACCAGCAGACCTAGACCGGCGGAGGTCGTGAGCGAATCGATGACTGCAATGTTGGTGCGCCCCAGCAGCGTCTCGCTCGCCGCGCGCGCATTGCGCACCGTGCGGCACAACTTGCCCGAGACGTGCAGGCATAGGATGTCGGCCGAACAATGGGTGAGGCTCTCAAGCACCGAGGTGTAAGTTTCAACACTGGGGGAGGCTACAACCGGCAACACGGGCGGCATGCCTGCGGGAGCCTGCAGGTCGCTGGCGGTGATCTCACTCCCGTCCAGGTAGGAGCGCGTGCCGAGATGGATGGTCAGAGGCAGGATAACCGTGTTGTGCTTGGCCGCGAATCCAGGGTCGGCCAGCCAAACCGTGCTGTCGGTGACCACGCGCAGCTTGTTCATTTGCACCTTGAGCCCGCCGGCGAGAATGGATGCCCGGCTGGGCTATTCCACCGATAGGATGAAGGGATAGTGCGGTTGGCCGCCATCGTGCAATTCCACCTCCTGGGAGGTGAACCGCTCGCGCACGCGATCGGCGATCGGGTTGACCTGTGCAACTGTCAAATCGCTGCCATAGTAGAGTGTGATCAACTCGTGTTCGCCGGCCCGCATGTGCTCTAGCAAGGCCAGCAGGGCTGTTTCGATGCTGTCGCCGCTGACCACCAGGGTTCCATTGTGCAATCCAATAACCTGTCCCTCATTGACGCGCACGCCGTTGAGCTCCACGCTGCGAGTGGCGAGTGTGATCTCCCCGCTCTCGACAAGAGATAGCGCTTGCGTCATAGCCTGCGCCACCGTGTCCAGATCGCCGTCGCCGGCAAACGAGAGCATGCTGGCGATACCCTGCGGGATCGTTCGCGCCGGGATTACGCGAACCTGCTTGACAGTAAGTTCGCGGGCCTGTTCGGCGGCCAACTGTATGTTCTTGTTGTTGGGCAGGATGAGGATGCGGTCGGTGGGGAGACTCTCAAAGGAATTGAGGATTTCCTGGGTGCTGGGATTCATCGTCTGGCCGCCCGAAACGATGGCGGCAACCCCCAAGCTGGCAAACACTCGGGCGATTCCGGGCCCGGGCGCCACAGCGATTGCAGCCAGTTGCCCGGGCGCGACCGACGCAAGACGCAGGGGCTCACTTCCACCGCCCCCTTGGGACCGGTCCGCCAATTGTGCCCGCAGATTCTCGACCGCGATCTTGGAGACCGAGCCAATGCCCATCACGTAGTCGATGGGTTCGTAGCGTTTTTCCGTGGGCACGTGGATGTGCAGGCGGTAGAACTCATCGCCCTGCCCGAGCTGGATGGAAGTACCCATTTCTTGCAGTCGGGCGTAGAAAGACTCCAAGTTGAGTGGTTCGCCCGGGTGGAAATCGATGACCACCTCAAAATCCTGTCCTTCCTCGGCAGCCTCCTCGGCCGTGCGCAAGGTGAGTGCCGAGAGCGGCTGCACGGTGATCATCGGCGTGTCGAGCGGTTGGTCCTTGGCAAATCGCAGCATGCCTTCCAGGATGAAGAAGAGCCCCTTGCCGCCTGAGTCGACGACTCCGGCCTCGCGCAGCACGGGCAGCAGATTGGGCGTGTTCAGTACGGCCTGGTCGGCGGCGACGACGATACGCTCAAGCAATGCCACGGGCGATGCGCCCGCATCGGCCGCCGCCTGTGCCTCACGGGCAACCTCAGTGGCGACGGTGAGGATGGTACCTTCTACCGGTCGCACCACGCCCTGGTAGGCCGTATCGCGCGCCGCCGCGAAGGCCCGCGCAAGCGCAGCCGAATCAGCTGCCGGAATCTGATCCAGGCTGCGTGACAGCCCGCGCCACAACTGGGAAAGGATTACGCCGGAGTTTCCGCGCGCGCCCATCAAAGCGCCGTGAGCCAGGGTGTGCGCCACCTTGCCCACGTTGGGCTCGCGCGTCTCGCCCATTTCTTGACAGGCGGCTTGCATGGTCAGCAGCATATTGGTGCCCGTGTCGCCATCCGGCACCGGGAACACGTTGAGCGCGTTGACGGTCTGCTGGTTGACGCTCAGCCAGGCGAGCCCGGCCTTGGCCAGGTGTCGCAGCAGGTGACCGTCGATTCGTTCGGGCTCGGTCAGGTTGCCGCTCGCCGATCCCTGCGACGGCCGCTCTTGGGCCTTCTTCATGAGCGTCTCAATCCTGCGTCCAGGGATTGGCCTAATCGGTGCTGCTGACGCGCAGGCCCTGCACGTGGACGTGCACGGCGCGCACGGGCAGCCCAAAGGTGCGCTGCACCTTGTACTGGATCGCGTCAGCCATGCTGCGCGCGACCGTCGCGATGCGTAGGCCGTATTCGAGGATGACGAACACGTCGAGTATGAGCCCCTCCGCCTCAAGCGTGACATCTATACCCTGGCGCGGGTCGCGCGCGATCGGGCTGATCCACGTGTCGATCGTGCGGTGGGCGGCCATACCCACCACGCCGTAGGAGGCCTGGGCGGCATGGCTAGCCAGCGTCGCGATGGCGCGGCGCGAGATGAGGATTGCCCCAAGTGACGTCAGTTCAGTCGTGGTCATCCTGATTGGCCCTTCCCGCACAGCAGCACTGCACTTCCTTGTCCGGAGCCGTCGGGTATGGTATGATTACGAAGTTCGTTTAAGCACAAAAACGGAAAGGGATCTCACGTTATGGCAAAGTGCGCTCATTGCGGCAAGGCACTCACCTTCGGGCACAATCGCAGCTTCTCAAACCGGGCGACACGCCGCACGTTCCGGCCGAACCTGCAGAAAGTCAGCGTGCTCGATGGTCAGCGTACCGTGCAGAAGGTGCTTTGCGCCAAGTGCATTCGCACCATGTTGAAGACCGGCTAGCTTCCTGATTTGACCGGACGGGGTCGGTGTGCCGGGTCGGACACCGACCCTTTTTGTTGGAAAAGGGCCGCCGACCCAATCCCTGCAATAATACCCGCCGTGCGGCCAAATTACAATAGGTGCTGCGCCAGACCTGACCCTCAAGATTCGCCGACGAATCTAGGCTTGGCACGCCTCCTGCTTCCCGGGAGGCATGGGTGAGGCAGAGATGAGGCGCAGCCGTAGGGTGGGGCGGGCACTGGCCGTAATCGGCGGGTTGTGGCTCGCCGGTCTGGCCTGTTCGCGAAGCGGGGTGCCCATACCGGCAGGCAGCTTGAGGCTTCCCTTCCTTGAGCCGGCTGAGCCCGGTCCGACGGCCTTTTTGCCCGTGGCGGCAGCCCGGCGGACACCGACTCCTGACCCGATCCGCAACCCGTCTGCCACCGGCGCGCAGCCAAGCTGGTACGCGGTTCAAGCCGGCGACACGTTGGGCGCCATTGCAGTGCGCTTTGGCGTCAGCCTCACGGCGCTGCAGGCGCGCAACCCCACGCTCGATCCCGCCCAGCTTGAAATTGGTCAGCGGGTAGAGATACCGGTCCCCGATTCTGAGCGGCCTGGACCGAGCTTCAAGATCATCCCCGACTCCGAGTTGGTGTATGGCCCTGGGGCGATGGACCTAGATATCGCTGGCTTCATCGACACGTATGACGGATATCTCGCCGGCTACGTGCAGAACGTCGATGGGCGTGATCGCAGCGGAGCGGAGATCGTCGAGTTGGTCAGCCAGCGCTACTCGGTCAACCCGCGCGTGTTGCTGGCGGTGCTTGAATTCACGGGAGGCTGGGTCACCGACCGCAGCCCATCAGCCTTCCGACAGGGCTTCCCGATCGTCTACCTCTCCGGACGCGACGGGCTGTACCGACAACTGTCATGGACGGCCAACGAACTGAATCGCGGATACTACGGCTGGCGAGCAGGCGGCTCGGACTATTGGACCTTCAGCGACGGCAGTGCGGTGCGCGCCGGACCGGGAATCAATGCCGGGACCGCCGCGATCCAGGCGCTAATGGCACAACTCCTCTCGCGAGCGGAGTGGGAGCGGGCCGTGACGGAGGAGGGCCTATTCGCCACGTACGAGTCATTCTTCGGCTACCCCTTCGACTGGGCCTATGAACCGCTGGTGCCACCGGATCTGACCCAACCCGAACTGAGCCTGCCGTTCGAAGAGGGCCGCACATGGTACTTCACCGGGGGCCCGCACGGCGCGTGGGACACCGGCTCGGCCTGGGGGGCAATCGACTTTGCGCCCGGAAGTGTGCCGCTCGGCTGCTCTGCCAGCAGTGATTGGGTCGTGGCCTCGGCCCCGGGCCTCATTGTTCGCAGCGACGAGGGGGCTGTGGTGCAAGACCTGGATGGCGACGGGCATGAACAGACCGGCTGGGTCGTCTTCTACATGCATGTCGCGGCCCACGATCGGGTCCCCTTCGGCAAATACCTGCAGACGGGCGATCGCATCGGCCACCCTTCATGCGAGGGCGGCGTATCGACCGGCACGCATCTCCACCTCGCGCGCAAATTCAACGGCGAATGGATCTCCGCAGACGGCGCACTGCCGTTCAACTTAAGCGGGTGGATCTCAGCGGGCTTGGGTCGGGAGTATGATGGGACCCTCGCGCGCGACGGTTCGCGAATGGAAGCCTGCGAGTGCCGCGCCTCGACCAATGCCATTACCCCCTAAAGAGGGATCCCTGCTGTGTCGACGCACGCAATGAGATCGTGGCCATGGCGCTGGGTTGCCGCATCATTGCTTGCGACGACTCTCGCCTGTGCCCGCCAAGGCATCGTGCTGCCGGGCGAGGGAACCCCGCTGCCGACTGTCCTGCCTCCCGCGACCTCGACGCCCAGCCCGCAACCTGCCACAGCCACGCCACTCCCACCCAGTGCCACGCCGGTGCCGGCGGTCACGGCAACGTCCGTGTGGACGCTCGTGCCCCCAGCTTCGCCCACTTTCCCGGCCACGCCGACGCAGGTGGCGACGACCAGTCTGCCCATCGTGTATCGCGTGCAGGCAGGCGACACTCTGACCACCCTGGCGATTCGCTTCGGCGTCACGCCGAGTGAGATACGAGCTGTGGAGGGCAATCCGCCGTCGCTGGGATTGCTCGATCCTGGCCTGCAACTCGTCATCCCGGCTCGCCTCGGGCGGACGACGCCCGGTGACGGACTCATACCGGACAGTGAGGTCGTCTTTTCTTCGAGCGCGGCATCCTTTGACGTGAGCGCATTTGCGCGCGAGAAGCGCGGCTACTTCAGTCACGCACAAGCCGAGAACGGATCGGGGAGCGCCTCTGCAACGCTTAAGCGGCTGGCCCTCGACAATTCGGTCAGCCCGCGCCTGTTGCTTGCCCTGCTTGAGCACTTTGGCGGATGGGTGACCCGGGCTGCCCCCTCCGGTGATGCGCTCGAATATCCGTTCGGCATCCACGATGCTTCTGCCGCGGGGTTCTCCGCGCAACTCATCCAGGCGACCAACCGCCTGGGAATCGGGTACTACGGTTGGCGCGACGCGAGCCTCCTCGACCTGGTCTTTCAGGATGGATCGAGCCTGCGGCTTGCGCCCGGTCTCAATGCCGGCACAGTGGCCCTTCTCTACTACTTCTCGGTCGACGCGACAGACGAGGCCGACTGGCAAGGAGACCTGCAGGCCTTCTTGGCCACGTATCGAAGCTTGTTTGGCGACCCCTTCGCGCGCGTCGACCGATTCGAGCCCCTCTACTATCCCACCCTGACTCAGCCGGAACTGCAATTGCCTTTCTTTGCTGGCCAGCGCTGGGCGTTTACAGGCGGCCCCCATGGCGCGTGGGAACGCGACGGCGCGCGCGCAGGCCTGGATTTCGCTCCGCCGACGTCCGTCAGCGGGTGTGCGATGTCCGATCTGTGGGTTACGGCTGCTGCGCCGGGGCTGGTCGTGCGCAGTGAGAACGGCGTGGTCGTGCTCGACCTGGACGGCGATGGCCAAGAGCAAACAGGTTGGAACCTGCTCTACCTGCACATCGCCAGCGCCGGCCGGGCCCAGCAGGGAGCGCGCCTGGAAGCCGGCGACTACATCGGACATGCCTCGTGCGAGGGGGGGGTGGCGACCGGGACGCATCTCCACTTTGCGCGCAAATTCAACGGGGAGTGGATGCTGGCGGATGGCCCGCTGCCGTTCATTCTCAGCGGGTGGCGTGCCCAGGCCGGCAGCTTGCCTTATGAGGGGGCACTCCTGCGCGGCGACGATCTGGCCGTGGCATGCCGCTGCGCCTCCAGTGACACCCTGGTCTGGCGCTAGCCAGACTTCTCCCGTGAGCCACAGCATGAAGGCCCCGCCCATCCGCCTTGCGATCATCGTGCGCACCGTATTGCCGGTGTTGCTCCTCGCGCTTACAGCTTGCCTGCCCGAAGATGCGATTCGGCCACCGGATCTGCCCGGTTTGGTGGAAGACCCCACGGCGACGATGGCGCCGGCCGCGACTCCCTTGCCGACCCGCCTGCCGATTGTGCCTGGACAAATCATGCCCTATGCAGCCCAGTCGGGCGACACGCTCGAAGCGGTCGCGTCGCATTTCAATACAACGGTCGAAGCGATTCGTAATGCCAACCCGGCATTGCCGCGCGAGGTAACAACGCTGACGCCGGGGGAAGTCCTTCGTGTGCCAACCTACTTTGCGCCGTTCACGGGCACGCCCTTCCGTATTCTCCCGGACAGCGAGGTGGTCAACGGTCCACCTCGAGCCGGGTGGAATCTGGCGGCCGAGGTGGAGTCGCGCGGCGGGTATCTGGCATCCTTTCGCGGCTACACCTTGGGGGGCTTCCGCGAGGGCTGGCAGGTTGTGGAGAAAGTCGCCCAGCGATACTCAGTCAACCCGCGTGTCCTGCTGGCGCTGCTCGAATACCGGACGAAAGCACTCACCCTCGATACCCTGAGCACGGAGCAGATCCTGTACCCGCTCGCCCTCATTGACTCTGAATGGAGAGGCCTGGCGGGGCAGATGTATTGGGCGTCGGAGATGCTCAACAACGGTTACTACGGGTGGCGGGATGGGTCGCTAGACCAGATCGTGCTTGCCGATGGGAGGGTGACGCGTCCCGACCCATGGCAAAACGCGGGAACGGTCGCTGTCCAATATGCAATGGCGCAATGGTATGGCCAGGCTGAATTCGCGCAGGCCGTCGGCCCGGAAGGCTTCGTTCTCACTTATCGTGCACTGTTCGGCGACCCATTTGCCTACGAACAACAACTGATGCCAGGTGAACTGACTCAGGCCGAGATGGCCTTGCCCTTCGAGCCCGGAAAGGTCTGGGCCTTCACCGGCGGCCCGCACCCTTCCTGGGGCGAGAGTCTGCCGTGGGGTGCCCTCGACTTCGCCCCGCCGTCTACGATCACTGGCTGCATCTCCAGTCCGGAATGGGTCGTGGCGGTGGCAGACGGGGTGGTGACGCGCAGCGAGTTGGCCACGGTCGTCCTCGACCTGGACGGCGACGGCGATGAGCGCACGGGGTGGGTTGTCTTCTACTTCCATCTCGATAGCGACGGTCGTGTGGGCCAAGGGGTGCGAGTATCGCGGGGCGACCACCTGGGGCACCCTTCATGCGAAGGCGGACGGGCGACAGGCTCGCACGTGCACATTGCACGCCGCTACAATGGCGAGTGGATCCCGGCCGGGGGCCCGCTCGCGTTCTCGCTCAGCAATTGGAGGGCGGCCTCCTCCGGAGAAGTCTATTTGGGCACCCTGACGCGCTTCCTGGATGTCATCAGCGCGTGCACCTGCTCCACCTACGAGAACCAGCTTGCGCTTCCGGTACCTTCCACTCCCTGAGGATGGCATCGGGCTGATCGCCCACCGCTGAGCCCGGACCAGGAGTCGTCCTCCGGAATAGCTTGACCCACCGCATTGCAGCGCTTACACTGGAGAGTGTGTCCAAGTTGGCCGGGCGATCGCGACGGCTGCTGCCGTCTGGGGCAAGTGTCCCCGGGCTGAGGGCAGACGTTCGAGGAAAGTCCGCGCTCCTGAGAGCACGATGCCGGGCAATCCCCGGGGCGGGGTGACCTGCCGGAAAAGGGCCACAGAGAAGAGCATTGCCGCGCGCTGCGCGGCGAGGGTGAAACGGTGGTGTAAGAGACCACCGGCGCCGGCAGTAATGTCGGCGGCCAGGCAACCCCCATCGGGAGCAAGGCCAAACAGAGGCGAACTGCACGGTTCGCCGTGCGGTGCGGATCTGCTCGATCCGCCGAGCCTCGGGTAGGCTGCTAGAGCGTGTCGGCAACGCCGCGCCGAGAGAGATGATCGCCGCGCCAAGCCGCAATCGGCGCTTGGCGCACAGAACGCGGCTTACAGGCCAACTTGGGCACGCTTGTCGGGCGGTGGCGATGGCCACCGCTCTCGCGTTCTCCTCTCCGTCACCTGGTTCGACCTCGGCAAGACGGCAAGTCCACTTCCTGACGCAAGTCTTAAAACATTCATCTGGCACTTGCCCGAGTGGGGCAACGTGCATATACTGTGGGTGCTTGTGGGGCAAAGTGGAATGAAGTGGTTGGCGCCGGTTCTCCGGCGTCTGCTGCTTAAGAGGCAGATAGAACATATGTTCCTCGGTGAGTTCACTCACAACGTTGACGACAAGGGACGCATGACCATCCCCTCGCGCCTGCGCGCCGGGTTTGCCAACGGCGCGGTCATCACGCGAGGGTTTGAACCCTGCCTGGTTGTCTACCCCATCGAGACCTTCCGCTTGCTCGAGTCGAAGGCCCAGAACTTGAGCACGACCGATCCCTCCAACCGCGCACTGAACCGCCTGCTCTTTGGCGGCGCGGCCGACGTCACTCTGGATTCCGTCGGGCGCGTACTCATCCCTCCCTACCTGCGCACCTACGCCCAACTGGGCGACGCGATCGTGATTGTCGGCGCCGGCCAGTACCTTGAAGTTTGGGATGCAGCCAAATGGGCGGAGCAGTCGGCCGCACTCAACAATGCCGATGCCAACTCGCAGCGCTTCGCCTCGCTCGACCTGGCCATTGGCGGCGGACGTGAGTGAGGCGGACCCACACTCCAACGCCCCGCGCCGCGAAGCTGCCGAAGTCCACGGGCATGTGCCCGTCCTTTACAACGAGATCCTTGCATGGCTCCAGCCGCGGCCGG
>Ga0153916_10004200_pt1 | contig 10852 bp, 10 predicted proteins | sample Opewatmetagenome_FD_109642 | JGI IMG/M metagenome (GOLD analysis project Ga0153916, IMG submission 109642) | Freshwater wetland microbial communities from Ohio, USA - Open water 3 Core 3 Depth 4 metaG | ecosystem: Environmental > Aquatic > Freshwater > Wetlands | place: USA: Ohio, Lake Erie...
AATTCATTGATTTTGTTAGGAATTTTTGTAGAACTCGCACTGATCCTGGCGATCGTCTACAGCGCTCCCGGCAACGCGTTGTTCGGCACCGCGCCGATTGCGCCGGACGTGTGGCTGTTCATGCTGCCGTTCGCCGCCGCCATGCTGGTCCTGGAGGAAGGCCGCAAATGGTGGCTGCGGCGCCGGGAAGAACAGGGTTAAGGTAAAGCGATACCGCGAGAACCTATTCCGAGACGACGCAATTGCGCCCCTTCTGTTTTGCCTTGTACAGCAGATCATCCACGCAGCGGATAAAAGGATCCATATCCTCGCCGTGAAACTGATGCACGCCAAAACTGCAGGTAACCTGGGGGACGACATCGAATTTCGCCGCGGCAATGAGAGTGCGCAGCCGTTCCGCAAGAACGACGGCCCGCAAGCGGTCGATGCCGGGCGCGACGATCAGAAATTCCTCTCCGCCGTAGCGGGCAAGCAGGTCCACGCTACGCAACTCCTGCTGCACGATTTCCGCGATCCCGACCAGCACGCGGTCGCCCACCACATGGCCGTGAGTGTCGTTGACGTTCTTGAAAAGATCAATATCAAACATGACGATCGACAACGCGGTGCCATAGCGACGCGCGCGCCGGATCTCGGCCTCGAGCATTTCGTAGAGATGCCGCCGGTTATACATGTTGGTGAGGGGATCCCGCTCGGACAGTTCCCGCAATTGCTCCTCGAAACGCTTGCGTTCAGTGATGTCGTGATTGACGATGATCGCGCCGACGATACGGTTTTCCTCGCCGCGGATCGGCGCTGCGGAGTTGAGGATGATTTTGCGTGTGCCGTCGAAGCATTCGATTTCCACTTCCTCGTCGGTCGAGGTTTCCCCTTTCCGGATGGCGCGCGCGGCGGCCCATTCTTCCGCCTCGATGCGTTTGCCGGTGGACACCCACCAGCCTTTGTACTCGCTGAACTGTTCTAATCCGACGTAGTGTGCACCCGCCCAGATGCGCTGGGCAGCGGGATTGCCATAGAGGATCTTGCCGGTCTCGTCCATGACCCAGACGCCAACCGGCAGGATGGCGAGTATTTCGTGCAGCAGATCTGAGCGATCGAAAACTGACATCGGTTCTTTTCCCGGTTGCAGAACCCCGGCTGGGGATGCCGGCGAACCCGCAGGCGTTTTTCTAGCGGCTATTTTCGGCAATGGCCGGCAACAATGCCGCGGACACGCAGCCCGTCGTAGTGGGCACAAACTATCCATTCAACGTGCTATGGGGAATGATGCCATAAGAGAACGGGGGCGGCAGAGGATTTTGCCGCCGGCGGCAGCTTGCCCCAGGCGTTCCTGGGCGCTGGGGTCCGCTGGCTTTGGAGTCACGCGGTCAGCCAAGCCACGCGCCGCGCAGCGGCTTGTTGCGGGGCGGGCTCAGGTAACGTTACAAGGGAGCCCTAACCGTGTGTTCCCTTGGCCCACGAATCGCGCAACGTGACGGCGCGGCTGAAAACCGGCGCCCCCGGCTTTGAGTCCACGCGGTCGGCGACAAAGTAACCATGGCGCTCGAACTGGAAACGCTGTTCCGGCTTTGCGTTTTTCAATGCCGGTTCGAGTTGCGCGGCAATGATCTTTTTTGAATCGGGATTGAGGTCTGTGAGATAGTCGCGATCGCCCGCTCCCGGGTGCGGCACCTTGAACAGCCGGTCGTAGAGGCGCACTTCGCTGCGGTAAGCGTGTTTAGCGCTGATCCAGTGGATATTGCCTTTGACTTTGACCTTGTCGGCGCCCGGCGTACCGGACTTGGTGTCGGGGTCGTACTCGCAATGGATGGCAATGACGTTGCCCTGGGCATCCTTGTCGCAGCCCGTGCATGTCACGACGTAGCCGTAGCGCAGGCGCACGCTGTTGCCGGGGAACAGGCGGAAATAGCCCTTGGGCGGGTTCTCCGCGAAATCTTCGCGCTCTATCCACAACTCGTGCGAGAGCGGCACGGCGCGCTTGCCCAGTTCCGGTTTTTGCGGATGGTTGGGGGCAAGGCATTCTTCTTCCTTGTCCGCGGGATAGTTGTCGATCACCAGTTTCACTGGATCGAGCACGGCGATGCGGCGCTCGGCGACTTCGTTGAGGTGCTCGCGCATGCAGTCTTCGAGCACCGAATAATCGATCCACGAATCGGCTTTGGCGACGCCGATGCGCTCCGCAAAAAGATGGAAGCCTTCGGGCGTGTAGCCGCGGCGGCGCGCGCCGACCAGCGTCGGCAGGCGCGGATCGTCCCAGCCGCCGACGTGTCCGTCCTCCACTAGTTGTATTAACTTTCTTTTAGAAAGAACAACATACGAGAGATTGAGACGGGCGAACTCGATCTGCTGCGGCAGCGGGCGCTGCAGCAGACCGCCCTCGGCCAGGCGCTCGAGCAGCCAGTCATAGAACGGGCGCTGATCCGCAAATTCCAGCGTGCAGATCGAGTGCGTGACATTTTCCAGCGCGTCCTCGATCGGGTGGGCATAGGTGTACATCGGGTAGATGCACCACTTGTCGCCGGTGCGGTGATGCGCAGCCTTCTTGATGCGGTAGATCGCCGGGTCGCGCAGATTGATGTTGGGCGAGGCCATGTCGATTTTCGCGCGCAGCACCATACTGCCGTCGGCGTGTTTGCCGTCACGCATTTCGCGCAGCAGGCTGAGCGATTCGGCCGCCGGGTGATCGCGCCACGGGCTGTTTTTTCCGGGCTCGATGAGTGTGCCGCGGTTGGCACGCATTTCTTCCGGCGTTTGCCGGTCGACGTAGGCATGGCCCGACCGGATCAGGTATTCCGCTGCCTGGTACATGAAGTCGAAATAGTCGCTGGCGTAGTAAAGATGCGAAATTCCGCCGCTTTCCCAGCTGAAGCCCAGCCAGTGCACCGCATCGATGATGGAATCAACGTACTCCTGCTCTTCCTTTTCCGGGTTGGTGTCGTCGAACCGCAGATGGCAGATGCCGCCGTAATCGCGGGCAAGCCCGAAGTTGAGGCAGATCGACTTGGCGTGGCCGATGTGCAGATAGCCGTTGGGCTCGGGCGGGAAGCGGGTGCGGATCTTCGCCGCATCGGCAGGCGCGCCTTTATGCGTGTCGGCCGGGCCGGGCTTGCCACCCCAGGCGCGCGTGGCGTATTTCCCGCTCGCGATATCGGCGTCGATGACAGTGCGAATGAAGTTCGAGGCGGAGGGCGCCGGGTGGGAATGGGATTTGCTGGCGGCAGACATGAGTTGAGTTTCGGTTGCGCTGAAATACGCATTTTAAACGATGCTGCGCCCTGATACCGGGCTTAGTAACACTTGGAAAAACAGGACCTTCCCGTTCCTAAGGGGCGGTGCCCCTAAAGCCATGCGCAAATCTGCCGTCACCAAGTTGTCTGGAAATTCACGGTGAATAGGGATTCGGGAAGACGAGCGGGTATTGACCGTGCCGATCGGAGAATGGGTGATCCGTACGGCCCGCGAGCAGAATGGCCGATGCAATACTCGCGGTATTGCTGCAGGCTCGCTCCTAGAACTGCATCCCACATTGCCCCGTCGCACACGTGGATAGCATTAAGACAGGCTCTAGACCGGCGCCTGCGCGCGCTCGTTCATGCCGTAGTCGCGCACAACACTTGCCACGCGGATGCGATAGTCGGCGAAAATATCCTCCCTTCCCCTCCGCTGTGCCTCGCGGTGCCGGTTGTGCTCACGCCAGCGTTTAACTGCGGCTTCGTCGCGCCAGAACGAAAGCGACAGGAGCTTGCCTTCGTTGTAAAGACTTGCAAAGCGTTCGACCGAAATGAAACCGTCGATTTTCTCGAGTTCGGCGCGAAGCTGTTGCGCAGCGGCGAGATAATCCTTTTCGCGGCCGGGCCTGGGTTGGACTTCGAAGATCACGACATACATGCGGGGCCTCCGGGCTGAAGGAGCGTTTTACGAGATGCGCGGGACTGCCTGCGCACTGCAGCGGGACCGCGCGCTATTGCTTGCCTTCGAGCCGCAGCAGGGCGAGCACCATTTCCACGATCATTTTTTTATGCGGCTCGGTGAGTTGCTCGTATTTCTTCCCGACCCAGGGGTGGTCGGTCCGGTAAGCGGGGGATTCCTGGCGTGCTGCAATACCGGAGCGCTCTTCTTTGCGCTCGGTCTCTCCGAAACGCAGCCATTGCGCCGGCACGTCGAGCCAGCCGGCCAGTACCCGGATCTTGTCCTGCGAGGGCAGCGACTGGCCGGATAGCCATTTTCTGACCGCCTGCGTGGTCACCGGGTCGCCGTGATAGCGCAGGTTGAATTCGCGGGCAATACGCGTGGGACTGGCGGTATCCACCCGCGTGCGGCGCATGGCTTCTTTCAGCCGTTTGCTGAAATCCTGCTTTTCATCCAAGAGCGTCATGCTTGGTAGAAAGTATCACCAAGCAGGACTTGAAACGGTTACTGCCGGTTGCGATTTATAATAACTGATAGTAGCATAAGCACCGCGTCTGCGTGGATGACGTTTTCGTTTGTCTGGGGATTGCGTGTCGCGATGGGTTGGCAAAAAAACGGCCTTCACAGGGTCATCGAACAGATTCCGGTCGGGGTGGCGGTAACGCTGCCCGACGGAAAGGTCGAGTATGCAAATCCTTATTTGCGCCGTTTGCTCGACCTGGGAGCCGGGCAGCTGCCGCGCGCGAGCCTGTCGAAGCTGCGCGGAAATGGGGCCATCACGCTGGAGGACGAAATCCGGCAGCGGCTGCTGACCGACGGCTCATGGCAGGGCGAAACCGAGTTCACAACGCGCGAGAGGGTCACGTGCCACGTGCTGGAGTCGGTTTATCCGTTGCATGACGAACACGGCAACGTGACGCATTTCATTCATTTCATGCAGGACATCAGTGCGATGAAGCACGCCGAAATGCTGAGCAGCCTGGCGTTCTATGACAGCCTGACAGGGTTGCCCAACCGCAATCTCTTCAACGACCGCCTGGCGCGGGCAGTGACTGTGGCGCAACGCGGGAGCGGCAGCTTTGCCGTGCTCTACATCGATATCGACCGCTTCAAGCAGGTCAACGACAGGTTGGGGCACGATAGCGGCGACGAGCTGCTGCGGCAGGTTGCCGCACGGCTGCAGCGGGGCTTGCGCCAAAGCGACACCGTGGCACGCCTGGGCGGCGACGAGTTCGTCGCCATCCTCGATGACATGCGCGAAGCGCAGATGGCGGTAAAAGTCGTCGAAAAACTGCTCGCTGCCTGTTGCGGCGACTACAGACTGTACGGCCAATGGCTGCATGTCACGCTCAGCGTAGGTGTCAGCTTCTATCCGGAAGATGCACGCGATATGCAGGCTTTGCTGCGCTGCGCCGACACCGCGATGTACCGCGCCAAGGCGGCAGGACGCAACCGCTACGCGCTGCTGGAACCAGCGGGTCATTACGGCGCCGCCTGAACGCGGTGCACAGCCGTTTGCGATATATGGCGCTTCGTGCCGTTTCAATCCTCGCGGTGAATTGCGGCGAATCTGGCAGTGGGCTGCCGGGCCTAGTTTTCGATGTGCACGTTGGCCTGCTTGATGACCGTCGCCCATTTGGCGATTTCGTCCTTGAGAAATTGGCTGAATTCCTCAGGCGTATTGCCGACCGGGTCGATGCCGAGCTGCAGGAAGCGATCTTTGACCGCGGGGCGGCGTACGATATCCGCGATTTCCCGGCTTAAGTTGACCAGCACTTCTTTCCGGGTGCCTGCCGGGGCGAGAATTCCAACCCAGGTGCCGCCGACCACCGGCACGCCCGACTCGGTGAGCGTAGGCAGTTCCGGTGCCACCGCCGCGCGTTTCTCCGAAGCCATCCCGAGCGCCTTGATCTTGCCGGCACGCGCGTGCTGGAGCATCGACGAGGGAACGTCCATCATGACCGCCACCTGCCCGCCCATCAGGTCCTGGAGTGCCGGGGCAGTGCCCTTGTAGGGCACGTGGATCATCTTGATCCCCGTTGTCAGCATCAACAGTTCTGTCGTCAGATGCGCGGCAGCACCGATGCCGCTCGAGGCGAACGTCAGCTGCCCGGGCTTCGCTTTTGCCAGTTCGACCAGTTGTTTGATCGAGTTTACAGGGAGCGAATTGCTTACGCACAGGATCAGCGGCGCGGTGGCGAGCAGTGATACCGGCGCGAAGCTTTTGAGCGAGTCATACGGCAGCTTGGGATAAAGTGTCTGATTGGCAGCATGCGCGGCGATCACCGATGCGAGTGTATAGCCGTCAGGTGTGGATTTGGCGACGATTTCCACGCCGACGATGCTGTTGGCACCCGGACGATTATCGACGATGATGTTCTGCGCAAAGCTTTTGCTCAACTCCTGGGCGACGATGCGTGTGGTCACGTCGGTGATGCCGCCCGGAGTATACGGCACCACGATGCGGATGGGACGCGAAGGGTATTTGTTTTGCGCCAGCGCGTGGCTGCAGGCGGCGGCGAACAGGGCGCAACACAGCGCGCGGACAAGCGGCGATCCGATTCTCATTTAGCCTCTCCTTGATGTCGCGGCGCGTGGCGGCAGAAGCCCGAGTCGCGGATGTTGGTCTTTTTTGGGGATTCTAGCAGACGAGGGCTTGGCAGCGATGCGCGAATCTGCACGGGACCCGTTTTTCCGGCCAGCGCCTTTACAGACGGCAAGCGAGCCCCTAAGCTTGGGCGCGATGAAAACATGGCAATTCGAAGTGCTGCGACAGCTTGCCGACGGCGATTTCCATTCCGGCGAAGCGCTGGCGCGTGCGCTTGGCATGTCGCGCGCCAGCATATGGCTTGCGGTGCGCGAACTCGACGTTGCCGGGCTCGAGGTCTACAAGGTGCGCGGCCGCGGCTACCGCCTTGCGCAGCCGCTGTCGTTGCTTGACCGCGAAGCTGTGCTGCGCCGGCTTGGCGATGACGCGGCCCATTTCAGCATCGAGATTCTGGATAGCGCGAATTCCACCAACACGTATGCGATGCAGCGTGCGCAGCAGGACGCGCCGGGTGCCTTGGTGATCGCAGCCGAGTGGCAGGAGGCCGGGCGCGGCAGAATGGGGCGAACGTGGCACGCAGGCATTGGCGGTGCGCTGACGTTCTCGCTGGTATGGCGCTTCACGCAGGGTGCGGGGCTTCTGTCGGGGTTGAGCCTTGCGGTCGGTGTGGCGTTGATGCGGGTGCTGAGGGCGCTGGGCATGGCCGAGGCCGGGTTGAAATGGCCCAACGATGTGGTGTGGCGCGGCGGCAAGCTCGCCGGTATCCTGATCGAAATGCAGGGGGACATGCTGGGGCCCAGCACGGCAGTGATCGGCATCGGTGTCAACGTGCGCCTGTCGGACACGGTGCGTGGCCGCATCGATCAGGCGGTGGCTGACCTCGAGACGGCATGCGGCAGGCCGCTTGACCGCAATCAATTGCTCGCGCTGCTGCTGCAGGAGCTGCGCCAGGTGCTCGAAGCGTTTGCGCTTGGCGGGCTGGCACCGTTTCGCGACGAATGGCAGCGCTTGCATGTACACCAGGACAAAATCGTAACGCTGATCCTGCCCGATGCGCGGCAAGAGCGGGGATGGGCGCGCGGGGTGGCGGAAAACGGCGCCCTGCTGATCGAAACGGAGGCGGGCATCCGGCGTTATCACAGCGGCGAAATAAGTGTGCGGGCGGCGCCGCAAAGTAGCCTGCAGTCGGAGCCGAAAAGCAGTCTGCGGCCGGAGCCGCACAGCAGTCTGCGGTCAGAGCCTGGGCAGCCGAAACGAGGCGGGTGCGCATGAGCATACTCGCAATTGACGCCGGCAACAGCCGCATCAAATGGGGTTGGTTTGATGGCCAGCGCTGGGCCGCACAATCCTGGATTGCCAGCGCGGAAGCCGGCAAGCTCGGCGCGGCGCTGGCCGCGCTGCCGCCGCCCGACAAAATTGTCATCTCCAATGTCGCCGGCAGCGCGGTGCGGGAACTGGTCGCCGCCGCCCTGGCACAGTTTCCTGTCACGCCACACTGGATCAGAAGCGCGGCGCGGCAATGCGGCGTCACCAGCGGTTACGATGATCCGGCCCAGCTCGGCCCCGACCGCTGGGCGGCGCTGATCGGCGCGTGGCATCTGTTCCGCGGGCCTTGCGTGGTGGTCAATGCGGGTACCACCATGACGGTCGATGCGCTGTCGGATGAAGGTGTGTTCGTGGGCGGTTTTATCGTGCCGGGAGCGGACCTGATGCGCGAGTCGCTGGCGCGCAACACGGCCCAGCTCAGGCTGCAGGAGGGACGCTTCACCTATTTCCCCGATGCCACTGCGGATGCCATCATGAGCGGCGTCATCAATGCGCTTGCCGGCGCGGTCGAGCGCATGCAGCGCTATATGGAAGAAACCGGCCAGATCACGCCGGTCGTCGTGCTGTCGGGCGGTGGCGCACCGCTGCTTGGACCGCACCTTAACGTGCGAACCGAGGTCGTGGATAATCTGGTGCTGGAAGGGCTGTTGCGGATCGCATTGGGCGAATGAGAACAGAGAAACGGAGCACGGGCATGAGGTTGCTGTTTTTGGTGCTGGTGCTGGCTAACGTCGTGTTCTACAGCTATGCCTTTGTGGCGAGGCAGCAGGGCAGCGCCGACAGCCAGATTCCGCTGCTGCAGATCAATCCGGAGAAGATCAGGGTCATCAAGGCGGTGAGTGCCGCCGCACCCGGGAAACCCCAACCCGGGGAGCAGGCCAAGGCGCCGCCTCCAAGACCGGCCGTATGCCTTGAATGGGGTCTCTTCGCCGGTCCGGAGGTGGCGCGCGCCGCAGCCGCGATCGCCCGTCTCGAGTTGCCGCAGACCCTGGTGCAGCGCGTGGTCGCCGATGTCGGCGGCTATTGGGTTTATATTCCGCCGCTCAAGACCAGGGCCGAGGTCGACAAGAAAATCGGCGAACTCAAGGCATCGGGCGTTACCGATCTCTTTGCAGTGCAGGAGCAGACGCCGTGGCGCAACGCCATTTCACTCGGCATCTTCAAGAGCGAGGAGGCGGCGAAAAACTTTCTCGCCGGACTGCGCGAGAAGGGTGTGCGCTCGGCCATCGTCGAGCGGCGCGAAAATTTCCTCAAGCAAATAGTGTATGTCGTGCGCGAGCCGGGGGAGGTGATGGTTGCCAAGCTCGCCGAACTGCAGCGCGAGTTTCCCGGCAGCGAGATCAAGGCGGTGGCCTGTCCTCCGGCCGACGCTGCCAGAGTTCCTGATCCTAGCGCGGCAAGTTGAAAGATCCCGCACCGTCAGTTCCCGGATTGGGAGACGTTTGAGGCCACCGGAATGGCTTCGATCGAGGGGCGGTCATGCGGTAACATTTTGACACAAAAAGGTTATCTAATGCCGCCCGGCATCTGGTCTAATTGTTTGAGAACAGATGCATTTCCGATATCGAGTCACGAATGTTTTCATTGATACAGGCACGCATATGAGCGAGACGCCAGAAAACGAAAAACCAACCAGTGGTGCACCCTTAAAAAAAACTGCGCGCTTGCTCGATTGGTCGCGACGGCACTGGCTCAGTGTAATCGTGCTCTGCTTGCTGGTTGGCGGCGTGGCGTTCGTCGTGATGCGATGGGGCGGCGTCCAGCAGCTGAGCACAAGCCGGCAGGCGGCCGGAGCCGCACGCGTCACTCCGGTGGTGGCTGCGCCGGCGAGGACGGGAGACCTCAATATTTTCCTTGCCGGGCTCGGAACGGTGACGCCGCTCAAGACCGTGACCGTGAGAAGCCGTGTGGATGGTCAGTTGATGAAAGTGTTGTTCACTGAAGGCCAGATGGTGAAGACGGGTGATCTGCTTGCGGAGATTGACCCGCGTCCGTTCCTGGTGCAGCTCACGCAGGCCGAGGGCCAGATGGCCCGCGACCGGGCGTTGCTCGAGAATGCCAGGATTGACCTTGATCGCTATCGTACTTTGCTGAAGCAGGACTCTATCGCCGAGCAACAGGTGGCCAGCCAGGAGTCGCTGGTGCGCCAATATGAAGGCACCGTCAAGGTCGACCAGTCACAGATCGATAACGCAAGGCTGCAACTCTCATACGCGCGTATTACTGCACCGATTGCGGGCCGCCTCGGATTGCGCCTGGTAGATCCGGGCAACATCGTCCATACGGGTGACTTGAACGGATTGGTCGTGATCACGCAGCTGCAGCCCATTACGGCCGTGTTTACGATTCCACAGGACAATCTACCCAGCGTGATGAAGCGCCTGGCCGGCGCACCACTGCCGGTCGAGGCCTATGACCGGGAGCAGAAGACCAAGCTTGCCACTGGCACGCTGATCACCGTAGACAATCAGATTGATCCGTCGACCGGAACGGTGCGTCTCAAAGCGCAGTTTCCGAACGAAGATGGCGGATTGTTTCCGAACCAGTTTGTGAATGTGCGCATGCTTGTCGACACCCGGCAAGGTGTCACCGTCATTCCCAGTGCGGCCATTCAGCGCGGCGCAACGGGTGCGTTTGTCTACGTCGTCAACGCCGATCGCACCGTTTCGCTGCGACCGGTGAAACCCGGTCCTGTGGAAGGCGATAACGTCGAAATCAGCGCGGGCGTCAAGACCGGAGAACAGGTAGTCGTGGATGGCACCGACCGGTTGCGCGACGGCGCCTCGGTGTCGCTACCGGAGGCCGGCAGCCGCGCAGGTTCCCCAGAGGCGAGCAAGAAGGGGCCCGGAAAGGGTGCCCGCAAACGCGCCAAAGGCGGCGAATAATGAATCCCTCCAGGCCGTTTATTCTGCGGCCGGTGGCGACCTCGCTGCTGATGGTCGCCATTTTTCTGGCCGGCGCCATTGCCTACCGCATGCTGCCCCTGTCGGCATTGCCGGAGGTGGATTACCCGACGATCCAGGTCGTCACCTTCTATCCGGGTGCCAGCCCCGAAGTGATGACTTCGTC
>Ga0153916_10004201_pt1 | contig 10852 bp, 11 predicted proteins | sample Opewatmetagenome_FD_109642 | JGI IMG/M metagenome (GOLD analysis project Ga0153916, IMG submission 109642) | Freshwater wetland microbial communities from Ohio, USA - Open water 3 Core 3 Depth 4 metaG | ecosystem: Environmental > Aquatic > Freshwater > Wetlands | place: USA: Ohio, Lake Erie...
ATAATGCAAGCCTTCTCTACCTTACAATTCTTTAATCTTAGTGCCCCAGGCGGGAGTCGAACCCACAACCTCGGCCTTCTGGTTTGCGCCGGTTTCCCGGCTCCCTGGACTATCCCTTCATCTTGGCAATAATAGACCTTTTGCTTTAGATGGCAGCCGTCTAGTCTCTACACCTGTTGACTCGAACTCTTATATAGTATAGACTTAACTTGACCAGTTCGAATCACTTGGCTCGGGATTACCATAGGAACAGCACATGAAGTGTTTGAATTGTGGCGCAGAGACGCTAAATCCGAAATTTTGTAGCCGCTCCTGTGCTGCTAAAGCGAATAACAGATTGTTCCCGAAACGTTCAAAAGCGCTCTATTTCTGTAAGAAATGTGGGAAGCAGGCAGCCTATCGAAGAAGTTACTGCAAAGATTGCGATCCCACAAAGCCTCACAATTTCAGCGGCCTAACCATCGGCGAAATCCGATCACGCGCAAACTACCAAGCCAATGCGTGGCTCCGGAAACTGGCACGGAGAGCTTTTTATAGTTCGGATAAACCAAAACATTGTTACAGGTGCGGATACTCAAAACACTTCGAAGTATGCCATGTCAAACCTATCCAATTTTTCCCTGAGGACACCAAGATTGAAACAGTGAACTCCTTATCAAACCTGGTGGCTTTGTGTCCTAACTGTCATTGGGAGTTTGACCACGGTTTACTGTCCCTTTAGGCTTCCCCGAGTTTGACTGCATTCACTGAGGAGATTTCTCCCATCAGGCCCAAAAAATCAGGAGAGCCTCGCTCTATCCTTTGAGCTACTGGGGCAAGTAGGTGGATTATACCATCAGTTTAGTCTGCTTTTAACTCACCGAAAAGCGTTCCCGGTATCCTTTATAATACCCGCATGGATTTCAACCCATCTGCTCTCCTTGAGCGCATTAACTATCCAGAATTTGAATTTAACCTGCGCGGCTGGAAGGAGCCTGCCGCAGGTTTCTTTGCCCCATCACCAGAGCGGACGGAGGTTCTGGCTGAGCGCCGCCGATGGCTGGCGCACAATCCTGAACGCCACCTGGTGTACCTGCCAGGAGCGGCAGACATGGTGCAAGAGACGGTGGAGCTGGCTGAGACCTTCGACCCCGTGTTTAGGCCTCCCGCTGGCGCTGAATTCCCCGACCTGCTGAAAAGCCTGGGGGAGCATTGGGAATGTGATCTCATCCTGTGCCGCACCGTCCCGGGCGGGCAGATGAGTATGGAGGCGGGAATAGTTTGCTTCCCCTCGTATTGGGCTCCGGAAGACAAGATCGGCCTGCCGGTCTGGGATGTTCACGCCCCGGTGCCCGGGCTGAATGCCGCCATCGGCCACAAAATAGACCACCTGCTCAACCGCCTCCCCCCAGGCAGCGCCTGGCTGCGCCTGAACTGGGGCCTCAGCGCCAGCGCCGAGCGCAACCAGCACCCGCTGCGCTGCCCGCCGCGCTTGACCGGCGTCACGCCTATTGGCTCAATCTGGCTGCGCCTGGAGTACCAGGCTCTGCTGCGCCTGCCAGTTACTGGTGGCGTCCTGTTTGGCATCCAGCTGTATAGCTTTTCGCTGGAGGCGCTGCGCGCAAAGCCCACAACTGCCAGCGCCATTGCCGGGCAGTTGCGCAGCATGCCGCTGGAAATGCAGGTTTACAAGGGCATTCAGGATGTAGCTTGGCGGGTAGCAGATTGGCTGAACTGAACCGCGTTGCGCCCCAGGTTAATCCAGCTTCCCTGTGGCAATGGCGGTTTTCACTTCTCCAATCGCCCGGGTGATTTCGATCTCGCGCGGGCAGGCTACCGTGCAGTTAAATATTGTATGGCAGCGGTAGACGCCGAACTGGTCGTTCAAGATGCGCAGGCGCTCGGCGGCTGCCTGGTCACGGCTGTCAAAGATAAAGCGGTGCGCCGCCACAATAGCCGCTGGACCTACGTAACGGTCATTGGCCCAAAAAGATGGGCAGGATGTGGTGCAGGCAGCGCATAAGATACACTTGGTAGTATCGTCAAAGCGCTCACGCTGTTCCTGCGTCTGCAGCCGTTCCCCAGGCGGCAGCGGGTCTTCGTTCACCAGGTAGGGCATCACCGAGCGGTAATTCTCGAAGAACGGCTCCATATCCACAATCAGGTCTTTGATCACCTGCAAACCCAGCAGTGGCTCCACGGTGATTTTATTTGAATTCAGGTCGCGCACCAGCACTTTGCAGGCCAGATAATTCCGTCCGTTGATGCGCATGGCATCCGAGCCACACACGCCGTGGGCGCAGGAACGCCGGAACGACAGCGTGCCATCAATAAACCCCTTAACATGCTCCAGCAGGTCCAGCACGCGGTCTGTCGGCTCACACTCCAACTGAAAAGTCTCGTAATGGCTCTTTTTGTCTTGTTCCGGATTAAAGCGCAGGATCTTAAGGCTGATTTTCATCTGTGTAGATTCGGTCATGCTGGGCGCCTCCACTAATAAGTACGTACTTTCGGCTGGTATTTGGTTATGACCACTGGCTTATACCCGATCTCAACTTTACCATCCCGATTCCAGGCCAGGGTATGCTTGAGCCAGTTGGCGTCATCCCGCTGGGAATAATCGTCCCGGGCATGCCCGCCGCGGCTTTCCGTCCGGTTCAGCGCGCAAACAGCCACCACTTCCGCCAGGTCCAGCAGGTTGCCAATCTCCCAGGTGTTCATCAGGTTGGTATTAAAGATTTTTCCCTGGTCATCCACGCGCACATGGTTAAAGCGTTCCTTCAGCTCGCGCACCTTATCCAGCGCCTGAGTCATGCCGTCTGCAGTACGGAAGATACCCACATGGTCAAACATAACCGCTTTCATTTCCTGGGATAGTTCCAATAACTTCTCGGTGCCCTGGTTGTGGCGCAGTTTATCCATCTGGTTCAAGGCAAAATCGGCGGCATCTTTGGGCATAATCTGAAAGCTGGCCTGGTGGGCAAAGTCCGCGGCGTTCAGTCCGGCATGCTTGCCAAACACAATCAGGTCCAGCAGCGAGTTCGTTCCCAGGCGGTTGGCGCCGTGCACAGAAACGCAGGCTACTTCTCCGGCGGAATACAGCCCGGGCAGCGGGGAACTATGAGCATCAATCACCACCTGGCCGAATTTATTGGTGGGGATGCCGCCCATAGTATAGTGGGCTGTTGGCTGCACTGGCATTGGCTGGGAAATGGGGTCAACCCCCAGGTAAACGCGGCAGAAGTCGATGATATCCGGCAGCTTGGCCAGGATCTCATCCCCGGTCACTGTATAAGGCGTGCCATCGGGCCGCAAGCGTCCATCCAGGGCAGCGTACTTATTTACCGACTCTGGGCGGACATCGAGATATAAATACCGCTGGCCTTTAATACCGCGGCCTTCTTTCATTTCTGTATACATCGCCCGGCTGGTCACGTCCCGTGAAGCCAGGTCTTTAACGTGTGGCGCATAACGCTCCATAAAGCGCTCGCCCTTATCATTGAGTAAAATACCGCCCTCGCCGCGCACGCCTTCGGTGATCAAAATACCCAGCTTGTAAATCCCCGTGGGGTGAAACTGGAAAAATTCCATATCTTCCAGCGGCAGGCCGCGCCGCCAGGCAATCGCCGGGCCATCCCCGGTGTATGCATAAGCGTTGGAGGTAATTTCCCAGATGCGCCCGTGGCCTCCGGTGGCGAAAATGACCGCCTTGGCGTGGAAAATATGGAACTCACCGGTAGCCAGCTCAACTGCCACCACCCCCGCGGCCGCGCCATTGGATAAGATCAGATCCAGTACCTGGAACTCATCATAAAAGCGCACCTTGTTCTTGATGCACTGCTGGTACAGGGTTTGCAGAATCATGTGCCCGGTGCGGTCGGCAGCAAAGCACGCCCGCGGCACCGGTTTGCCGGTGACATTATTGGTATGACCCCCAAACGGGCGCTGATTAATCTTGCCGTCAGGTGTGCGTGAGAAGGGTAATCCATAATGTTCCAGCTCATATACAGCCTGCACAGCTTCGTTGCACATAAACTCAATCGCATCCTGGTCGCCCAGGTAATCGCTGCCTTTTACGGTATCAAAAGTATGCCAATCAACGTGGTCTTCTTCTACATTTCCCAGCGCGGCCCCTACCCCACCCTGCGCGGCGCCCGTGTGCGAACGCGTGGGATACAGCTTACTCAACACCGCGGTGCTGGCGGTTTTAGAGGCATACAGCGCCGCCATCAGGCCCGCGCCTCCCGCACCGATCACCACAACATCAAATTGATGGGTATCCATTCTTCCACTTTCTCCTATCATACCTGGTAAGAAGTCAACGCCAGGTACACTGCTACGATCATAATCCCCAGCCAGATCAGGAAGAGCAGCCCGCGCACCAGGATCTGGAAAAATGAACGGTCAATATAATCTTCCAGCACTACGCGCAAGCCGTTGATGCCATGGGACACCCCAAAGAAGATCACCAGGATCTGCATCACCTGCCAGTAGGCATGCGCCCACGGAAGCATATCGGGGATGTCGCTGTTGATGACATGGTTGGGATTGGGGAAGAATGTCCAGCGCATCAGGGTAGGCAGGTCCATTTCGGTGCGTGCGCCCATCAGCAGCGCCCCCACTACACCCACCAGGCCTAAAAGTACCATGGCCAGGCCGCTGATACGGGTAAACAACCACATCACATAATCCAGATTTAACCCGCGTTGGGGTACTACCCGAGGTCGCATAGCATTATCTCCTCACCCATCTACCCACCCGCCAGAGAATTGACGATCATAAAATACAGTACCATGCCATACAGGGGGATGAATAAAGCCCACTGCACCCAGGTGGCTTCCCGCTGGTATTTAAGGAACTGTGGCCACAGGTCCAACAGGATGATACGCAGCCCGTTGATGGTGTGGAAAAGAACGAAGAAATACAATACGGCCTGGAAGCGAGTAGAAGTATAGATAAGATTTAGCTGTGCGCCCAGGTCATTGCCCAACTGCTGGTTGGAAAACGAAGCCAGGATGTGTGTACCAATAAAAATCACCATTGCCACCCCGCCAATGCGGTGGAACAGCCAGGCCAGCATTGTTCCTCCGCCTTTATACTTCAGGCCGCTCAGGCCAATGCGTTTACCGAACGCCATGCTTTCCTCCTTGAAAACAGTAATCTGCTTATACTTTTCGCCTTTACGCGGCCTAACGGCGGCGTTTTTATGGTCAGAGATGAGAACGAAAACAATTGTACTCCATTTCATCAGCTTGAATTCCCAATCTTTCCACGGTACAATCGTGACAACATTCACCACTGATGAGGAGGTTGGATCATGCCTGATTCTCATGAAGTAAGCCGCCGAGATTTTGCCACGGTTGTAATGGCTTTCGTCGGCGCGCTTATCGGCGCACTGGTTGGTCTGCCCGCCATCGGTTATCTGCTCTCTCCTGCGCTCAAAGTCCAAAAATCCGAAGCGCGCGTCGCCCTGGGCCTTTTGGACAGCTACCCCGAAGGCGTACCTACTTTGTTTAGCTTTACCCGCACCAAGATCAATGGCTGGGAGAAAACGGTAAACAGCTATGGCGTTTTTGTACTACGTAAAGGGAATGATGTGAAAGTGCTCTCCAACATCTGCACTCACCTGAGCTGCCGGGTTAGCTGGCAAGAAGCACAACAGCGCTACCACTGCCCCTGCCATGATGCTACTTATGACATCAACGGTGGCATCATCAAAGGACCGCAGCCCAGGCCCATGGATGAATATCCGGCTACAGTCGAGGACGGCAGCATCTTCGTTACCTTTACAGGAGGCTAGCCCTATGCTCAAAACCCTCTTCGCCTGGTTTGATGAACGCCTGGGCTTGACAACCATTTACCATACCGTATTGGATCGAAAAATCCCTCCGGTGAACTGGTGGTTTACCCTGGGCAGCGCCAGCCTGTTCTTGTTTACCATGCAGGCTGCCACAGGCATACTGCTTACGGTTTATTATGTGCCTTCCCCAGACCGCGCCTATGACAGTATCCAGTATATTATGACCGGGGTGCAGTTCGGCTGGCTCATCCGCGGCATCCACCACTGGGGCGCCAGCCTGATGGTATTGGTGGTGTTCATCCATATGCTGCGCACGTTTTTCTTCGGAGCCTATAAATTCCCGCGTGAACTGACCTGGCTAACAGGTGTGGTGCTACTGCTGGCTACCCTGGGAATGGGATTTACCGGCTACCTGCTGCCCTGGAACCAGCGAGCTTACTGGGCAACCACGGTGGGCACGTCAATCGCAGGTACCGTACCGGTGATTGGTCCTTGGATCAACCAGGTGCTGCGCGGCGGCACCGATCTGAGCGCCGTCACCCTGGCGCGCTTCTTCTCCGTCCATATCTGGTGGCTTCCCGTGGTCATCGGCGGCATGATTGGCATTCATCTGTACATGGTGATCCGCCTGGGCATCTCTGCCATCCCTGGCAAGGATGATTAGGGCTTTGTCCAGGCTGATACTGGAATGTAGCCTTGAAACCTGAAAGCTCGGTGAAGCATCACCGCCGGTGAAGCATCACCGCCTGGACAAAGCTTAAATTGTTCCCTCCAGGGCTTTACTTATCTGCTGGATCGCCTCGGACGGAACAATAAGGAGCAGAACTATGAATGAAGAACAAAAGAAAGCTTACCTTGAAAAATATGCCCAGTCTAAAGCCAAAGGGGAAAAATTTTGGCCCGATACCATCCTCAAAGACATGCTCATGTCGTTGGCGCTCTTCGTTTTACTCGTACTGCTGGCTACCTTTATGGGCGTCGCCAATGAACCCAAAGCAGATCCCAGCGACAGCGCCTACATCCCCCGCCCGGAATGGTATTTTCTCTTTTTGTTTAAATTCCTGGCAATCTATGGGCAAATCCCTGTATTGGGGAAAATTGAATGGATCGCTACCGCCATTGTGCCTGCCCTCGGCGTGGGCGTGCTGTTTTTAATCCCTTTCATTGACCGCTCCCCAGGCCGGCATGGCAGCAAACGCGTCCTGGCTCTTTCGTTGATGACCGTTATGGTGGTCACCATCGTCACACTTACTTTGATCGCCGATGTGCCACCTACTTATGGCGAAGGTGTGTACATTCCCGGCATTTTGCAAATCATTTCAGGTTTGGCGCTGCCAGGACTGACCCTGGCTGCTTTGATCCTGGTTGCCATATTATTCAAAAAATCTGCCAACCCAATTATGCTCTGGATAACGGGGATTTCCTCGGTGCTGATTGTAGCTTCAACCGTGGCTATCCTGGTTCTTGCCCCGCCGCAAGCCGCCGCTGAAGAGGCCGTGGTCGCTACCACAATCAGCGAGCAAATCCTGGCAGGCACGGATTTGTATAGTATTAACTGTGTGGAGTGCCACGGCGCCGAAGGCGAAGGTGGCGAGGTAAAAGGCGTGGAGGGCCTGGAAGGCAAGGTGCTGCCTCCCATCCACTCCAGTGATGTAATGTATACATTTACGGATGAAACACTGCATAACATCATTGCTTATGGGCAGCCAGACCAGGGCATGACCCCCTTTTCCAAGCAATATGGCGGTGAGTTGGGACCCGGCGATATTGACGCCATTGTGACCTTTATGCGCTACTCCTGGGATGACCGTTCTGAGCTGCCCCAGGATGTGGTGCAAGCCAGTGCCATACCTGCTCTGGCTGAAGGCGAAGTGCCATCTTATGAGGTGCATATAGCACCTCTAATCAAGCGATACTGCCAGTCTTGCCACCGCGCCGGCAAGAAGAATAACAATTACCTGATGGGCAGCTACGATGAAGTCATGCACAGCGGTGATAACGCCCCCAATGTTATCCCCGGTGACCTCACCAGCGATATGATCCGCATGCTCAACCGCGAAGATGTGAAAGATGTCGGCGGTCCTATGCCGCCCAGCAAAGCCCTGAAGCCAGAGATCCTGGATATCTTCACCCGCTGGGTGCAGGGCGGAGCGCCCAATACCGCTGCCGAGGCCGCTGCAGCCAGCGCAGCGACCCCATAAATACTTCAGAAGGTGCCGGGGCAGTCCTAAAAGAACAAAATCTCCGTTTTTCACCGCCACAGATAGGGGACGAGTCGCGACTCGCCCCTATCTGTGGGTGTTTCTGAACCGTTTTTAAGCCTTTTTGTACAGCCCCTGCACCTTACAAAAACGCGAGTACATTCATCCAGCTCCTAACAAAAATGTTTGTACAAACAGGGAAAAAGCATGTATAATGGTTTCTAACAGCAACAAAAAACCATTCATTCAACAGGAGGCTTAATATGTTTTTCTTCCCCAAGGAAAAAGGTCAGGGCATGGTTGAGTATGCGCTCATTATCGTGCTCGTCGCCGTTGTGCTGATTATCGTCCTCGCTTTGGTCGGTAGCCAGATCTCCAACGTGTTCAGCCGCATTATCTCCGGTCTGTCGACCTAATCCATATCCATCCTACCAACCCATCCAAAGGAAAGCCCCACAAGCTGGGGCTTTCCCCATTAAAGGGGGAATGGCTTGACAAGCAGGAAACCATCATTAGACTTATTAACATACAGATCTATCGGATCACACACTGGTAGGTGTTTCGCCGAAAGTTTCGTAACCAAAAAGATGTAAAACCGGCGAAACCCTTAAGCAAACCGCTGTTTTCCAAGACTTTTTAGTATACATACTTCCAGCAGTTTGCATAGTAGGAAATTTATAAGTCTGGATAAAACCGTCTGTAGAATAACAGCTTGCTGCCACAATCACGCTTTGCCCGGCTTTTGGAAATAACCATCGGAATCATGCTACTTTTCGGCGTGGTTTTTTATGGTGGAAAATACTTTCCGCTTAAGCTCGTTGACTTCTCAGTATATTGGTCGGCGGGTTCTGTCGCTGTAGAGGGTGGAAATCCCTACAATCCTGATGAAGCTTTCCGAAAATTAGAGCTAACTGGTTGGACTACCCAGGATACAAAATTGCTGTTGTACTGGTATCCTCCATGGACCCTCCCCCTTTCCATGCCTTTAGGCTTGTTAAGCTTTAAGACGAGCCAGATTTTGTGGTATCTGTTCAGCGTAGGTGTAATTCTGTTCTGTGCTTCCGTATTGTGGCAGTTGTATAACGGTCACAAGAAGGGGCAATGGCTGGCATGGATGACTGGCTTGTTGTTCTCCCCCACTATCTATGTCCTGTACTTTGGACAGATAAGTCCACTCATCCTGCTTGGCATCACCGGTTTTCTGTTTTTTATTACCCGGAAATCTGAGAAAACCGATTTATTTGCTGGTGTATGTACCGGGCTTATCTCCATCAAACCAGCGCTTTTATTCCTGTTTTGGCCCGCATTGTTATTTTGGTGCATTTCGCAACACCGCTGGAAGGTTTTACTGGGCTTATTTTTCACATTAACAGGAGGCGCGCTGGTCAGTTGGATTTTCAATCCACATATCTTTCAGCATTATTGGAATTTCCTAAACACAGCCCGTGTGGTAGATTGGGGTGTGCCCACGGTGGGGTCGTGGCTACGCCGGGTTTGGGGGCCGGACAAGATTCTGCTGCAGTTTTTACCGCCGCTGGTGGGTTTCGGTTGGTTTTGGTTTCATTGGGTTCGGAACCGGGAAAACTGGCGCTGGGAAGAGCAAATTTCCTGGTTGAGTTTGGTTTCATTGGTTACAGCCGCTTTCGCCTGGACGCATGACCAGGTGGTGCTCTTACCAGCTATTATTGAAGCCACATCCCGCGTCAACTTGCATTTTAGAACCGGCAAAGCCTTGGGTTTCATCTCGGCCTGGGTAATCTTTAATCTCTTTCTTTTTATCTCCCATTTCGCCCGCGACGACTCCCAGTTCGTTTGGCAAGCCCCAGCTATCCTCATTTTCTACCTATCAGCCAGGTATTTATTTGGTTTGTCACCTCGGAGTGGCTCATCCAGCCCATCAAGAAGTGAACTTCAGGTAAATTAAATTCCCAGCAAAGAAATTCACAAAAGAAATCATTGCCAGATAACCTGAAGTCCGGTCAGGCCAATACTGGATTCCCATCCCGGTGAGGATCAGTAATGGAACAATGAAATCCATCAAGTAGCGCGACCCCATCTGAACATAACCACTGTTGATGTGCAGCGCGCTGGGGATGTACACCAATATGCAGGTTATCACCAGCACCCACACCGTCCACTGCCGGCGGTGATTCCAAAATGCCCATCCAACACAAAAGAATAGGGGGCTCATCAAGAAAAGGCTGCCGCCTTTAAAAATGCCGTTCGCTTCCTGGCTAAGGAAAGGATAAGACAACCAGTGATAATCCAAGTTGCGCGGTATGTACACCAGGTTAAATTGACCATACTGTTTGATATCGGCAAGATAGGGCAAATCAACTTCTTGATATTCATATCCTGTATCTATGACTGACCCAAAGCGCAACCAGTTGTAAGTCATTAGCAGCACAACCGCCACGAACAACGGAGCAGCTAAAGCCAGGAAATGTTTAAGTCTAGCTTTAACGATCGTGGGCTCTTGTTGACTGGACAGGTAATATAACGGCCATAAACCAAGGAACACCATCTGCGTCCGGGTAGCTAGGACAGCCGCCAGCCATAACCCCGTGAGCATAAAAGCTTTAACCCCGGATCCGCCCAAGGCAGATAGATATGCCAATAAAGAAAAGGTGATTGCCAGCAGTTGCCCAAACAACCAGATATGCCCAGAGGCAGGAAAAATGGCGAAGGGCGTGCCAAAAGCAAAGGCAAAAACTATGATACCGCGCTGTAATGGGGATAAGTGAAGGATTTCTTTCTGGTTTAAGACACGCAGTAATAATGCCACCAGGCCCACATCCAGCACCCCCAAACCAAGCGTGAAAGGGAGATAGCTGATTTGAACTCCCCAAATGGCAACAAAGGGGATCAGAAA